>Ga0315905_10004205_pt1 | contig 14697 bp, 14 predicted proteins | sample LakEriMetagenome_5_FD_203522 | JGI IMG/M metagenome (GOLD analysis project Ga0315905, IMG submission 203522) | Freshwater fungal communities from buoy surface, Lake Erie, Ohio, United States - Buoy 4 MA121 | ecosystem: Environmental > Aquatic > Freshwater > Lake | place: USA: Lake Erie, Ohio... | reverse complement strand
ATTTCAAACAGAAAGTTTTCCAGAATAGGCACCACGGGGTTGGTGGTCACTACACCGTTGATGGCAGAAAGCTGCTTGAGCAAGGCGGAGGAAGAAACAATAAATTTCATATCGTAGGGGTGGGTATAGTTTTTTTCTAGTGTGGTAAATTTAGAAATAAAATGCTAATTCAGAGGAACCTCCTCCCAATTGTAGTAAAAAAGTTACAAATAGTTGGGTGATTTTTGGTTTATGCCCTTCGGGAAAAACGTTTCACGCGTAGCAAGCCAATTATTCCACCCATAAGCACCAGGAAAAGCACAGGTGCCCCCACGTTAATCAGCTGCCACATCGATTTTTCTTCGGCCACTTTTACCTTATCCAAAGGGCGTATCTGCAGGACCTTCGTTCGCGTGGCAATGATCCCCTCAGGGTCAGTCAAGTATTGCACCAGATTTTCCAAAAACTGCTTGTTGGCATAGGTAGTCTGCGCCAGCGGATCCTCCCCTAGTGGCAGCGGCTCCTGATTTGCTGGATTGATTTGACTTTGAAATACCGACGCGTCACCAAGCACGATTACTTTTCCATTTCCACTGTTTTTTAGTGGGGTGCTTGCAAATTCCTCAGGTACAAATCGATTTTTGAACAGAGAGGTAAACTCACCTTCCAGCAAGTAGGCAAGCGGCAGGTACTGCAACCCAAATTCAGATTCTAGAGGTGGCTCTTGAAACGCCCTTAGGCTTATCAGATGAGGTAAAGACATGATCCGAGAACGCTCCGAACTGAAGAGCAAAGGGGTCTTTCTTACTCCAGCAGCCTTCACCGTGTCAAGGCTGCTGGCATAGCGGAAGCTCACCTGATCCAGTCCCTTGGTGATGGGATGGGGATACATGCGCCCTGCTTGAAAATGATAAGGCCAAGGCAAAGGCACAAGCTGCTCCTGATTACCAAAATTTCCGCCCATAACCGGAATTACCCCAAAATTGAGATCTTGAATCAAGTCCTTGTTGACCCGAATGCCATAGCGATACAAGAGGCGATCCAGGCTATTTTCCAGAGGCATGGCCAAGGCACCTTCTCCCGCCAATTTCCCTAAATCCAAGCTTGTCCCTTCTGCAGCCACGATCAAATTGCCTCCTCCCATGACGTATTGATCCAAGAGAAATAGCTCCCGCTCGGAATAGGTCGTGTCTGAACCCAAACTAAAAATTGCAGCAAATGAACTCAGGTCCTCCACTTTTTTGGCCTGTTCCAAGGGAACTTTAAACACTTCGTAGCGTCCACTTAGTGCTTCGACCATCCCAAATCCATCGTCCTCAGCCAGTTCCCCATGGCCAATGATCATTGCCAAGGCACTTTTTTGAGGGTACAACAGCTTTTGGATGGACTGCGCCAGTTCAAACTCTAGGTTTTCAATGGAGGCATTCAAGGTTTGCTCGGCAGACATGCCCCGCTCCCCTTTCAAGATCAGTGCACCTGTTTCGTAGGTTTCATCTGATACCAAAATCCCTGGAAAAATAAGCTGCTCCTGCTGTCCCGTGGCCTGATTCACAAATAGGTTCGTAGGACGAATGCCATAGTCGGCTAGGGTATATATAAAGTCTTCCTTCAAGGAGTCAGTCACTTCCAGCGGGTCAAAATAGGACACCGTAATGTTCTCAGCCGAATAGGCATTAAAAGTGCGGACGGTCTCCTCGATGGATTTTTGAAGTCTCCGCATCCCTCCTGGAAGATCCTCCCCCGTCAATAAAATATCCACATGCAAAGGCCGATCTATCCCTTCCAACAACTTTAGGGTAGATGGATGTAGTGAAAACCGTTTTTCTTCGGTCAAGTCAATTCGAAAACGGACCGTTTGTGCAAGGCCTACCAAGACCAGGACGCCGAGTAACAGCGCTGCAAGGGGAAATAGCCGATGGGAACTCAATTGGTTCATTTCTTCTTCAAAATCAAAACCGTTGCACCCAGAAATACCCAAATCATTCCCAGTAGAAAAAAGAGATCTCTACTGTCAATTACGCCTCTACTCAAGCTGTTGTAATGGTAGCTCAGGCTGAGTTCCTCTATCCAATAGGCCCAATCCCCCGAAACCATCCCTGCCAAAGCAGTCAACCCAAAATACAAGACGAAGCAAACAAAGACGCCAAGGACAAAAGCCACCACCTGTTGGGAGGTCAAGGAACTTGCAAACAAGCCAACTGCGGCAAACGCGGCTCCAATCATCAGTAACCCGAGCCAACTTCCAAAAAATCCCGCCCAATCCAAGTTGCCTGGAGGATTACCCAACAGGGAAATGGAATACGCATAACCCAAGGTGGGAAGTATCGCCATGAAAACCAATACGAGCAATGCCAGGTACTTGGCGAGAACTATTTGAGTCAAACTAAGTGGGGACGTCTGCAAGAGTTCCCAGGTGCCCGCCCGCCGCTCCTCAGCCAAGCTGCGCATGGAGATCGCTGGGATCAAAAAAGTAAATACATAGGGGGTGTAGAGAAATAAAGATTCCAAGTCTGCATAGCCATAGTCCAGAACCGAACTTTCGGGAAATACCCAAACCAGCAAGCCGATGGCGACTAAAAACAAGACCAGTACCAGGTAGCCGGTCAAGCTGCCGAAAAAGGCCGTGATTTCCTTGAGAAACAAACTTTTCATTGGCCTTGGGTGATTTCTCTGAAAAGGGTTTCTAGATTTTTTGCGCCTTGGTCAAGGCGAATCAGGCTAAGTCCTCGCTGGCTTACCACCTGCAAGACCGCTTTTCGTGCTTCCCCAGCATCCTTGGCCAGTAGCACCAGTTCCTGAGTTCCCTTAGATCCAAAGCTGGGTACGCCGATTCCTTCAAACCAGGATAAGTCAAGCGGCTCTTCGGTTTCTAGGATCAAGGTCACCTGGGTAGCCGCAGACTTCAAGTCTGCTAAGGAGCCTGCCGATCGGATTTTACCTTGGTTGATGATGATCACATCTTGGCATACCGCCTCCACTTCTTGCATGATGTGGGTGGAAAAAATAAGGGTTTTATTCTCGGCTACCTCTAGGATCAAGTTGCGGATATCGACCAGCTGGTTGGGGTCCAAGCCCGTAGTAGGCTCATCCAAAATCACCAAGGCAGGATCGTGCAAAAGTGCGCGTGCAATCCCTACCCGCTGTCGATAGCCCTTAGAAAGTTGTCCTATTTTTTTATGTTGCTCACTTTGAAGGCCTGTTTTGCGAATCATCTCCTCCGTGCGGCGTCGAATATCGGCAGATTTCATGCCGTAGATGCCGCCCGAAAATTCCAAAAACTCGCGGACATAGCTATCCAAATACAAGGGGTTATTTTCAGGAAGGTAGCCAATTTGAGCAGCCAACTTTTTGGGATTGGCCAAGGCATTTTCTCCAAAGACCGATACCGTTCCCGAATCAGCAGCCAGGTAGCCCGTTATAATTTTCATGGTCGTGGACTTCCCTGCTCCATTGGGGCCCAAAAATCCCAAAATACGTCCAGGACTTGCCGTAAAGCTCACTTCATCCAGTGCCTTTTGAGCACCGTATCGTTTGCTGAGCTGAGAAACCTGGAGAGACATGCGTTGGGGCGATTCAATACATCGAGTACCTACAAAAATACAGATTGCCCTTAGAACGACAAGGCTGATTTTTTAGGTATGCTGCATTCTATTTTTTTCCTTTTGGACGGAGTGGACGGCACTCTACATCGACCACAAAATAGTTGGGATGGGTTTCCAGGGTTTGTACAATCGTCAGGGCCACATCGGCAGGCTGCATCATGTGGTCGTGTGCATCCATCCCTGGAATGGCATCAAAGAAGTTCGTCTGAATGGATCCCGGATAGATGGTCGACACCTTGATCCCAAAGTCACGAAGCTCCATGTACAAGGAATGAGAGATGCCGCGGACGGCATGTTTGGTGCCCACATAGCCCGCAAAGTTGGCAACCCCATTGAGGCCAGCGATGGAGGCTACATTGATGATATGCCCTTCATCCGCTTGTTTCATCGCAGGAATGATGCGCTTAGTCACGTAAAAAATCCCGTGGACATTGGTATCAAACATGGATTTCCAGTCTGCAGAACTCATGGTTTCTAGTGGTCCAGCAACTCCAAATCCGGCATTGTTGATCAGAATACGGATGTCCGCACCAAGGCGGGCAACGGTGGCTTGGTAGGCTTGTTCGACCTGCGCCTCGTCTGCCACATCACAGGAGAAAAAATGAAAATTGGGATGGGTGTAGGAAGGTTGGTTTCTTCCCCAGCCCGCCACGACGGAGCCTTTTTCGAGTAGCAATTTGACCACTTCAAGGCCAAGTCCTTTGCTTACGCCTGTGACCACCGCCAGCTTCTGATTCAATTCCATAAAGAGTAAAGTTTACGTATTAAAGCCAATTCCAACCAAAAAGTTCTCCAATTCTAGGCTTTATCCAAAAATTCATTGAATTTACATTCCATGAATTTAATTTGAGCAACACAAAGACCAATACCTTCCAACACATCCTATGAAAAAATTAATCCTTCCCCTTCTACTGCTGAGCAGCACGGCATTTGCGCAAAGCAAACTTCGCCCCAGCATTGACCAGCAGGCTGCAGCCATCGAAAGCAAAGTCATCGACTGGAGACGCGACATCCACCAGCACCCTGAGCTAGGCAACGAGGAAACGCGTACGGCCAAAAAGGTAGCGGACCACTTGCGTGCCTTGGGCATTGAAGTGCAAGAAGGCGTAGCCACCACTGGGGTAGTTGGTATTTTGCGTGGGGGTAAGCCCGGACCGATGGTCGCTCTTCGTGCCGACATGGATGCCCTCCCCGTAACCGAGCGCGTGGACTTGCCTTTCAAATCTACTGTCACCGCCACCTACAACGGACAGCAAACCGGTGTGATGCATGCCTGCGGGCACGATACCCACGTGGCCATCTTGATGGGTGTAGCTGAGGTACTTGCTGGTATGAAAGCACAGTTGGAAGGCTCTGTAAAATTTATTTTTCAGCCAGCTGAGGAGGGAATTTATATCCCCGGCGTCACCTCCTGGGGTGCCAAGCAAATGGTTGCAGAAGGCGTGATGAAAGACGTAGATGCCATCTTTGGCCTTCATATTTCTGCACAAACTGAAGTGGGCAAAATTGGCTACCGCTCCGGCCCAGCGCAGGCGGCCGTGGACAACTTGGAAATCATCGTACACGGTACCCAGGCACACGGCGCATCCCCTTGGTTTGGGGTAGATCCGATTGTGACCGCTTCACAGATCGTCACAGGCCTACAAACCATCCTGTCTCGTAGCGTCAATGTCACCCAAAATCCAGCGGTAGTGACCGTAGGCGCCATCCATGGAGGCATTCGCCACAACATCATTCCTGAAAAAGTAGAGATGATCGGTACGATCCGCACCTTTGGAGATCAGCAGCAGGAGCTAGTACACCGACGCATCACTGAGATCGCAACCAACATCGCGGAGAGTGCAGGTGCGCGAGCAGAGGTGAACATCACCAAGCTTTATCCTTCTACGGTCAATGACCCAGCCTTGACAGCAAAGATGGTTTCTACGCTAGAAGCTGCTGCAGGCAAGGCCAATGTGCATGTCAATCCACCAGTTACGGGAGCAGAAGATTTTAGCTTCTACCAGCGCGAGAAGCCCGGATTTTTTATCGGTTTGGGCGGCATGAAAAAAGGAGCTGACCCTACCAAAACCCCCTCGCACCATACTCCAGATTTCTACTTAGACGAAAGTGGATTTGTATTGGGTGTACGCGTGATGAGCTACTTTGTAGTGGATTACATGGGAATGAAGAAGTAAACTAGAGCGGCTAAAAGTGGATACAAAAAAAGATTTTATACGAATCGGACTCCTTTCATTATTGTTGTCAATGACAGGCTTTATTTTGGACCTAGACGAACGGGTTCCAGATGTCAAGACCAATGTTTTTGAAGTAGCAATGATGACTGCCTTCTGTTTCGGAATCATTTCTGTTTTCTACTTTCCAATTAGAGTCTTGATTCATAAACTGACCAAATAAAAATTCCAAGAGTCCTTTAAATTCTAAAGGTGAAAAGTGAACAATTAAAGCTTTAAGCCCTCCCAAATCTCTTTGGGAGGTTTTTTTTTCAGGGAGGGAGAAGCCTATTTGACACCTTTACTTTAAATCAAAATGTTAAAATTCTTCGAAATTATAGGTCATGGTTCCATTAGAGGAGTTTGAAATTTTTACCGGAAAATAAATTTTATAAAAAAGTCCCCAATTGATTTATTGAGAAAAAAAGTCGTCAATATTTTGCTAAAACTATATTAACTACCTAAATTATAGTAGTTATTCTTGCCACTAGGTAGAATTCTATTCAACTCAAAAAATGAAGTAATGAAATCTTCTCAACTACTAATTTTTGCGGTCATTCTATTTTTCTCATGTAAAGAAGAAAGTGCACTTTCGACATCAGATAATCAGGAAAAAACAAAAGAACCGCTGTCCATCGTAATTCAACCGTTTGAAGGTTTACCTCCATCGACTGCAGATTTTGTGAAAGTGAAGTTAAATGAAATATACTCAGGAGAAGTAACCATTAATGAGCCAATTCCTTTACCAGAGAAAGCACTTAATCAGGACCGATCAAGATATAGGGCCGACTCATTAATTAGATTTCTTAATTCTTTCGCTAAAGAAGATCAACTTATTATAGGTCTAACTAGTAAGGATATAAGCATTACCAAAGGCAAGGACCTAGACTATGGCATTATGGGGTATGGTTTCGCCCCGGGAAAATCATGCATTGCCTCTACGTTTAGATTAAAAGGTGATAACCGACTAGAAAAATTATTCAAATTGGCCATTCATGAACTTGGTCATACTCAAGGAATAGCACAAACCACTACAAAACATTGCCCCGAAAAAACTTGTATAATGAGAGATGCAGAAGGTAAAGATCATTGGGATGAATTGAATGATTTTTGTTCGAAATGCAAACCTGTTCTAATTGATGCAGGATGGGCACTTAAGTAATTTGACCATCTTGAAACTTATTCATCTTTAAAGAAAGTGGCTTAGTTCCCGCGGTATATAGTTTAAGCGTTAATTTGTGGTAGACTTCATGGGAATGAAAAAGTAAAAAAAATTAGTCCAAGGTCCAAGGAAAACATATATTGAACCCTCTCAAATTGCTTTGGGAGGGTTTTTTTAATGGGTTGGGTAAGGATAATTTAATACTATGGATCAATAAAAAAAGTTAGGAAATGCAACGCATTGCAGTGATGTCATAGTGGTAGAAGTGGATTATTCGCATTCTAGTACACGCGATTGTCCTCCACTTGAAAAATTATGGTGACATCCCTGTTCACCATTAAATAAACAAAGTACTATTGACTATCAAAAAGTAATTACCCATCTTTAAATACCAACATATACGTGGTTTGAAAAACGAGATACTTAAAAATCTCATTACTATGATCTCAAAATCCTTTTCTCTTTTTTTCCTGGATCCATTGAAAGAATTATTCCAAGGATTTCTTTCTCAACTCAAATTCACATTTAAATTTTTAGTAGACAATGCTTTACTACGGGAAATTTCAAATAAATCTTCAGATGATGTTTTACAGGAAACATTCAAAATACTAAAAATTATCATCTTTATCATTATTGCGAATATCGCATTCAACGAAATATTCAGGAATTTTGATTCTGACCTTTGGCGAGAATTTCAATCAGAAGGATCCTACTTGGCGTTTTTTTATATTTCATTCCTGGCGTTTTATTACATAAGCAGGGGATATGAAAGAATTACCAAGACAAGTATCCACACCATAATTGTCTGTAGATATCAATTAGTTGTGATGCTGGCAACCGTGATTTATTTCCAAGTAGATGGAATCATGAATCCAGACCTAAACAATAGTAAATTAATAGCAGACGGGGCTTTTCTTAACTTAGCCTTTATTTTTCTTTTATTTTGTTTGCTAGTTATAATTCAAAGCTTCTATTTGATAAAGAGAAATCTCATCAGGAGAGTTGATGTGCTTTTTTATCTTTTTATGTGCGTTCTGATTTTCCTATTTATCATGATGAATGGCGTTATTTTACTAATGATTAATGGAATTGAAGTGAATTAAAAAAAAATAAAATGACTCTACTAATTTCCTCAATTTTCCACGTTAAAATATTCCTTTACATGATTTACCAAAAAGATCATGAAAAAGAGTCCCCTGTCCCTTTTGTTTAAATGCCTGTTGTAAAAGTACCCCTAAAATTAGGACTGGTTGTACTTTGGCAAATTGGCTAACCTTGATCCAATTCTAGAAAAAACCCCAAATTCACAGAAAGTCAAATCATTTAGGCTAGAAAAGAAGACGAGAATGGTCGCCCAGAAGCAGAAATTAGTCGTGATTACAACTGGAAGAAAAAGTTGGCAGGAATGGATGGTGAACATTTGTGCAGACTAAAGGAGTTAGAAGAGTTTTGCTATTTGTTGTTTTACTGTACTTGAATCTGGTAGTATGGTTTATTTAATTTTTATTAAACAATGTATAATCCAGGATAAACTAGTAACTTAACATCAATAACCTTTTGGTGCTGAAACCCTGAAAACATTATAAAGTACCAAAATTAGCACTGAATTAGAAGCTAAAAGAGCAAGGAGGAAAAAGAAGTTTCCCAAGGAAAGGGATTTCGCCCAAGTATATAGATGGAATGCGAGAAAAATTAAATTGAATGAAAAATTTGAGCAGAACTTTCAATTTGTCAGCTACGGTTAATTATTCTATGAAAATTCTTGTTTGGATTGGCATTTGTTTTTTACTCAGTGGCAAAATAGCAGCTCAAGAGATCGCTAATTTGAACGATTCTTCTGAAAAAAAACAGGAAATTAAAGTAGGGATTTGGATTGATCAAATTGGCCAAGTCGATTACCAAAACAACACCTACGAGATTATTTTTTACCTTTGGGTAAACTCCAAAGACTCTGTCTACAATCTGGAAAATAATATTGATTTTACTAATACCTGGGAAAGTGAAATCTTGTATCACCAAAGTGATTCTTTATTTATTGACGGGGAAAAAGAATATCATGAAATTGTAAAAGTTAAAACAAAAAATACCACACAATTTAATTTAAGCAACTTCCCATTTGATACAAACAAACTTAATTTAACCATTGAGTTAATTGGTCATTACATAGAAGATCTTGTTATTAATGTTGATCAAAATAATTCAAAACTTAATTCGGATATAAATAAGGATTGGATAATAAAGATGTCCCCAATCCAAAATAAGAGAAATCATTGGGACTCAGATTTTGGAAATCTAAAAGGGAATACAGAGGTGGATGCAGTTAGTTTGGATTTAGAACTTAGCAGAAATGCTTGGCCTATCTACTTTAAATTGTTTGCCATTCTATTTTTAGCCTTTATTTTGGCTACCCTATCCTTTTTCTTACCGAATCAAAAAAGTGAAGAGAAAGTTTCGATTGTGGTTGGAGCTCTATTTACTTCAATAGGGAATAAGTACATTACCGAATCGGTAATACCAATTTCCAATCACCTTGGTTTATCAGATCTGATCCATTTTTCAACAATACTGTATATTTTAGTAATTATAATTTTTGGTATTGTTGAGCAAAGAAAAAAAATAAAAGACTCGATCCTACTTGATTTTTCACTATTTACAACCTTCATTGTTCTTTATGCAATCACGGTTATTTTGATTACTATAAACTATATGGGATATTAACTTAAACTAACAATTTGTTTTTTGTCCAATTATGATTGTTTTTATACTAGCTATAAATGAAATTGAAATAAAATGACTCTACTAATTTCCTCAATTTTCCCCGTTGTAATATTCCTTTACATGATTTACCAAAAAGATCATGAAAAAGAGCCCATTTCACTTTTGATAAAATGCCTGTTGGGCGGATGCTTAAGTGTTTTACTTTCTTTAGCGATGTCCATACCGCTCGGAACTTTAGGAGGCGTATTTCAGGGAAACTTTATGTCCTCTTTTCACCAATCTTTTCTTGAAGCGGCTATCCCAGAAGAAATTGCAAAATTTGTAATCTTATATTTTATCGTCTGGAAAAGTAAAGAACTGAATCACAGTTATGATGGGATTGTTTATTCAGTTTTTGTTTCGCTTGGCTTTGCCCTAATTGAAAACATTTTATACGTCCTAGAAGGTGGAATTACAGTCGCTATTGCGCGTGCAATCCTAGCAGTACCCGGCCACGGTCTCTTTGGAGTGATGATGGGATATTATTTTTCGTTAGCTAGATTTCATGAGGGAGGAAAACGTAGGGAGTTGTTGATAAAATCACTTCTAGTCCCTATTCTATTCCATGGCGCTTATGATTTTCTCCTGTTTTATATGGGTACCTCTTCTGAAAATATCCTTTTAGTGATTTTTCTCCTTATTCTTTTTGCGGGTTTGATTATTCTACTTTGGAGAAAAGGATTTGCTAAAATAAAACATCATCTGGAGCTGGACGGGAGGTTATTGGAAAAATAAACTGCTGTGCTTAGGTCTCCTTTTTAAACCTTTCCGCCCATCAAGTCAATCATTTTCTGGAATTAAAAAACTTCCAACATGAATTACCAATTGATCTTTAGTAAGTTGAAAACTATTTTTTCTGTTTTTATTTGTTTTGCTTCATTGTTATTGTTCAGTTGGCTTGCTACTTGGGGAACTTACCTTGGATACCTTGGCCTTTTGATTCTATTTTTTGGAATTGTTTTTTGGCGCTTGAAAGGAATTAAATTTTTATATGCCTCCCTATTTTCCTTGGTCATTTTTACCGGAGTCCTATTCCCGCAAACCTTGAATAGGTATAATCAGAGGACCGATGAATACATGAACAAAATTGAAGCTGGCCAAGGGTTGAATTTTAAAGAAAAGGCAAGTATTTATGGGTTAAATTTCTTCATGTCTGTATTTGCTTATCCTATTTATCCAGAGGTATCCAAGGAAAGTTTCTACTTGATGTTCAAAACAGAAGATGGGACTAGAGTATTTGAGGATGATTTTTTTATGGGCTCTCAAAAAATTAGGGAAGCCTTAACGAAAAAAAAATCCAAAGTAACCTGGAGCGGATCAGAATACATTTTGGGAAACAAAGAAAGCCGGTATGCTTTAGCACTCAATCCATGCACGCTTAGGAGTAAAAAATTTGAAGACTATAGTGAAGTTTCTGTAGAAGTTTCAATAGCATATCCAAAAAAATACCGAGCCGTGCTACTAAAAGTGCCTTTTGAAATCGCTGTCGAAGAAGGTCTGTTTCATTATTTGCAAGTAGAAAAATGGCTTCATCCTTACAAGGCGATATGGAAAGCAACTGTCGAAACCCCCAGCCAATAATAGGCACAAACCCAGCTCAAAAAGGGAATCCACTTGTACCAGAGTCTCCTGTGATCATCCCCTAACTATCGGAAAAGGCCGGGCTTACCAGACGAGGGATTTTAAATATTCTTTGTGCTTTGTTAATGTTAAAACTCTATTTTTAACCAGTCGCAAAAAAGCAGTCCTAGACCAAAGAAAAAATGGAGGGTAGAAAACCACATTTTAAAAAGGGAGAAATCTGAAAATCGATACGAGTAGAAATAATAAAACTGTAGTTACAATGTTTAATGTTGAAAAAAAAGAAATGATCTGTCCTCGTTGTTTGGGAAAAGGATTCGTTGATTTGAATGATATCAAACGACTTGACAGAGAGAATGAATGGGTTCAAGGGTATTGCAGATATTGTGATGCTCAAGGTTTTGTAGAGAGAGGAAAAACGAAAAAAATTAACCCTAGAAGACTTGATTTAGGACCGGATTTCCATGAATCTGATATTGTAGATGAATAGCCATCCATAAAAAAGCACAAGTAATATTGCCTGCCCTAGATGCAAGTCAAGGCAACATCGAATGCACATAAACCGTTATTTGCACTACCCGAAAAATAGATTTACAAACTGTAAAAAAATTAGCCATATACCCATTCCCCGCCCAATATACCCCATGAAAAAAATCATCCTTCCCCTCCTCTTTATTGCTACTACTGCCCTCGGTCAGTCCAAGCTTCGTCCCAGCATTGACCAGAAAGCCCAAGGGGTAGAAGCCAAAGTCATCGAATGGAGACGGGATTTTCACCAGCATCCCGAATTGGGAAATCAGGAAGTACGCACCGCCAAAATCGTCGCAGCTCACCTCCGCTCCCTAGGCATGGAAGTAACTGAAAATGTAGCAGTAACTGGCGTAGTAGGTGTTCTTCGTGGTGGCAAACCCGGACCAATGGTGGCCCTTCGTGCCGATATGGATGCCCTTCCCGTAACGGAACGCGTAGACCTTCCTTTCAAATCTACCATCACTGCCACCTACAATGGACAGCAAACCGGCGTAATGCATGCCTGCGGACACGATTCCCACACGGCCATCTTGATGGGCGTAGCTGAGGTATTGGCAGCCCATAAAAATCAATTGGAAGGTTCGGTGAAGTTTATCTTTCAACCAGCCGAAGAGGGCGTCACCGAGGTACCTATGGCAGGAGCGGAATTGATGGTGAAAGAAGGAGTCATGCAGGACGTGGACGCTATTTTTGGTCTACACATCTGGGCACAGGTAGAAGCGGGTAAAATCGGCTACCGCCCTGGACCTACCATGGCCGCAGTGGACATTCTAGGAATCAACGTGCATGGTACTCAGGCGCATGGTGCCTCGCCTTGGTCTGGCGTAGATCCCATCGTCACGTCAGCGCAGATCATTACTGGCCTGCAAACCATCCTATCCCGCAGTGTCAACGTCACCGAAAACCCAGCAGTAGTGACTGTAGGAGCCATTCATGGAGGGATCCGCCACAACATCATCCCTGAAAAAGTAGAGCTAATCGGCACCATTCGCACCTTTGGCGACGAGCAGCAAGCACTTGTGCACCGAAGAATCAATACGATTGCCACCAATATCGCCGAAAGCGCCGGTGCCAAGGCAGAGGTCACCATTACCAAACTCTATCCTTCAACGGTGAATGACGAGGCCTTAACTGCGACCATGCTTCCTTCACTAACAGCGGCCGCTGGAAAAGAAAATTTGATTTTGATGGATCCGATGACCGGTTCGGAAGACTTCAGCTTTTTCCAAAAGGAAAAGCCCGGCGTATTCGTATTCTTGGGAGGAATGAAACCAGGAGCTGATCCCCTCAAAACTCCCTCCCACCACACGCCTGACTTCTACCTGGACGAAAGCGGATTCACCTTGGGTGTCCGCGCCTTGAGTTACCTGGTCGTGGATTACATGGGAATGAAGAAATAGACTAATCTAACCTACGAACTAGTTCGAAGAAAATTTGACTCATTAGGGGTTCGGCAAGGCCAGCTGCAGCAATCACATCCTGTAGCGATACCTGATGGATTTTTCCAGGAACACCCAAGTCAGTGATGGCGGATAAGCCAAACACTTCCATCCCAGCATGGCAGGCTACTAAGACCTCCGGGACGGTACTCATGCCTACGGCATCTCCTCCGATGGTGCGCAGGTAGCTGTATTCTGCAGGAGTTTCCAAGTTTGGCCCCTCCACACCGCAATAGGTTCCTGTGTGCAGCTTGATCCCTTCCTCTTTGGCGATCTGCACCGCCAAAGCAATCAACCTTGGGGAATAGGGTACGCTCATGTCCGGAAATCGGGGTCCCCATTCTTCGTAATTTTTTCCGCGTAACGGATTTTCTGGAAACAAGTTGATGTGGTCCCGAATCACCATTACCTCTCCAACGGCTTGCTCAGGATTCAATCCTCCCGAAGCATTGGATACCAAGAGCGTTTGAACCCCCAAGCCATGCATCACGCGAATGGGAAAAGTCACTTCCTGCATGGAGTATCCCTCGTAGTAGTGAAAACGTCCTTTCATGGCCAAGACTGGCTTGCCTCCCAAAGTGCCAAAAAGCAAGGTGCCGCTGTGACTTTCAACCGTAGAAATAGGGAAGTGGGGAATGTCCTGATAGGGAATTTCAAGTTCTACCTGAATTTGGCTAGCCAAGTTTCCTAAACCCGTCCCTAGGATAATTCCGATTGCGACTGGATCAGAATGAATCCCTTGAATGTAGGCCGTAGCCTGCTCCACCTGCTGCTTGTAGTCCATCTAAAAATTAGTTTTTGCGATTCAAAGATAGGAGTTTAAAAATTGTTCGAACTTTTCGGGGTACTTCTGTGTATAAAGGAGATAAAATTCACCCCAATGATTCAGATTATTGTCAGCACCAACCGGTTAAATTCAGTTTCAAGCACAATCGCTACGCAGTACCAACAAATTTTAAAGGAAAAAGGAGCTGCCTCCGAAATTCTTTACTTATCCGACTTGCCCGCAGATTTTACGGCAACTGCGTTGTACGAAAACAACGGTAAAAATCCGGAGTTCAATGCCTTTCATGATCGTGTCAAGCAAGGAAAAAAGTACGTGTTTATTGTTCCCGAATACAACGGGTCCTTTCCAGGAATCTTAAAAACATTCATTGATGGGATGACGTATCCCAATTCGTTCCTGAATAAAAAATGTGCCCTAGTTGGGCTTTCTTCAGGAATTGGCGGGGGTGGCATCGCTATGAGCCACCTTACCGACATCTTCCATTACCTGGGTATGCATGTTCTTGCTCTCAAGCCTAAATTGGCTAAGATAGAGCAAAATATGTCAGATAACCTGCTCACCAACAGGCTGTATGTAGAACTACTACATACCCAGGCTGACATGCTGCTCGACTTCTAGGACTTAGTCCACGTTGTCGTGCAGGAAC
>Ga0315905_10004204_pt1 | contig 14699 bp, 13 predicted proteins | sample LakEriMetagenome_5_FD_203522 | JGI IMG/M metagenome (GOLD analysis project Ga0315905, IMG submission 203522) | Freshwater fungal communities from buoy surface, Lake Erie, Ohio, United States - Buoy 4 MA121 | ecosystem: Environmental > Aquatic > Freshwater > Lake | place: USA: Lake Erie, Ohio... | reverse complement strand
TCTTGAATCTGCGCTGATCGGTCTACAATGTGACCCGTCTTTGTAATCTGAACAGCCTGGTCCAACAATTTCTTTGCTGCAGCAACATCAAACGCCCTTGCCGCTTTTAATCCCGCAGCAAGCGCAGCATCCGCTTTTTGTCTATCTTCTTCCATCCGAATGCGATCGCGTTCAACTCGTTCCTGGCGCGCGCGTTCAACAGCCATCAACTCTACCTGCAAGCGCTCCTGCTCAGCTGCTTTGCGTGCCGCCTCTTCCTCTGCTTTTCTGCGCGCCTCCTCCTCACGTCGCGCTTCTTCTACTTCAGCTGCCTTCCGTGCTTCTTCTTCAGCCTCGAACTTGGCTTTTGCCTCGGCCATCAGCCGCGCCTTCTGTTCCGCCTCTGCCTTTGCCCTGGCAGCTGCCTCTGCCTCGGCCCTTTTCCGCAGCTCTTCTGCGGCTCGTCGTCTGGCTTCTTCCACGGCGCGACGCTGCAACTCCTCCTCCTCTCTGCGCGCAGCCTCCTCAGCCTCACGCTGCTTTCGCTCAGCGGCTGCAATCCTTGCCTCTTCTTCTTCTCGCATCCTACGCTCTTGCTCAGCAAGTCTTCGCGGAGATTGATGCAGTGTCCACTTGATTGACCCAGCTGCAGGGGTCATCATGACAAATCCTTTCTTTTGCTTTCCAACGACTGCAGTTTCTTTGAATGAATTTTTGTCCTCGGCCTCTTTGGTTTCTTCCAGTCCAGTTTGAGCCATTAGACTGTCAGATCGCTCTGACTTTTCCGAACCCGGGGTTGTTGCCCGTGACTCGCTGGCACTGCCCGGCCGAAGCGCTTGAAAGGCTTTACGCTCTATCATCAGCCGAATAGGCTCTTGACCACGAAGAACAGTCAGTCGCACTCGAGACCCAGCCGGTCCATTCAGCAAGGGCATGACGATATTGTATGCAAGGTCCCTGACTGATTGGCCATCTACTTCAACAAGTTGGTCACCGATCATTATGCCTGTATCATTCACGACACCTTTTTCGAGAAATCTGTTTGCAATTAGCCCGCCATCGACAGGCCGTACTATCCAGTCGACAGGGACCGTGCCCGTGGCACCCACCAAGGCGACTGTCGACGTGTGCGAGTGCGCATTGTCGTCGAACTTCACTTTCCGGGGCCGACGATCCGCCAGAAATGTATCGTCAGCTGTCCCCATTTCCGATACCGAGAATGTGTCTTCTTGAGGCTTACCTATTCCTGGATTGATCTGGGATTTCACATTTCTGGCAGCGTCGATTGACTGTGGTTGATGGACAGCTATCGGAGTGCGCCGCATGCTCGGCGCCCCGTCATCCGACGTGACCGAAACTGGCGCCTCGCTTGCGAGTACTGCGAGCTCTGCCTGAAGGCTCGCACACTGCGAGCGTAATGAGAGCATCTGACTGTCATACTCCTCTTTGAAATTTTGCTTCGCCTCTCCTGACCACTGTTTCATTTCCGACATGGCTTTCATGATCTCAACGAGCTCTGACTCGATCGCCTGCAGCCTGTTCTCGCTGGCGCCTTCCTTTTGTTGGGCAGACTGCACACTTGGTCGGGGGCCTCCATAACTGGATCCGGGGCTTCTATGCCCGGGAAGGGGTTCGCCCTGGTTCAAGTCGGTTTTCACGTCTGCAATGACTTCTGCAAGTTTGTCCACTGTAACATCACGTCCGCTCCCGGTGGTGTGCAGGATTTTGGAAAGTATCTCCAGCTTCGTGAAAGCATCCTGTGCCATACGCGCACGCTGTTCTCCAATCTGCGATGCTGCGTCCACCTGCGTCAAGAGTTCCATGCATTCCGACCTCCGCTCACGCAAGTCCATCTTGCTTACTCGCTTGCCCCTGAAAGGAAGGTGGAAAGAAAAATGTCAGATGAGAGAGTGTAGCGTATCAATCATCAGCGTCCCAGGAAACAGGAGCCCTGCCATGAGCGCAAACATCTGTGGGGCGTCTTACATCTCGAAGACGGAAAAGTATTTTTCGCCGCTCTTGCCCATCTCGACACCTTCGCCATGACGCACTCCAGTGTTCCAGCGCCCAAAGTACCGTTGGCCATTGGCAAAGTAGTATGCACCAAGCCCGTGGCGGGCATCGTTCCAGAATCGGCCCTTGTACACTCCCCCATCAGGATACACCTCAACACCATATCCTTTCGGGTGGTCGAGGACCCATTCCCCGCTGTACGTGGTGCCGTCGCCAAACTTGACCCCGCCGAGACCGTGCCGTGCGCCTCCCTGGAATTCTCCACGGTACTCATTCTGCTCCTCGCGCTGTGCGCTCCGGTTGGTCGCCACGCCCTGCCCGTCTGGCTTCCCTTCTCCATCGACGCTGCCAAGGAAAACACAGGCCTGGTCCGCCAGAACCTCGACCGACAGGTTCCCGTGCAGGAGTGGGAGCGCCTGCTTCACGAGGACTTGCAACTGTACGCACATCACCCGAGCACAAGCGCCAAGCCCGCGCCACGAAAAACGCAGTCAGGGTCCCGCAAACAAGTAGAGCTTGCGCCCGCGCTGGGGAGCCCGAGCAGCGCCGAGCCGGGGCAGGTGGGGGGCGGGCAGACTCACATTCTCGCCGCTCGGACTGCTGCCCAAGAAGCTGTCGGAGAAGTGCCCCGTCATGCCGCGGCTCTCCATATCGCACAGGCTGCCCGTGCGCTTGGCCGCCAGAGAGCCCGCCCTGCGCCACACCCGCTGCAGAAATGGTGTCAAGGCGATCAACGGTCCAGAATATGTTCTTCAGTCGGTGCGCAAACGAGTGCCCGGTGTGCACAGGGCTGGCAACAATTGGGTGCGGCAGTTGCGGGATTAAAACTGGCTGCGTGAGCTAGCCAAGTAAAATTGTCAAAGACGGAAACTGATGCGGGGAACGCCCGGCAGCGCTTCAGCCGCTTCTTGCTCGATGCGCGCTCCTCTGCATTCAACTGTGCCGAAATTGCGTAAAACAAATTGCGTTTTTCCCCTGGGTAAACCTAACGGAAATCTCGTTCGTGCCCCACCATGGGAGAGCAAGTGCCTGGCACTTGAATCGGTGCGGAGGTGAGGGAGATTCGGAGACAGGGAGCCATGGCGGCGGCGTCCGCGGTGGAGAGCGGACACGCGGTGCCCGGCGCCCTGGTCTGCGACGGCCAACCGGCGTGCGTGCACGGGACCTTTGTGCGGGTGTCCTCGGAGTATGTGGGGTGGGATGTCTTCAAGAAGTTCAAGGGCAAGGTCGGCATGCTCACGTGGCGCCACTTCAGCGGCATGTGGTATGCAGACTTCCCCGGCGAGGACGAGTACGGCTTCCTGTGCGGCCCGCTGCTGTTCCAGCTGCAGTATTCGTCGGAGAAGGAGGCGCACGAGTCGGCACAGGAGCTCGAAAAGCTGCGTAAGGAGCGCGACATGCAAAACGCGCTAGAGACCGAAAAATCGAAGCAGCTGGTGAACGCGCTCGAAAAGAGGGCCAAGGAGATGTCGGCTACGACGACTAGGCTGTTCGAACAGTTGGCAATCATCCAGGAGGAGATGCGCAAGACCGAAATGGACATGGGCAGGATGGAGCGCGCCTTCACAGACCTCACTGCGCATGCCAACGTGCTGGATGCGGAGCTCGCGGCGACCCGAGCCGAGCGCGACTCGCTGCAGTCCGCAAATGGCGAGCTGCAAAAGCAGCTGCATGATTCTAAGGAAGACGTGGACCGTTTGGCAAATAGAGTGAAAGAGCTTGTGAGCGAAAACACAAAACACCAGGCGGACCTCGAGTACGAAAAAGGGGAACGCGAATTACTGGCGAGGGAGCTTGAGGAAAAGGCCGAGCGCATGAACGCTCTCGACTCGGAGAGCAAGGCGTTAAAGGAACAGGTGGCAACGCTAGACGCCGAGCTGGGCACATCCAAGGCGCATGCGGCAATCATGGAAGAAAACTTCTTGGCGGCAAGACAGGAGGCTGCAGATGCCAGCGCAAAAGCTGACCAGCTAAGCATGACGCTGAAAGAACTCGAAGGTAAGCCATGTATTGTTCGATTTCCTATTCTCTCCCATGTTTTCTGGGGTAGGCGGCCAGCTGTGGATTCTGTTTGCTGACAGGCTGTCTTGTTTGGATTCTGTTGGTTTGGCATGTGTCGCAACAACCCAGACGCGGCTCTGCAGGGTGGAGGAATGACCCGAGCAGAGCGGGAAGCACTCATGGCAAAACTCGAGCAATCGCAGCGAGACCTAGCGGAGGCTAACAGGAAGGTGGAGGAGGCAAATACAAAGCTTGATGACGTGATTAACGACGAGCAATTGTTTAAAAGGCTTGCTAGCGCCAAGCATGGTCCTGCCACTGGCCCGGCAGGTAAAGGAGCAAATCAAGAGTCACATCTCATATCCGAGGACGAGTTGGTGGCGCTCCAAGAACAGGCCTTCCGCGCAGATGAAGCTGAACGGGAACTGGATAAAATGAGAAGTAAGTTGATGTTGATGGAGGAGGACTCGAAGAATGGGAAAAAGGTCCCAGGGCTGCTCAAGGAAATCGAATCACTCAATGAGAAAATCAATAAACAAAAAGATCTTGCAGAAAGGCACAGGCAGGAGCACAACCGAATTGTTACTGACTTGAAGAACCACAAGATCCAAGTTAAAAGCCTCACGGTCGAAACGGAGAAGCTCCAGAGTGAACTGTCAAAACTACAGGAGGAGCTTCGCAAGCTACAGACCAAGGTGGAGGAACAGGATCATCGAATTGCGTTGCTGCAGGGCGAGCTTGAAGTCATGACCAACGAAGAGGGCGCTCAGCGCTCGCGCGCAGACTCACTTTCGGAAGAAAAAGACAGATTAATTGCAGAACAGACCAAGATGGAAAGCCTGCGTGCAGACCGGGAAAAAACCATCAGCGAACTGGAATCGGCAGCAGAACAGATGCGTCAAGAGGCCAAAAGGCTGAATAATACGAAGACAGAGCTCGAAAAGCAATTTAGGCACGCAAAAAGCAGGATTACTGAAGTGGAGGAGAGAGAGCGAAAGTACAAGGAACAAAGCGAGACGACGATGCGCAAGCTCGAGGGGCGGTTGGAGGAGTTGCAAGATCAGCTTAAAAATCTCGGGCAGGTCAGAGTTCAGTTTAATGATCTGCAAAAGAAGTACATGGCCGATCTGGGCGAATCAAATGCCAAGATCGAGGAATTGACAAAACAATTTCAAAATGTTTCGGTTGAGCTGGCAGAGACTAAGAGCTTGGCCGATGCACACCAGAAGATTGTCGGCTTGTACTATCACAAGATCAACCACAAAATATCGGTTCCACCGCGGAAAGTGTTGTTCAAGGTGTGGCACCTTTTTACCGTGGCGTGCAAGTACTGGAATGCTGATGAGAGACACAAGGCGATGGAGGCAGCTGTACGCAAGTCCAAGTATGAATCTAAATCGTTGCGCCTACGTCTTGGGGCCGCGCACCGGCTTGTAGAAGAAATGCAGCGCCGAGATAAATCTATTTCTTGCGCTAGCACACTGCTTGCACCACCTCCATCTGTGGATGGCTCCGAAACCGCTAAGGCATCTGAGCGGCTGGTAGCATCCGATTGTTCATCTGTCCTCGGAGCATCAGATGGTCCATCTGTCCAACACTTAAAAGGACCAGGTGCGATAGGGGGGACAAGTGCGACGTCGACAGATCGTAGTGCCTATGGAAAAAGTCAGGATACCTCTCCAACATTGCGGGCTCCAGACAAGGACGCTGCGATGAAAGACACAAAAGTCCAGGACCAGGCCCACGGCCCCGAAGGAGGTAACGAGGTTCAACAACACGCGCGGGCCGCATCAAGTGAACATTCACAGGATTCGGCCAAACAGTGTACGCAGTGCAGTGAGATCGAAGGCATTAAGCAACGCAATACAAGGCTCCAAGCAAATGTGATGAAGTTGGAAGAGCAGGCTAAGAAGCTAGGGGAACACAATGACGATCTCAATGCACAATTAATGGACCTAAAAAAGTATGTGCCTTCCATTGCAGTTTTACCCACCATTTGTTGAATGGACTTTTTCATTTTCCTGCTCTGTTGTTTCCCACTGTGACGGTGCACATTTGTATTCGCAGGCAAATGTCACTCATAGGCTGCCTTCGTCTTGCCGAAAAGTTAACACCGGCACTAAAAGATCGCAAAACTGCGGTGGAAGCTCGCACCTTGTGTCAGTCTATGTCGGTGGCATTGCTTGACAAAGAGCGAAGCATACCGCTGGCTTCCGACGCCGGTGCCGCAAACCAAGTGAGCTCTATTCAAGCACGAAAAGCAGAGCTGGAGAACGAGGCGGCACAGCGTGGCAGTACCCTCGAGCAGGAGACCAAGGCAAGGATGAGCAGTAAGTACCGGGATATGGTGCAGGTGGCGCAGGCGGAAGGCGACAACCAGAAAAGTATTTTTGAGCAGCTCGACCTTCTGACGGGCCAGGTCTGATGATAATCACCCTCTCCCGCACGCATCATCCGCATGTGCAAATCGCAAAGCCACACGCAAAGCAAAAAAATCGCAAAGCCACACGCAAAGCAACAAATGCAGGATGAATGCACCAAACTGCACGTGTTTGACATGAGGAGCATCTGAGATCACGCAGGTATCTGACCTCGTCGCACGCCACGACACGCATCATATGCGGCGCTACCGTCAAGAAATGCAAATGAAAGAGGACTTGAGAAAGCCATTACCGTTCTTCGCCGCAAACGCCAAGAAAGGAGCTCAGGGACTGGTCTCGTCGCTCAAGAATTCTGTAAGTGCCAACCAAGCGCTGCCCCCTGCACCAAAATCGCTCCCTCCCCGTCCCCAGACTGCCCATGCCTGAGGGGACGAAGAAAGACTCGCAGCCGGCAGCCACTGGCTTTCTCTAGGTGGCAGTTGTGAGAGCACATCTGTTTTTCTCAATATTGAACAATCTTGTAGAGTATGCACGTGAGCACAGGCTTTTGCAAATTTGACTGGTGGCTGTACAGCCCATGTCTAGGCTTTAGTGAGCGTGGTTCCTATCGCCTACGCTTTGACTCCTGGTAAGGACATCTGTCAAGATCGGAAGTTTTTGTTGTAAGAAGGAACACCTGTTCTCTATTAAAAAACGGTACTCGGCTTGAAGGCCGACGCCAACGCGCGGATACGGGAAGGCGGCTGAGGGCAGAACCTAGGGCCGCAGCAGGGTTGACACAATACTCGAGTTTCACGGCGGTGTGAGGTAGTCATGCGCCACACGCGTATCCCGATGCGCAGCTTGCACAGGTCTTTCCAGGTGAGCCGCTAGCAGCTGGTTGCTGCGGAGCGGGCGTATTTCACCACACACGGGGAAGAAGCTACAGCAGCTGGTGCAAATTCAAATACTAGGATCTAGGCACATCCTCCGGCACACTGCACAGACGACGCAAGACCAAGCCTGCGACTGTGCATCCAAGCAGGGGCTCAGTGCCCCTGCTTGGATGCGCAGTCGCAGGCTTGGCCTTGCGTCGTCCCTCCACGTCGTTTCGAGGACGAGCCGCCGCTTGAGCTGTTAGGGGCGAGGGAAAAAGTGACAACACGCTATCATCTAGCTGAGCTTGAGCGACCCAGTTGACGGGCTCCGAATGTGGCCGCCTTGCAGCATGAAGAGGTAAAATGCTACCGTGAGTCTATCAGAGTCCAATCTCTTAATGTTTTGCGCGATTCGTGTTTAAATTCAAATGAAGTAGCCCCGTTGTAGTCACTTCATTCCTCCTATTCACAATATGGGATCCTGTAGCAGGTCCGGGGAGGACCCCAGTGCCTGGAAACAATTCGGACCCACGTTTCGTCTCGTCACTTTCCCACGCGGCCACGGTCGAGCCCAGGCATTTTCTTGGAATCTAACCCAAAACGCGCTACACCCGGGATATGGATAGGTCGTGAAGATGCGCCAGGGCCTTGGATGCTTTCCAATCTGTGATGGGGGCTGCTTGAATGAGGAGATTTGGCAGGCAGAGGAGATGCAACAGGCAGGCAACCGGGCTCTTGCCTTTGCCCAGACAAAGCTGCTGCTTGGTTCCCGCTCCTGCATCCGCCCAGAGGACTCATTTGGGGCCTGAAGCAACACATGAAGGAACGCGCTAATGGACAAGGTGCTGATGCGCAAGGTGCTACATGGTGCCCATGTGCATGGGTTCGGTGCTAATGCGCATCATGGTCGCGGCGTGCAGGCAGCTTGCAACTCCAGCACACGCACATACGGGTGCATGTTTGTGTGAGCAAGCACAGAGAAGCAAACACAGAGAAGCAAGCACAGGGAAGCAAGCACAGAGATGCAAGCACAATACATCTTCTTCTCACGCGCGCGCAAAACAAACAAGCCAGCATCCCACGGCAACACGCATCGGCTGCACCGTCAATGCTCCCAGCGGGGTTATGGGTAGGGCTTAGGTTTAGGTTGCGTGGCCCGGGGGGTGTGAGGCCCGCTGAGGGTGCAAGGGGTGCGGGGTCCCGTACGGCATCGCGGGGACAAGGTCTGTGTCACCCGACAGCGGCCTGGGAGGAGGAGGCGACGAAAGACCAATCTGCATTGATTTTCGACTCGTCAGCGTCAGCTGCGTAAACACGCGAGCGGCCGATTCTGCCGCGGCGGATTGCTGTATTGACGCGCACTGTGTCTGTGCACGTCCATGCACCAACGCGCGCGCACAAGCACACAACTCCTCACATACACGCTCATCGTCGCACGCACGCATACCATGAGCGATCCCATCATGCCCCACATGTCCTGCAGCGAGTCCCCCACGTCTGAGAGGGGAGAGGGACCGAGAGCACTCCTCGCCGTCACTGAGTCCGGGGAAGCAGCTGCAGCGCCGCCGCGTAGCTTGGCCTCCGTCCGCCTCATCTTGCGCATGTTGCGCGCCTCGATTATCTGCGGAGGGCGCTTGCTTGCGTCACTTTGCGTGCACCGCGAATCGGACTGCGCACAATGTCACTACTGCACCCACATCGTCGGCCTGCCGGAGGGGAGAGCCTGCTGCAGCGCCGAGTTTTTGGCTAGGCGCGTCTCTTGGAGAACTCTTTCGTCCGAAAATGCAATACACCTGTAAGCACAGCGGCGTAACGGGTTGTGCAGTGACTGCAGGGCGGGCGCGGCGCAAGAGTGTGGCTGAAGGGCACGGAGGCAGCGCGGGCTGCAAGAAAAATCACCTGACGGAGTTTTCTCGCCCCGGTGCTTGCCCGCTCCGGGTAGTAACAACACCTCAGGCGTGTTGACAACTCTGCGGTTGGCGCCCGCGTTGCTGCGGGCGAGAGTAAGCCGGATGTAGAGCTGGCTCGGTTCGCGAAAGCCGCTCCTTTGAAGACTTGATCACGTCGAAGCCTACACCCGGAGAAGAGTGTTGTTTATTGGTACTCAATTTAGTATCCTCTACACTTCCATGTATTGGGCATGTTTCGGGCAAGGCTGTGTTGCACCCGCTAAACGTGGCCACGGCCCAGCACATCGCCGGCGCACTGACTTCGAAAGTCCCCCCAGACGGGCAGTTGGGGACTTTACAGCGACACTGCACCGCAGTATACCCTTCGAGGTGTGCCTGCTTGTCGAAGTCAATTCCCTGGACCTGGTACTGCTTGAACTTAGAGGCTGCAGTGCGTCTCTTCCTCCTAGCACGCTTGTGTGTGTGGCCGGTCGTGCCTCCCGATGATGAGACATCCGACTCATATACATCCGACTCGGTTGGGCCTGCCTGTCGCCACCGCCACTGACATCACCGCCACCGCCACATCCGCCACTGACGTTCATACCGTCGGCGATTCCTTGACGGGCTGTCTTGACTCCAAAGGGGCGACTCCGACGCGTCGCCGTCGTGAGGCGGGGACACGGGCGGCGACGAGCCTGTGTCGAAGGTCAACCCCGCGAACCACCCGGTCTTGCCCAATCCCAGGGATCGGGCTGATACGTCACACCGTTGGAGCCTCACTCTCTCATGCTTCCGGGTCCGTAGCGGCGTCGGGGAGCCGCCCGCGGCCAAGGCGCGCCGAGCGAACGACGCGACGGCCTAGGAACAATGTCGCCTGCACCGAGCAACAACTGCCACGCGTCCGGGCCCCGTCAGGCCGAGAAAAGTGAAATGTTCGTGCAGAGTGCACGCGGGTGTGCAGCATCCAAATCGGGCGATGTGTGCACTTATGCCAAACACGGAGCACCGCAGTGCAGGACGGGTGCACCGGCAAGTGGAGCTGCCGGGGTGGGAGCGCGCCACCACGCGGCAGTTGCAGAACCAGAGTATCCGCCGCGATGCGGCTGGGTCGCCCGTGGCGTGCTCGTCATCGGCGGCAGAGCCGCAGACGCTGAGCGCAACGCGACGCCCAGCAGCGGCGGCTCGGTGGGGGCGGACAGCGCGGCGCAGCGTATGCAGCGGGCTGCTCCTCATGATGGCTGTTGTGCTGGAACCCGGTGCCACAGCTGCGGAACACGCGGCACCGGGCGCGGGCGGGCACGCGCGCACGGCTGCCCTCGCAGAGAGCGCAGCGCAGATGCGGCTACGGCTGCGGGACGTGACGAAGAGCCAGGACGCAGCGCTGAGCAAGGCCGAGCAGTTCCTGTCGACGCCCATCGACTACGGCAGTGACACGGGCGCAGATGCCAAGGCGCCTCCCACACCCGCTTTCCTCAAAGCGGGAAACGCGGGGCTGCAGTTCGCGGAGGGGACCAAGCTGGTTGGCGCCAAGCAGGCGGGCGCCAAGCAGGCGGCACCTCGCAGGTGGAATGTGCTTAATAGGGAAGAGGATAGACGGAGAGTTCGTGCTCGGTTGGGCAGGGAGACGGACGAGCGGCCGTCCGTCCGAAGCGGCCCCGGGGCTGCCGCACGGGCTGTGAACGCGCGAGAACTGGCGCAGGAGAGGAGAGACCGGTCCTCGGAACGGAGGCGTGCGGGGCTGGGCTCGGAAAAGCGTGCCCTGGAGGAGGCTGCTGCATTCGCACGTCTGACTGCAGGCGCCAGAGACCCCCGGGCTGCGGCCAAGAAGAGACTCGCGCAAAAGTACGAACACGAGTCGTACGAGCGAGCGTCCAATGAGGGCCAGATCTGGAAGGAGATCAACCAAATGAAGCACCACGCCGAGGACGACACTGTTCGCATCGATACATCCGACGGCCTCAGCGGCGAGGTCCGTGCACTGGCGAATTTGAGTCCGCCCAAGGCAGCGGAGGCTCTTGCCAAGATGTCGCAGACCGACGGCTCTGCTGCTCTCGGCGCCCTCAAGAGTATTGACCCTGAGCAAGTCAATCGCATTCTGGCTGCTCTCGGCGAGCAGGAGCAGCAGCAAGCGCAGCAGACGAAACACGGAGTTGCGGAGCACAGACCCAATTCTAGTGAGGCGGCGGGGTCTAGGCACGCGCCTGGGGCGGCGGCAGGAGATAAGCAGGGTGGGGGCGGAAAGCAGGCGCTGGTACCGAGAGCGCCGCCTCCTCAATTTAACATAAACACGGTCGACCGCTTCGATCCCGGGGAGTCGCTGTCGTTCGCAGGAGGCAGCGATGGGGGAACATTTTCCATGTCTTACGCCGACACCTCTGTTATTACCGGCTATGTCTGCAAGGACATTGTGCAGCTGGGCCACTACTATGCCATGACTCGCTTTGGCTGTGCTGTTGACTGCAACGATCCTCATTTCAATGGCGTCGACGGCATTCTCGGTACCATGCGCTCCTCCCCTCCCCTGCCCCTTCCCCTGCTTCCACTAGATGGCTGCTTTCAACCACTTGATCGCTCCACTTGATCGCTCTCCCGCTGCTGCTGTTTCCACTTGTACTCTCTCCCGCTGTTGCGTTGCTGCAATCTTGCCGGGGTTATTGTGTAATAGCATATGTCGCATGGGGTGGTAGGGATGGGCATGCCCGAAGCAGCGCTGGCCAACATCCCCACGCCCCTCTTCTTCGCCATCACCAACGACCGCGGCGGCATTGAGGGCGCCAAGTAAGAGTCTATCTGCCCTTGTTTCATGCTTGTTTCATGTTTTTGATGCTCTGTCTCTTTTTAGCGTGGTGCGTGAGTGCTGGCTGAGACGAGGGGCTTCAAGTGTCGTGTCTAGGGTCTAGTGCCTGCACGTGTCCAGTGGCTGGTGCCCCTGCAGTCTGACTTGAGGCGGCCTACAATCTGTCTTGAGTGCGCCTCATTTTGAGATTTGGTGACAGCTACATCAATGAGCGTCCGCTGCACACGCGCAAATTCGCATTCCTCTCGGATTCGGTGTCAGGAGAACTGCAGCTGGGCGGCTACGATCGCGAGAGCACGGCGGCGGATATGGTCTACGTCAAGGCCACCAGCACCACCGAATACTCCGTCAACGTCCAGTCGCTCACATTCGGCGGCATCGAGCTGCTGGACTGGGTTGACAAGACGGTGCCGAATGCCATTCCTGCTATCATGGACACGGGCACCACGTGCCTGGTAATCCCGGACACGGTTCTGGATGGGCGCGTGTCCGATCGCCCGTTTAGCAAGTTCAAGAGCATCATGACCAAGGGCATGTCCTTCTACATCACCATCGACGGACACCTCTTTGAGATTCCGTACGAGTTCTGGTGGCAGCGCATCAAGAATGCACCCTGTGTGCAAGCAACACCGCCTTCATATGCTGGCATGCTGCTGGGGGATGTAGTCTTCCAATCGCTCGTCGTCGAATTTGACCTTTCGAAGCCTAAGGTCATTTCGGTGTCAAACTCATTCAGTATACGGTCCCGACCCTCGGGACAGTGATTGAACAAGATCCCAACCCTCGCGAACTTGTTCTGACAAGCTCCCGAGGGTCGGGACCTTGTCCAAAGACCGACCCGACCCTCGGGACAGTGGGTGAACGAGGCCCCGAGGGTCGGGCGCTTGTCCAAAGAACCACCCGACCCCCGCCCGCCCGCCCACCCGCCCGTCTGCCCGCATGCACACCCGCCCGTTCGCCCGCACACACACACGACCTCATTCCCCACAGAGCTCACGATCTCTCTGGCGCATGCTGCGCAGGCGCCGTTGATTGGCATTGCGCCGCGGAATCCTCTCTACCATGCGGTAGAAGCCGGGAGGGTTGACTCCCTCAAGATTCCCTTGATCAAGCGCCACCGGGGCCAGGTCGAGATTCTCGAGCCTGATGAGGAGTCCGAGAAGAGGTAAGCATCTATTCATTTGATGGATGAGTTGATGTCAAGGATGAGTTGATGTTCAGGATGAGTTATTGTACACGGCCGTATGCATCAGTTCATGTACATGTACTTGCATGCGTGTGTCTACACGTGGTGCACTTGGTAGTCGTGTGTTGTGTGGTTTGCAGTTGGAGCTAGCATGCATAGTGGGCGTATGCGCATGTGTGCTTGGCGTGTTCTTGTGCGGTCCCTCAACGTCGTTGTGTGTGCGTGTTTCTTGTAATTTGGCGCGAGCGCACACACAGGCATGGGATCGACCATGTGCCAGTGACGATCAACGACATGCGGACCGAATACTTCGTCAACGTATCGGTGGGTTCGCCGCGCCAGACCTTCACCGTGCTCATCGACACGGCGTCGAGCACCTTGGCCATCTTTTCCAAGCTTGCCCCTACACACGGGCGCCTTGCTGTCAATGACGGCGAGCTTGACAGGCGTCTGAAGGTGCGTTTGTGTTATTGCGGCGGGCAAACAAATTGTTTGTGCGCGACCGCGCTGCGCCCTGACGATTCTCCAACACCGCACGAGACAAGGATGGGACGCGTGGCGTGTGTGCCTTGCCTGGGCTTAGTGATGCTCTGCTTACTGTGTCTCAGAGGCTGAGCATGCTGACGAGGCGCCCATGCCCTCAACAGTGCTGTCTTGCAATCTAACGAACCGCTCCGGCCCTCTGCCGTCAACAACCCAACGCACCTCAAATCTATGCAGGAGGCGAAACAGAGGCTGCTGCGAGGTGGGTCGGCGGTGCTGGCGGTCGAGGACGGCGACGAGCTGGAAGAACATGACGAGAAGAAGCGCCGGGAGCACGAGCGTGCGGAGCGACTGAACGAGTTGCAAACCGTCGGCGCTTCCTCATTCGAGCAGCGGTGGGCAGGGCGCTCGCGCAAGGAAGCCATGGAGCTCACACTGCCGCGCAGCGTATTCGGCACTGGCTCGTCGCTCGAGCTCGTGTGGGCGGCGCGAGGGGGTAGCGGGGAGGGCGGGGGCGGGGAGGAGGCGGAGGCAGGGGTTATAGGGGTGGCGGCGGCCGGCGTCGTTCTCGCCCTTCTCACTGCCCTCCTCGGCATCTTGCGTCTGAGACGCCAACGCCCAGGGGCAGGAGGACACATTGCCCCACTATGAGTTGCTCATACCCACTATGAGTTGCTCGTAGTCAAACTCACTATGAGTTGCTCACTTCTATCAGCCTCTTGCTTATTTCGTTGATTTCCAACTCGCGTGGAAAGTTGTTCGTTCATGTACTGTGTTTCGTCGAGGGGTGGCCTCGGCTCGTAGTCTCTCGTAGCACATGTCCTCCATTCCCCCCTCCCCCCTCGCGAACAGCTTTGTAATAGGTACTGCAGTAATAAACACACACATGGCAGAATAAAAACTCACAACCAAGGAGGAGAGGAGGGGAGGAGGAGGAGATTTATTCGTATTCAATAATACTATAGAGGGACCCAGGGCGCCCGCGGTTAAGCTAGGGCGCATCACTCAAGCCTGACGAGAGTGAGGGCTGCTCCCCTGTCTCCGGTGGTAGGACAATCCGACTGTGCTCGTTGCGGCCGTCTGACGATCTTCCTACCCAACTTCGACCTC
>Ga0315905_10004203_pt1:2500-14700 | contig 14700 bp, 7 predicted proteins | sample LakEriMetagenome_5_FD_203522 | JGI IMG/M metagenome (GOLD analysis project Ga0315905, IMG submission 203522) | Freshwater fungal communities from buoy surface, Lake Erie, Ohio, United States - Buoy 4 MA121 | ecosystem: Environmental > Aquatic > Freshwater > Lake | place: USA: Lake... | reverse complement strand
GCCCGCCGAGGCCAGCGCCGCCGCGCGCCGCCCGTTGGCGTTCAGGGCCTGGAGCACGCGCTGGAGCACGAGGAGGCCCGCGTTGATGCTGATGGCCTCGCGCATGCGCGCGCCCTCGGCGCGCGTGCGCTTGCAGCGCTCGCTCCCGGCAAGGTCGACCAGGTGCAGCTTGGAGAGGTAGGTGACTCCGCCGGAGCCGGACGACGACGACGGCCCGCCCCCGCCCCCGCCGCCCACCGCCGCCGCCGAGGACCGCGCGAGCGTCAGCGTAAAGATGGCGTGCGCGCGCGACGAGCGCGCGTTGAGCTCGGTCGTGCCGACCACGCGGCCCTCGCATCCGCGCCGGAAGAGCTCGAGGGCGCGCGCGCGGCCCGCGGCGCTCGGCGGCAGGGACTCGGCCGTGACGCCATCGCAGCTGATGCTGCCGTCGGCCGCCTCGACCAGCCGCAGCGGCGCCGCCGTCGGCGCGCGGCCCGCGCCGCTGCCTTTGCCGTTGCCGCCGCCGCCGCCGCTGCTGCGGCCGCCGCCGCCGCCAGAGGCGTGGTAGGACGGCGAGGCGGAAAAGGCGGCGGCGGCGGGCTCGTCCCCGGCGCTGGGCGCCAGGAGGTCGCGGATCTCCTCGTTGTAGATCTCCACAAACGTGACGGTCAGCGCGACGGCGCCGCCCCCGCCGCCGCCGCCGCCGCCCCCGCTGCCGCCGCTCGTCGCCGCCCCGGCCCCCTCGAGCCGCCCGAACACGTCGCGCAGGGCGCGCGGGACCATCCCCTCGTCGTCCATGGCGACGGCCGCGGCGGCGCGGGCCGCGGCCAGGCGCGTGGGAGAGGCAAAGGCGGCTTGAGCGGCGGGCGACAGCGGCCGGCTGCCGCCGCCGCCGCCGCCGCCGCCCCGTTTTGCCGCCTCGACGACCACCCCCGCGCCCGCAAACCCGGCCGGGCCGACCATCGTGTGCGTCTTGCCCGACCCCGTCTGCCCAAAGGCCATGACCGTGGCGTTGTACCCGTCGACGAAGCGCGCCACCAGGGGGCCGACGGCGCCGCCGTAGACGTCGGCCTGCTGGCTGTCGGGCCCAAAGACGCTGTCAAAGGCGAGGGTGACCGCCCCTCCCGGGGGGGCGGCGGCGGCGGCGGCGGCGGGCCCATGGCGGGGGTGCGTCGGGTCGCGCGCGGTGACGGTGCCCGCGGCCGGGTCGGGGACGACGGCCATCTGCGGCGGGTGGTGGTGCGGGGCGGCGGCGGCGGCGGCGGCGGCGGCGCTGCCGGCGGCGGCCCACGACGGCCTCAGCGGGGGCCGCACGCGCACGGCCACGCGCATCGTGCGCTGCAGGCCGCCGCTCGCATCTCCAAAGCCCCCGCCCGCCGCCGTGAACACGGTGCTGGCGGCCGTCGCGTGGACCCCTCCTCCTCCAAAGCCGCCGGCCGTGGCCGTCGCCGCCCCCGCCGCAGAAAAGGCGCCGTCGTCGTCGTCGTCATCCGCGTCCCAGAGGCAGCCGAGCATCGGGCCGCCGCCGCCGCCGCCGCCGCCGTAGGCCGAGGCGGCGACCGTCGATGCCGGCGGGTAGTAGGCCCCCGTGGCGGTGGTCCAGGCGGCCTCGCTGGCGCCGCCGTCGTCGTCGGGCAGGCACCCCCCCCCGCCCCGGAGGTGGTGGTCGGGGGCGGCGGCGGTGGAGGGAGGCGGCGGCGATGGTGCAACGGCGCCGCCAGCGCCAGTCCCGTAGAGGGGCGGGCGTCGGCCCGAGGGCGGGGTGTATCCTCCGCCGCGCGGCGGGGTTGCTGCTCCGCCTGCTCCGGCCGGGATGGTCGCGCCGCCGCCGCTCCCGCGCGCCGACGACGACGCCGACAGGCGGCGCGCGCCGGCGGCGCCCTTGGCCGATGAGGGTCCTGCTGCGACGGCGCCTCCTCCGGGGCTCGGCGCCCGCGCCGCGCCCGCGCCGCTGGTCGCGGCATGCCCGAGCTTGCCTGCCCGACCCGCGCGGCCCTGGCCGTCCCTCGAGCTCATTGGGGGGGGGGGGGGGAGGGCGGGCGCGCTCGAAGCGCTATTTAAGGAAGCAGCGGAGATTTTTTTTTTACGTTGGGTCTCCGAGCGGAGACAGAAGTGGTTTCGTCAGAGGAGGTGGCGGTTTATGAGGTCAATGGTGGAACAGTCAGTTGTGTGTGCGCGGTGGCGTCGGATGTGGACGTGATGCGGGGCACGCGGAGCAAGCGGGTGAAACGACGTCGGCGCGCCCCGCCCCGTCGCGCGACGCCAGGGCGACGGCGACGGCGGAAACGAGAACGGACCGCCTTTTTTTTTTAACACACCCCCCGGCTCCCTCCTCACCGGCGTCCCGCGCCCTCGCTCACGCCGTCCTCCTCCTCCTGCTGCCGCTGCTGCGCCTCCCGATCCCGCGCCTCCGCCTGGGGCCGCGGCGCCGACGCCGCGATCGCCGCCAGCCGCGCCCGCGCCGACGGCGCCCGCGCGGGCGCGCCCGCCGCGCCGAACGCGCTCGGGTGCAGCTTGAAGCCAAAGACGCGCGGCACGTAGACGCCGCCGCCGCCGCCGCCGCCGCCGCCGCCGCCGCCGCCGCCCCCGCCTCCCCCGGCCGCGCCGCCTGCCGCCGCCGCCGCCGCCGCGGGAGGCGCGGGAGGCGCGGCGGCGCTCGAGCCGTGAGGCGCGGCGGCCCCGCCGGCTCCACCGGCCCCCCCCGAGGGGGCCGGCCGCAGCTGGGGGTAGGTCAGCAGCAGCAGGTGGGGCAGCGTGGTGCCGAAAAACGCGCCGTCGATCGCGCACTGAAAGTCCGAGCGCGGGTAGTAGACGTCCTCGCAGCGCGGGCAGAAGACCTTGACGGTGGACTGGCCGGGGACGTCCGAGGTGCCGACGGGCAGGACGGCCTGGCCCTCGCACAGGACGCTGTTTTGTTGTTTTTGTTTTGTGTGGTGTCGTCGGGTTTTGCGGCAAAGAGGGAAGAGGCGTCGTGAAGAGGGGAGGCCCGAGGCGATGTCGACCAGATGACCAAAAGGTCCCTCTCCCCGCCCCCCCCCCCCCGCGCGAGTCCGCGGGCCGTGCGCAGCACGCCCGAACAAAACCGACGCACGCACCGCGGGCACCTCCCGAACTCGCACCGCCGCAACTTGTCGACCACCGCCTGCAGGCCGCGCGCCGTCACGACGAACCGCGCGTGCGCCAGGCCGTAGAGCCGCTCGGCCGCGCCCTCGAGCGCCTCGCCCTGCTGCTCCGTCAGCACGAGGTCGGCGGGGAGCGGGTGGTCGAGGAGCATGTCGAGGGCGTAGTCGTAGTAGGGGACCTGGGCGGCGAGGCCGGCGAGGTTGAAGTCGTCCTCGAGCCAGTCCTCGTCGACCTCGACGAAAAACTCGTTGCCGCGCAGCGCGCAGAACCAGCGGACCCACGCGGCCTCCTCGTCGTCGTCCTCGTCGTCCTCGTCCTCCTCGTCCTCGTCCTCGTCCTCGTCCTCGTCCTCGTCCTCCTCGTCTTCGTCCTCGTCATCCTCGTCGTCCTCGTCCTCGTCCTCCTCGGTCTCGCCGCCGCCGCCTTGGTTGCCGCCGCCGCGGTCGGCGCGAGGGGCGGCCGCCGCCGCGGCGGCGGCCGCGCCGGCGCCGCTCGCTCGCGCTGCTCCGCCGCCGCCGTCGTCGCCTGCTGTTGCTCCTCCGCCAGACGTGCCGACGAGCGGGCGGTCTGGATCCGCATCTGCTTGTCCTCCTTGGCGACGACGGCCAAAGCCCGGCGGGCTGCTCGGGGCCGGGCCGTCGCCGCCGCCGGGCGCTGGAGCGGCCGCAGCGCCGCCCTCGTCTGGCGGCGCCGCCGCCGACGCCGCCGGCCCCTCCGCTTGCCGGCCGTCTCCGGCTCCGGGCGTGGACGCCTGCCTGGAGCCCTGCCGCTGGACCATCCTCGCTGCCTGCACGCTGTGTCGCAGAAAGGTACAAAGGGCGTGGGGGCGCGCGCGCGAGCGAGACAGAGGGTCACCCGCAGCTCCCTCCTCTCCTTGTAGTGCCTGCGTCGACAGAAAACGACGCCCGCCGCGCGCCCACGACAAAAAGCCGCGCGGGGCGGCTCGAGATTGGTGCGCGGACGCGGCCTCTCGGCCTGCACGGCTGGACGCAGGTCGGGCGCGTGGCACGTGGCTAGTGCGTGGGCGCGAGAGGCGCGCCACTCGGAGGGTTTCGGCTCCTCGCGCTCCTTGGCGCTTTGGATGCGTGTGCTGCTGTGCTGCTGCTGGTTCAGGAATCAGCGCTGGTGTTACTTCGTGTCGTCGCAAGGTCACAGGCCGCGTTCAAGTGTGTGTCTGAAGGCGCGCCGCCCAAGAAGAAGACGCGAGCAGCGCTTCTCAAGAAGGCGCGTCGCGCGCGCCGCCGCCGCCGCCATCCCCGCCGCCGCCGCCGCCGTCGCTCGCGCCCATCAGCCGCCGCTGCCGCTCCAGCGCAGCCGCCACGAGCCGCTTGAGGCCCTCGACCTCGCGCCCGCGCGTCTGCAGCCGCGCCTTGACCTCGGACAGCTCGCGGCGCGCGGCCGCCAGCTGCTGCTGCTGCTGCTGCTGCTGCTCTGCAGCGCCGTCCTCGCCCGCCGCCGCCGCCGCGGCGACCGCCCTGGCCTCGGCCGCCGCCGCCCGCGCCTCGGCCGCCGCCACCGCCGCTTTCGCGCGCGCCCCCTCGCGCTCGAGCTCGTGCGCCAGGCGGTCGCGCTCGCGCTCTCCCGCCGCGACCTTGGCGCGCTCGCGCTCGAGCTGCGCCGCCTGCGCCGCCTCGCCCGCGCGCGCCGCCTTGGCCGCGGCCGCGGCCGCGCGCGCGCCCCTCTCGGCCTCCTCCTGCCGCGCCGCGCGCTCGGAGCGGGCCAGGTCGCGCGCGGCCGCCGCCTCTTCGGCGAGTGCGTCGCGCTGGGCCTCGGCCTCGGACGCGCGCTGCTCCAGGCTGCGCCGCTCGCGCTCGCGCGCCTCGGCCTCCTCCTGGGCGGCGCGGCGCCTTCCCGCCGCCACCCCGCGCGCCTCGGCGCGCCGCTCGCGCTCGTCGGCCTCTGCGCGCGCCTCGTCGGCGGCGGCGCGCGCCGCGCGCTCGAGCGCCGCGCGCTCGGCCTCGAGGCGCTCGAGCTCGGCGTCGCGCTCGCGCAGCAGCTCGGCGCCCCGCTCGAGGGCCGCGCGCAGCTCCTCGGCGCGCAGCTCGCACTCGGCCGCGCGGCGGTCGGCCCCGGCCGCGCGGCGCTCGAGCTCGGCGGCCAAGGCCGAGAGCGAGGACGCGATGGCGGCGGTGCTGGTGGCGGCGGCGGCTGGGTTTGCTGGTGCGGCGGCGGCGGTGGTTGTGGTGGTGGTGGTGGTGGTGATTGGGGTCGTCGTCAATGCCGACGGCGGAGCCACGGGCACCGTCGCGAGCTGCCCCTCGGCGGCGGCTCGGGTAAGTGCGGCGGGCGGCGGGGAGTAAGGAAGGAGGGCCGCGGGCGGGGGCGCGTCGTCCTCGGCGGCGGCGGCGGCGGCGGCGGCGGCGGCGGCAGCAGAGGCTGCTGCGCGAGCGATGGCGCGCCCGGCACCGGCCGCGGCGATGGCGACCATCGCGGGCGTGGCGGGCGGGTCCATGCGCGTGTGCGCGATAGTGAGACTGGAGAGCGGGATGTTTGGATTTCGTGTGTGGTCGAGCGGGGGGGAGGAAGGAGGAGGAGGAGGGCGCCCGCTCTTGTGTGCCGAGCGCGCGCTAAAAATGGAAGGCGCGCGGCGGGACGGGTCTCCGCTTTGCACCTTGTCATTTCCCCCACCGATCGACCTCGACTGCGCTCGCCACAAGCACATCCCAAGCCATACGCGGCCTCCCCTTCAAGCTGGACGCGCGCGCGCGCCTCAGCGACGCAGCAGCAGCTTTAACAAGCCAAGCGCGGACAGCGGAGGGGCAGGGCGGCGCGAGCGAGCGCCCCCCCCCAAAAAAAAACGCCACCCCAAAAAAGCGAAAACAAACCTGCGAAAAAAAAACATGGTGCTTCTCACGGTGCGCGTGAGCGAGGTGGACCAGTTCTGCGTGGAGCTCCCGGCGGCCACGACCACCGCGGGGCACGCGACCGCGACCCTGGCGCGCCTGCACAACCTGCGCGCATCGATCGCTCTGCTGCGCGCCGAGGGCAACGCGATGGCGCAGCGGTGGCGGCAGCAGCAGCAGCAGGAGCAGGAGGCGGGGGCGGCCGGGGGCGCAGAGGCAAAAATCACTACCGAGCCGCCGGCAATCGAGCCCCTCCTCGAGGCCCTGGCCGACGCCGAGGCCGCAGCGTTCGGCGGCCGCGCGCAGCAGCAGCAGCAGCAGCAGCAGGCCCCGACCCCGCTCACGGCCGACCTGCTCCGCTCGCACGTCGCGCGCGCCCGCGCCGCGGCCGACGCGGCAATGGCGGCGGCGGCGGCCGCGACCGAGGGCCGCCGCGCGCCCGACGACGCCCAAGCCGCCTTCTTGCGGGCGCTCGAGGCCGCCGAGGCCGACGCCAGGTCCGACGAGGGCTGCTGCGACGAGGGCGGCGGCGGCGGCGGCGGCGGCGGCAGCGGCAACAAAGACGCGGCGGACCAAGGCGGCAACGACAACAAGAACGACAGCAACACCCCCTCCGGCCGCAGCCGCCGCCGCCTCGTCCGCCCCCAGCATCCGCCGCGGCAGCTCGACCCCCGCGCGGCCGTCGCCTGGTTCTGCGGCCGCCCGCTGCAGCCCGCCGAGGCGACGCTGGCGCGCCTGCTGGGCGGGGGGTGCGCGGCCAAGGCCGACCGCACGCGCGCCGTGCTGCGCCTGTCGCGCGACCTGGCGGCCGGCTGCCCGGCCAAGCCCGGGGCGATGGCGTTCGACGGGCCCCCCGGCGGCGGCGGCGGCGGCGGCGGCGGCGGCCCGTCGTCGGCCGACGAGCGGCGCGCGATGCTCGCCTGGTGCCACAAGCGCCAGCAGGAGCTCGCGCGCCTGGACGAGGCGGCGCGCGACGGCGCGGACGACCACTGCGACGCGCCGTGGGCCGACCCGGGGGCGCTGCGGCGCGACCTCACGGGCGTCGGCGGCGGCGGCGTGCGCTGGCGGTTTTGAGAGCGGGCGGGCGGCGACGCGCCCGCCCCCTCTTGGGGGTCTTTTTTTTTCGTTTCAAAAGATAAAAGAGGACAACAAAACACTAGCAGTTACCGAACCAGAGGACGCTCCTCTCTCTCGTCCCCGCGGGGACGGAAAGGGTTGGGTGGGGTGGGGGGGGGATGGGAGGGCGAAAGGAGGCCAAAAAAAAGGGAGGCGGCGCGCGCCCGTCGCGCTGCAGCCGCCGGCCCTCGGGGGGGGGGGGCGCTCCTCCGCCGCCTCGTCCTCCTCTCCCCCCCCGACACCCACACAACGGACCCAAGAACGAAAAAAAAAAAACAGAGGAGCACGCCCGCCTATCCCTTCCTCTTCTCTCTCTCTCTCTCTCTCTTTTTAGGCCGTGACCACCTCCTTGGCCGTGATGCGCTCGTACACCTCGCGCACCTTGAGCGCCACCAGCGACTGCAGCAGGCCCGTGCCGTTGTTCGACCCGGGGAAGCCGCTGTTCTTGAGCATCTGCTGCGTGATCTCGCCGTAAAACTTGGCGCTCGTGTTGCTCAGGTGCGACTCGACGTAGATGAGCTCCTCGAGCTTGTCGAACTGCCCGTCCATCTCGAGGACGCTCACCTCCTGCCCGTAGTACGAGTCCGGGCCGTAGGAGAACTTGATGCCCGGGAAGGAGCACGTCAGCTTGCGCCCGCACGGGATCCACGAGACGGTCGAGCCCTCGTCGAAGAGGTAGACGGGGTCGAAGAGCTTGGACCCCTCCTTCTGGATGAGGCGCACGCGCAGGTACTTGCCCTCGTCGTCGGGCACGAGCTGCGTGGGCAGGACCTCGATGACCATGTCGGCGTGCTTCTTCTGCGGGTCGATGTAGGCGTCAAAGTCGGGCTTGCGCGCCTCGATCGACTTTTTGATCGAGTCGAGCGAGTGGCCGCGCTCGGCCATGTCGCGCTGGATCTTCCACGCGAACTTGACGTCGTCGCTGATGTCGAGGTAGATCTTGAAGTCGACGAGGTCGCGCACGCGCGCGTCGTAGAAGGGGTGCAGGCCCTCGATGACGAGGATGTCGGGCGACGCGATCGTCTCGGCCGGGTCGAGCAGGCCGCTCACGTGGTTGTAGATGGGCTTGTCGACCGACTTGCCGTCCTTGAGGGCCTTGACCTGCGTTTGTCGTGTGCGTTTGTCCGTTTGTGTGTTTTTGTATGTTGGGGTCGGGTTGGGGGGTTGGGTTTGGTGGGTGGGTCAGTTTTCTTTTTGAAGGGGGGGGAAGGCGGTCGATTTTCGAGTTTTTTTTTTTTTTGCTGACTGTTTGTTTTGGCGCGGGGGGGGCTGCGGCCGGGTTTTCCCCCTCCTCCCCCCCCCCCCCCAAAAAAGCCATCTTCTCACCTGCTGGTACATCAGCTCAAAGTTCTGCGCCTCGGGCGCCAGGGCCGTCACGCCCGCGGCGCTGCGCCCCTTGCGGTCGAGCGAGTGGTAGTCGTCCAGGCAGATGACGGTCGTCATGTCGCTGATGAGCGTGTTGGAGTCGGGGTTGCCGCCGGCGGGCGGCTTGGGCGTGCCGCCGAAGATGGACGTCATGCGGCGCATAAAGGTCGACTTGCCGCAGCCTTGTTTTTGTGGGTTTTTGGTTTTGTGGGTTGGTTGGGCGTGCGGGATGGGGTGGTGGGTTTGGGGGAGGCGGGCGGTGGGTCGTGTCAGCGAGAGCAGTGTCAGAGAGAGAGAGAGGGGGGGAGATTGGGCGAGCGAGAGAGCGCGCGGCCAAGCGCCGCCGCGCGGCGCGAAGCGGCCGCCGCCACCTCGGCGCGCCCCCCTCCCCCCGGCTTTTCCTGACGGCGGCGGCGGCGGCGACGAGAAACGCACCCGAGTCGGCGGCGAGGCCGATGACGACGGTCTTGTCGCCGGAGGCGTTGCGCACGACGAGCGCGCGGCGGCCGCCCTGTTGTGTGATGGATGGATGGATGAATTGAGGGGGCGGGCGGATCGGGGTGAGCTACTTTGGGGGGTGGGTTGGTCGATCGACCGAGCAAGCGGGGGGGAGGAGAGAGAGAGAGAGAGAGCGGGGAGCGCGCGGTCCGCTCGCTTGCTCGCGCAATTGGAACCCGCTAGGATACCCAACGCACCTTGAGGGCCGCCGGGCGGGTGGAGGCCTGCAGCGATCGGGTCGTGAGGGGGAATGCGGCGCGGAGGGGGGGTCGGGTGTGCGGAGGCGAGGGGGCGGGTGAGTGGGAGCAAACGAGAAGAGGGCGAGATACGGTGGTGGGGCTTGCTGCGCGCGAGCGCAAAGACGCACCTTGAGGCTGTGGGTTTGATCGCGGGAGGAGGGTCGAGGGGGTGCGCGGGCATCAGCAAGCGGGACGGCGCGCGCGCGCGATCGGCGGCGTCGGGCGCGGACAGGAGGAGGGCAATGGGCGCGGGCGCGGGCGCACGATGGAGGGCCTCCTTGCTCCCCGCGTCCGCGCGCGCGGCCGTGGTGATCGCGCGAACGCATTGGGCGATTCCGCAACGCTAGTACTCACCCGCGCATGTTCATCGTCGTCGCCATCTTGGTCGGGATGGTTTCTGTGTGATGGGAAAAAGGTGAAGGAGCGTCGAGGGTCGAGGGGGGGTGCTTGCTGATGGGGAGGAGGGCGAGCTCTCTCCCTGCTTCTCCTTGCCCACCCCCGACAGCAGCAGAAAATCGCACTCCCAAACGCCGAGCTCCCTTACTTGTCCACACAACGAAAGCAAGTCACGAGTGATAGTAGAGGACGCGCCCGTCCTCTACATCAAGCACAGACGACAAACCCCTCGCCGCTCACTCTCTCGCGGACCAAAAAGCGGCAACGCAAGTGGCGTCGAGCGTTGTCGCCGGCGGCGGCGGCGGCGGCGGCGGCGGCGGGCGATGGCCGCGCTTTCGCCCCCAGCAGCAGCAGCAGCAGTGTTTGCCTTCGACCCAACGTCCGACGGCGTCGACGTCCGCCCGGACCCGCGCAAAGGCGGCCGCCGCCTGGTGGCCGCGAGGGACTACGCGCCGGGAGACGTCGTCCTCCGCCAGCGGCCGTATGCCAACGCGCTCTCCGCGGACGCCGCCTGCTGCGACTTTTGCCACCGGCCGCTCGGCGCCTCGGCCCCAATCCTCCGCTGCTCCCGCTGCAAGTCCCCCCGCTACTGCGACCCCGCCTGCCAGCGCGCCGCCTGGTCCTCGTGGCACCGCGAGGAGTGCGCCGCCCTGCTCGCCGTCGCGCCGCGCGTGCCCACCCTGACGCTGCGGCTCGCGGCGCGCGCGCTGTGGCGGCGCCGGCGCGAGCAGGGGCAGCAGCAGGGGAAGGGGCAGGGGCAGGGTGAACAAGGGGCGTCGGGCTGGCGCGAGGGCGGCACGTGGGCCGAGGTCGAGGCCCTGCGCGACGGCTGGCAGGGGGCGGAGGATCGCGACCAGCTGCCGCTGCCGCCCGCGCGCAAGGTCCTGCTCGCGCAGATGGGGGCGCTGCTGGCGCGTTACTTCAGCGCGGGCTGCGGCGGCGGCGGCGGCGGCGGCGGCGGGGGCCAGGCCGACGGCGCCGCCGCCCCCCCGCCTCTCGTCTCCGTCAAGGAGGCCGCCCTGCTGCTCTCGCGCCTCGCGCTCAACGCCCACGCCCTCGCGCCGCCCGAAGGCGACGCGGAGCCGTACGGCGCCGCGCTGGCGCCCCGCTGCGCGCTGCTCAACCACTCTGCGGCGCCAAACGTGTTTCAGCGATTCACGCGCGGCGGCGGCGGCGGCGGCGGCGGCGGCAGGCCGTCGTCGTCGTCGTCATCGTCTTCGCCTCCCCGCCCGCCCGAGGCGTCGTTCGTGGCGATCCGGCCCGTGCGGCGCGGCGAGGAGCTCACGGTTGCGTACGTGGACGTGTCGGGCGGCGGCGGCGGGCGCGGCGGCGGCGGGGGTGCGGGGGCCGCGGCGTCGCCGCTGGGCGTGCGGCGCGCGCTGCGCGAGGCGTATCTGTTCGACGCGCGGCCCGAGCAGGAGGGGGAGGAGGAGGCGGGGGGAGGAGGGGGCGCGGGGGAGGAGGCGTCCGGGGCGCTGGCCGCGGCGCTGCCGCTCGATCCGGGCGGCAGGGTCGTCGCGGCGGGCGGCAGCGACGAGGGGGAGGAGGACGGCGGCGAGGGGCAGCAGCAGCAGCAGCGCCCGCCGCAACAAGCCGTGCGCGTGCTCGTGCTGCGGGGCGAGGCCGGGGCGCGCGCGGCCGAGGCGGCCGGGCGCGACCCGCGCGCGGCCGCGCTCACCGCCCTGGGCGGGGGGCTTGAGGGCGGCGTCGACCTGTCCTTCCTGGCGCCGGAGGTTGACGGAGGCGCGGGGCAGGGCGAGGAGGAGGCGGCGGCGGCGGGCGACGAGCTGCTGGCCCTGCTCGAGGGCCGCGGGCCCGGCGGCGGCGAGCGCGGCCGCGGCCTCCTGCAGCCGCCGCCGCCGCCCTCGCCTGCCGCCTCTGGCGGCGTCGTCTCGGCCACCGGGTGGGGCCCGTGGACGGCGGACGCGGGCGCCGCGGAGGGCGCGCTCGCGTCGCTGGCGCGCCGCTTTGCGCGGGCCGAGCGCCTGCGGGCGCGCGCCGCAGCCGCAGGGGCGGCGGCGGCCGACGACCCGCGCGCGTCGGCCCGGCTCCTCGCGGCGGCGCTGCGGCTGCTCGAAGAAGACGGTCGCGGGAGTAGGGGCAGCAGCATCAGCGGCGGCCGCCTAGTCCTGCGCCTCGCGCCCACGCAGCCGCTGCCCATGGCGCTGCGCGCGGCCCTGTCGGACGCGCTCTTTGCCTCGGCCGGCGGCGGCGGCGGCGGCGGCGGCGGCGGCGGCCGGAGGATCGCCGAGGCCGCAGCTTGGCGCGAGGCGCGCGACGGCGCGCTCGCGGCGGCACGGACGGCTCCGCCCGGATGGCCCGCGCTGGGCCTGCGGATGGCGCGCGCGGCGTCGCTGGCGCTGCGGGTGGCGCAGGATGAGCAGCAGGAGGCAGGATCGGCGGCGGCGGCGGCGGCGGCGGCGGCGGCGGCGGCGCAGCGGACGGCGGCCGAGGGCGCGGCGCTGGCCGAGCGGGCGCTGGGCATCTTGAAGGCGTCGCACGGTGCTGGGTGGGGCGAGGCGGCGGCGTGGATCGTGCGCAACCAGGTGGGCGCGCTGGACGAGCTCAGGGCGATCGCGGTGGCTCCGTCATCATAGCGGGCGCGCGCGCAGTGCCGTCGCTAGCCGGCCCGCCCGCCCGC
>Ga0315905_10004202_pt1 | contig 14702 bp, 18 predicted proteins | sample LakEriMetagenome_5_FD_203522 | JGI IMG/M metagenome (GOLD analysis project Ga0315905, IMG submission 203522) | Freshwater fungal communities from buoy surface, Lake Erie, Ohio, United States - Buoy 4 MA121 | ecosystem: Environmental > Aquatic > Freshwater > Lake | place: USA: Lake Erie, Ohio... | reverse complement strand
AAGTCGTCCATGATTTTTGCATCGCCATCTACTACCCAAAACATTTTAGTAAATGCTTTCTTTGCGGCGGCTATGTGTGCTTGGTGAATACCCTTGACATCTTTAACACGTTTAGCCAATGGAAAACGTTTTTTGAGTCTTTCCCAATTGGCTTCTGCATTAGGTTCTCTGTAACTAATAAAAACAATATCGTACATTAGTGCCACTCCACTTCTGGAAACATTGTAATAGTTTTAATTTCTGTTGTATGGGGGACTTCAGCAATATGAAATACTGCATCTGCAACAATACTTGGATCCAGGGCATCTTCTGCTTTACCGCACGGGTAAGGATTTTGATCGGTCCACAATGTAGTGTTAATACCGCCCGGATGAATACTAGATACTTTGATCTTGCGCTCACGCAGTTCTTGACCTAAGGTACTAGCAAAACTAGTCAGTGCGGCTTTACTAGCACAGTATAAACTTTGATTTTGAATGTTGCGCAGACCTGCTACACTGTTAATAAAAATAATGCGAGAGCCAGCAGTCATAGACTTCAGTGCTTCGCTAGTTACATACATTGTACCTTTGACATTTGTGTCAAGCACAGTGCATATATCAATATACTGCATAGTGTCAAACGGTCCGTGATTAAACGATGCACTGTTATTTACTAACAGATCTATTTGTGTTTTTGATTTACGCATAGATTCAAATGCTGAAAATACTTGACTCATGTTAGCAATATCGGCTGTATAATGAGTGTAGTTGGTTAACCCTGTAGGCGAGGTTCTTCCTAGTCCAAGTACATGCCATCCTGCATCGATAAATTTCTTTGCAATAGATAATCCTAGCCCTCTACTTGTTCCGGTAATTAAAACTGTCTTCATTGTAATGTTCTCATTCTCTCGCAGGCTTTTGTTATTTCTCTAAATGTTACATCGTTAATTATTTTGCAACAACCAATGGCTGTTGGTATTGGTAGATATTGATTTCCGTTTCTATGATTCATTACGTCCAGCAAGCCTGACCATAATAAATCAACGTTATAAAAATCTTCATGTTCAGTGTCTAGGCCACATCTTTTAACTACTGTGAAAATACGTTCTAACTCATTGTTAGACAAGTATCCTCGCATGTTACTAATGCAACTACTAAGCAAACAATCTAATATAACTGCTTCACCGTGTAGTAAATTAGGAACGTTTTTCATTTCAACTATGGGGCTAAAACTATGTCCAAAGTCTACTGGACGTTGTAATTCTTGTTCCCATAAGTTATCATTTAACTGTGAGATCATTCCGGTGACAGCACGATCAATAATCGCATCTGCTTCATTAGTCTGAAACTTGTCTAGTAATAACTGAGTAGGATCTTTTTCCATTAGTTCAAACAACACTAAATCTAACGGTATGGCTAATTTTAAAATTTCTGCCATGCCATTGGAAATCTCTCTAACATCTTGTGTCCTGATAAAACTTTTATCAAGTAATGTCATTGTCGGAGTGTAAAAACTACCAAGACGATTTCTTCGATCAAAATGATTGATACCAGTTTTGGCTCCTACACTTGCATCCACTATAGCCAACAGTGTGGTAGGAATACGTACATAAGGAATGCCTCTACGATATATGCTACAACAGAATCCCACCAAGTCTAATAGTACTCCGCCACCTATAGCAATAATAGGCTCACTTCTTCGCAAGACATTTTTATCTTCAAAAAATGTTAATACACGTTCTGCGTTATCCCAATCTTTTTCCGACTCAGTACTACGTATTACAAGTAGTTCTGTATTCTCAGGAATACGGTCCTTGTATAGATTATACACTGTTTCGTCGACAACTGCAATACGTCTGTGTCCAGAAATTACACTATAATCTAGTGCGTCCAAGACTTTATGTATTTGGAATTCAACGGGTAGATTGGTTTTTACTTGCCATGTCATAGTAGTCTATTTACTAGACTGCAAGCATGGACATAGAAAAACTTGGCTGCTTCAATGTTATCTGCATGACATTTAAAGGGCAACATACGAAAGAACTGTGTTGCCTCAAATAATTTTACCAAATCGTAGTTTCGAGAATGACGATATTTCAATTCGTGATTAAAAAGTTGATCAAAGTAAATTAGAGTTTTGGGAATAACAATTTGATATTCTGTAGTGTTGCCGTGAACTTTAAGAACACTGTCATTCAGCAAACCATACAAACTATTACTACATTGTAAGACTTGACTATAGTCCATAAATTGACTATCTACAATACCTTCTTCATACAAATCAATGAACACTAATCTATCAGTGTCAGGATTATATAGAATATTCTCTAATGTAGGATTACCGTGAACATAGGATTCATGTTCAATAGCACGATCAAATAATTTAGCAAACTGCTCTAATCTATTTTTAATTCCGCTAAACGTTATTCCTTGATGTTGATAAACATCTAATTGATAAAATATTTCAAATTCTGGAAACTGCCTAGCATCATTTAATTTTTGTAAAACTTCTTCTTGAAAGTATAGTTTTAGACTACTGGCATTGGGCTTGTAACTATTAATATGCAGTCTGTCAAACGCAAACCACAGTGACTTGTGCATTTGCTCTGTTTGATACTGTGTTAATTCATTTTCTTTAAAAAGTGTTTTGATATCTTTAGCATCGATATATTCAATATCAAAATATGCGCCTTGATCATTTATACCGGCGTCAAGAACTTTAGGTACATATTCAGGAATAAGTGCGTTGAAACGTTGCAGTTTCTTTAACTGACTATACCAACGCACATACCCGTATTCTCTGTCAGCACTAGTAGAGATCGTTTTTCTTACAAACTTACGATCTCCATCTATATGCAAACATGTCGAGTTTAGACTGCCGCCTTTAAGTGTTATTACTTGTTGCGTCAATTGCATCTCTTAATTTTTTAACACCTTCATACACACCATCAGGATGACTGTGACATGCACTGCCTACATTGGCTAGATAATCCACCCCAAACTTTTCTGTTACTTTAGGAATCAGTGTGGCATTCATACCGCAACTTAATGCTGGAACAACATTATGACTTGTCAGCATGTCCATAAGTATTTTAAGTTCAACTGGATCATCACTTAAATAGGAGCCCCACATACCTGCATGAATTGTATCAACACCGCTCCATGCGGCTAGTTTACACAGAGCATACCAACTAAATCTAAATGCATTACCCTCGTGAGTAAATGCCTTATCACCACTCTTTTGATAATGAATAGCAACAGGCAAGTTCTGTTTACGGACTGCGCGATACGTGCCTAATCCACTCCATACGTTAACGTGAACTCCATTAATACCTGCGGCACTAACAGTGTGTGCTTTTTCAAGTACAGTGTCAGCATCACCGTTAATGGCTGTGAGGTATATAATTTTCTTATCACCAATTACACTACGGACAATTTCAAGACGATCTTCTAAACTACAAAAGAGTGGGCTTCCAAGAATTTCATCTTCCTTGATAATGTCGGCGCCTCCGCCAACCATCTCTTTAACAATACTTGCATAGTCAGTTGGGTTCAATCCAATTTTAGGTTTAAGAATACATCCTAGTAACGGCTTGTTGTATTGTCCTGTAAATTCTCTAATACCGGATAATCCAAACTTAGGTGCAAGTTTAGGAATTAATCCACAGTCATCAATGTCTAATACATGACATTTTGTAATAGTGTCTATGTCACATTGTCCACCAAGTAATACGCAGAGCAAGTGACTAAACCCGTCTTTGTCCCAGTTAATATTCTCCGAAGGGAAAGCAATTACAACTGTTCCTGCTGTTTTTGTTTTTAAATCTTCTTTTGTTCCAATAATTTTAGCACTATATTTCGCTACTAGATCCTCAGTTTCCCATTTCGGTATGCGAACTGTTGGATTGCCAATAGTCTGACCAATGGCTATTCCCTCGCAGGCGTCTGCAAGAGTAGTACTACTTTCAATGTAAAATGTAGCCGTGTAGTGCCCCGAAGGTACTTCGTTATAATAGAGTTTCATTTGTTAATTATACTATCCTAAAATTTATTTGTCAATGATATCGAACTCATATTTGTCCAAAGGATCACTACGATCTCTTACAATGACCACAGTGACATCTGTCAAGAATTCGGCTTGGCTTACTTCATACGGATGTAAAACAAAAATGTCTCCAGGACCAAACTCTTGACCGTTGATGGTCATTCGCCCTTCTAAGACGACATTAATTTCTGTTGCCTTCTTATGAAAATGGTCTTGGTGAAATTCACCCGCTTTGTGTTTTGCAACACCTACTTCAAAGTCTGCTTTCAACAGACTAGGCTCGAAGTTTCCTACGATCCATCCTTTATAAAAGTTTTCTAACTTTTCTGTTTTCATTAATCAAATCCTGTATTGAGATTTTGAAAGTTCATTAAATCATCTGGAGTTCCAACAGGCCAAAATTCTTCATTCTTAATTGAAAATTTATTGACTGCTAATCCTCGTGCAATACTATAGTTATACACCGGAGCCACGTAGTACTCGTTATTTTCTCTATGATCGTCGGCAATCATTGCTTCAGCATCTTTAAAAAAATCTCGTGTGTGTGCCCAATGATATAATCCAATTGTAGCATCGTTGCTGATAACTTTTTTCTCTCTAACTTCAACTACTCGATTGTGTTCTTCTCTAACATAACTACACTTGTCGCTGGTTTCATTATACGTTACAATATAACTAGTTTCTGGATTACGTGCCATTTCATCTTTTAGGGCATATGGATTCCACGATAAGTATTGATCGCAGTTAAGACTAATCATAGGAGCATCTTGATTTTTAATATAGGGTTTAGCCAATAACAAACTCTGTGCGGCTCCGTCAGTGTTGCCTTTACACACAATAATTTCATCCCCTAGACCTAGTAACAGTTTTTCTAAAAATTTATATTCTAATAAATGATCTTCACGCACAACAAAGTGAATACGTCCAGGAATCTTAAGAGTTTCTACACTATGATATATCATAGGGGCTCCATGATATGCTATCAAATATTTTGGCAGTGTAGATCCTATTTTTGTAAATCTACTGCCAAGACCGCACATTCCCATTATAATGTTCATGTTAGTTCCTTTGCCAGTACATCTGCCCAGAGTTTGTGTGTCTCTTTAGTAGGGTGATGATATTGATGCTGTGGCCATTTATTATTCCATGTTTCTTCTAACCACGACGCCTTTAGATACATATCTTTAATTTCTAAATTCCATTTGGCTTTAATAACTTCCTGCCAATAATACGGAGGTTCTCCAATTGCGGCAAAGTCGTAATATCGTATACCTAAACTTTTACACAACATTCTTAAATTAACCATGTACATTGCAGTCATATGCTCGCCATAAGAATCAGAATACACATTATAAAATGCTTGCTGATATTCTTTTAGCAACTGTTCGTCTACAGGTGCGCCTGTTAATTTTAAATAATTTTGTATAGTAATACTACAGATGGAATTGGCGTTGGCAACTTCATTTCGCTCGGGAGTGGTCCAACCAATTACAATTATTAAATCTTTAGGGTTTTTGCCTTGTCCTATCCAATTATTGATGTAGTTATTTGTACGTCTAAATATTCTAATGTTACTGGCGCCGCCTTGTGCATCGTTTACACATACTGGAATATTTAGATTTTCTTTTAGGAACCAAGGCCATGTGTTGTAATAACGAGTGGATGCGGAGTTAAGTCCGGCTGCATCTGGTATTTCGTCACCATGTGTCCAACTGTCACCGTTTGCATATAGTACTTTCACGATACATCTTTTCCAATATGTTTAATTATGTGTTCTGCTACTGCCTGATGACCGCGTTCATCGCAGTGGCCGCTGTTGCGTGGATCGGGATACTTTCGACTATATACTCCCCAGTCGTTTTGCAAATAATTTTTCTTATCAATAAATCTATCACTGTGATTGTTAGGAGTCATTATCACGTGCGGAAATCCTGCGTCCTTTAACAGCATGTGCATCATTAAAATAAGACCAGAGTCATTAGTTTGTTTAATTGAATCGTCGTATAATTCTGCGTAAAATGTTTTTATAGCCGATAGTTTTGCATCTAAATCTTTGAATAGATATTTAAGATTAGGGCCTTCCCCCGACTGATAATGAAAGAAATTACTAAGTGTTTCGCTTATTAACTTGGGTTCCTTACTAGGAGTGAATGGTATTTCTCTGCGATCAAGGCCGCAGTGAACAGAATACGGCTCGTGTAAATGGTATTCAACATCTGCTAATGTATAATTATTGTAGGCATCGGTAACATGATCTGACGGGAATGTAAATCTACTGTGGTGAGTTGTTGAGATCAATACCAAGGGCTTTTCTTTACCCCCAAAATCTTCTATTGCCTGTTTAACCTGTAAGTAGATAACGTAATTACAACAGCCGCCCCTGGCATAAATTTTATAGGGCACATCTAACTCGTTGGCAACTAATGCTCCGAAACTTTTTTCAAAACAATGGCTAGCCTCCATGCCCGAGCCGCAGGCAAAACTATCGCCGCAGATTACAACTTGCTTTACCATAATTTATTTTCCTTGCCGTATTCATACATGTGATCAGCCCACCATGTGTGTCCTAGTTCACTTGGATGCATGTTTAATATGCTGTCTTTTTGTCCGGGGCTAGTGTCTTTTTTTATAATATAATTATGAAAACTCTGTACTGCATCATCTTTGTGCATAAACTTCACTGGATCAATCATGTTCCATACCATTTCGTCTGGCTGTCCTTGATAGTGTCTATTGTAAGGATTATCTGTCCACTGGCGAATGTGCATGTCGTTACGTTGATAGAACGCTTGGAAAAACATGTGTTTGATTCCGTATTGATTAAACAATGTTTGAAGATAAAATATTTGTTGCAAATATCTATGTGTATACTCTTCAGGATTCCACATATATGCCGCATATAATTCTGCAAACTGATTTAGTTCGTCTTGTGGGTATTTGTGTTTCCACATGGGCCACATAGTGTACCAAAAATGTTTATTCTTATCATCTATATCTCTATAGTAGAAATCTTTACGCTCTGGACTAGTTAATCCTATCACAACAAATAATTCACTAGTATCTTTCTTAGGTGCAAGATACTCTTGAGTTAACCATCCTACAAGATTTCGCACAATTCTATCATTGCTGGCGGCCGGATAACTTAAATTTACAACATCATCAACACCAAGATGATTGCCTAATTTTGTAGGCCAAATGCGAGGTAAGCGATAAGCGTCATTTGGTTCATCCCAGTCATTTACGGTATCAGGTAGGCTAGGATCGCGAATCTCACTTCCGTAAGTCCAACTGTCTCCAGCAACTACTAAGCGTGTAATTTTACCCTTGAGCATATCTGTTCCTTATTTTTTCAAAATCTTTTAACGGATCTAAGTGAGCAACGTCACTTCTCCATGGCACTTCTCTAAATATGCCTTGCTGTCTCACATGAGCAATATTTTTATGTATTGTTTGCTCATATATTAGTGTACCAGGACTTAGATAATAGTCCAACGGATCTAATTTATATCCGCTTTTTAAGTACTCATTTTTAACTAACGCAGTGTACTTATAATACCTATATACGTTAGTGGCTAAATCCATACTCTGACTATCTCCCCAAAAGATCAAATCGCTAATTCCATGATGCTGATAGTCTGTGTGATTAATGCCCACATTGCCACCAACACTGTAAATTGTTCTCGGCCATAACGGATCTGTTGGAAACAGACTGTCTTCCGAAAATGCCAGATCGAATCTAGTCTTAATAACTAAGTCATATCTAAAATTATTTTCAATTTCGTATTTTTTCTTTAACTCATTTGCTTTCATTATGCTGTATAACATAACGCCAAAAGAACTTTCTTTAACTTGTTGTGCGGTATCGGGTGCAGGTTCTTCAACAAATACTACTGGATTGTATAACTCCTGTACATGTTGAGATACCGGAGCATCTAATGTCCAGGTATGATAGAACACATCATAATTTCCCAAGGAATTAAAGAATTTTTTAAAACCAGGATACGCTTCTATTCCCGTTCGTAGTTGACCGCTGATGCAAATGGCTGTTTTACCAGACTTCAAAGCCGCCCTCCTTTTTTGCAAAACTTAATTTTGCATTTTCTCTCATTAATTTAATATCCCAGTGATTAGTTTGCAGATGAATATTGTTCTTTTTTAAGTAATGAAAGAATACATATTCTGGAGTAAAATCTGTTGTGTCGGAACTAGCAAACCATTTACGATCAATGTACCCCATGTTAATATAGTAATCTGCAATAATATCGTAGGTGTCCGAATCCGATATCCAAAAAATATCACCCATACGTCCACGATTGGTCAAATAATCCCAGCCCATGTGAAATCCGTGCATGGTGTGAGGAGTAATAGTTTTATAAGATTCTGTCATGTTGTGTGTATACAAGGCATCATATCTTGCACGTACAACACCTTTATACATCATGTCATTTTCAATTTCGTATTGTCTTTTTAGATTAGCACATTTCATAATGCCATAAAATTGACTGATAAAAGGATCATGAGTAATTGCTTGCGTAGGACTAAACTTAGGAAAAACTCTATTGCTTTCTATTAAGAACTTTTTAGGATTTAATAGAGCCAATGCATCATCAATTTCTTTAAGATCAATTTTTTCAGGAACCTTGGTATGATTCGGAACGCTGTTAGGCACTGTATTAAAATCCCAGAAGTGACAGAATACGTCGATATTATCTCTTGAGCCGTTATGTTCTAAAATATGTATCCACGAGTCAACACATCGCCGCCATGTGCGTAGTTGGCCGCTGAAACAGACTGCTATTTTACCTGCGCCAGGATTGAACGTAGTCACCGCAAACGGCAACTGCTCTCGAGGTAATGTCATGGTTAAGTTCCTTGTCTAATACTACTATCACTGAATTATCAATTAATTGTTTGTTAGGATAAGTCCACACAAATCCTCGACTAGTCAGTACACGTTGATCGTTTTCATGCCAAAAGCAATGTATGTTGTTTGCCAACATAAATTCCAATGCTTCAGCATTTTTTGCATGACACCATAAACTATCATATTTTAGAAATCGTATGTCCACTGCATGAGTAGGTGCGTCGTGACCTAAAAATAATCCCGTGTCAATATACCATACATCAATTTCACAGTCGAACCCTTTATCAATTGCTTCAAAGATAAAATCTACTGTGTTTTCTCTTTCAGGATTTGGTCCTGTTAAATTTCCTCGATGACTTATATATTTCATAATAATGACTTGCAAAGGTTATAGAATTCTTCCATCTCTGGAAAAGTTTCCAGGAAGTTAGTACCACGGCGACGATCATGTTCGTCAACAAATCGTACAAAATCCTTACGCTTATTTACAGTACTCTGCTGTAGGTGCTCTTCAACTTTGAATGTACTTTCCAAAAGATGATAAACACGTTGGAGTTTTTCTACTTCCCAGTCATAAAATCCCTTACCAGCAAGCGGTTGCCAGTTGGCTGTTTGTCTATTCTGGTACATAAAGGTAACTTGATCCTCTACTTGTTTTAAGTAATCGGGCGTAAGAATAGTCATGCTCATATGTTCCGGATAACGAAGATAAGGAATATCAAAAATTAGGGGATGTACTCTATCCAAATGATGATTGAATGTGTTGTTTAATTCTAGTAAATCTTTCATAAATGGTGTATATGATGTCACACTAAGAATGTTATAAGTGCTCATTATACCGAGGGCACTCTTTGGCACTTGCTCCATATATTTGTAACAGTTATCTAACCATTTGTCGTAATCTAATCCGTGGCGAATATATTCTGCTCTTTTTCCATGGGCTTCGGCACTGGTAAACAATGTAAAGTTCTTGATCATCCCTTCACCTTGGATACGTTTCATCTTTTCAATAAATTTATTAAAGAGTTCGTCGGGTATGCATAGGTTACTGTTAATCATTAACTCAAGTTCAGGGCGCGGATTTTCTATTACATAATCAAGAACTTTAAATGTATCTTTTGCCAGTAGTGGTTCACCTCCAGTAATTCTAAATACTTTTAATGACTTGTACAGTTCAGGCCACCAATGCCAAAAAGCATTAACATAAGGATTGTAATCCTTGTGTGGTATTGGCATCTTATCGATGCTCTTTAACCAATCGATATTATTGAACTTGTTACTAGTCGGATATGCCCCATGTTGTTCAATTTCTTCCATCCACTTACTAGATACTTCTGGACTGCAATAACTACATTTAAAGTTACATACATTACTAAAACTAACTTCGAGATAGGTAGGATTAAAATTACCAGCACCGTTTTCTAAAATCTCGTCAAAGTTTTGACTCCACTTTTCTGCACTCTTAGATACTCTGTCGCTAAAGATGTTACCTTCTTTAACATTGTCTTCTACATTCCAACAATATCCACATTCTTCGGGACGTTCGCCGTCAAGCATACGTTGGCGTTGCTGTTTCTTAAAGACAGTGTTGTGTAATGCACTAGGATCTGCGGCAATTTCTTGCAGAGGAATCTTGTGTGTATTAGGATGGTGACAACTATGAGTATGTCCTGTTGCCAAATGAATGGTCACTTGATTCCACTTAGCAAGACACATCCCTGGACCTACTTGATCCAATGCGGCTTTAACGCTAGGATAGAAATCTATTTTACTCGCCATTACTTTCTCCTAATAATTCGAGGTGTATTCTGATACACCGTCTTAAAAAACTTGCTACCTTCCGAATCTAAAGAAGAAATCTCAAGATCAAGTTCGTGTTTTAATGTTTCTCCAAGTCCCATAATTTCGTACTTTAACATTTCTGGAGTAACTTTACTGTATTGTTCTTCCCAACGTTTAGTTAGATACTCAAAGTCGCGCACATTAGCATAATCCCAGTCAGTACAATTTGTTAGATAGCATCCTTCACGAGCACCATATATTGCCCAGTCACCGTTTTCTACATCACTGCCAACACTACACCATATTAAAAGACGCTGATAGTTTTGCCACCAGATGTTTTTAATACTAGAAACTTTTGCTCCTTGGTCTAGACTCATCTTTACACCTTCACGGAATCCTGCACGAAATGCTTGAAATGGACTACCGTTAATAATACTGGTTGAGTAATTCTCATTAAACTGATAATACCTGTCATCAAAACAAAACTCTACAAGACCTTTAGTGTCACTTGGGTCTGAGTTTTCGTGTGTACGCATGTTATTAACAAAATTACGTGTCCACAACTTTAATCCGCCATTGCCGTACATTAAGTTATTAACATTGACTTTGCCACACCACGAAAATACGTGGTCCGGTGTTAAACCTAATTCTTCTAAATCAATTTCAACATTGATAAACTCGGGATCAACAATATTATCGCCGTCAACTGTGACAAAGTATTCTGTTTCACTCAAGGCAGCACAGGCTTTATGGGCCGCATCGCTGCCTTTGACTCCATGTACACGCTTGGCCCATGGTATCTTACTACATAGGTCTGCGTAGTTCTTCTCAGCATTAGGTTCATCGTAACTGAGGTAAATGATATCTTGCTCTGCTATTCTTATTTTCATGATTGTAAGTGTACGTAACTGTCAAACACCCTACGACAGTAAACACTGGTAGGTACTAGTGCCGACTCATGTTCGATGGTAAATGTTCCTGTAGTCAGTAGATCGATTATTCGAAATTTTAGTATTCCATATAATACATTAACATCGTCGGGTTTTGTAGCATAGAATGCCAAATTGTAGTTAATATGGTGAGATTGACCTGCTAGTACGCCGGATATCTGTTCACTAATAGTTAAAGTCCAAGAGCCTTGGGCAGTATTCTGTACCAATTTAACGCTTGCATCGCCTAAGTTAGGCATTTGATATACTTCGTCATTCCAATTGAAACTACGAACGTCACCATCGGCAATATTTTGCATGATGTATTCGTTAGTTTTAAAATCCATAACTACGTGATAGTCCGCCGGACTGTCTTTGTTACTTCGTATATCAGCGATTTCAGCACTATTAACTTGGATGTAGTTTGATTCATTAGGAATCAAATAATTAGAGATATGTTTGATCTCTCCGGTCTCTGGATCGAAGTAAACATAGTTACTAGCGGACTTGCTAAGTTCTTCCTGGTAGGCAATAAGTTGCTCTAGAGTCATTTCAGACATAGTGCCTCCAATTTTGAAACTATCTTGTCTGTTAAAAAATCTTTTTCAGTGTAATGGAATACGCCACGCTGACGATAATTTGCAATTTTTAGTTCGCAGGCATCATCAAAATATACTGCTACGCTTTGCATCCAACTGTCTGCGGGTTCAGTCCACCCTTGTATGTGACTCTTCATGTGTACAAATGTCACTGGATCGTGCTTGGTATTGGTAACTTTTTCAGCAACATCCATTACCTTTGCTGCCAATGCGGCAGTGATATCCATACTGGCTCTATCTGGATAATGTTCGCTGACAAAATGTCCGTAAAACAATTCCCAGTTGTTGGTAATAACCTCAACCCACGAGTAAAACTCTTTGGCAAACTCGCCCTTCTTAAAATAATGTAAACCAGAATATAAGTTAGGCAACTGATTGGCTGAAAAGGCTTTGCGATAATAGTCGCTGGTCACTGTTTTATTACGATAGTCTTGTACTTTGCCGGTATAATATACGTCATAGTTCTCAAAGGTATCCCAAAAACTACCTAAGTCATCCAGCACCAGCATATCAGTATCTAGCACAACTGTTTGATCATATGGGCTTGCGTGATAAATCTTCCAACGATTTTCAACTTTGAATCTGCTATTAACTGCGGCATCACCCCAGGGAATAGGAATAATATTTTCAAACACAAACTTGTACTCTTCCGGAACTACATCGTCTGTGATAATAGATATGTTGGACAGTGTCTGTTGACTTAATTTTAAACTTAATCCCAGTGCATAGGCCTGTTTAACATAATCAATTGTATCAGTATTCTGTGCTAGGACAACGTAGCCTTTAGTCATTGACTTGTCCTTTCATAACTCTGTGTAAACTAAATTTGTTCATTAGATGCACACTGACATCTTTTGTTTTCATTAAGGTGTATTCACCTTGACGATTTTGTTTTTCAAGCAATATACGAAATCCCGAATCATCCATGCTAACTAACACATCCTTATCTAAGGCAAACACCATACGCCCTGGCATTCTTCCTTGCCACTGCTCGCCAGTATAACCGTTCATAATGTGTAGTGCAATACTAAACGCATGATCGTTACGATACATGTGACTAGCAAACTGATACACTAGTTTATAATAGTCCCAGTTGTCACGCACATGATCCACTAGGTCAAAGAAAGTTTTTGTTAATTCGCTTTTACGGAACCAAAAAGCAGTTGCCCAATAAAAGTCTACAGTATAGTCGCTGACCTTTTCAAACTCTGCATGGTGTCTATATCCTGCTAGGTCATAACCCTCTTTGTAAATTAAAAAGTCTTGCTCTTGTTCCCAACAGTTCTTTAAAATATCGTTGGCTAGAAAATAGTCGCTGTCAATAACTAATGTTTCGCTGTAGGGTGTAAGTTCATAGGTCTTTGTACGTAGACTATTTTTAAAATTGCTTTTCTTATGGGAAAGAGTCCCGTCCGAAAACTGTCTAATGTTTCGAGTATTAAGAAGTTCTGCTGTGCTCTTTAAAGAAGGATCCTGCCACACATCGATTACTGTGTCAAAATAAATCCTATCGGGATCAACTTTATCAACTTGTGCAGTAGAATCTGTTACTAGGCATATTGGAACACCTAAGTACATCTTAACTCGTCGGGCGGCTTCTTTGGCCATGGTAATATAATCTATTTCTTCATTGTTAAAGGCATAGATCAGACAACCTCTACTCATTGCGTAATGCCTTCTACACTACGTTGCTTACGTAATTTTTGATATTCTGTATAGTATTCGTTACTGGCTGTAAAAAACTTGTTCATGACTGTTTCAAAAAAGTCATTTAAGTTAGCAATTTCAACTGGCACATCATTGTCATCAATTAGAATAACACCTGTGTCGTTGCCTGTATCTACAAGTAGTTTAACAAAATTGATTAGTTCTTTGTTGACGGCAAAGCATCCGCCGTTGTGATAGTAGATAATGTCGGCCAAATACTTTTCTTTAAGAGAACGCCTTTGGTTATTAAGTGTTACACTGTAATTGGCAAACTCTAATGCTTTGGATAAACGTTCATCCATTAAAAATCTCCTAGGCTATATGTTATATTATATAGCACTAGGAGACAGTTGTCAAGAAAAATATTAGGTAATTGCTGTTGTTGTAGTCAAAGTTGGAGCAGCCACAGCCACGTTAGATCCAGTTGCTCGGCGAATATCCAAACGACTTGTTAGTGTACCAGTAACGGCTTCGTCAAAGTTTGGATTGCCACCTTTGTTATCATTAAATTGAATGTTGAAAAATACGTTACCTGCTCCGTCTGAACGTGCATTAATGATATATGTGTTAGTAGCATAATTACCAGAACCCACACGACGGAAAATTTCTTGGTTAGTTCCAGTTAATTGATAGAAACCAATTGCCTGTGTAGTACCCGCAGTACCTGTACGTGTAGTACCATTATGGTTCATAATGATGCTTCCCATTGTGGTAAACATATTAGACCAGTCTGTGAAAATTTGGTTAACGCCAGTATCACTTGTTCCGCCAGTTAATGTAACACGAAAGCGAATA
>Ga0315905_10004200_pt1:0-12500 | contig 14703 bp, 10 predicted proteins | sample LakEriMetagenome_5_FD_203522 | JGI IMG/M metagenome (GOLD analysis project Ga0315905, IMG submission 203522) | Freshwater fungal communities from buoy surface, Lake Erie, Ohio, United States - Buoy 4 MA121 | ecosystem: Environmental > Aquatic > Freshwater > Lake | place: USA: Lake Erie... | reverse complement strand
AATAAAAGACCGTTATCGTTTTTAGGTATTTTAACAACAGTTATTAATAATCCCTTTGATGCTGAATGGTTAAAAAGTCTCAAGCCAGAATTATTATCTCTGGTGTTAAATAATGCACTAGTCAATTCCTTGAAGGATTTAACGCCAGCGGATGATATTTTTCAAATTCTTAAAGAGTTTATTTTTAACGCCAAAACTATTACAGAAGAGGAAGCAATCGCCCTATTATCCCTCTCGGAGCAATTATTTTTTCGGGGAGAATTAGATCTTCTTAATCAATTGGTTAAGCGGATGGAAACCATCATTGTGGATCTCCATCCTAGCCACTTGTTCATGGTCAAAGCTAACTTGGCACTGCTCCAAGGACGTTATCCAGAGGCGATCGCCGCCTATCAAACGGCCTTAAAAGGATTACGGAAGTTAACCGGCAAACGAAAAATCTATTTCTTAGGTTTACCCGGTGTGCTGTGTCTGTTGGCCTTGATGGGAGAGGGATCAGCAGACAGTCTAAATACGGCTCAGGAATTTATCAAAATTGCTCAGAAGGATTCGTCATCTTTAACGAGTATTTATGATATTTTTCAGTATCTAATCAAATGGTTACAAGGCGATCGTAACGCCCGCAATTATCTTGACTTCCATTGTGATATTTTCCCGAGTGAAAGTAGCATCCTGAGATTTATCAAATTGCTGACCAACTATTGGCTACAAAAAGATTTGTCATCTCAATGGCTTAACAAAGGAAAAAGTTTTTATCAGGAGGCATTTCGGGCTGACTATCAATGGTTCGCCATGATCATTGCCGAATTAATTGGACGCTATGAGACCGCTGATCAAGGAACATTCCAGACGATGGCGACGGAATGGCAACAAAAAACTGGCATTGTTAGCATTCTCGATCTGATTAAACCCCGGCAGGAGTGGGAACTGTCCCTCAGTGCCCTTGCTAACCTCACCACCTCTAGCCCGGTGAAATCCCCAGCCACGGCGCCTGGTGCGACTAAACGCCTCGCTTGGTTTGTGACCTATTACAGTTTTCAGAATGTTAATCTTTCCCCCAAAGAACAAAGTTTGACTAAAAAAGGGGAATGGACTGCGGGCCGCCCGATCGCCCTTAAACGGCTCAGTCGGCGATCGTCAGACGTGGACTATCTCAGCCCCCAAGATCAAAAAGTTTGTGGGCATATCGAAACCTATTCCCATGGTTATTACGGTCAAGTAGACTATCAATTTGATGAAAAAGCCTTAGTGGCTTTGGTAGGGCATCCCCTGGTGTTTTGGGAGGATAACCCCAACATCCCCATTGAAGTCGTCACGGGGGAACCACAATTGCAGGTGAAAAAAACAGCTAACAAAAAACTAGTCCTTAAACTAGAGCCTGTAATCTCTTCGGATAGTAAAGTCGTTGCTATCAAAGAAAGTCTGACCCGCCTAAAAGTGATTGCAGTCACCGCTGAGCACCGCCGCATTGCCACCATTTTGGGCAGCAAAAATCGCTTAGAAGTGCCGATCGCCGCCCAGGATCAAGTTTTAAATGCCATTAACGCTGTAGCGGGATTAGTGACTGTTCATTCCGATATTGGCGGCGGCATGGAAAACGTCGAAAGCTTGCCTGCTCACAGCCTGCCCCATTTCCATCTTTTGCCTCTCGAAGGAGGATTGAGGGTGGCTCTCCTAACGCGACCCTTTGGAGATTCCGGTCCCTATTTTCAACCCGGCAAAAGCGGCGAAACGGTGATTACGGAAATTGACGGTAAACGCTATCAAACCGCCCGCAATTTAAACGAAGAAAAACAACAGGCAAAAAGTGTGATTAAAGCCTGTCCGACCCTGGGGTTACAGGACAGCGACGGGGGGGAATGGTATCTAGAAGATCCCGAAAATTGTTTGGAATTACTCCTTGAATTGCAAGCACTGGGAGACCAAGCTAGGGTGGAATGGCCCGAAGGGGAAAAAATGCGCGTTAGTCATCCCGCTGGTTTTGGTCAATTTAACCTCAACATCAAACGACAACGGGATTGGTTTGCCGCTGAAGGGGAACTCCGCCTTGATGACAATTTGGTGGTGGGACTACAACAGTTAATGGATTTGCTCGAAAATAGTCCAGGACGTTTTATTCCCCTGGCTGACGGTCAATTTATTGCCTTAACCAATGAATTCCGGCAACGGTTGGAGGAATTAAAAGCCTATTCCGAAAAGCATGGCGATGGCCGACGGTTTCATCCCCTTGCGGCTTTGGCCCTCGAAGATATGTTAGACGAGGCGGAAAATCTCAAAGCCGATCGCCATTGGAAAGAACATCTCAAACGAATCAAGGCAATGAAAGATCTTGATCCCCAATTGCCTTCTACGTTGCAGGCGGATCTACGGGATTATCAACTAGAAGGTTTTCAGTGGTTGGCACGGTTAGCCCATTGGGGGGTGGGGGCCTGTTTAGCTGATGATATGGGTCTAGGTAAAACCATTCAGGCCTTGGCCCTGATTTTGACCAAAGCCACCGCTGGCCCGACGTTGATTGTGGCTCCGACCTCCGTTTGTCCCAACTGGATCAGTGAAGCCAATCGCTTCGCCCCGACCCTCAACCCGTTTCAATTTGGTAGTGGCGCACCGCGTAGCGGATCTCTGCGAGATCGGGCGACGACATTAGACAATTTGCAACCGTTTGACCTGGTGGTTTGCACCTATGGCTTGCTACAACAGGAAGATGTGGCGGAACTATTAGCCAAAGTGTCATGGCAAGTGGTGGTGTTGGATGAAGCCCAAGCGATTAAAAATATGGCGACGAAACGATCCCAAGCGGCCATGAATTTACAGGCAGAATTTAAGTTACTGACCACGGGGACACCCATTGAAAATCATTTAGGGGAATTGTGGAATTTATTCCGTTTTCTCAACCCTGGTTTATTAGGTTCCCTCGAAAGTTTTAATCAACGCTTTGCTAACCCCATTGAACGGGATCAGAATAAATCTGCCCGTCAACAACTGAAACGTTTAATTCAACCTTTCCTATTACGCCGCACCAAAAATCAAGTCTTAACCGAATTACCGGCCCGCACCGAAATTTTGATTCAAGTTGAACTGAGTCAAGAAGAAATGGCCTTTTATGAAGCCCTCCGTCGTCAGGCGATCGCCAAGTTAGAAGAAAGTGATGCCCAAGCGGGAGCTAAGCATTTACAAGTGCTGGCGGAAATTATGCGTTTACGGCGGGCCTGTTGTAACCCCAGTTTAATTTTGCCCGATACCCCCATTAAAAGTTCTAAATTGGAAACCTTTGGGGAAATTTTGCAGGAATTATTAGATAACAAACACAAAGCCTTGGTGTTTAGCCAATTTGTGGATCATCTCACCATTATTCGTAACTATTTAGACCAACAAAAAATCAACTATCAATACTTAGATGGTAGTACTCCCATCAAGGAGCGCAAAAAACGGGTGGATGCTTTCCAAAGTGGTGAAGGGGATGTCTTTCTCATTAGTCTTAAGGCCGGGGGAACGGGGTTAAACCTCACTGCCGCAGATTATGTGATTCACATGGACCCCTGGTGGAATCCTGCCGTGGAGGATCAAGCCTCAGACCGGGCCCACCGCATTGGCCAAAAACGTCCCGTTACCATTTATCGTTTGGTGGCGAAACAGACTATTGAAGAGAAAATCGTCGATCTGCACCATCAAAAACGGGATCTGGCCGATAGTTTGCTGGAAGGCAGTGATGTTAGCGGCAAAGTTTCCACGGAACAATTATTGGGACTGATTGGCGATCGCCAGAGCTAACTAACGCACGTTAATTGAATTGGGCTTAATGTCAGCAATCAAGGAACGTTACAATTCTAATAACCCCGGTGGAGGCTGGATTTCTAGGCGATCGCCATTAATATCCACCACAGGCACGATCTCGTCAACAAAGGGAATTAACACAGGCTTATCTGGTGATCGATCCAACGTCACCGCTAATAAATCATTGCCCGCACTATAAAAATCCGTCACAATGCCCAGGCGATCGCCGCTCTGGTGATCGTAGACAATTAAGCCTAATAGATCGGTAATATGATATTCCCCTGGCTCCAACGGTAGGCGATCGGTGGCGGGAATCAACAATTTTTGACCGATAAAGGTTTCCGCTTGATTGCGATCGGTAATTTCAGCAAACCGCAGAATATATAAATTTTTGCCTGGAACGGGTTGTCCTTTTTTGAGATTTAATAAGCGCGGTGGGTCGGTTTCGGTCTTTCTCACCCAGCGTTTACCCTTATGCAAAAATCGTTCAGGAAAATCCGACGCCGATAGCACCTTGACTTCCCCTTGAATACCGTGGGGTGCAACGATTGTGCCAATTTCTAGCCAATCTTGAATCTGTGTTAATTCTAATTCTGTCATTAGTTTGATCTTAAAAATAAACTTCTAAAAAGCATTTTACAAATAGCAAATCATTAAGGACTAATTATACAATTGCGCCACTTTTTCCACCGATAACCGTGATTGTACGCCCAACGTTAACAGGGAGCGATCGCCATTTTGAAAATGTTCCGCCGCCGCACAGGCAATCATCGCGGCATTATCCGTACAAAATTTTAAGGGCGGGAAAAAGACTTGTAAATCATGAGCTTGAGCGGCCTGTTGTAGGTGATGTCGCAAACGACTATTGGCCGCCACGCCCCCCCCCACAGTGATCGTTTTCAGACCGTAATCCAACGCACATTGAATCGTTTTTTTTGTCAGGGAACGGGCCACAGTTTCTTGAAAACTAGCCGCCAGATCATTAATCGGCAAACGATCAGATTTTTGCTTGAGATCCTGGGTTAAACGCAACACCGCCGTTTTTAAACCGCTAAAACTCGAATCATAGGGATGAAAACCGCCTTGGGGTAAAGAAATACGCCCTTCTGGTAATTTAAACGCCAAGGGATTGCCCGTTTGACTCGCCCGATCAATGGCCGGGCCGCCAGGATAGCCCAAATCCAATAGTCGTGCCACCTTATCAAAAGCTTCCCCCGCCGCATCATCCCTGGTGGCCCCCAATTGTTGATAATTGCCGCAGCCCTTAACCTGGATCAAACTGGTATGGCCCCCCGACACCAACAAACATAGAAAGGGCGGCGCTAATGCTGGTTGACTCAGATAACTGGCATAAATGTGACCCTCCAAATGATGAACCCCTAAAAAGGGCTTTTGGTGCAACATCGCTAAGGTTTTGGCCGCCGTTACCCCCACCATCAACGCCCCCGCTAAGCCTGGGGCCACCGTGGCGGCGATCGCCTCTATCTCAGTCCAAGTCAGTTGGGACTCGGCCAACGCTTGCTCAAGACAAGCATTAATTAACGTTAAATGTTGACGAGAGGCAACTTCAGGAACAACCCCACCAAAAACTTGATGGGTTTGTATTTGCGAAGAAACCACATTGCTGCAAACGTTACGATTATTTACAATCGCCACTGCAGTTTCATCACAACTTGTTTCAATTGCTAAAATAATTGCCATTCTCTGGTAGCTTAAATTTGATCCAATAGACGATGACTTGTTACCCTGTCCTCCCCCATTATCGGTTAAAGACAGTCACAATCACGGTAACAGAGCCCTAATTGCGTCTCTTTATTAGCCGCCTTTTTAGTCTTTGTGTTTAACCCAAGGAAACCATTCTTATGAAACATTTGTTGGCGTTGCTCCTAGCCTTTACACTCTGGTTTAACTTTGCGCCTACGGCCTCAGCGGACGACTTTGCGAACCTGACCCCCTGTAGCGAAAACCCAGCCTACTTAGCCAAATCTAAAAACTTTCTCAACACCACCAACGATCCCAACTCCGGCAAAATCCGGGCGGAACGTTATGCCAACGCATTGTGTGGCCCCGAAGGCTATCCCCACCTGATCGTGGATGGTCGCTTTAGCCATGCAGGAGATTTCTTGATTCCAAGTATTCTTTTCCTCTATATCGCCGGTTGGATTGGCTGGGTTGGTCGGTCTTATTTGATTGAAGTTCGGGAAAGCAAAAATCCTGAAATGCAAGAAATTATTATCAATGTCCCCCTCGCCATCAAAAAAATGTTGGGTGGTTTCCTTTGGCCCTTGGCTGCCGCAGGGGAATTCACCTCTGGCAAATTGGTGATGAAGGATTCTGAAATCCCCACTTCCCCCCGCTAGTTTGAAATTTTGCATCTTAGCGATTCTGATTGGTTAACATTGTCAATTTTGGAGACTCAATTTATGGACGGTTTAAAAACGTTTCTTTCAACAGCCCCCGTCATGATCATGGCGTTGTTGACTTTTACTGCCGGAATTTTGATTGAATTTAATCGCTTCTACCCTGATTTATTGTTTCACCCGTAAGTCAGGCTTAATTTTGGCATTTTAGCTAATGTCATCAATTTTGCAGTGAGTTTAAAATTGGTTGGGATCCGAAATTCGGAATCTTGACCAATTTTTTATGAGTGATAATAATAGCTTCCACGCCTTCCACAGAGCAGACATTTAGGCGATCATCAAGCTTTGAGCGAATTAATCGGTCCAAGTCAGTCAACCTGTTTAAATTTTAGACATTAGCCCATCACAGCCCAGACAGAACACTTAACGCGGATATTGCTCCATCAAGGTTTGTACCTGTTCTGCATGGTAAGAACTGCGGGTCAACGGCGAGGACACCACTTGCAAAAAGCCAATGGACTCCCCATAAATGCGCCATATTTCAAACTGTTCTGGGGTGATGAATGCCTGAACACCCAAATGCTTCTGACTGGGTTGTAAATATTGGCCAATGGTCAAAATATCACAGTCCACCGCCCGCAAATCCTGCATCACCCGGCGGACTTCCTCATCCGTTTCTCCTAGACCGACCATAATGCCCGATTTCGTGTAAAGCGATGGCAGAATAGATTTTGCTTGGGCAAACAAATCTAGGGATTGTTGATAATTGGCCTGGGGACGCACTCGACGGTATAACCGGGGAACTGTCTCAATATTGTGGTTGAGAACCTCTGGAGCAACTGTCAATAACTTAGCCAAAGCTTGCCAATTGCCACACAAATCGGGAATTAAGACCTCAATCGTTGTCCCTGGAGAAGCTTGGCGAGTCGCTCCAATACAGCGAATAAATTGAGACGCCCCCCCATCGGGCAAATCATCCCGATTCACCGCTGTAATGACCACATGCTTGAGCTTTAAACGCCGGACTGCCTCTCCTAGGCGATTGGGTTCAGTGGAGTCTAACGGTTGGGGACGCTTTTCAAAATTAATATCACAGTAAGGACAAGCACGGGTGCACGCAGGGCCCATAATCAAAAATGTCGCCGTACCAGCCTGAAAACATTCACCAATATTCGGGCAAGATGCCTCTTCACAGACTGTATTTAGGTCTAAATCCCGCAAAATCTCTTTAACCGTCCCCACCCGCTGCCACTGGGGAGCTTTGACCCTGAGCCATTCTGGTTTAACAGTCACGCCCAATTTCTCCTGATTTGCTGAAAGTCGCCAACGTTAATGTGTAATAGGTTGTTTCTCTGAAAGGGCTTCAACCCTCTTGGGAAGAGGAAACAGTAATTACCAAAGTTCCTAACGATGATAGCCATCATTTTATCGTAATCTTGCCAGCGATACGATTGATTCCTGGTCGATATCACACACAGATGGTAGAAAAAACGCCAGGAAGTAGCGGCGATTTTGATCAAGGATTGAGTAATTTTCAAAAATTTTTAAACCAACTACTTGTCAAGGTTAATACTTCTTGCTATGTTAATAAGGCACTTAAAAAAAGCCGGGATAGCTCAGTTGGTAGAGCAGTGGACTGAAAATCCTCGTGTCGGCGGTTCAAATCCGCCTCCTGGCATACTCAAACACTAGATACAGCAAGGTTTTCAGCCGCCTGACGCTACGTATAGTTAGCCACCAAAACTCGCCTAAAGCGATACCTATTGATTAAGCCCACAGTCTATAACCCACAAGGCTTTTGCGTAATAACTACATTCGGATTACTACCCCAATTCCGATGTGGTGGCAACGGTGAAATCCATTGATTTAGAAAATAATAACGGTTAACTATAACCAGGATTGTCAGGCAATCTTTGAACGCGAACCGTCAATGATCGCCGTTATTTGACTTTAATTCGTTGCCCGTTCCGGTGGAATTGTTGGTTTATACTCTGGCCGAATGGCAACGGTTAATGACTAGTTCTGAGCGGTTTGCCCAGATTTTAAAAAGCGAAATGCAATGGATTTTACCTCTGCACGAACAAATTACCTTAATCGTTTTTGGGGAATGCCGATGGAGCCAGAACCGAGACAATCAACAACAACTGTCCTTTAAATCTTTTTAAAATAGGGTGTGACTCAATTTTGCGAGCGGCCCCATTTTTTAATGAATATTGACCCCTTTGCTGACCTTGACCAGACTTTGGCGAGTATTAACGCCATCCAAGAAGATCTTAATTACCAACAGGCGCAGTCCAGTCTAACGGCGATCGTGCAGCAGCTTGATCTCAATCCCCAGGAAAAAGCGGGGCTAGAAACGGAAATCGATCACCTTTGTGGCATGTTGGAAAACCTGAATCAAGGGGTGGTAAAGATTGCGGCGTTTGGGTTGGTGGGGCGGGGGAAATCGTCGTTATTGAATGCATTATTGGGGGAATCGGTGTTTACCACTGGCCCAGTTCATGGGGTTACCCAAACCCAACAGTCGGCCCCTTGGACATTAACCCCAGGAGAACAGGACGGCTTGCCTACGGTCACGGTGTCGGGTTGGGGCAAAGCGCAATTGCAATTAATTGATACACCGGGCATTGATGAGGTTAAAGGGGAAGATCGGGAAGCATTGGCGATCACCGTGGCGCAACAGGTGGACTTGATCTTATTTGTCATTGCGGGGGATATGTCCCAGGTGGAATTTCGGGCGTTATCCCAACTGCGGGCGGTGGGTAAACCGATGTTGTTGGTGTTTAATAAAATTGACCAATATCCTGAAATTGACCGTCAATTAATTTACGAAAAAATACGGGATGAACGGGTCAAGGAATTGCTGTCCCCGGCAGAAATTGTCTTGGTGTCAGCCAGTCCTTTGGTGACGGAAATGCGGCAAACGGCGACGGGGAAGTTACAACGGTATCAGTATCGCGGCCAGCCGGATGTGAATGGGTTACGTGCCAAAATCATTGACCTGTTGCAACGGGAAGGAAAATCCTTGGTGGCGTTGAATACGTTGTTGTGTGCCGATGGTTTGAATGAGAAGTTGGTGCAGCAAAAAATGCGTCTGCGGGATAATTTGGCCAATCAACTAATTCAAAAAGCGGTGATGGTCAAAGCGGCGGCGATCGCCCTGAATCCGGTGACAGTGCTGGATTTATTGAGTGGGGCGGTGATTGATGTGGCGTTAATTTTGTCCCTCTCCCGCCTGTACGGTCTGCCCATGACCCAAACAGCGGCGATCGCCCTTTTGCAAAAGATTGGGGTCAGCATGGGGGGCATTACCGCCAGTGAATTTTTAGCCGGGTTGGGGCTGAGTTCCCTCAAAGGATTGCTGGGGATCACGGTTCCTCTAACGGGGGGATTAGCCCTCGCTCCTTACCTTTCCGTTGCCCTGACCCAAGCCAGTGTGGCCGGGGTTTCTACTTTGGCGATCGGGCAAGTCACCAAAACCTATCTGGCCAATGGGGCTGCTTGGGGGGAAACGGGGCCGCGCACAGTGGTCAGGGATATTTTAAATTCCTTGGATCAAGCCTCGGTCATGGCCCGCATTAAACAAGAATTACAAGCAAAGTTGACCCCGGAACGTATCATTTCCTCGTCTTAATGGCTAACCATCTGGCTTTCCCCTAGGGATGATGATCCGAATTATTTAACTGAATCATTTTGTGAAAACTGAAAAGCGGCGTTAAAAAAGCTAATCACCGCCACCATCAAAAATCGCCACTATAGTTAAAGATGTTATGCTCTCCCCGATTTAATCATGGGTAAAAATCTCCTCGAACAACTCCGACAATTTACGGTGGTGGTCTCCGATACGGGGGACATCCAAGCCATTGAAACCTTTACCCCCAGAGATGCTACCACCAATCCCTCCTTGATCACGGCGGCGGCCCAAATGCCCCAATATCAAGCCATTGTTGACACAACCCTGCTCAAGGCGAAGGAAGAAGCGGGGGCCAATGTGGCGATCGCCGAGATTGTGCGCCTCGCCTTTGATCGTCTGGCGGTGGCGTTTGGGCTGAAAATTCTCGAAATTATTCCCGGTCGGGTGTCCACGGAAGTTGATGCACGGCTTTCCTACGACACCGAAGCCACGATCGCCAAAGCCCGGTATTTAATTGGTGAATATGCCAAAGCGGGCATCAGCAAAGACCGCATTTTAATTAAAATTGCCTCTACCTGGGAAGGGATCAAAGCGGCGGAAGTGCTTGAACAAGAAGGCATTCACTGTAACCTCACCCTGCTGTTTGGTCTCCACCAGGCGATCGCCTGCGCCGAAGCCAAAGTCACCCTCATTTCTCCCTTTGTGGGACGAATTTTAGATTGGTACAAAAAAGAAACGGGCCAGGATTATGCCAGCCACGAAGATCCCGGCGTCCAGTCCGTCACCACCATCTATCACTATTTCAAACGCTTTGGCTATCAAACTGAAATTATGGGAGCCAGTTTCCGTAATATCGGCGAAATCCAAGAACTCGCAGGCTGTGACCTGTTGACCATTTCTCCCCAATTGCTGGATCAACTCCGCCAAACGGAAGAAGATTTGCCCCGCAAACTCGACCCCGCCGCCATTCCCCAGGATATTGAAAAAATCCCGATGGATAAGGCCAAATTTGAAGAAATGCACCAGGGCGATCGGATGGCTTCGGAAAAATTGGCTGAGGGGATTGCTGGATTTACCAAAGCCCTAGAAGTATTGGAACACCTCCTCGCGGAACGGCTCAAACAATTGGATGGTCAGGAACATATCCAGCATGGAGCCGAAGAAATTTTCCACGCCTATGACCTCGATGGCGATGGCTTCATCACCCGCGAAGAATGGGCCGGTGCAGATGCGGTGTTCGATGCCTTGGATAACGACCAAGATGGCAAAATTACCGCCGCTGAAATGTCTGCTGGGCTGGGGGCGGCCTTTCGGTTAACCTCGGTGGGTTGAAGCCAAACTTAGTTTGATGTTTCGATCGCCTTCAGACAAATTTAAGACAATAGAGTTAGACCGGGGGTGACCATCATCCCCATTTTTGATGAAATTTGCCCAACCATCGTGATCGACTACGCCTTAACTGTGAAAAACTTGAGTTACATCTATGCCGATGGAACCCAAGCCTTACAGGAGATTAATTTTCGAGTTCAACCGGGGGAAAAGGTGGCGTTGGTGGGGGCCAATGGATCGGGGAAATCCACCTTACAACGGCATTTTAATGGCTTGCTAGAACCCGCCCAAGGCCAGGTTTGGGTGGAAAATTTACCCGTCGTAGCCCAAAATTTTACCCAGATTAGACAATGGGTGGGAATGGTGTTTCAAAATCCCGATGATCAGTTATTTATGCCCACGGTGGCGGAAGATATTGCCTTCGGGTTGAAAAATTTTGGGACGCCGCGACAAGACTGTGAGCAAAAAATCACTGAAGCGTTATGGGCGGTTAATCTCGATCCAGAAAAATATGCCCACCGCTATCCCGATCGCCTTTCCGGGGGAGAAAAAAAACGGGTGGCGATCGCCGGCATATTGGCATTAAATCCCCGCATTTTAGTGTTGGATGAACCCACGGCCCAACTTGATCCCCGCGCCAGAAAAAAGCTAATGGTCTTATTACAAACATTACCCATCACCCAAATCATTGCCACCCATGATTTAGATTTAGCCTTGGAATTATGTGGGCGGACATTAATTTTGAATCAAGGAAAACTTGTCTACGATGGAGCAACCCAAGCCGTGATGGCGGATGAAAACTTTTTGCATCACCAAGGGTTAGAAGCTCCCTTAAGTTTTCGTCGCCCTTACTGTTATTTAACAGACAAAATAACCTAATGCTTTTGGCTATTAAAAAACATCTGCAAAAATCTTACCCCAACGGATTAAGGGCTTCTAATTCCCCTAGGCGAAAGGTGACGAGTTTATCCCAATTGCCATTTTCAAACAGCACTGCGGCCTTGCCATCACTGACCCGTTGTACCAAGCCTTCAAAGCGGTAATAAGTATCATCAGGGTTAACGACTCGCACTGTTGCACCAGGAAAAATCATCGTAGCCTCACTATGGGGTAATTAAATCAAACTGATTGTAGCGGATTGGGCTTTAGGCAATCACAGAAACATTGTCCACGATTAATGAGGGTGTTGAACAGGAACCCTGCCAACGGCGATCGCCACCAATAGTTTGAATTTGCTGTAACAGATCATAGACATTGCCGGAAATCATTGTATCTTTGACGCGGCCGGTAATTTTACCGTTTTGCACCCGATAGCCCAACTCCACATTGACGGAAAAATCGCCGGAAATATCGGCCCCCCCCCCCCCCCCCCGGCGGGCCCCGTAAGGCAGCCCCCCCGAGCG
>Ga0315905_10004198_pt1 | contig 14706 bp, 10 predicted proteins | sample LakEriMetagenome_5_FD_203522 | JGI IMG/M metagenome (GOLD analysis project Ga0315905, IMG submission 203522) | Freshwater fungal communities from buoy surface, Lake Erie, Ohio, United States - Buoy 4 MA121 | ecosystem: Environmental > Aquatic > Freshwater > Lake | place: USA: Lake Erie, Ohio... | reverse complement strand
GGATCAACTGCAGTAATTGTTATCGCTGTTGGTGCAGTTGGTGGTGATATCAACGTATTGGTTAATTTGGCCGATTTGTAATTTGTAAAACCACAGGCAGATGAATATCTTAAGCGAATGCTGTCTGTTATTCCAGCAGCAGCATTACTGCTAAAACTTACAATCAGTTTCTGTGAAGTCAAACTTCCGGAATCAATCGTAGCGGTAGTTGAAAGGTCGCCAATCAAACTCCAATCCCAGCCGGTTGCCGCAGTAGCGGTTGTTGTTGCCGCCGGTAAATTGGGTGCGGTGTATCTGTATTTTCTTAATCCACAAACATTGGATTGAACCGTCGTAATCGTAACTGTAGCAGGTGCTAGTGGTGGATTTAAAGCGGTATTACTTAATCTGACAATTCGATAGGCACTGTTTCCACAACCATTAACTGATCTTACTTTAATACTGTCTCCGGGAAAAGAAGCTGCATTGCTTGCATAGCTTACCAAGATAACGCGGGAAGCATTCAATGTTCCTGAATCCAATTGTACACCGGAAACTCCTCCCACAGAAATTGGTAAAACCCAATCATACGCCGTTGCCGATGCCGTTATTGATGCAGCGTAACGATACACTCGCTGACCACACTGATTCGTTTTGAGTGTTTGTGTAATCGATGCAGGTGCCAAGGGCAAACCACCTGTATTAACTGTTAGCGTAAATACCAATATTGAATCACAACCAACCGCGTTAATCAATGTATCTCGATAAACACCCGCCATGGTCAAACTTCTCCCATTCCAATTATATGGTAATTGTGATGAACAAAGCGTTAATGAACTCGCGCTGGTGGTCGGTTGAAGAATCGTGATTTTGTATCGTACTGTACTGTCAGTTTGATTCGTTGCTGTATAAGTATGTTGATAATATCCTGAACTATCAATTGTTTGTCCCCATGGACTAACATATGGCGAACAAGCAGAGATACTAACGGTATCCAGTATACGACGAATCACTTTTGTTTTCCAATTCTTATCTTTTTCACCAAAAATCACATAAGCCCTGGAATTCTGATCGAGTGCTAAAGAGGTTGCTTCCACAAATCCAGGAATAGAACCTCGTGCACCAACATTATTCCAGGTTCCGTTTTGACTTCGATTTATGAGTGTTGAAGTTTCCAAATAAGTTAAATCCTGATAAATCACATGGGGTTGGTTATTTTGACTAAACAGAATTCCGGGACTATAGGAATGACCCTTTGTAAATCGATCGGATCCATTGTTGCTCCAACTGCCGTTTTCCCAAGCATACATACTCAAGCGTTCATGGAAATCATCATACTGTAAAATAAGATGTGGTTTTCTGTTTCGGTCAAGCTTGATAATTGCATAATAAACCCCTCTAGGTGCATTGGTGATGACAGAATCTCCTAAAACAGACCAAGAGCCTTGCTGATATTTTTTAACCGTTGCCTGATAATTAGATGCATTTGTATACGCGACATATACAATTTGTTGAACCGTATCCACATCAATAGAAGCTCGATTGGTGATTTGATCTGCTGCAATAGGCAAGCTGTCTATTTGATTGCCATTGATTCGGTATGTTTTTAAACTCAAGGTTCCGTTATTCAATGCTGATCCCAGTATATAAATCTGATCACCATTCCCGGGTGCCATCGAAATCTCATCAAAATTAAAAATAACGTCACTGGATAGTGTTTGCCATTGCATGGAAGATGATTCATATTTTCTTACCCGCAACTTGTTGTTATTAAATGAATCAATATATGCAAGGATGATATTTCCTGCTGATGTGGCCATAATTCTTGGCGTTGAAACATTTCCTGTTGAAGGGTTTTGTCCGGTGTGTGATGCGTTCGTCCCTAATTTCGTCCATTGTTGTCCATTCCATTGACAAACCTGAATTCGATTAAGTGTATCCGTATACGTTATGAAAGGAATATTATTCTTACCAAAGACAATACTATTCCTTGATCGAGATTTTGCATCTGATAAATCATTCGCACCCAACACCTCCCAGCCATCTGTATTCATTACAGGACGTGCATATGAAAAAAGTTGGGGGGATGTAGCTGATCCAATTCGAATGGGAAGTGCAGTATCTTTTGCAAATTGACCAACCCAAACATATTGAACGCTGTCTGATTCAATGTGAAAACTGTCTACAAAATAATTATTGTTTTCAAACCCGATAACAGGAGTGTAACCGCTGAGGTTTGATCCACGCACAGTAACTTTTGTTCCATAGGTTCCAGAAGTTGGACTGATCGAAGTGATCGTTTGAGGTGGTATAAGTGCGTACTGTTGGTAAATCTGTCTCGTATATTCATTCTCATTCGCTGCACCAAAATGATAACCGTAATGGAGCATAAATGATCGCGTTACTGGATTATATCGATTGTTAAATATAGTATGATTATAAAATCCATTTGTTGATCCTGGGTAATATCCAAAGCCTCCCGGATTATCCGATGTCATATAACCACTCTGTGGAGATGGAGGTGTTGCACCAACAGGAATCCATGCAATTAAATGATTGTCTGCCTCTAAAAATGCTTGAAAATAAAAATTGGAAGACGCTGCAAGATCAGCAATAGAGAATTGATACCCGTTTCTACCAGTTCGTGTAACCGTTTGCGTTAGATTGAAAAAACGCGATGCGGTTGGATGGAAAAAATAACCACTGCTTTGGTAGGTGCCTGAAAGGTCTGATGCTTGCTGTTCGTATTTTAATTTTTCAGTTCCAAGGGCTCCATCAGGTTTTCTAAAAACAATGGCTGGCCGGTTGGATGAATCTACTTGCAAATTTGCAGCGACCGATTTGCCTGGTATTCCACCTCTGTTTCCTACAAAAATCCACTGCCCATTGCTATTTCTCTTCATTACTGAAATTGCATTCGCATAGCTGGCATCATAATATTGTACCAGAGGAAGATTGTTGCCATCAAAAACTAGACTCGGATAATAAGAACGTCCTTGTGAAAATCGATCGTTTCCGGATTTTGACCACTGAGTTCCATTGTATCTATAAAGTGATAATCTTTCAAAACGATCATCATCTTGCAGTAACACATGCGGAACACCGGCTCTATCCAATTTTATCATTGGATAATAAACGCCAAACGCAGCATTGGTAAAAGACGAATTTCCTAATACAGACCAACTATTATTTTCCAATTTTTTCACAACAGCCTGGCGTGTAGCAGTGTCTGAGTATACGATGTAAACTTTTCCGTTATTCGGGTCTACATCCATAGTGATATAATCATAAGCACCTGTTGCCGCCAACCCAAGTGAAGTCCATGTATTATTATTGAAACGATAAACCGTTGCCAGGCAAGAGCCGTTTGGATTGGGACGGGTCGTTGAAAGAACATAAATATTTCCTTGTTGATCCAACGCGATTGGTACAGGATTAAATCCTTTATAAGGAGCAAATCCGGATGAGCCTAACGTTGTCCAACTTCCATTGATTCGCTTTTTTACAGTGATATTGCCCAATTGTGTTGAATCTGCAAAAGCAACGATGGGTTCATTGTCTGCACCCGAAATAATATTTATTTTAGAAACCTTTCCAGCGGAAACAAAATAATCGTTGTTACCAACATTCCAATTGCCTTTTTCATAGTTAACCACCACGGCCTGACTTTGTGAATCAACCAAAGCAGCGAAGGGGTATCCATTGGGCGAAATGGTTTGAGCTGCGGAAAGAATTGGCCCTTGTGAAACCGCTATACCACCATATCCCCATTGATGCCATTGATCATTTGAAACCGTCTGGGCGTTGTATTGAAAGTAAAACGGATTGCTATTATTACCTACCATAAGTTGATAGCTCCCTGATGAATCCGCGCTTCCAATCCAAATATGCATCTCCTGATCTGAAACGATTGAAAAACTGTCAACTAAATAATTGCTGTTTTGGAAAGAGGGAACAATTCCTATAAATCCGCTTCCCAAAACCGTAACTTTTGTTCGATAGGATCCTGATAAGGGAAAAGCACTGTCTATACTTTGTGGGGGTATATATTGAAGGTTTTCGTAAATCTGACGCTGATATTGTTGCTGACCCGTTGAACCAAACTGGTATCCATAATGCAACCAAAATGATTTGGATATTGGATCATATCTGTTACTATATGTTGAATGTACCAAACCAAATGTTGCACCCGGATAAAAAGAAAATCCTCCGGGGTTATCTGTTGTCATAAATCCACTCTGAGGCGATGCGGGTGCATCACCGACTGCGATCCAATTCACCAAATTATTATTAGCATCTATATCGAATTGAAAACGATAGTTCCCTACGCCTAGGTCGCCCAAATCCAGTTGATACCGGTTCGTAGAAATTTGAATCAATTGTTTTTGTTGATTTAAAAATCGGGAAGCAGTAGGATGAAAAAAATAACCCACAGATTGATAGGTTCCTTGCAAATTCGATGATTGAGCACTGACTACTTCAAATAAAAAAACCAGGCAAACCAACAATGCATTTTTTTTCATAGAGAATATTTATGGGTGACCAACGATAAATTGATCAATTTTTTATAAGGAGAAATTGGATTCGTAAGTTATAAAACAATGCCTCTCTATAAAATACCAACTAGTAGGTATTTTAATTAGGGGTGAATCATAAAAGTTTGAGTACTATACAGACCTTTTATAAACCGGCACAGTGCTGCATGGTTCACCGTACATGATTGACTTGGCAATCGGCATGAGTCTGTTCGTAATAACAAGGTAGGATTCTGACGACATAGGTTCATCGCCGCAACCTTTGATTACCATTCTTTTATCTTGAAAACTTGAAATGTCAAGCTGTTGGATTTGAATGAGATGATATTTATGTCTTACCATATTTTCATCTTCGGCCATAATCACTGCTTTTGCCACCGGAGTTAATACTGCTGATAATAACATATATGCCCATTGAGGAATGATGGCATCCGCAGTACAAGTGATTCCTACAATAGAACCTGTATAGATTGATAAATCCAGATTTTTTAATGAGTCCCTAAAGTCTTTTTCTTTGAGAATTAGTCCCATGAATAAAAAGTCTTTCAAATCAATCATGGTTACTTTATCCTTGGAAGGATAGTATAATTCTAAATCCAGGGTAATAATTCCACTTTCTGAAACTTTATTTACGATAGGTGCTGACATGATACAAAATTAACTCGGTACAATCTTTTGAACGTACGAGAAAAGAAAAAATCCTCGGTATACCGAGGATTTTAATAATTTATTTTAAAGCTTTTAGAAGTGCGTGCTCCGATTATCTTTGATATCTGCCGCTTTTTTCAATCCTTCATACCAGCCGCCGGTTTGACTACGTAATGCAGCTAACTTGGATTGCGCTTGTTGAGCCAACACATCCGGTGTTGCAGCAGGCTTGTTGCCAAAACCGGTAATTTGAATGATAAATACGCCGGTTGTACCGTCAATCAATGGAGATGGTTTAGATTGATATGCTTTATTAAATGAAGCACCAATCACTTTGTTTTCCATACCTACACCATTGATAATCTGACTGGTAAAAAGTATGGTTGAATCTGCACCTGCTGTTTGTACAGATTTATTATAAGCAGCGGCTACAGATTGTAATGTTGGATTGTTCCCAATTTTTTTACGGATAATTTCTGCTTTCTTATTGTTACGAATAATTGCTTCACAACCCGGACGAGCAGTTTTTGCGTCTTGTAAGCCTTCTTCCATCACTTTGTCTAAAACTGCAACTACAAATTGATCTCCAATGCTGAATGGTTCGCTGATCTGTCCAGCTTTTGCTTCAAAAGCCCAACGAACCAATGAGCGCGCATCTTGCAACATGCCAACCATAAAATCATTTTCTTTAATCATGCTTGGAGCAGCCGTAAACGATAAACCGTTTTTAGCCGCGTATTTTTCAAGCTCTTCCTTGGTCTTAAAGGAAGAAGTTTTAGTTGCATCTAAACTTGATTTGTTGATTGTTACATCACTGGCACTGATTTCTTTAGCAACATACGCTATCTTATAAGCAGTGTTGAAGTTTTTCTGACCGATCAAATCAATGATGTGATAACCAAAATCTGTTTTAACTACAGATTTTGTTCCAGGTGTTTTAGTAAAACAAAAAGTGTTGAATTCGGGTACCATGGTGCCATAAGAAAATGTTCCCAAATCTCCAGCCTTATCTTTATTGCTGGCATCTGCAGAATATTGTTTTGCCATTGCTCCAAAGTCAGCGCCCGATTGAATGGCCGCTAAAATACTGTCCGCTAATTTTTTGGCGGCAGAATCTGAACGGATGGGTTGTTGTGTATTTGGATCTACAGAAGCAATTAATATATGACGTGCACTTGCGCTATCAGGTTGTTGACGCGCTCCCAACATTTTTGCAAGCACATAATTCTTTCCTTGGATATATGGACCAAAAACAGAGCCATTGGGAAGCTTTGCTAAAGTATCAGCATACGTTTGATCCATTGACGATTTTGAAGAGAAGTCGTCGTTAAATTCAATCACAGATGTATTTCTTGCAACAAACGCTTTTGTGTTGGTATCGGTTTCAAAATTTTGACGGATATCCATTAAAGCATTGTATACCATTAAACTATCTTCTTTCGAAGGAAGTTGACTGAAGGTAACATAAGATATATTGCGACCTTTCTCCTGCTTGAATTGCTTTTTGTGCTTATTCACATATTCAACTACCTCTTCGTCTGAAATCTTAATCGTACTATCAGCAATTTCTCCGTAAGCAACATTCACATATTGTATGGTGGAAAACTGAATATTATCTTGATTGTCTTTCTTCTCCATCCATGTAGGATAATATGCGCTGGCATTCAATAAAGCAGCATACTTTGAAACTGTTTTATTCAATTTCAATGGATCTATTAACTGTGCGTTCAACCCCTCTCTTTGCTCTCCTTTCATTTTTTTGATATTAGTAAGCGCAGTTTGTGCTTTCTTAACATCGAGTTTTCCGGTCAATGAATCTTTCAGAGATGGTTCCTGTGTAAGTGGGTTGGAAGGATCATTACTTAATAATACATAAGAAAGTTCCTTAGGTGTAAATTGAATTCCTAATTTTTGAGCCTCTCCAAAGAATAATCGCTCAGCTACGAGTTGATTCCACATTTGCTCACGCAATTGATAGGTTTGCATAGCTGTTGGTTGCTGGCCAGTTCTTTGTGCCTGCATATCTTCAGCTTGTTTTACACGTTTGTTGAATTCTGATAATTCAATGGCATCACCATTAACAGAACCCACTTCCGTAGAAACCGAACCGAACAGACTGTTGTTGCCTTGTTTGGCATCCATCAATATAAAACCGATCAAACTAAGTGCAATCACTACAATGATGATAGCTGCGCCTTTTTCACGGATGCTTTGAATAATTTGCATAATAATTTAGGTTTTTTTGCAAGGAAGGCAAAAATAAGGAAAAAAAGCTATTCACAAAAGGTGGATAACCTCATTCTACATGTGTTTTATTTTGGTGAACTCAAAGGAAATATTTTCGATTTTTTATCAACGGCCAAAAGTGGATAACCAAAATTATGGTGGATAACTATCTACTTTATTCAAACCGGTTCATGATTGAGTCGGGATAAAAACGACGATGTTTTTAAAAGTCACAAAGTCTTTGTTTAAAACTGGGTATTTTTTCATTTTTTTTCAACAGAAAAAAAAGCATCAAGCTTATAAACTTTTCAACGGGTGTAGTTATGCTCGTTCGTGGATAATACAGATATGATTAGGTTGTATTTCTTACTAGATCTATGTTAATGTTTAAAAAAATAATGTGTGTAAGTGGTGTATTTAGGGTGGATAATCATGTATTTATTATTAACCAAATCTTCTTGTTTCATTTTTTCCACTTATCCACCACCCTAATAGTAATAGGTCTATTTTAATAATAAAAGGTATTATTAGTTACTATGGTGATTATCCACATGATTTTGCTTACTAAAAAATTGATAAGATCTTGTTCTAACATTCATTCGAATATTTTTATAAAACAAGTTAATATCTCCAATGTGAAAATTTTTCTTAAAGAATAACCATTTACCAAAAACATCAGGTTTACAAGACCATAAAACATTTCGTTCTATTTTAGCATCAACTACTCCTGGAACCAATTTATTAAACTGCTTCATGATAGCACCCATATTTTCTGATTGTTTTGCATAAATAGGATCTGCTTTCCAAGACAACGGATTAATAACTACTGACTTAAACTGTTCTTTTTCAATTTCTTTTGGATAAAACCCTTTTTTATAAGTTCTCCAGGAAACAAAACAACCAGTTTGTAAAGAATCAAAACAAGGCTTAATATGCTGAAAATAGTTTTCAGGTATAGGCATGCCTAATAAATAGGCACATATCAATTTATTTTCGAGTGTTGTATTTTCAATCAACTCTTTGATTAATCTACCAGCGTGTACTGTACCCTGACTATGTGCTGCAATAATGAATGGTTGGCCATGATTATAATTTTTTAAATAAAATAAAAAAGCAGATTTAATATCCTCATATGCAAGATCAAAATATGGCTTTGCAATTTCTTGGTTTATATAAAACGCTTTAATATGCGCTTGTTGGTACCTGGGTGCATATACTCTTTCTGCTTCATTAAAAACAGATGCTTGATACAGTATTGCTGATTGGTCTGTTTTATCATTGATTTTAAAATCCAATAATGATGCGTTCCATTGGTTGAATTTTTTATCTGTATATGTTGTCGGGTGAATAAAAAATACATCTATGCCCATTATTTTTTTGTATTCATATTTTAAATCGCTTGGAATACTGTCTGATAAATTCTTTTTTAAAGGATGAGCAGCCCAATTTTTTAAATCTTGATATTTATTATCATTATTTTGACAATTACCATTCAAATAAAAAACAACAGATAGTGCAATTAGTAACTTAATTTTATTTTTAATCATAGATTTTAATTGATGCAATTAAAAAGAAACTTATCTTTTTTATTACAGGTTTTTATTTACACATTAACTTCATTTGGTGGTCCGCAAGTTCATCTTGCTATGTTAAACAGAATTTTTGTAAAGAAAAGAAAAGATTTAACAGAAGATGAGTTGATGGACTACTATGCATTTTGTCAATTATTACCGGGGGCAACGAGTACACAATTATTAGGACTAATTGGTTACAAAAAGGGTGGTTTTTATTTTTCCTTATTGGTATTATTAATTTGGATAATACCAGCATGTATTATTATGTGTCTTTTAAGTTTTTACACTTCTGAAGAAACTAATAATCTGTTTATTAAAAGGTTATTTTATTATATCCCAGCCATGACTATTGGCTTTTTATTATTTACCGCTTGGAGTTTAATGAAACACAAAGTAAAGAACTTAAGGATGTTTTCCTTTATTTCAGGTTCGGCAATTATTTCTACTTTTTTCTTCAAATTACCTTGGATATTTCCGATTTTAATTCTCGTCGGTGGTATATTAAATAGCTATCTAACCAAAAATAAATCCTTTAAACAATCTGTATCTACTCATAAAAAACCTCATTTTATTTTCCTTTGGATTTTTATTGGTCTCTTTATTCTATTGGGAACTTTGAGTGAAACCGCCCGGAAAAATCATTGGAATAATCGGACCACTTTTAATTTATCTGAAAACTTTTATCGCTTCGGAAGCATTGTTTTCGGAGGAGGTGACGTTTTATTACCTATGATTTTGGATCAATACGTTGCCCGACCTACAGATAGTCGTATTATTCAAAGAAACCCCAATCTCATACGTTTAACAAAAAATGAAGTACTGATTGGATATGGACTCGTAAAAGCCATTCCTGGGCCTGTATTTTCGATTGGAAGCTATATTTCGAGTGTTTCTTTGCAGAAAGAAAACAAATCAACTAGAATTATTGGTTCTTTTATTGGTGCTCTATCCTTATTCTTACCTGGAATCTTGTTAATGTACTTTTTCTTCCCAATCTGGCAATATGGAAAAAAATACAGTCTAATAAGTCGTGGTATTGAAGGAGTTTCTTTAGTAGCCATTGGATTTATACTATCGGCAGCTTGTTATCTTTTTATGAATTCTGATATAACTGATAATAAATCATTTATTTATAAAGAATTAATTTTTATAATATCAATTCTTTGTTTACTCAGCTATTCTAAAATTCCCACTCCTTTTATTGTAATTGCTACATTAATCTTAGGTATATTAACTACTTAGATCTATAAAAAAGATTTGCATCTATAAATTCTCTAACAATATCTGGAACAAGAAATTGAATTGATTTTCCAGATTGAATGCTTTTTCGAATGAAAGTGGAAGATATGTCTAGTAAAGGTGCTTCCAACACCCTGTGTTTTGCACCATTAATTTCTTTTATTTCAAAACCGGGTCGTTCATAAACAATAAAATCTGTTTTTGATTTTAGTATGTCTGCATTTTTCCATTGATCAATGTTTTGAAATCCATCACTACCCAATAGTATTGAAAAATAATGGGTAGGATATTTTTCTTCCAAATACTGTATCGTATCAATCGTATAAGAAGGTTTAGGTAAATCAAATTCTACTTGATTTGCCTTAAGATGATTACAATGTTCTAATGCCAATCTAACCATTTGTAATCGTTGTCTGTCATTCAATAAAGAAGCAGAATCTTTAAATGGATTATGTGGAGATACCACATACCATACCTCATCTACCCAGCCTGATTCTGCCAGTAGATTCCCGATGATTAAATGTCCAATATGAATAGGATTAAATGATCCAAAAAATAAACCAATGCGCATTTAATATTGATTATTCTATTTCTTCAACAATGATGTGTTCTGCTTCTACTAAACGTAAACTCAAATGATATCCTGCAACAAATACACTGATAGGATCCTTAAGCGGAGCAATTTTTTCTACCTTTATAATTTCTCCAGGAATACAACCCATTTCCATTAATTTAACATGAATATCATCGAGTGTAAATGAACGGATGATTCCCCTTTTTCCTGTACTAATTTCCGAAAGTTTTTTATACATAATCAATTGCATAACAAAATTAATCAACCCATGTTTATTAATTTAGCACTCAAAGTTAACAATGAGCATTCAGTTCTTTTTTGAAAAAAATATTACTCTTTCTCAACGAAAGAAATTAAAAGTGTTTTTGGTTAACCTAATCGAAACTGAAAACAGAAAAATATCCTCCATTTCTATTATTTTTTGTTCAAATGATTATTTACTAGAAATAAATCGAACCCATTTAAATCACGATTACTATACAGATATAATCACCTTTGATCTTACTCCAAAAAAATCAGTCCATCTTGAAGCAGAGTTATACATAAGTACAGACATGATTAAAGAAAATGCTGTAAAATATAATACCACTTTTCAGAATGAATTACATCGTGTGATTTTTCATGGACTTCTTCACTTGTGTGGGTATAAAGACAAAAATAAAATGGATCAAGAGATAATGCGCAACAAAGAAAATGAATACCTACTACTGTATTTTACAAAATAAATAAAGATGTTCCACGTGGAACAATGAATATCCAGCGTTAAATTAATAAATACATGTTTCACGTGAAACATGCCTTTATAAAATCAGGCTTTATCTTTGTATTATGTTTCAGCATTATGATGTTATTGTAGTCGGAGCCGGTCACGCCGGTTGTGAAGCAGCAGCTTCTTCGGCCAATTTGGGGAGTCGCACGTTATTGATTACCATGAACATGCAAACCATTGCACAAATGAGCTGTAATCCAGCCATGGGCGGTATTGCTAAAGGACAAATTGTAAAAGAGATTGATGCCTTAGGAGGTTATAGTGGAATAGTTACCAATCGAAGTATGATTCAATTTAGAATGTTGAATCGATCAAAAGGACCAGCTATGTGGAGTCCAAGAGCGCAAAGCGATCGAATGCTATTTGCGCAGGTATGGAGAGAAATGTTGGAGCAAACACCCAATCTTGATTTTTATCAAGACACTGTTCAGGAGCTTATTATTGAAAATAATGTAGTGAAAGGTGTTGTTACGGGTTTAGGACATAAGATACGGTCAAAGTCAGTTGTGCTAACCAACGGAACTTTTCTTAATGGCGTGATTCATATCGGAGAAAAAAACTTTGGAGGGGGTAGGGTAGCAGAGAAGGCTTCGTTTGGAATTACCGAGCAACTAGTATCTCTTGGATTTGAAAGTGATCGATTAAAAACTGGAACTCCTCCCAGAATTGATGGTAGAAGTTTGGATTATACGAAAATGGAGGAGCAAAAAGGGGATGAAGAAATGGTAGGGTTCAGCTATTTGGAGAAGCCAACATTGAAAGCAACAGAACAAAGAAGTTGCTGGATTACATATACGAATGAACAAGTTCATGATTTGCTAAGAACCGGATTCGATTCGAGTCCGATGTACCAGGGTAGAATACAAGGAAGCGGACCGAGGTATTGCCCAAGCATAGAAGATAAAATAAGTCGCTTTGCAGAACGCGATCGTCATCAATTGTTTGTGGAACCAGAAGGTTGGAATACGGTAGAAATTTATGTGAATGGTTTCTCTACCTCATTATCTGAAGATATTCAGTATCAGGCACTTAGATTGGTTCCTGGATTTGAAAACTGTAAAATGTTTCGACCTGGTTATGCCATAGAGTATGATTATTTCCCGCCTACGCAATTAAGTTTTAGTCTAGAAACCAAATTGATTTCGAATCTGTTTTTTGCCGGACAAATCAATGGTACTACCGGATATGAGGAAGCTGCATGTCAAGGATTGATGGCTGGAATCAATGCACACATCAAAGCCAAAGGAGATCAGGAGCCATTTGTATTAAAAAGAGATGATGCATATATAGGCGTACTAGTAGACGATTTAATCAACAAGGGTACTGACGAACCTTATCGCATGTTTACCAGTCGCGCCGAATTCCGTACGCTACTTCGTCAGGACAATGCAGACCTTCGACTGACGGCAAGAAGTCATGCGCTAGGCTTGGCATCTTCAGAGAGAATGAAAAAAGTTGAACAGAAGAACCATGATGTAGAAAATATTAAAAACTATCTTTTCCAAACCAACCTTGAGCCCCAAGAGACCAATGCATTTCTTGAAAGCGTTTGTTCATCACCGTTAGTTAATAAGCAAAAAGCCGCACAAGTACTTACGCGTCCGGGCGTTGAACTCACAGTAATGATGAATCAAATTCCATCTCTTCATCAGGCGCTCGACCAATATGACACAGAAGCGCTTGAACAAACAGCTATTCAAATCAAATATGCTACATATATTGATAAAGAAAAAGAGCTGGTTGAGAAAATGAGTTTGTTGGAAAACAGAATCATTCCTGATAATTTTGATTATCTTAAACTTACTTCGCTGAGTGCTGAAGCCAAACAAAAGTTTATTAAAATCAAACCCAAAACACTCGGACAAGCCAGTCGGATTTCAGGTGTAAATCCAAGTGATGTTCAAATTCTAATGGTTTACATGGGTAGATAATAATATTTTAAATGAAAAAAGAAAATATATTTTCGGAAATAAGTAATTTTATTCATGAACATCATTTACAAGTTCATGCTTATGATAATCAACGTCCTTGGGGCGGATTTTTTGTGATTGAAGAAAGCGATGCTTCTTCTTTTATTGATCTTTTTTTTCCAACACTCAACAAACAAAGATTACTTTCTGGCAAACTCAGTCCAAAAATTTTGCTCGTTGCGCCAGGCATGAAACTGAGTTGGCAATATCACCATCGTAGAGCTGAGGTATGGAAATTAATTCTGGGTTCAGCCGCCATTGTAAGGAGCCCAAATGATGAACTCACCGAAGCACAGCCTATGATCATAAATGAGGTTGTTGAATTGGCTCAGGGAGAACGCCATCGTTTGGTTGGAACCGAAGAATGGGGAATTGTTGCAGAAATTTGGATCCATACGAATCAACAACATCCGAGTGATGAAGATGATATTGTGAGAATAGAGGATGATTTCGGAAGAAAATAAAATCGTTGTGCAGTGAGTTTTAAAAACTCCCGGAAAACTACATGATCATTTTATGATTCACTGAACACCTAATTTTTCGGCCTAAAAAACCGCACAACGATTACGGTTACCTTAAATGGATTTCTTACTTCCCAACATCAACAACTCATAGACCTGTATCTCTGTAACATATTTTTTGTTACCTTCTTTGTCTATATAATCGCGGGTAACTAATTTTCCTTCGATAGCAACCTCGCTCCCCTTTTCTATATATTTTTCAACGATGTCTGCCACCTTACCCCATGCAAATAGCTGATGCCATTGGGTCTCTTTTACTTTCTCTCCTTTATTGTTCGTATATAATTCATTTGTAGCCAGAGAAAACTTTGCAAGCTTTGAACCTGACTCCGTTTGTTTACATTCGGGAGCATTTCCCAAATTGCCAATCAATTGTACTTTGTTTCTTAAAGAATTCATTGTTTGATTTTTTTAATGATGAAAAATTCAAACCGGCGCCTTGGTTTGTACAGCAAAGATGATGGTGCAAAATAGACCGATTCGGTTCTAAACGGTAATAGTTGAAAATAACTGACTATAAGTGAAAAAAACGGTACGCAACGTTATAACAAGCATAGATATTTGACAGAAAAAAATGAAAACATGTTTACACTGTCACGATTCTTTTCGTGGAAGATCTGATAAAAAATTCTGTGGCGACTATTGTAGAAATTCATACAATAACCAACAAA
>Ga0315905_10004197_pt1 | contig 14707 bp, 10 predicted proteins | sample LakEriMetagenome_5_FD_203522 | JGI IMG/M metagenome (GOLD analysis project Ga0315905, IMG submission 203522) | Freshwater fungal communities from buoy surface, Lake Erie, Ohio, United States - Buoy 4 MA121 | ecosystem: Environmental > Aquatic > Freshwater > Lake | place: USA: Lake Erie, Ohio... | reverse complement strand
CGAATGCCTGTATTCAACCATCGCCTGAGCAGGGCCCTTTGGGCGGTTTTTTGTTGGACCCTGCTGACCGGTCCTGCGGCCTTGGCCCAAACTGACACGTTGTTTTGGTTTGCGGCCCCGGAGGCCAGCGCTGGATTGGGAGAGGTTCCCGTTTCATTGCATCTATCGGCCGGACCCGCAGGAGCCCAAATCACCGTGGATCAACCGGCCAACCCCGTTGGATTCGCCCCCATCAACTTGACCGTCGCCCCCAACACTGTCCTGGTCCATGACCTGACATCCCGCCTTGCCCAATTGGAAAACCAACCGGCCAACGCGATTCTCAATTTGGGACTGCGCATACGTTCCACCCAGCCCGTAGGTGTTCTCTACGAAATACGTTCCCCCCAGAACGCGGCCTCCTTTACCCTCAAAGGCAAGACGGCCTTGGGCCTGCGGTTTTTTGTGGGAGGGCAAGCCTCGTTGGCGGCTTGGGTCAACGATGCATCCCTGGTTCCCGCAGCGCGCAGTCGTTTTGATATCGTCGCCACCCAAGACAGCACCCAAATTACGGTAAGCCCCCGCAGTGATATCGTGGGGCACAACGCCAACCAAACCTTTCAGCGTATGCTAATGCGAGGCCAAACCTATTCGGGGGTTGCGGTGGGTACGGGCGGTCTTAACAAAGTCAGCGGATCGCTCATTAACAGCAACAAGCCTATTGCGGTGACCTATTCAGACGATGCAGTCCAAGACCTAGTTCAGTTCGGGCCTTGCCGCGATATGGTGGGGGATCAGTTGGTACCTGTTCAGTCGGTCGGCACCGAATACATTGTAGGCAAAGGAATCCTTAGCAACCAAGGAGGGAGCAATGCCCTGCCCGACCGCTACTATGTGACCGCCACGGATACAGGTACGGTCATGCGGATCAACGGATTGCCCTTGTATACCTTCACTTCAGCCGGGGAGACCTATCCCTTGACGGTCAACAACCCTTCGGAAATTATCCAGACCAACAAACCGGTTTATGTATTTCATGTTACAGGAATGGGCTGTGAAGTGGGCGGAGCTCTGCTGCCGCGTATCCAATGCACCGGTTCCCGGCAAGCTCGCTTTTTCCGGAATACAGGCGATTCGCTCTACCTCTTAGCCGTGGTACAAAGCGGGGGTCAGGGCTTGTTCACCGTCAACGGCTTGTCCACCGTCCTCAATGCTTCGGATTTTGCCCCTCTGCCCGGAAGCCAATGGTGGGTGGCCCGCAAGAATATTGGCCCGTTGGTCCCCTCTACTGGAACGGTCACCCTTCAGAACAGCGTTTACACTTTTCACGCCGGGCTCATCTCCGGTTCATCGGACCTGGATCCCCAAGCCGCCAACGCCATCCGCTACGCCTACTTTTCGGATTATGGCCTGAGTGCCAACCGAGATATTTACGATACCTTGTGCCAAGGACAGGCTCGTTTTCTGGGGAATCGTCGTTTTGATAGCACCGGTATCTACTTGGTCACCTACAGTTCAACCACCCTTTGCGATTCAACGGTCACTCTTTTTCTGACGGTTTATCCCAAAGACACGTTCAACCTGTCGCCACGACCCGTTCAGGCTTGCGGTTCGTTTCGAATCAATGGCCGTAACATAACTGTTTCGGGGACCTATACCGACAGCCTGCGCAATCGTTGGGGCTGCGACAGCCTCTCTGTTCTCCAACTCACCGTCCACCCCCTCTACAACCAAAGCCTGCAACGCAGCGTTTGCGATAGTTTTTATTTTGACGGTCGTTGGCTACGCCTATCGGGCAACTACGCCGATACCCTCCAAAGCCTCCAAGGCTGCGATAGCATTGTCCGACTTCAATTGACCATCGGCAGCAGTTATTCGGCCAGCGAAGAGGTCCGAAATTGCGGCCCTTACCGATGGCGGGGTCAAACCTATTCAAATTCAGGAACTTATACGCGATTGATCCCCGGTCCCGGGGGTTGTGATTCTTTGCTGGAATTACGGCTGCAAATCCTGGAGGTTCCAAATGCCCTCCTGCCTGGACCCGCCGAACACTGCTTGGACGATGGACCGGTTCGACTGGAACTCGGACAACCGGCTGGTGGGCGTTATGTTGGCGATGGAGTCGTCGGCAACCTCTTTGCCCCGAGCTTGCGACGTGATTACGAGGTTCGGTATATTGTTACGAACCAGGACGGATGCAGCGATACAGCCTTGCTAAGAATCAGAGTGCATGATGAATGCAATGCTTTTTTGCATCTACCCAACGCCTTTGCCCCAGGAGATCCCAACAACCCGGTCAACCGAAGCTTTGGCATGGTTTCCTATAACATTGCCAAGGTTTGGGTCCGCGTTTATGACCGATACGGACAAGTTGTTTTTGAATCCGAGGACTTGAACTTTGGATGGGATGGGACCTACCGCGGTGAGGCTTTACCGGCGGGGACTTACATTTATTCGCTGGAATACACCGAAGCTTCCCGTCAAAAAGGCCAACGATCAGGCCTCCTGCACTTGGTTCGCTAAGGGATTTGGCGGCGGATTAGGGTCGGTTCTTTTCGGCGAAAAGAACCGCATCGCGCAGACGCACCGACATGGCCGTTTGCAATTCCCCCATCATACCCGAAACCGGGGCAAATTCACGGCGGCCGTTCAAAAGCCGCTCCATATCGCGGCGCTCTTGGCGTTCCGTGAAAACCTTGTCCGAGGGATCAACGCGGTTGCGATCCGCCCACACCCCGGCATAGAGTCGGCTCTTGTCGCCATCGTAGGTAACATAGCGTACCTCGTCACCCGTCTCAACCTGAAAAATATCCGAGAAATAAACCTCCTCGTTCGAGGCATTGACCATTTGGCACTGCACCTTCATACGAATTACACTGCGACCGGTCCACTCGGTGTATTCAACTTTCTTGTAACGGGTTTCGGTTTGTTTTTGTTGGTTGGTCGGGTTCACCACCTCCACCGTGTATCCCTCCCAGCCCCTACGGACTTCGGATCGCAAATCAGGCGGAATAATCTGAAGCTCAAGAACTTTTCCACCAAGAACGGTGTTGGCCCCCAGGGAGCGAGCGGTTTCCAAAATGACCTTGTTCCCCCCAAAAAGCAAATTCGCCTGTTGCTGCAATGCATTGTTAATCGCCACTTCATCCACCAGCTGAATGAAGCGATTGCGTTCCATGGTCAAGGCCGATCGCAAGAAGGTATGCGGTGTTAGCATGAAGGCAAATCCGGTACTCCCGTCAAAGGGAAGGATGGCCAGTTTCATCATCAAACGATTCTCGCAGACAATCATCATGGAGTCTAGATTCCTGAAACCGGGCAGAATGGCTTCGGCATCTTTGAAGCGCTGATGGGCCGCCCGAAAACGCTGACGGTCAAACATCGCCAACCCGTCTTCGTAGACCGGAATCACACGGGCCACACGCTCCATTTGAGCCGCATCCCGGTAATTGGGATCGACCCGCTTCATATCGGCCAAGACGGCCTGGGCTTCGGTGAACTGACCTTGGTCCATCAGACGGGCCGCCTGGTTGTAGGCCCCTTCCAGGTAGGTTGCTTTGTCGGACTCGTAGTCTGCTCGGTAACGGGCCGGAAAATCCAACTCAACGCGCAGAGCCTCCAAGTCACGGTAAAACCTCTCGGCCTTGACGAAGGCAAAAACCGCATCCGTTAATTGTCGCTCCCGGTGCAATCGGTCAAACTTGAGCAACAAAGCATCGAGGTGCTGCTGACCCGAACGCTTGAGTCCGGTTCGGGCCTCAATCAAAGTGGGCTTGGCACGTAATGCCCGCATGTATTGAAGGGAGGCCTCTTCGTACAAACCTGCAGCAGCCATTTCGTCGCCCTTGGCCGTCCATTTGCGGGGCGATTGGCAAGCAGACAGGCCCAACAAAAACAGGGAAAGTGACGCCATCACGGCATAGCGCCTGACGCAATGCATCCTAAATTCAAGAGTTGGCATGGGTTCCGGTTTTGGGTTCAAGCCGGTACAGTCAAAATTAGGGGATTTCAACAAAGATTCGCTTGTAAAAGAACAAGCTCATTCCCACCCCAACCGAGATTCCGGTATCCGCCAGATTGAAGACCGGTCTAAAAAAAACAAAATAATCCCCTCCCCAAAACGGAAGCCAATCCGGCAAAAATCCTTGAAACAAAGGAAAATACAACATATCAACCACCCGTCCATACATCCAATCCTCGTAGCCAAACAATCGCCCGTAAAAAAGCGAGTCCACGATATTGCCACAAGCCCCGGCCCAAATCAATGCCAACGCAACCGTACCGCCGGTACGGGTTAAGCCTTTGTGAATGGTATTCCAGAAATAAAAACCCAAACCCACGACTGCAATAAGCCGAAACGAACTGAGCAATAATTTTCCGGTACGTCCACCCCATTCCAAACCAAAGGCCATCCCATTGTTTTCAATAAAGAACAACTGAAAATATCTACCAAGAACCTCGATCGATTCTCCGTGGGCCATGTGGGTTCGGATCCATAATTTGGAAGCCTGATCCAGGACCAATAAACCAACGGCGACCGAAATCGCCAGGATTTTGGGCTTCAACCTATTGCTTTAGTTTGGCTTCCATCGATAGGGTGGCATGGGGTACCGCCATCAAACGCTCCTTTTGGATCAATTTGCCGGTTTCACGGCAAATTCCGTAGGTCTTATTCTCAATGCGAATCAAGGCGTTTTCGAGGTGATCGATGAATTTACGCTGTCGAGCGGCCTGCTGCGAATGCTGTTCTTTTTCGAGGGTTAAGGATCCTTCTTCGAGGGTAACGTACGAATTGGATGTGTCATCGGTACCGTTTTCGTTGGCATGCATGAGCTGTTCTTGGTGATAGCGGAATTCTGCCCGGGCATTTTCAAGTTTTTCGATGATGACTTTGCGAAAATCCTGCAATTCTTCGTCGCTGTAGCGGGTTTTGTTGGAGCTGTTCATGGTTGAGCGAATAAAAAGGAAGCGTTATGAATGGATTTGAAAATTAAAGGCCAAATGGGGTTGGCCGAACGGTTTAGGCAGGTTTGTTATCCACTTTGTCAACAAAAACCCGGATCACGAGGCCCTCCAAGTCAAGAACTTCGGCCCCCTCCCTGGAGGAGGGCAGACCTTGCTGTATTTCCTGGGCCAGGACTTCGTTGGCCATGGAAGCCCCGTGCACCGACACCAATTCTGCCACCACCGGAAGATCTTCCAGGGTCAAGAGGATACGATCGGTTAATTCAAATCCACGATCCTTGCGAATTTTCTGGACGCGGTTCACCAATTCTCGGGCTGTACCCTCCAAGATCAAAGCGGGACTAAGGGAGGTGTCCAAGGCCACGGTCAGCGTTCCTTCGGATGCCGCCTGCCAACCCGGAATATCCAAGGTGATGACTTCCAAGTCTTCTACTTCCAGAACACAATTTACATCATCTACACAAAGCTCCAAACGCCCCTTGTCCAGAAACCCTTGGACCTCCAAGGCGCTGATTTGTTCCAGAGCCGCTCCCAACTTTTGGATAACCGTTGGGTAACGAGGTCCGAGTCGCCTGAATTGAGGCCTCAATTTGCGTTGGATTTGCAAATCACCGGTGCCTGTCCAAACAATGTCTTTGATGTTCACTTCGTTGCGGATCAAGTCCAACATACTTGCCAGGCTGTCGGTATCCAAACCTGCCGGAGGAACCAAGCCCAAACGCTGAAGCGGTTGACGAACGCGAATGCCTGCTTTTTTGCGAAGGGACAAGGCCAGGGAACAAACCTGCTGGGCCCACTGCATTCGATGTTCCAACTCCGGATTTACCATCCCTCGATCCGCCTGAGGCATGCGGTCCAGATGGACCGACCTGAGATCATCCCCCGGACCAGCACCTATCAAATCCCGGTACAAGCGGTCTGCATAGAAAGGAGCCAAGGGAGCCATTAACTGGGACAAGGTCCGCAGGCATTGATGAAGGGTCGCAAAGGCGTTCCACTTATCGCGGCTCTTGCCATCCTTCCAAAAGCGACGGCGGCACAAACGAACATACCAATTGCTCAAGTGCTCATCCGTAAATTCCTGAATCGCCCGAGCGGCCCGGGTGGGCTCCATCTCTTCGTAAGCCGAGACGGTTTCGAGGATGAGGGAATGCAGGCGGGACAAAATCCAGCGATCCATTTCGTGAAGGCCTTCGGCATCCGCCTCCAGAGCCGGTGGCTCTGCATGGGGATCAAAGCCATCCAGATTGGCATAGAGCGCCCAGAATTGGTACGTATTGTAGAGGGTTCCGAAAAATTTACGCTGCACTTCTTCCACCCCTTTGGGGTCAAACTTGAGGTTATCCCAGGGCGGTGCATTCACCACCATGTACCAACGCAAGGCATCAGCCCCGTATCGGTTCAGCATCAAATAGGGATCGATCGTATTGGCCAAACGCTTGGACATTTTGTTGCCGTCCTTGTCAAGGACCAGTCCGTTGCTGATCACCGAACGAAAAGCCACGCTATCAAAAAGCATCACCGCCAAGGCATGCAGAGTAAAGAACCAACCCCGCGTTTGATCAACGCCTTCCGCGATAAAATCGGCCGGAAAAGAAGCCGGCAAACCCGTTGTTACAGCCTCCGCACCTTGACCCCATGGGTAATGATTCTGAGCATACGGCATGGCCCCCGAATCAAACCAAACATCAATCAAATCGGGCTCGCGATGCATCGGTCGACCGGTAGGAGAAACCAAAACAATGCGATCCACCTCGGGGCGGTGCAAATCGTTTATTTCAGCAGGATTAGGCAAACCAGCAGCGCGGGCCTCCTCCATGGCGGATTTGAGCTCCGCCATAGACCCAATGCACCTGGTTTCCTGCCCGTCTTCGGTACGCCACAAGGGCAGAGGCGTTCCCCAAAAACGGGAACGAGACAGGTTCCAATCCACCAGGTTTTCGAGCCAATGCCCAAAGCGCCCGGCACCCGTGCTTTCGGGTTTCCAGCGAATGGTTCGGTTCAGCTCAATCATCCGGTCTTTGAAGGCGGTGGTGCGCACAAACCAGGAATCCAAGGGGTAGTAAAGAATGGGCTTGTCGGTGCGCCAACAATGCGGATAACTATGCTCGTATTTCTCGATGCGAAAGGCCTGTCCGGCCCGCTTGAGTTTGAGTGCGATAAGATCATCCGCGCTGAGCAATTTGCGCAAGTCAGCGATCAAAGGCGCCAATTGCTTTTGTTGAACGGCCAGCCACTGGGCTTTTTCTTCGTCGTTGAGGAAGGCCTCCTTGACCGGATAGCCGGCCAGCGGAAACTCGGGATCCTGAACCTCCTCGGTCAAACGCCCGGCCCGGTCCACTAGGGTCAGGGACCCCAGATTGTGCTGACGTCCGGCCTTGAAGTCATCGGCTCCAAAGCTGGGGGCCAAATGAACCAAACCGGTTCCCTCTTCGGTGCTGACAAAATCCCCGACCACCATCCGGTACGGATCTCCTTCCTCCGGTTTTGCGTACGGCAACAAGGGCTCGTAACGCAAATCCTGCAAAGCTGAACCCTTGATTTGGCCCCAAACCGTCAAGGCATCCTTGTCGGAATACGCCTGCAGTCGATCCAAAGCCAACAAAAAACCTTGCTCTTCGGAGGTATAGGGGTTGGGACCGCTCACCAAAACATAATCAATTCCGCCGCCTACGGCCAGACCCGTGTTGGATGGCAGCGTCCATGGCGTGGTGGTCCAGGCCAAGGCGTAGACCTGCAAATTCAATTCGGTAAAACGAGCCAGTCCCTCGGACCCATCGCCAAACCGAAGGTTTTGGAGCAAGGTTTGGGTCGCTCCGGCGGTCAACCGAAATTGGGCCACCATCGAAAGGTCCTTGACTTGGCGGTAGGTGCCCGGCTGATTTAATTCATGGGAGCTAAGCCCCGTACCTGCGGCAGGACTGTAAGGCTGGATGGTATAACCCTTGTAAAGGAGGTCTTTTTGGTAAAGTTTTTGGAGCAAAAACCAAACCGACTCGATGTACTCGTTGTGATAGGTTACGTAAGGCTTGTCCAAATCGATCCAATACCCCATCAACCGGGTCAATTCTTCCCATTTGCCGGTGTATTGCAAGACATCTTCACGGCAATGCCGGTTGAATTCTTCGATCGAAATGCTTTGTCCAATATCATCCCGGCGGATGCCCAATTTCTTTTCCACCTGCAATTCCACGGGGAGGCCGTGGGTATCCCAACCGCTTTTGCGCTCGACGCGATACCCCTGCATGGTCCAGTACCGTCCTAGGTAATCCTTGATGGTACGGCCCATAACGTGATGGATACCTGGTATCCCGTTGGCCGAGGGGGGACCCTCGTAAAAGACCTTGACCGGACGCTCGTCGGCCTTCAGGCTTTGCTCAAAAATCCGGTTTTGTTCCCAGAATTCGGTGATTTCCTGTTGAAATGCCGTCCAATCGGCTTTGGTGTATTCCCGGTACCTCTTCATAACCAAGGCGCAAAAATAGGCGTTTTCGTGCCCGGTCTGTTAGGGTTGAACGGTCGAACGGGGTCGCTTGGAGCGATCCATCCACAAAATCAGGGTAGGTAGCAAAACCAGATTGGCCACCATGGCCAAGAGGAGGGTTACAGCCGACATCAACCCCAAGGCCTGGGTTCCCCCAAAATCCGAAAATGCAAAAACCACAAAGCCAAAAAACAAAATAATGGAGGTATAAATCATGGACCCCCCTGTTTCCAGAGTACAAACCCGCAAATGCTCCATGGTGCTACGGTTATGACGTTTGATTTCTTGGTAATAACGCGCCAAATAGTGAATGCAATCATCGACCGCAATCCCCAAAACGATGCTAAATATCAAGACGGTGCTGGGCTTGATGGAAACCCCCATCCATCCCATCACACCGGCCGTGAAGAGCAAGGGAAGGCTGTTAGGCAACAGCGCAAACAACACCGCTTTCCAGCTTCGGTAGGTGATACCCATCATAAGGGCTATCAACAAGACAGCGAACAAAATGGAACCCGCCAAGGAACGAATTAAGTATTGATTTCCCCGAAGGAACATCAATGAATTCCCCGTAAAATAGACCTTTTCATCGCGACCTTCCATAATGGAATCCACACCGCGCCGCAAACCGTCGAGAACCCGATGGAGCGAATCGGTTCCCACATCGGCCATGTTGTAGGAAATGCGCATAAATTGTTTGGAGGAATCCATCAGGCGAAGGCTCAGACCATCTTGACCGGATTCACCTCGGCTTCGCAACAAATAAGGAAGTACAAAGGCTCTTTCTTGGGAATTGGGAAGTTGGTAATGGGCCGACGATCCCCCAAAATAGGCCTGATTGGCTGCTTTCACTAATTCAACCATCGAAATAGGCGGACCAAAGATGGGCTGTTCCTCTAACAAATTCTGAATTTGATCAGCCTTTTGGAGGAGGATGGGCGATTGGGCGCCGTTGGGACGGCCCGCATCCAAAACCAGGTCCAGGGGCATGACCCCACCAAAATGCTTTTCAAGGAAACGCAAATCCCTATAAACAAGGTCATTGCGAGGCAAATCGTCCACAACATAACTATTGGTTCGTAGTTGGACAATCCCGCTGATGGCGAAAAACAACAGGCCCAGCGTCACGGTCACCACCACCCGTCTACGGAATTCAATCCAACGGGTCAAGCGCTCCAGCCAACGCCGAATCCTTTGATTTTCGAGGTGACGAATTTGACGAAACCCCGGGGCTGGGAGCAAACTGAGAATTGCCGGAATGATCACAATGCTTAATACAAACATCACCATGACCGACAAACCGGTTACGAAACCAAATTCCTGGAGTATAACACTTTCTGTAAAGTAGAAAACAAAAAATCCAACGGCCGTTGTAGCGTTGGTAATCAGGGTTGCCACCCCTATGCGCTCGACAATGCGGGTGAGTGCTTTGATTTTGTTGCCGTGTTTGCGGTATTCGTTGTGGTACTTGTTCACCAAATAAACCCCGTTGGGAACCCCTATGACCACCATCAATGCAGGAATCAAACTCGAAATCAAGGTAACACTGTAACCCATGATGCCCATGATACCCATGGCCCAAACGGTTCCAATTCCCACCAAGGTCAATGAAAGCAACACCGTTTGAAACGATCGAAAAAACAAAAACAAAACCAACCCCGTCACCACCACCGATGCGACCAAAAACCAAATCAATTCATCCTTGATCCGGGTGGCCATCACGGTGCGGATATACGGCAGGCCCGATAGGTAAACCGTGCTACCGGTAGCAACGGCGTAGGCCGATGTCCGTTTTTCAACGGCTGAAACCACCTCAATTCGACGCGAATCGTTGAGCGCTGACGGTTCCAAGGCCACGGCCATCAGAGCGGTTGAGGTGGTAGGGTTCACCAACAAACGCTCGTAGGCGTTTTCAAACCGGTCACCTCCAGGGGTCCAACCGTTGGGACCCAGACGCGGTTGGTATACAAAGGATCGTAGGCTGTCGTTGCGGACCAAGAGAGGGATATCCGCCACCGTATAGGCCCTGTTGATGCCGGGTATTTGCCGAATGGACTGCGCCAATTTGGACCATTCCTGGGCAAAGGCAGGGTCTGTTACCGAAGGCACCGTGGTCCCCACCACCATAACATTCCCATCCACGCCAAAGCGTTGACAAAAATCAAGGTAGACCTTGTAGGCCGTATCGCTCTCCGGAATCAGTCGATTGCCCTGGTAGGACATCTTGACTTTGGTCGCCTGCCAACCCATCAAGCAGGTCAAGGCCAGGACCAACCCAAGCAGAGGCAGCCTTTGCCTTAGAATCAATCGCGCTATACCAAACCAAACCATGCTTTTGTTATGAAGGTTCTTGAAAACGACCGGTCAAGGCCGTGGTAGAATGACCGGGCAACAGGCTCACCAAATGAACCCTTCCCCCCGCCTGCTGAACGGTATCGGCTCCGACCACCGTTTCGACGGAATAATCCCCGCCTTTGACTAAAACATCGGGAACCAAAAGACGAATCAAATCACCCGGAGTCTCTTGGCCAAAGAGAACCACCGCATCGACCCAGACCAACGAGGCAAGAACTTCTGCTCTGGCGTTTTCGTCCTGGACGGGGCGATGGGGACCCTTGAGGCCCCGGACCGAGGTATCGCTGTTGAGAGCAACCACCAACCGATCCCCTTGGGCAGCCGCTTCCCTCAGAACCCGCAGATGACCTGGATGCAAGAGGTCAAAACATCCGTTGGTAAAAACCCAACGATACCCCTGCGCCTTCCATTCCTGGACCAGCTTTTGCAGATCGAGGTTATTGTGAAGGATCGGAGCCGCTTGGGTTTGCATGGTCGCTGTACAAACTCATCAAAAAATAACTTAAACCACCCACCACCACCACCAGGACCGTTTGAGCCAAATGACTCAGGGTCGCAAAAGCCAAGGCCGTGGTCGGGCTCATGTCCAAGCCAGGAATCATGCCCAGAGTCCATACAATGGCCGCATGATAGGCGCCCATGCCCCCTTGAACCGGCATTACAAAGCCAAAAGCGCCGGCCACCAACAAAAGCATGGCATCGGGTGCCCCCAGGGACTCCGCCCCGGGAAAGGCAAAAAAGCAGAAATAGGTCATCAAATAATACCCCAACCAAATCAGGGCGGTATAAACGCCCACCAGCCAAGGGGATGGAACATGACGCAGTCCGGTCACGCCTTTCCCTATATCGGCCAAGGTTTGTCGAATTTGGGACGGAACCGGCACCAAGCGACCCAAGGTTCTCCAAAGCACAACCACCGTTGCCATTCCCAACAAAAAGGCTACCAAAAAGCCGAGGGAAACCCCGGATCCTAAATTTGTTGTAACAAATTTCAAAACCGGTTCAAGCAACATATCTTGGTATCCCAACAGAACCCCAAAGGCCAGGACCATCAAGACCGCCAAATCCAACAATCGTTCCAGGACCACCGTACCAAAGAGCGCACTCAAGCCCAAGGGAGTTTTGCGGGCCAAAAGCAGGCAGCGGGTGATCTCCCCCAACCTAGGCAAAGCCAGGTTGGCGAGGTACCCCGACATGACGGCATAAAAGGCCTTGATCGCCGAAGGGCGATGACCCAAAGGTTCGGCCAACAAGGCCCAACGTAAACCTCTGAACCAATGGCTCAAAAGGCCGCATAGCAAAGCCGCCCCTATCCATTCCCAACGGGTTTGAGACAAGGCATCGGCGAATTCTCGAAGATCAATTTTGCGAAAAACCAGGTACAAGATGATGATCCCGGCGATCATAGACAGCAGAGCGCCCCAAGGTCGGCGTCGAGCCTGCTGGGATGGGACTGACGGGGCTGAGCCCGGCTGCGATAAGGCTGGCTGGGTTGAGCCCTGTTGGGATTCGTCGTGAATCATCCGACGATTAACCGGTTGTTATCGTCCGGAAAGACGGTGAGGGGGTGGTGATGGGCCGCCTCTTCGGGGGTGTAAAAACCGTAGCCAATCACAATCACCAAATCACCGACCTGAGCCTTGCGGGCTGCAGGTCCGTTCAGACAAATGATCCCGGTATCGGCTTCGCCCTCGATGACATAGGTTTCCAACCTTTCGCCGTTGTTGATGTTGACCACCTGAACACGCTCGTAGGCCATCAGGCCCGCGGCATCCATCAAACGCTTGTCAATGGTAATGCTACCGATGTAATGCAACTCGGCCTGGGTGACCTTGACACGGTGCAATTTGGATTTGACCATTTGTATCCACATAAGCGGTTTTTTGGAGGGGTTGGACTGCGAAAAGCGGGCAAATCTACGGAGCAAGGAGCTCATTATCGATTAAACGAACCGAACCCAGCCATCCGGCAAAAAGGGCGCGCGGCAGGCCGTAGTCGGCGGGACCGGACCAGGGGTCCAAGGTCCCATCCCGGACCAGGCTGAGGTATTCGGGGCGAAGGCCCTCCTGTTCCAGGCGATGAAGGCCCCCTTCGATCAGGGCCGATGGGGACAAGGGAACGACACCCATGGGCGATGCTGCGCCTATGGGCGATGCTGCACCCATGGGCGATGCTGCACCCGAAAGCGATGGGGCCAGGGCCTCTTTCATCCAACGCCAGGTCCGGGCTATGCCGCGCGCCCGCTCCAAATCCTCGGCACTCAGCAATAAATTCCTGGAACTCAACGCCAAACCCATCGCATCCCTCACCGTTGGCCTTCGATGAAGGACTGGCTGCTGTCCCACTCTCAAATCCAAGAGCCGTTGCACAACCAAGCATTGCTGATAATCCTTGAGCCCCATATAGAGGTCGGTGCAAGGGATGAGGTCCAACAAACGCCCCACCACTTGCGCCACCCCTTGAAAATGCCCGGGGCGCCAGGCCCCCTCCAAAACCGTATCCAAACCGCCCAAATCGTACATCGGGGGCTCCCATCCTCCCCCCAACAAATCCCCCACCTCCGGCATAAAAACCAAATCCACCCCGGCCGGCTTGAGGAGGGCCAGATCCTCTTCCTCATGGCGCGGGTAACGGGCCAAGTCTTCAGCCCGGTTGAATTGGAGGGGATTCACAAAAATGCTGCAAATCACCAACCCTGTCTGGGCCCTGGCCTCTTCAACCAAAGCCAAATGCCCCGCGTGCAGAGCCCCCATGGTGGGCACAAAGCCCAGCGAGGCTCCCTTCGAATTCAGGTCATCCAAGACCTGCCTCAGGTGGGCAAGCGTTCGTACAATCTGCATGGTTGCTAAAGATAGGTTAATATCTCGGTGTCAAATTTTGCGATTTTCGCTTTATTATCTATATTTTTGCAGTATCATAATTTGTAGAGGTCCCCGATGAGCGCCAAACCCCGTATTTTGTTCGTTTCGCATGAAATGAACCCCTACCTTCAGATCAGCGAAATAGCCCAAGCCGCCCTACAGTTGCCCAAAACAATGCAGGAAAGAGGCATGGAGATTCGGGTTCTAATGCCCCGCTACGGTAGCATCAACGAACGCAAGCACCGCCTCCACGAAGTTGTCCGCCTCTCGGGCATCAATATCGTCATCGGCGAAACCGATAACCCTCTCATTATCAAGGTTGCCTCCTTACCGCAGGCACGCATGCAGGTCTATTTCCTGGATAACGAGGACTTTTTTCACCGCAAACACGGCATCCGCGATGACAAAGGCAAATTCTTTGCCGACAACCATGAGCGCATGATTTTTTTCAACAAAGGCGTTCTGGAAACCATCGTCAAACTGGGCTGGGCCCCCGATATCATCCATTGCAATGGCTGGATGACCTCGCTAATCCCCCTTTACCTCAAGCGCTACTACCGCCACTCCGCTGTTTTTGGGCAATCCCGCCTCGTTTATTCGGTCCACCCTTCCCAATTCAAAGAAAAACTAGGCAAAGATCTGCAGGCCAAAGCCCTCATTGAAATGGTTTCCGAAGAAGACCTGGCCTGCCTGGCCCCCTTGGACGAAAACAGCCTGCACCAACTGGCCATCCAGCATGCCGACGCCGTCACCTACGCCGAATCCTTGGGCGACAGCTTCCCTCATGCCAACCCAGCCGCTCCCATCATCACTTTTAATAGCCAAAACCTGGCGGATGTCCACCAGGACCTTTACCAAACTCTGTTACAATCCGTGACCGAAACGGTCGGTTCATGATGAATCGTCCATTTTGGGGCCGGCTGACGGCCCTGGTACTTGCCTTGGCCGGGGGCATGGGCCTCGTGTCCTGCAACCAAGAAGGCACGTTGGGACTGGACCTCCTACCCGACAAGGACCGTTATCTCACGATCACCGACAGCGTGAGCCTGGTGGGCGGGACCGT
>Ga0315905_10004196_pt1 | contig 14708 bp, 14 predicted proteins | sample LakEriMetagenome_5_FD_203522 | JGI IMG/M metagenome (GOLD analysis project Ga0315905, IMG submission 203522) | Freshwater fungal communities from buoy surface, Lake Erie, Ohio, United States - Buoy 4 MA121 | ecosystem: Environmental > Aquatic > Freshwater > Lake | place: USA: Lake Erie, Ohio... | reverse complement strand
AATCTATATGTCATCATGAACCTCAATATCCTGCGCGATAGGCCGACGTTGCCGACAAGCGTTGCATTATTTGGCGGACGTAATCTTGTGTTTCGCGGTACGGCGGAATGCCACCATATTTTATCACTGCCCCTGGTCCAGCATTATATGCAGCCAAAGCCAGCGGCACGTTATTGCCAAAACGTTCAAGCTGCTGGCGCAGATAAGCGGTCCCGCCAACCACATTCTGTTCCACATCGTGCGGGTTACGCACGCCCAGCTGCCGTGCAGTCCCCGGCATGAGTTGCATCACGCCCATGGCCCCCGCGGTGGAAAGGGCGCGGGGATTATATCGCGACTCCTGCCAAGCAACGGCGTCGACCAGATTGCGGTCAATGCCGAAGCGTGTTGCCGCAACCTGAATATGCTGCCGCACGGCATTTTGTGATTGGGGCGAATTGGATGCGGAATCTGCTTTGCGGTCATATCGACGTTCAACAGCCGCCGACGCGTCCGCCCGCCATGCCGGCTGGGATATTTCGACGAGATTGCCATTTTGTTTGCGTTCAAAAACGTTTGCGTGCGCCCCCGAACAAAGTCCGGCGAGCGGAAGAACGGCAAAAATAGGAAGAGCGAAGCGCCTGTTGACCATAATCCCAGCCTAAATCACGCTTGATACCATGCCGCTGACTAATATCCTACCCCACCCATCGCAACAAAAAATTATTGTAGGCAGTTAAAAAATGGTTAATAAAGTAAAGCGTCGGTTAGGCGCTGTAAAATGCGTCGGTTAGGCGCTGTAAAATGCGTCGGTTAGGCGCTGTAAAATGCGTCGGTTAGGCGCTGTAAAATGACGTTTGTGTTGCATACAGCGGTGTAAACCACGGTCGATTCAAAATTTGGAATTGATCTTGCATGGTTGGGGGGAAGTGTGATGACGCAACCTGAAGGCTTAGTTCTTGATAGGCCAACAAAATCTGATACTGCCCCTGATACAGTCGCTGCACCTCAGGGAACTGTTGGTGAAAAATCACCCGCTATTTTTGCGATCCCCGCCGCTTCCTTGGCCTTGGCCGCATGTGGCGGTGGAGGAACTGATGACAATTCAATTGCCTCTATTTTTACACCCAATGTGTCCATCGCAAAGCCGGCGACCGATGGCGAAGCGGCCCGTTTCATTTTGAAGGCCAGCCTTGCGGCGACCGAACCCGAAATCGCGGATATCCGCTCTGTGGGCTATGTGGCTTGGCTCGATAAACAGATGGACATTCCGATTAGCCAGACCGGTGTCGACTGGCTGTCATCGCGCGGGTACGACCAAGTGACCGTCGACGAATTTTATTTCCGAGACACTTTAGCCGACAACATGGTTTGGAACCAGTTGATCACCAGCCCCGACCCCGTTCGTAAAAGATTGGCGTACGCGCTTTCCCAATTTTTTGTCGTTTCGACCAACGGCATCGAAATCGACTGGCGGTCCAATGCGATGGCCGCTTATTGGGATGTTCTCAATCGTAATGCTTTGGGAAATTTTCGTCAGCTACTCGAAGATGTGACCCTCAACCCCGCAATGGGTGTTTACCTGAGCACGCTTGATAACAAGAAAGAAGATACGCGGACCGGCCGCGTGCCTGACGAAAATTATGCGCGTGAAGTCATGCAGCTTTTCACACTTGGCTTGAATGAGCTCAATAATGACGGCACAAAAAAAACCGGAAGCACTGGCCAGCCCATCGAAACATATACCAATGCCGATGTATCCAACCTCGCCCGTGTGTTTACCGGTTACAGTTATGACTTTGCGAATTTGGCCAGAACGCCCTCTGTCCGTTTTCCATCTCAAAGTGTCGCACCCGTAGAATCTGTAATAAGGCGAATGACAAGCGATCCGACCAGATGGGAGCGAGCGCAAACCATTAGCCAACACTCAATGCTGGAAAAAACATTTCTGGGTACAACTATTCCGGCTAACACCGACGCATCAACATCAATGAAAATCGCCCTAGACACGCTTTTCAACCACCCAAATGTTGGCCCGTTCTTTTCAAAGCAAATGATCCAGCGTCTGGTGACGAGTAACCCTAGCGCTGGCTATGTTGATCGTGTTGCCAAGATATTTAACAATAATGGTTCGGGGGTTCGCGGCGATCTACGCGCGGTGTTCAAGGCCATTTTGTTGGATGATGAAGCGACAAATGCTGCTGGATTAACCTCGCCGACCTTTGGCAAAGTTCGCGAGCCCGTATTGCGTTTTACGCAATGGGCCAGAAATTTCGGCGCCACATCGCAATCAGGTAATTGGACCATCAACAATACGTCCAACACTGCCTTCAGCCTCGGCCAAAGTCCGTTGCGTGCGCCGTCTGTGTTTAATTTTTACCGCCCGGGTTATGTCCCTCCCAACACCGCTATCGCAACCAACACGCTGGTCGCGCCTGAATTTCAAATCGTTAACGAAGTCAGTGTTGTAGGCTATATCAACTTCATGGCTTCAGCCATCGGATCAGCCAACGGCCTGAACAATGACGTCAAAGCCACGTATACGCGTGAACTCGCTATCGTTTCCGACACAACGGCCTTACTGAACAGGCTGTCCTTGTTACTGTCCGGAAACCAGCTCTCCGACACCACCAAAGCGACTATCAAGGCTGCCCTCGACGCGACGACCGTAACGGACACCAGTTCGTTGGCAGACAAACAACGGCGGGTGTATCTGGCGACACTTCTTGTGTTTGCTTCCCCTGATTATCTCGTCCAAAAATAGGGAGCGCGTCGTGCACATTAGCAAAATGGAAGATATTTCGCGGCGTGCTTTCCTTCGCCGCTCTAAACAATTGGCCGTGGCGGGGACAGCGGGGTCGTGGGCCATGGGTCTTGCGGGCATGGGGGAGGCTGCAGCTTTCAGTGCAGGCAATGATTATCGCGCATTGGTCTGCGTCTTTCTAAACGGTGGCAACGACCATAATAGTACATTGATCCCCTATGACTCGGCAAATTACGACCTGTACAGCGCCATTCGCGGCGGCGGCCCCGGGCAAACCGCAGGCGGGATTACGTTAGCGCGTTCGTCCCTCGCGGCAACCGCCCTCACACCCGCCAATGGCCAAGTGCTAACCAATAATGTGCAATATGCGCTCGCACCGCAAATGACCCGCATGAAAGCTTTATTTGATGCAGGTAAAATTGCACCATTGCTGAATGTTGGCCCGCTTATTGCGCCATTAACTTTGGCCCAATATCAAAGCAGCAATTTGGTCGCAAACCCTCGGCCTGCGAAGTTGTTTTCGCATAATGACCAACAATCGACATGGCAGTCTTATAAGCCAGAGGGCGCCACTGAAGGTTGGGGTGGCCGGATGGGCGACCTAGCCTTGTCCAGCAACACCAATGCATTGTTCACCTGCATTTCGGCAACGGGCAATGCCGTTTTTTTGGCGGGGAACGATGCGATTACCTATCAGATATCGCCAGGCGGCGCACCATCCATAAATGGACTTAATGGCTCGCTATTTGGGTCTGCAGCGGGCAGCAATGCGCTTCGGACGTTGATGACGCAGTCGAGTAACAATATCTTTGAAGCGGAGTATAATAGGGTGGCGCGTCGCTCCATAGATGCGGGAGTTGTTATCAATGCGGCGCTCCAGCCGATATCCCTGACGACATCATTTCGACCTTTGTCCGGCACCAACACGCTTGCAGATCAGCTTCAAATTGTGGCGAGAATGATCGCTGCCCGCCAAGCGCTCGGCGTAAAGCGCCAGGTTTTTATGGTAAGTTTGGGCGGCTTCGACAATCACGACAATTTGATTGAAGCGCACGCAACGCTCATGAACCGTGTCGACTTCGCATTTGACGCCTTCTATCGTGCAACCGTGGAATTGGGTGTCGCTGACAAAGTGACGACATTCACGGCGTCTGATTTTGGCCGTACGTTGCAGTTCAATGGCGATGGATCTGACCATGGCTGGGGCGCGCACCACTTCATCATGGGCGGCGCGGTGAACGGCGGCCGCTATTATGGCGTCGCACCGCAAATTTCGGTTAGGAGCCCAGACCAAGTCGGCTTGGGCCGCTTGCTGCCATCGGTCTCAGTGGATCAATATGCTGCGACGCTGGCCACTTGGTTCGGCGTTGCGCCGAGCGAATTACCAAGCATCTCACCCAACATTGGGCGGTTTAACGGCGCTAATTTGGGTTTCATGCAATAACTGCCACAGTCGTCCTAGAGTTATCCCATCTGCTTTCTGGACGTTGATAGCGTCTAACATGCGATAGCCTGTCCACTTTTTTGAACCTACAGAGAGATTTTTGCCAATCGGCCATTTAGACCTTCGTTTTGACGGATGGCAGTTCGGCGCAGCGTTTTATAATGACGTATGCATGAGTTTTGGATTAGCCCGCTTTTGCTGATCTATCAGAAAATACGGACAGTCCGCCTCCGGCCCATATCCTGATCTTCCGCTTTGCGCGTTCGTCGAAACAAAGCTGCCGTGACACCTGATCAAGGACGAGGGCCGCTTAGGCTGTCCGTCAGGGCAAACTGTTCCAATTGGAACGCTGGCGAACAGTGCTCCAAGCCAACCGCCCTTCCCGGGCAAATGCGGCTTATGTGGGGTTTGGGATTGCGCGGATCGGTCCCAAAGCGTTACGGATGATCGTCGCTCATCCGTTTTTAGGAGCGAGCCGAGCACAAAGATGAGCGCAGTGCCAATCACGTAAACCGGCAATGCCCAATCCAAGGCCAACTTAAACACTGAATTTACATGATTTTTGTGTGGGCGTTCCAATCAGAACGCTGATCAAAACCCCGCTTTGGGCAGCAAAGGCGCCATCGCCTAAAGCATTGAAAAACTGGAGCGGGCGAAGGGATTCGAACCCTCGACCCCAACCTTGGCAAGGTTGTGCTCTACCCCTGAGCTACGCCCGCTCTGGCGGTCAGGCATTGAAATCCTGACGGGTGAGGCGCGCCGTTAGCATGGGGTATATCCCCCCGCAAGCCCCAAATGCCGCCTTTTTACGAAAACAGGGTAAAGCCTGTCTTGTGAAAGCCATCGCTTTGCCCACATAGGGGTGAAACAAATCCTGACGAATGGAGAATGACCTTGGCGACGATGGGCCTGACCACCGACGAACAAAAAGCTGTTGAGCAATTCCGGACCGACGTTGTCGCGCCGTCGATGGAGCGGTTGGTAATACTCGATTTCTGGGCAGAATGGTGCGGACCCTGCAAGCAATTGACGCCCATATTGGAAAAAGTTGCGGCCGAATATGCCGATCGCGGCGTGGTGCTGGCCAAAGTCAATGTGGACGACAATAAGTTTATCGCCTCCCAATTTCAGGTGCGCTCCATTCCAACGGTTTACGCCATATTTCAAGGGCAGCCGGTTGCGGATATGACGCCAGCACGCACGGAGCCGCAATTGCGGCAAATGCTTGACCAGTTACTCGAGAAACTGCCGATTAAAGCTGGAGAAGCCGCCGAAGATCCCGCCACGCTATTGGCACCGCTTGTAGAAGAGGCCGAGATGCTTTTGGCGCAAGATAGCGCAGAGCAAGCGTACGCTCTGTTTGCCGAAGTACTTTCAGCATTGCCGGAACATCCTGCCGCTTTGTCGGGACTGATCCGGGCATTGACCGCATTGGGACGTCAGGATGAAGCGCAAGCTGTTTTTGATAGCCTCAGCAACGAACTGCGTGCCGACCCAGCGTTGGAAAAGGCAGGATCGGTGTTGAGCATAGCAGCCGCGGCCGTTCCGCCAGAAGAATTGGCGCGGTTGCAGTCTGCCGTTGCGGGGTCGCCCGATGACCATGCTTTGCGCCTCGAACTCGCCAATGCCTTGATGGCGGCAGGCGACCGTGATGGATCTGCGGAGGCGTTGTTGCATATCATCGCGGCAGATCGTGAATGGAATGACGGCGCTGCCAAGGCGCGGCTTCTCGAAATATTTGCATTAATTGGATTGGAAGACCCATGGGTAGCAGCGACACGCCGGAAACTGTCAGCGATCCTATTCGGATGACCACGCAACGGATTTCGATTTTCCCGCTGACTGGCGCGATCATTTTTCCAAGTATGCAACTGCCGCTGCATATTTTTGAGCCGCGCTATCGCGATTTGGTGAGCGATTCGCTCGCCCGTGACCGCAAGATTGGAATGATTCAACCCAATGGGCAGGGGAACCAGCCCCCTTTGTTTCGTGTAGGCTGTCTCGCGCGGATCCAGGATGTGGAGGCCATGGACGATGGACGGTACAATATTATCCTAGAGGGCGTGCAGCGCTTTTCGGTCATCAAAGAGTTGGATGTCACCACAAGCTTTCGGCAAGTTGAGGCCGAGTTGTGGGATGAAGATGAAATAGGTGAGACTCTTTCGCTCGCCGAACGCGCCTCGATGGAAATCGAATCACGCCGTTTTGCCGAATCACAAGGGTATAGCGTCGATTGGGCAGCGGTGTCGCAGCTGGACGATTATTCTCTGGTCAACGCCATTGCCCAAATTGCACCATTTGATTTTGCCGCAAAGCAAGCCTTGCTGGAAGCGCGCGGGCTATCCGACCGTGCGGACACTATTGTGCAATTGATGCAGTTTTTCGGGCGTCATAACAGTTCCGACGACCGCGTAACGCTACAATAATCAGCCCAGAAAACTCGCCCGCAGGCCGTCGATGACAAATTGCGCGGCCAATGCGGCGAGCAAAACACCCAAAAGCCGCGTGATCACGGCTTCGGCATTGGCACCTAGAACGCGCATGATAGGTCCAGCGGCGAGCAGCGCCAACAAAGTCAATACGAGCACGGCGCCCAGTGCCGCCAAAATGACACTCGCACGGTCAATGCCCGTGTTTTGCGACATGAGCAGCATGACCGAAGCAATCGACCCTGGCCCTGCGATCATCGGCATCGCCATGGGAAAGACAGAAACGTCCTCGATTTCGGGGGTGTCGATGATTTTCTGCGCACGCTCCTCGCGCCGTTCGGTACGCTTTTCAAAAACCATTTCGATGGCGATCAGGAACAGCATGATGCCGCCTGCAATCCGGAAGCTGTTCAATTCGATATGCAGTGCGCCCAGCAATTGTTCGCCGAATAATGCAAAGACCAGCAATATGCCCGATGCGACGATGACGGCACGCCACGCCATATTGCGACGCTGCGCCGCATTAGCGCCCTTGGTCAGGCTTGCGTAAATCGGTGCACAACCCGGCGGGTCAATCACCACGAAAAAAGTGATGAAGGCCGAAAGAAACAGTTCAATCATCATTGCGACGCAACCTCATCCATGATGACGGTCTCGGTTGTTACACCGTTCCACAATGTAACCTCGACCGTCCGCGCACCATTGGCTTGAACGATATATGTGTAACGCAAGGATTGATCGCCGGCGTAGCCCGTTTTCATCATTACGTCCCGCGACGGGGCAGTAATTTTTGCAGATCCGAGGCCTTTGCAACTGGCCACCTTTGTTTCAATCATCTCCTTCGGCGCACGCGGCGTGCTCAGCGTGTCTTTATGGTGCAGCACCCATTTCCATTCACCATCGCCGCGGGCATTTTTCTCTACATATTGCCAGACAGTGGTGAAATAGCCGACGACGCCATCCGATCTCTCCCACGCGCCGGTCGTCACGCCTGTTTTTCCATCGCAGGACATAAACGCCTTATGGGGTCGCCACTTTAGCGATGCGGCGGGGTCTGTTTGGCCCTTCAGCCATTCCATTGCCAGCGTAGGTTGCGGCACAAAAAGCACGGCATCCTTGCCAGCCTTTTCACGAAAGGCGGTCCATTGCCCCTTTTGTTGGGCAAGCTGATTAAAGCCAATATCTGCCGCAATGATCGCGCTTGGGTTGGCGATTTTGGGTTGGAAATCATAGAATTCCCGGCTTGGCGAGGCCGCACAAGCCGAAAGCGCCGCTGCAGCCAGAAGGACAGAAAATGCTTTCATCGCGTTAAATTCCTTCTGGTGCGGGAACTCCTGCGCGGCGGTGCGCGGCCACCAAAGTATTCCGCAACAGGCACGCGATGGTCATAGGCCCGACCCCGCCCGGTACGGGGGTTATAGCGCCAGCATGACGTGACGCGTCGTCAAAGGCAACGTCGCCGACCAACCGGCCTTTGCTTTGCCCTGCCTCGGGCTCCAAGCGATTAATGCCAACATCAATCACCACGGCGCCGGGTTTCAAATAATCGCCGGTCACCATCTCTGCGCGGCCAACCGCGGCTACAACGATATCGGCGCGGCGGACAACTTCGGGCAAATCCTGCGTGCGGCTATGCGCGATGGTCACGGTGCAATTTTCGGCCAACAGCAATTGCGCCATCGGCTTACCGACAATGTTCGACCGTCCGATGACCACGGCATTTTTGCCCGACAGATCGCCCATATGATCCTTCAACAGCATTAAGCAGCCAAGCGGGGTACAGGGGACAAACGCCTCTTCACCCACCGCCAGCCGCCCCGCATTGACGACATGAAAGCCATCGACATCCTTGCCCGGATCAATCGCACCAATCACGGCTTTATCGTCCATATGCGGCGGCAAAGGCAATTGCACCAATATACCATCAACGGCGGCATCCGCATTGAGCGTTTCCACGAGCGCGATAAGCTCATCTTGCGAAACAGACGCCGGCAAGCGATGTTCGAAGCTGTTCATGCCCGCTTCGATCGTCGCCTTCTTCTTGGAGCCTACATAGACTTGGCTGGCAGGGTCTTCACCCACCAGCACAACTGCAAGGCCTGGTTTACGCGCCGTTGATGCGATAAAACTTTCAACGGCAACTGCTACGCGCTGACGCAATTGGGCGGCAAATGCCTTGCCATCAATGATAACTGCGTTGCTCACATGCCCGCCGCAGAAATATCATTGGCCACACCCACCAACAGCATTTGCAAGATGCGCAGACCAATCAACAACACCATCGGTGAGAAGTCGATCATTCCAGTATCCGGCATAATCTTGCGGATAGGCTTTAAAAAGGGGTCCAATATGACCGAAAGCGCCTGCCAGATGGCGGCAACAATGTTGTTCGACAGGCTGACGACGTTAAACGAAATCAGCAAGCTCAGGATGAACTGAACAATGACGACGGTGGACAATATCGTCATCAAATATCCAATTATGGAAATAAGCGCGAGAAGCATATAATTCTCCGGAAGAATGTGACGGAGCAATTAGCCGAGGCAGCGCGCTGTATCAACCGCCCATAACAGTGCGCGCCACTATTTACTTGTGAATCAGGGTTCCCGCGCCCTTTACCGTGAACATTTCGATCAGCATGGCATGGCTGGTCCGGCCGTCCAAGATAACCGCCGCATCGACGCCGGATTCAACCGCATCGACGCATGTCTGAATTTTGGGGATCATGCCGCCGCTAATGGTGCCGTCATTTTGCAATTCGGCAATCGCAGCAGGATCAAGATCGGTCAGCAGCTCACCCGATTTGCTTAAAACGCCCGCAACATCGGTCAAAAGGAATAGCCGCGACGCACCTAGCGCACTTGCGACTGCACCCGCCATGGTGTCGGCATTGATATTATAAGTATGTCCATCGGCACCAACGCCAATCGGCGCGATGACCGGAATCATGCCAGCGGCGCTGATCGTATCAATGATGCTGCGGTCAACGGTGGTCGGTTCGCCAACAAAGCCAAGATCTATATTACGTTCGATATGACTGTCCGGGTCTTTTTGCGTGCGCTGCACTTTGGTGGCGGTGACGAACCCGGCATCCTTGCCCGATATGCCAAGCGCCTTGCCGCCAGCCGCATTAATCCAGCCAACCAGCTCCTTGTTAATCGCCCCCGATAGCACCATCTCGGCAATCTTCGCGGTTTCAGCATCGGTGACACGAAGGCCGTCAACAAATTCGCTTTCGACACCCAATTTCTTAAGCATGGCGCCAATTTGCGGTCCGCCGCCATGCACAACAACGGGGTTGATACCGACAGCCTTTAACAACACCACATCGTCGGCAAAGTCGCGCGCCAGGCTGGCATCACCCATTGCATGTCCGCCATATTTGACGACAAAGGTTTTGCCCGCATAACGCTGCAGATAAGGGAGCGCCTCGGTTAGCGTTTCGGCCTTGGCGAGATTTGCTGGATCAATTGTCATGGGCACTAACTGCCTTGGGGTCCGTACCATCCAGCTTATGGCCGTAGCTGACAAAGAAAGTGATGAGCAATGGTACCATGATCATGCTCAGCAAAACCTTGGCCAACATTTGGCCGAGCAGCAGGTCCGTGATCGGAAACACGCCATAAAAGGCAATGCTTACGAACAATAAGGTATCAATAATCTGCGACAACACGGCGGCAATGGCGCCGCGCAATGCGACATATTTACCAACGGTGCTTTTCAAGCGATCGAACAGATACACGTTGAGCATTTGCGACACGCCATATGCGACGATGCCTGCGACCCAGATGCGCGGCGTCTGACCCATCATGGTGTTAAACGCGTCGAGATATTTAACGTCCATCTTCGGTGACGGGGGCAATGAAAGCACCAGCAACGCGAGCAATATCGACGCGATCAACGGAATGAAGCCATATTTGACCAATCGGTCCGCAATAATCTTTCCGTGCAAGGCTGCCACTGCGCTCGAAAGGATGACCAGCAAAAGAAACGGAAAGATGCCCGCTTCTACCGCCAACGGCCCTAAAGAAACTTGTTTATTTCCAAGCACGCCAGCAATGCACACCATACCGCCGTAAATGATTGAAAACATGAAAAGCGATTTAGGGATGCCCCCCTCAGTCGCGCGTATTGTGGTCTGAACAGTCATCCAAAACTGACTAGCGTCTAATTTTATTGGCGCAAGGCTAACGATGAAGCTAGGTTGCTCGAGAAAACATAAAATGCCGTCACGTTGAACATTTTTCAGCGCCTTAATTTTTAGTGGCTTCAGAATAAGGCCCTGAAACGAAATTTAGTGTGGTGGTTCTCGGGGAAGCTATACATGCAGATTTTATTGAGCATCGCGGGCATGATTGTCATTTTGGCGATAGCGGTTTTGCTGTCGTCTAACCCTCGCGCGATCAAGTTCCGTGTGGTCGGCGCGGCCTTTGCCCTGCAGGCCAGTCTTGCGGCTTTGGTATTGTATACGTCATGGGGCAAGGTTGCGCTGAATGCGGCCTCCACTGGCGTTTCCAATTTGCTTGGCTATTCGGCTAAAGGCACGCAGTTCATCTTTGGTCCGCTGGCCTCTCCCGAAATCGGCGGTAACAGCTTTGCTATTGCCGCCTTGCCCGTCATCATCTTTTTTGCATCGTTGATTTCGATCCTCTATTATCTCGGCATCATGCAATATGTGATCCGCTGGATTGGTGGCGGGTTACAAAAAATTACCGGCATCTCAAAAGTCGAAAGCCTGTGCGCCGCCGCCAATATTTTCGTTGGGCAGTCGGAATCGCCATTGGTTATCCGGCCGTATCTCGCCGGATTGAGGCCGGAACAATTATTCTGCGTTATGACCGTTGGCATGGCCGGCGTTGCTGGCACAATTCTTGCCGCTTATGCCTCGATGGGTATCCGTATTGATTATCTGCTCGCAGCCGCCTTCATGTCTGCCCCAGGCGGCATATTGATGGCCAAAATCATGATGCCCGATGTCCCGCCAGCTGCGTTGGCTGAGGGTGACCCGGCATTGGCCAACCCGCATCCCAATGATGAACCCGAAATGACGCATGATGACGGCGAAGAAAAACCTGCCAACATCATCATGGCAGCAGCCCAAGGCGCGCAAACCGGCGTCAAGCTGGCCGTCGCGGTAGGTGCCATGGTTCTTGCCTTCGTCGCCTTGGTGGCATTGGCAAACGGCATATTAAGCGGCATCGGCGGCTGGTTCGGGCTGCCAGAATTGAGTTTTCAGCAAATTGTTGGCTATGTCTTTGCGCCAATCATGTTCCTGCTTGGCGTGCCATGGCATGAGGCCATTCAGGCAGGCGGATTATTTGGCACCAAAGTCGTCTTGAATGAATTTGTGGCCTTTATCGATCTGGGTGCATTGAAGGACCTGTCCGCGCCGACCGTCGGGATTGTCACTTTCGCTCTGTGCGGATTTGCCAATTTCAGCTCTATCGCGATTCAAATGGCTGTCACCGGAAGCCTTGCCCCCAATCAACGTCCTATGATTGCAAAACTGGGTGTTAAAGCGCTTGCCGCAGGGTCGCTATCGAACCTGATGAGTGCCGCACTGGCGGGACTGTTTCTGTCGCTGACCTAATCAGCTTTCGCCAGCCGCGCGCTTGAGTTCATATAAGAGGTCAAGTGCTGCGCGTGGGCTCAGCGCATCGATGTCGAGATCGGTCAGCTTCTCACGCACGGCATCAACCTTCGCCTCAGCCGCGTCGATTGCAGCGCTGAACAAAGGCAAATCGCCCAGCCCCGCGGCAAGACCGCCGGTTTCTGCGCGGCCTTTTTCGAGCTTGGCAAGCACGGCACTTGCGCGCGCCACAACCTGCGGCGGAAGGCCCGCAAGCTTTGCCACCGCAATGCCATAGCTGCGGTCTGCGGGGCCATCGGCAAGCTCATGCAACAGCACCAGATCGCCTTTATACTCTTTCGCGCGAACATGATGCAGCGACAGCGCGTCCAGGCTGTCCGCCAACCGCGTCAGTTCATGATAATGCGTTGCAAACAGACAGCGGCAGCGGTTGGTTTCGTGAATGCCCTCGACCACTGCCCAGGCAATGGCAAGGCCGTCATAGGTCGATGTACCGCGCCCAACCTCGTCCAATATGACAAAGCTGCGCTCGGTCGCTTGCGCAAGAATGGCGGCGGTTTCGACCATCTCGACCATGAAGGTTGACTGGCCGCGCGCCAAATTGTCCGATGCGCCAACGCGGCTGAACAATCGGTCGACAAGGCCTAGCTGCGCTGAGGTGGCAGGTACATAACTGCCCGCCTGTGCCAGCAAAACAATCAACGCATTTTGCCGCAAAAAGGTTGATTTACCGCCCATATTTGGGCCGCTGACGAGCCATAAACGTTTTTCAGGCGACAAAGTGCAGTCATTGGCGATGAACCGGTCGCCTGACTTTGCCAACGCGCTTTCGACCACAGGATGACGCCCACCTTGTATTTCAAGGCAAGGATGCGCCACAAAAACTGGGTGGCACCAATTGCTCTCCGCCGCGCGTTCGGCGAGCGCGGCTGCAACATCAATGCGCGCCAGGGCGTCCGCGCTGAGGGCGATGGCATCGCGGCGAGATAATATTAGCGCAATCAGCTCTTCCAAATGCGCCGCCTCAGCCGCCAGCGCATGGCCGCCGGCCTGCGTGATACGGACCGCTTCTTCATGTAACTCCGGCGAATTGAACCGGACTGCGCCAGCCATCGTTTGCCGATGGGTGAAGCCTGTGCCGGGGGCCATCAGCGCATCGCCATGCTTGGCAGGCACCTCGACAAAATAGCCTAGAACGGCGTTGTGCCGTATTTTAAGCGCGGATATGCCCGTCGCATCGCGATACCGCGCTTCCAACTGTGCAATCGCTTGACGTCCATCGCGGCCCGCGACCCGCAGCACGTCCAAAGCAGCATCATAACCTTCGGCGATATAGCCGCCTTGCGTAGTGTCGGTAGGCGGCGACGAGACCAAAGCACGCGCCAGCAGATCCACCATATGGCCATGACCATCCAATGCAGGCAAAAGCTGATCGAGCAGTTCTGGCCGGTCGGCCATTGCACCCAAGCGCTCGCGCAATGCCCGCGCCGCATCCAACCCGTCGCGCATCTGTCCCAAGTCGCGCGGGCTGCCCCGCCCCGCCACAACGCGACCAAGTGCGCGTGCAATATCCGGCAATTGCCGCAATGCCGCGCGGACCGCATCACGCGTTAATGGCGCGTCATGAAACCATTGCACCAGTGACAGGCGCGCTTCGATCTTCGCCTTATCCATCAAGGGCGCGGCAAGATCAGACGCCAATTGCCGCGCACCGGCGCCTGTAATCGTCCGATCAACCTCGGCGAGCAAAGACCCCGCGCGGCCACCTTTACTGGCGCTGTTGATCTCCAGACTGTCCCGTGTCGCCTGATCAATCAAAAGATGTTCATGCACCTCACGGCGGACGGGAAGTTTTAGAAAGGGCATTTTGCCCTGTCCGGCATGTGCGAGATAGGAAATCAAACCTCCAGCCGCCGCCTGCTCCGCACGGGTGACGGGACCAATGCTATCGAGCGTGTTGAGCGCAAAATGCTGCCGCAACATATCGCCACCAACAACGCTGTCAAAATCTTGCCGCGGCCGCATGATGGCACCCGGTAGTTCTGCAAAGCCGTCGGGCACGACCAATTCGCTGGCGGAAAGCCGCGCTAATTCTGCCTCAAGCGCACTGCCCGTCACCGTCACCAGTTCAAAATAGCCCGTCGATATGTCCGCAGCGGCTATCCCAAAAATCTCGCCGACCTGCGCAACAGCCACCAACATGTTGGATGCCCAGCTATCGAGTAGACTATCCTCGGTTAACGTCCCTGCGGTCACAAAACGCACAATATCGCGTGTGACCAACGTCTTTCCACCGCGCGCCTTGGCCGCTTCAGGGCTTTCCGTTTGCTCGGCAATTGCAACGCGATGCCCCGCCTTGATTAACCGCGCCAAATAACCTTCGGCCGCATGAACCGGTACGCCGCACATGGGAATTGGCTTGCCATCATGCTCACCGCGCGAGGTTAACGCGATGTCCAGTGTCGCTGCTGCTGCGCGTGCATCGTCAAAGAATAATTCAAA
>Ga0315905_10004195_pt1 | contig 14715 bp, 27 predicted proteins | sample LakEriMetagenome_5_FD_203522 | JGI IMG/M metagenome (GOLD analysis project Ga0315905, IMG submission 203522) | Freshwater fungal communities from buoy surface, Lake Erie, Ohio, United States - Buoy 4 MA121 | ecosystem: Environmental > Aquatic > Freshwater > Lake | place: USA: Lake Erie, Ohio... | reverse complement strand
AGCGTGTAATAGGGCAGCAGGTGGTCGACAAACCCCGTAGGGTTGGGCTCATTGGGCAGCCGCGCGCCGTTTTACAAAGCATACAGCGTCAAGCATCAGGCACGGCCGTGCACTGAGCCTGAGGCACTCCTGCCCTGTGGTTCTCAGCGTCACAGGAAGCCAAAGGCATCTTCATACATAGCATCCAGGTCGTAGTCCCCCTCCTGCCGGGGCTGCTGCGGCTGCAGGCGCGGCGGCGGCGCCATGGCACTGCAGGCCGAGGGGGTCAGGTGGGGGCTGCCAGGCAGCTGGCGGGTGGCTTCCGGTGCCTCGCACCCCGGCGGCCAGGCGCCATACCCAGGCACACCCAGAACATCCGTGTCCGCGGCTGGGAGGGGCACGCCCAGCTGCTGCACACTCGTGCCGCTGGCGGCTGCAGCCGGCGCGACGGGCCACGGCCCCCCCGCACCGAAACTGGCTGCGATGCCCGCGCCTGCTGTGAGCACAGAGCCGCCGACGGCATCTGCCTTCCAGCGACTGCGCGCCTGCTGCAAAGCTCCCATCCCAGCAGCAAACTCTGACCTGGTGTCATGAGCAGCTGCTGCGGCGGCAGCAGCGGCGGCGGCCGGGGTGTTTGGCTGCTGCCAGCCGCCCTGCGCGCCGGCGCCGTCCGCAGGAGGCGGGGCGCGCTTCGACCACACAGGCTGGTCCCTTGGCCACCACGACGGGTCACTCCCGCCTGCCACAGAGCCCCCGCCGCGGCCGTGTGCGGCCATGGCAAGCCCTGCGGCTTGGCGTCCTGGTGCTGCGGCGGCAGCAGCAGCTGCTGCGCCCGTGGGTCCCATGCCCCGCCCCGCGTGCTGGCGCCGGCCACACCCCTGCTGCAGCTGCGTCGTCGGCTGCTGCTGCTGCTGGCTGTCCTCCTCATCTTGGTCCAGGTAGGCGGCCCAGGCGGGGGCGGCAGCATGCTGGTGAGCAGCTGCCACGCTCAGGGCAGTGGTGGCAGGGCTCATGGGCTGCAGCATCAGGGCTGCACAGTCATCGCCGCCATCGCCTCTGCCAGCATCGCCACCATCCTGCCATGCCCCGCTGCCCTGCTGCTGGCTGTGCCAGGACGTGTGCGTGGACCCCGGTGCCCACGGCGGCTGGCTGCCTGGCAGCAGCCCGGCACCTGCCGGGCCTGGACCAGGGGACTGCAGCACCACTGCTGCCTGCCTGGGACCTGCCGCCTGCGGCCCAGGGCTGGGGCCTGCCGCCTGCAGCCCATGCGGCTGCCGTGATATCAGCTGCGCTGCCCGAGGCAGCCTGGCGAGCTTCGCCTGCGCCAGCGCCCTGCTGCTGCTCGACAGCTGCCTGCCACCTGCCAGCCCAGGGCGCTGCTGCAGGGGGGAGGGCGCCGCCTGCCTGCTGAGGCTGCGTGGCGGCTGGCTGGCCACGGGTTGCCCGTCGCCGGCGGGGCGAGGGTAGGTGTTGAGGAGGCTGCTGCCCGCTGGTGAGGGCTTGCTGGGCGGCTGGCTGGCCACGGCTTGCCCGTCGCTGGCGCGGCGAGGGTAGGTGTTGAGGAGGCTGCTGCCCGCTGGTAAGGGCTTGCTGGGCGGCCCGCCTGCAGCTGCAGAGGCCAAGCAGGAGCGAGCACATCAGCCCTCAACAAACGTGCGGTTCAAGTGGGCAGGTGCCCGTTGGGGTTGTGAGAGCGGTGCTGCCTTGCAGGATGCCAGTCATGGTGCTGCAGCCCCACCAGCACTGCGGTGTTGCAGCCATGCAGCACACCTGTGAATCTGAATGCATCCAGATCCGAGCTGCGTGGCTGGCCCGTGTGAGGCTGGCCACTGGGGTGCTGCGGCACAGGGCCAGGCTGGTGGCCCATGTGGGCAGCTGTGCGCTTCGCGCCTGGCTGCAGCAGTGTGGGACCTGGACGCACCAGGCCCAGAACAGCAGGCCCAGGCGGCGGCGTGCTGCCAGCACCTGGCTGCAGGGCGTGCTGCTGGCTGCTGTGCGTGGCCGGCCGGGGCAGCGGGTGGATGCTGCTGCCGCCGCCGGGAGGCTGCACGCCACCATCAAGCGTTTGCTCCAGCAGAGGGGGGCCCAGCGCCAAGCGCGCTGCTGGCTGGAGGGGCTTGACCCGCCCTGCAGGCTGGCTGGGGTTGGTCGGCCCGCGGGCTGACGTGGCCGGCAGCTGCGGGCTGGCAGCGCACGCTCGGGGCTGGGGGGTGGGCTGGCAGGGAATGTGCTGACTGAGCAGCTCCTCAAACACGCTGGCAAACCCAGATGCTGATGTGGCAGGTGCGCCTGCAGCTGCCTGCGCCGCATGCGGCGCCCTGGGTCCAGACGGCAGCACTGGGACTGCCAGATGCTGACGGCGGCACGGGCTGCTGCTGCCCATGGCCATCACAGCAGCAGCGCTCACCGGTGTGCCCGTGCTGCCTTGCGCACCCAGCTGCTGCAGGTCTGCCCCATCCTGCCCTGCCATGGGCGCCGGCATGCCAGCTGTGCTCAGCTGCCCGTGCTGCTCCTGCAGCTTGTTTCTGGGCGTTGTGACTGCCAGTGGCTGCCCCCGCAGGGAGACGGGACGTGCCACAGGCGAGCAGTCCACCGAAGCTGACTGTGCAGCTGACACGTCGCGAGCGGCCTCGGGTGGGCTGGCAGCCATGGCTGCTGCCGGCGCTGGCGGCTCTGCTGTCGAGCCGCCTGCGGCCGGGCTGCTGCGTGGCTCCTGCTGGAGCAGCTGCTGGAAGCGGCTGTAGTGTGAGTGGAGGACAGCTGCCGGGTAGCTGTCCTGCTGGCGGAGGCGCTTGGGTGGGGGTGGCATGGCCTCCTGGCTGGGAGGGGGGAGAATCTCCAGCTGCTCCCTACCCACGGCCGGCTCAAGCGAGCGCTGCCTGCGATTGGACGGGCGGGCCTGGCTGCGCTGCTGTGCCGTCGCGCGCTGTGCGGCGGCCGCAGGGCTGGAGCAGCTGGGCGGGCGCTGCTGCGCGAGCTCGGGCTGTGAGGCGGCCTCGGGTGCACCCTGCTGCTCGGCAGCAGTGGCAGGACTCCAGCCGGGAGCGTGCCTGCGTGGCATGCAGACCGCAGCAGGTCAACCCACCAGCTGGGGGTCTGGGAGGTGCACTGCATTCCGCAGCCCATTGAGATGCTCACCATGCTCAGCTCATCAGTATTGCTGCATATATGCATGTGCAGCCGGAGGGGTTTGCCGAGCGGCGCGGGCAAAGCTTTTGAGCCTGCCAGCATGGACCGTGTGCCGCACCCACCTGCTCTGAGCGCCCAGCTGCACCTGTGGCTGCACCCGCAGCCGCGTCAGCGCGTCCAGCCCCAGCAGCTGGTCGGGCAGCAGCGCTGCTGTGAGCCCCAGGGCAGGTGCAGGGGGGCTGAGGGCCGGCACCTTGAACTCGATCTGCAGGGCCAGGGGCATGGTGCACGTCGCTGCTGGTGCAACGCCCAGCCAGAGTCCTCTCCACACACTGCGGCTGTGTTGTTATAATGCTGGCTGCTGGCTGTGCCATGCCGCTTGCGTGTGCAGCCAGCCACCCACCACCCCAGCCAACCAACACCCAATCCGCCCAACCATGCAACCGGTTGCAGAGGTGCTCTGTGGCGCGCCAACCTGAAGGGGTGAGTCGAACTGCTCCAGGATGATCTCTCTGGCCACCAGAAGCTGGTCGGAAGCTGGGCAGCCGGCAATCAAGTGGGCGAACGTGCGCGTGCTGCTGGTGCCTGCGCCATCAGAGAGACGGCATGGATGCGCTTGTGTTAGCGGTACAGATGCATACGATGCTGCAGCAAGGTGTTTTGATGAGGCTTCTGGCAGTGCCCAGCAGGCGGGATGGCATGGCGCGCCGGCGGATGCTGGTGGTGCTGAGCAGGCCGGGTGGCATGGCACGCTGGCTCTGCCAACCTTCTGCCAGGCGCTCAACAGTTAGGACCGCCATGGTTGACCCGTCCGCCAGCTGCTGTGTGACCTGCAAGTGAGTGCGCAAGTGAGCTGCAAGTGATGACAACACATGACTGCCCCGCTGAAGCTGCCGTGACTGACCCACGCCCGCGAAAGAAAACCGCACGCTGCACCCCCATGCAGCAAGCGCACAGCAGACAAGCACAGCAGGCCTGACCAGCAAGCGTACCAATGCTGCTGACTCCCCACCTTCAGCTGCACGCTCACGGGTGGTGGCAGGCGCGCCTTGAGGTCGTGGTGCACTGAGTTGCCAAACGGATAGCCCCTGGCATCGGGCAGCAGCAGCGGCAGCCAAAGGCATGATCATCATGATCATCCATGCCATCCTGCCATGGAAGGCCTGCCATGCTCGGCCCTGCCGGTCCGTCAGCAGTAGTGCAAACATGCTGTCAGGCCGCATAACATGCGCACGCGCTGGCAGCACTTGCCTCTGCAGCACTGCCTCGATGCGCCTGGGGTCAGCCTGGCCCAGCTCGCGCAGGCCTCCCAGGCCAGCTGCCGCCAAGCGGTCGGCCAGCAGGCGGCCAATGTTGGGCAGCTGCCTGCAGCAGCGAGGTCACTGATGCAGGTGGGCTGCTGATTCAAAACACAGGTCACAACGCAGGTCTTGGGGTGAGAGGTCTGACACCAATCGGCGGTTGTGCGCAGATGATGAACGCATGGCAGCGATCACAAGAGCGCCCAGCTGCCACCCACTTGACCGGCCGGTCGCTGGTGTGCCACTGGCGCTGCTTGAAGGACCGCCCCAGCAGCAGGGCGTTGGAGGTGGCACAGAATGCACCCTGCGCAGCACGCATGCCTTGCTGCCGCTGTTGCGGGTGGCATGCCGATCCGCACGTGCTCGAGGCACTGCGCGGCTCTGCTGCACAGGTGGGGCGCCTGCGCGCCTGTTTGAGCGCCGTGTCCCAGCTGCAGCTGCAGGCCAACTGTTGAGCAGGACAGCAAGGCACGCCAGCACACCTGGTGGGCGTACAGCTTGTGCGCGGCCTGCGCGATCCGCAGGCCCCCCTTGAGCACAAAGTCGGCTTCTTGGCGCAAGCTGTAGTCCAGGCGGTCGGTCGGGCCATCGCACAGGGCGTCGTTGACCTGCGCAAGGCAGATAAAGTGCCAGAAACATGCAAACGTACGCCTCATGAGCAGCCCCGCTGCATCTGGCAGCCCCAGTCTCATGCTGGCAGTGATGTGGGTGCAGGTGCGGTGCCTTCGGCAGTGCTGTGCGATCCGCCCTCCAGCTGCACGCGGTGTGTGGCTCAGCCACAGACTGGCTGCTGCCACTGACAGCAGCACGCAAACCGCACCAGCACGAAGATCTTCTCTGCGGCTGTGGTGATGCGCTCCTTGACACGTGTGCCGGGCGCCTTGGGCAGCTCCTCCATGACTGACATGAGCGGGCCTGAGGCAAGGGTGAACTGGCGAATCGGTGTTATGGCATGGGACCATGCATCAAGGCCCACAACCCACAGCTGCACAACCCACAGCGCGGCGGGTGGCATGGCAACATGAGCGGGCTTGAGGCAAGGGTGAACTGGCGAATCGGTGTTATGGCATGGGACCATGCATCAAGGCCCACAACCCACAGCTGCAACCCTCAGGCTGATCAGGTGGCTGCGTTGGACTCCCTCACAGCCCCTGGATCCCAGGAGCGCAGCGTCAGCGCAGCTGCTGGTGCGGGCGCTGCCTGCAGCAGGAGAGGCTGCCACGAAGCTGGCAGCAGGCGGGGGTCCCTGACATGCAGGCGGTCCATACCTCCGCTGCCGTGGGCCCGGTGATTGAGGTCGTTTAGCAGCTTGCGCTCAGACCTGCAGGCACCCCAGTTGCAAACCCTTCTTGGTTCGCTCCTCGGCAAGCGCATGCTCTGAGTGTGCCTGATTTGGCGCTCAATTCCCTGCAGCAGCGCCGGCTCTGATAGTCCGAGCAGAGCAGGCCGCTGGAAGGTAGGAGGTGCTGGACGTGGGCTGACGCAGGTGCTGCTGCTCTGCGGCAAGGGACATGCAGCGGGGCAAACCTGCGCAGGATGATGGTCTTGAACTCGTCGGCCTGGCACACTGTCATGAGCAGCGATGCCATGGACAGGTGGCTGTCCTCCAGGTGGCGTAGCAGCAGCAGCATGGTCGGCAGCTTCACACAGTAGCGTGCCATGACTCGGCCTGCAACGTTGCAGCAGCAACAGCATGTTACTGTGGCGCGCCACCCCTGCAACGCCAGTCGCAACAGGGATCATGCCCCACGAGCTCCCGCCGCACCTGCGTGCGTAGCCGTCAGCCCCTCGTCCGCCGACTGCAGCAGTAGCCCGTGCGTGCACAGCGTCTCCACAGTCTTCAGCACTACCTGGTCCTTCAGGTGGGCGTCCACGGCCTGGAGGTCGCCCAGGCACCCGTGTGGCAGCCTGGCAGCAGCGCAGGCACACATCGCGTGCCCGTGAGGGCTCAGAGGACGAGGCGGCGCAGCTGGCAGCAGGGGTCCTGGGCCACTGCTGGCCAGCCACACCTCTTGCATGTGGCTTGGCAGCGGGTTGCCTGCAGGCGACCCAGACCATGGCAGGCATGCCATGACTTGCTGCCGGCTCACCTGTACTGCAGCGGGTTGCGGCACATGCGGATGTACATGAAGGTGGTGCGCAGCCACGAGACGGCCATGCTGATGTCACGGACCGTGCCCAGCACCACCTCTGCACAGCACACGGCAGCGAGACGCAGCGTCAGAGATGGATTGCGCACAGCAGCAGACTCGCGCCCAGCGCTACTCCTGCGCAGCACACCGCAGCGATGCAGCGTCCGCGATGGACCGCGCACAGCAGCACATCCGCTGGGCTTGCCTGTGGTCAGGTGCTCTGCGAACGTCTCATGCAGGCAGCTCTCCACCTCCTCAACACCCTGCGCCACGCAGCAGAAACACGGCCAGCAGATCAACCAGCTGGTGTGGCTTGGCCATCCGCCAATGGCTGGCAGGCTCACTGGGATCATATTTCAGCAGGCAGCTCGCCCTGGTGCAGGCGTGTTGCCTCACGGAGGCATCAGCCTGACGACTGACACGCACATGGCAGCCATGCGCAGGGACTGCTGGGTCCTTATCTTGCCTGGATCAGCTGGGCGTATCTGTCCACGGTGCTGCGCTGAGTCATGATGACAGCGACGCCCTCATCATCGTACTGGGGCCTGCCAGCTCGCCCAACCTGCCCAAGGGTGCGCCAGCACCATGGCCGTTAGAGGCAGCATGCGCAACAGCAGCAGCAACAGTACGACGCATCAAGCTGCAGCAACTGCTACTACGGCTGCAAACCCGTGGGGTGCTGGCCAGCAGCCCCACCATCTGCAGGCATTCGCTTCTCTCGTACTCCTTGTAGCCTGTGCCAGCGCCAGCCTCATGCTCACCCACATAGCGCCTCGTTCCCTGCAGGCGACGAGCAGCCTGCATGAACAGCCGCGCATCTGCCATGCCCTGACCAGCACTGGCGGCATCGACAGGCTCGCGAAGATCGCGTGCAGCAAGGTCCTGGCGCGCAGCGGACTGGCGCAGCCGCCAACTCGTTCAGCTGTGCTCGCAGCGCCTTGCGGAATGGCACCACCTGCTGCGGCTGATGCCGGAGGGCAGCCAACCTACCTTCAGGATCACCAGGTGGGCCGGCAGGTTGACGCCCATCGCCAGGGTGGATGTGGTGCACAGCACCTGCACATGCATCCAATGCGGGTGACGTTGCAAGGGTGCATCCACCCTGCCTGCGGCAGTGTGGGGTCATGACTTGCCACAGCAGGCTAATGGGTGCATAATGCATCTGTTGTGCATGCAGCTGATGTTGCCGCTGCTGCTGCAAGTCAGGCTGCCCCGGCATGCAATGTCCCGTCTTTGAGTGGGCTGCAGGTTTCTTGCACCCACCAGCAAGTCTCCCTGCCTGAAAAGCTCCTCCACCAGAGTCCTGTCATCAAGCTCCATGTTGGCACTGTGGAAGGCCACACCTGCCAAGGTTTGCACACCGTGAGCAAGGGGCAATGCAGCGCTCCTGTGGGGCCTGTTGTGTCACTCAGAGTGGGGCCTGGTCGGCAGTCCTGCCAGCGACAACACCTTTGCTGGCTCTGAGCACCCTCAACCATACCCTCGGTGTGGTGAGCAGAGCGCGTGCGCCGTAAGAGCTGCGGCCGCCGTCCACACCTGCTGTGATGCTCTGCTGCAGGGGCTTGTGCCTGGTGCGCATCGCAGCTTGAGCCAGCCGCTGCTTGTGCCCTGCGCACAGCATGGGCAGAGGTGGGCATCCGCTCTGAACGAGGCCCATCGCTGTGCCTGCGTGGAGGCAGCTGCAATGCAGCTTGGCCGGCGGGCAGTCCTCTGCCAGGCGGTCGTCATCACCTGGGTCTCTGATCAGGCTGCTGTCAACGCCCCCTCTCTTGATCGCATCGCTCATCACCTTGGCGGCTGTGTCTGCCGCTCCCTTGCGTGAGCTGCAGGGTGCACGGCATGCGGCATGTTCAGTAACAAGCACTGTGGAGAGGGGGTTGTGTGATGGCTGCAGCGGATGATACGGCTGGTGCCCAACTGCTGTTGCTGTCTGTCCGAAGGAGATGGTACCCTTGACGTGAGCCTGCAGACGCTGCATGCCCACCATGCCAGCTGGGCAGCAGCAAAGCCTGCAGCAGCCTCAGCCCCACCCCGCACCTGCAGAACACGAGGCACGGCTTGCCCCGGCCATGCTCGGCGTAAATGCCAAGCACGTGGCTGCTCAGGTTGCGCTCAAACAGGAAGTCGTTCTTGGCAGGTGAGTAGCCCTTGACGACTGTGCGCAGCTGAACTGGCCGCATCTCTTCGCCATAGGCCTGGCAGGGGTGGTAGGGGCACGCATGTAAATCAAGGCAGGTTGACCACAATTCATGGGCAGTCCAGCGCCTGGAGGGAGGGTTCCAAACCCACAACCCCTACTCTACTGGCAGTGGCGCCCAAAGGCAGCACAGCCCAGCATGTAAGCCGCCTGCCTCACCTTGAGCCCCTCGGGTGGCGCAGCCAGCCAGTCTGCGATGTCTGCCACATTTGGGATGGTGGCTGACACAGCAATGAAGCGCACTGCTGCGATGGGTTGCTGCAGTGCAGAGCAGATGGCGTCAAGAATGACTGAGCGCTGACAGCAGAGCGATGCCTTGCGCATTTGTGTCCCTGCGGTCCAGTTGAGTGCTGCCGGGCAGCACATACATGAGCATCATCATCCCTGCCTCATGGCGCATGCAATGTGGCAGCCAGGCACAGCCAGGCAGACAGGCGCAGCCAGGCGTCCAGGCAGCAGGCCAATTGCCCAAGCAAGCGCGGGCACTCACGCCCGCCATCTCTGGGAACTGGGACACCATCTTGATGCGGCACACCACACCAGCTTCCAGGGCAGCTCCGCGACCCCTCTCGTTGAGCAGGTGCACCTCATCGATCAGCACCAATGCCACCTGCTCAGGCAGGGACACGAGGGACAGCAGCATCCTGGTCATGCGCAAGCAAGCGGCTCATGCACCTGGCATCAGGGCGCATGACGCAGGTATGACAGCCTCCCACGCACGCAGTTGCCAGCGCGGATGCGAGCTTGCGGCAGGGGCCAGCCTGGCAGGGCTGCCGCTGCGCTGGCTTGCCCACCTCTGCCAAGCTGAAGCCAGCTTCGCCTGCCTGCTTGTGCTTTCGAGTCATCTGGTCTGCAACAGACACCAGATGCATTGCAGGCAGAGGGGGTGGTGGTGGCAATCAACGCGGACGCAAACTGATGACAGCACCCTGTGCGTGCGCCGCCACGCACCCAGCTTCTCAGGCGTGGTGCAGATGATGTCTGCGCTCTCCAGGTCAGCTGCAGAGGGCTCCACGTCACTTGACAGCTCCAGAACATGTAGACCCAGTGCTCCAAACCGCTCCTTCCAGTCCTGCGTGGGGGCAGGCAGTGGGCGGGGCCCCTCAGCTGCGGCCCACAGCTCTGCTGCAAACTGGCGCTCGCACCGCCTGTGGCCGGCAGCGCACCGGCCCCATGCCCGGCAGCGAGCAGCGCTTGGTCACCAAGCAGCCACCCTGACCTGCATGCGCTCCTGCACCAGCGCACGCATGGGTGCCAGGTACAGTGCTTTGTGGCTGCCGTGCGGCAGCAGGAGCTGCCCGCAGTCGGCAGTCATGCGCTTGCCCAGCAGGCGCAGCAGCCCCAGCTCCATGACGCCTGTCTTTCCGGACCCCGTGGGCGCAGACACGACCTGCAGGCGGGGACGACAACCTCTACCGTTGCCAACGGTGGACACCATCGAGTGCCTGGCGGCTAGGGAGTCGCAGCATGCGACCGGTCGTGCAGCACGCGAGCAGATGTGTGACAGCTGCTGTGGGGGTGTTGTGGGTGCAGCTGGCGGCGTGCCCAGGCACTGCCCCGCGTGCACCCACCATGTTGGCATCTGACTGGAAGGCTGTTGAAAAGGACTCGCTCTGCACGGGGTTGAAGTACCTGCCATCATTGCAACGGGGGTGACAGTGAGCGCCCCGGCGGTGGCCATGCACCACACCGACTCGGGCGTAGGTGATGAACACCATGCAAGCGGCTGCCAATGCAGCTGGCCAATGGCCCCCAGCAGCGACCAGGCTGGCGTGGCCCACGCATGCCTGGCCAGGGGTGCTGTCACGTCACCTGTAGCTGGGATACAGCGTCTGGAACAGGGCTGGGAGGTCCTTGACTGCCCGCAAGCCATCATCAGCCGACCAGGGAGGCGCTGCGGCAGGCACGTGGAGGTGCGTCAGGGGCGGCTGCACACAGGCCCTCAGGCGGTGTCGGGCGGGGCATGCCGGATGCAAAGGGACCGCGGGCGCGCACCTTGGTGAACGTCCAGGTGCTGCCTGGCTGCGAAGTGCGGCTGGAAGCTGCCATGCATGCCAGGCTGCCCAGCGGCGCCCGGTGCACCATGCTGGGCGGGTGCCCGCGGCGCACCAAGCGCCAGCCCGGTAGCCAGCCCGGGCATGCCAGATCTACTGAAGGGGTGCATCTATGGTCCGCAGGCTGCTCTTGCTGCCTCCTGCGGCCCTGTGAGGGGGAGCGTGCGCGTAACCCGCACCACCTGGCCTCTGATGGCAGCGGAGCCTACTGCCTGGCGTGTGCAAGGATTACAAGAAGTCTCTGAGGGAGCATGGGCGGCTGGGGGCGCATGTAGCAGGAGTGCTTGCGAATTGCCCGCGCTTTTGCCTCGCAGGCGATCTGGCGTCGCGACAATGGACAGTGTCAAGCAATGAACAAACAAGCATGCACACGTGATGTGCGTCCCTGCAGCGGGCGGGGTGCAGAAGCCCCAGCACGCAAAGCACGCCCCTCGCTCACGGGAAAGGTGTGGCCGGCTGCCCCTCGCTCACTCCACACGAGTGAGAGAGCGCGAGAGAGACACAGGCGTGCGCGCGCCTCAGCAGGGCTTCTGCGCCATCTCTGCAAACTCGCGCACCAGGCGCTGCAGCTTGCGGGCCACCAGGTAGCTGCGCCCAGCCGCTGGCTTGCCAGCCGAGCCTGCGCCGCAGCTGCCCAGCAGGTGGGCCCACTCCTTCACTCGGCCTGCCGCCTGCTCCGCCGGCGCGCCCCGCATGGGCAGGTTGGCCGCTGCCGCCGTCAGCCACTCCACAATGGGCCGTCCAGTGGACAGCAATGCCGGCTCCAGCATGGCAAGGTCCAGCAGCACGCCCGTGACCTGCGCGGCAGCCACAGCTCAGCACGGCACCTGGCATCGCGCCCGTGCAGCTGGCTGCTCTGCCACGGCATCCTGCCATCAGCTCTCCCTGGCCTGCCGTGGCCGCAGCAGGCGAGATGACGCTGTGCTCAGCCGACCGCGCACCCTACCTTGTGCACGCGGGGCAGCGGGGAAGGCGCCAGCAGGCAGCGTATCAGGCCCGTGGTCAGCATCAGCCCTCTGTGCAGGACCAGGGCCGCCACGGCAGCCGAGGCGGCGCCGCTGTCGGTGGCGGCTGCCAGGATGGCAGACAGGCAGGACAGCGCACAGAAGGCCACCTGCAGGCCAGGACGCACAGCACAGCCACCAGGCCGCCGTCAGTGGCGGCTGCCAGATGGCAGACAGGCAGTACAGCACACAGAAGGCCACCTGCAGGCAAGGACGCACAGCACAGCCACCAGGCCGCCGTCAGTGGCAGCTGCAGGGCGGGGAGGGGGGAGTCGAGTCTAGGCCATGGATGAGGGCAAGACGAGCAAGGCGAGGCCAGGTGCAGTGCAGGGGCAATCGCGCGCCCCACCTTTTTGTGGCAGCACCCAGCACATGCCGCAGCAGCTGCCACAGCTCCGTCCACCAGGCCTGCTGCCGTGCTGCCGCCCTGCATGTGTGGCGGCAGCCCCCGGCGCACGTATGCGGTGGCCAGCTTCAGAAAATGCTCTGCTAGGTCGGGCTGCTGGTCGCCAGCACCGCCGCCCTGCTGCAGCGCCTGCACACGTGGCTGCGCCCAGATGACCAGCAGCGCCTGCAGCCCAAGGCGAACGACAAGCGCCGATGACGCAGGCGGCGCGCACATCTGATGGCAGCAAGCGACCTTTGCTGACACGCAGGCAGGCACTTTGCTCCTGCTGGGCAACCTGCACGCGCTGCATGCAATCTGGCAATCGCGCCTGCACGACTGCGCTCCCGCTCTCGCCAGACAGGCCTGCCGTTGAGGCGGACGCTGCTTCAATGCCCGCAATCATCGGCTCTGCGGGGCAGCCCGCAGAACCATGCCATGAATTGCGGGGTGCTGGGCGTCACGGCATCCAGAGGGCACACAGCAGCAGCCGCAAGGTGCGGGACCGATGGCGGCGAGCCCTAAGGTGCAACGGCACAGCAGCAAGCCAGGCGTGCACTGCTCTGAGGCGACATCCGCACCTGCCAGGCAAGCCCCTCCAGGCCTGTCAAAGCACGTGGAGCACAGCTGCAGCAGCTGCTTGACAGGCGGCTGCGAGGTGGTGCCTCCAGGAGCCCGCAGGATGGCTGTGCAGCACTTTGCCAGCGCCTGCAGCGGCAGAGACGCCACCGGCCGCAAGCCCCCTGATCAGGGGACCCACTCCCAAGGCAGCTGGCCCCAGCATATGACAGCATCCTGAGTGCAACCGCACAGCAGCCCGGGTCGCAGGCATGCGGCTTGCCTGCAGGAAGCGCCCGCTCGCGCCCGCCATGCACAGCGCATGCAGCTGCGGCCACAGCTCCGCCGTCAGCAGGTCAAGCACGGGGCGCTGCTGCTGCTGCAGGGCGCCGCCTTGGCTGCCCTGGCGCTCCATGACGTGCGCCTCGCTGCTGTTCCTGCATGTACCAGGCATGCGCACATTCAGGCACTCGTTGCTGCCAAGCACCGCTGGCTGGGAACCAATAATGGCTGTCGGCGCCTGTGGGCTTTGCATGCCCTCGCCCATGAATCACCACCTGTGCGCGGCCACAACGTAACCAGGGAGCACAGCTGCCGCACACAGTCACCCCTACATGTGGCTGATGGTGCTGAGTTGACAAGCTGTTTGTTGCTGACAGCAGGTGCAGGACACCCGCACCCCCCCAACCGCGCCGCACCTGCTGACCAGCGTCGGCGGGCTGGCAGAGCTCTCGCGCTCCTGGTCCATGCTCTCCTCGACCGCGACCTTGCGCTGCGACTGCTGGGCGCCTGCCTGGTGACCGACAGCGTGTGGGGCACCCGCAGCAGCTGCCGCAGCTGCAGCTGCCGCCAGCTCATCATCCATGGCCACGTGCGCATGCCAGCCGCTGACGCTGAAGCGCCCTGCCGCCTGGGCAGCTGGAGCAGCCAGAGCTGTGCCCAGCTCGTCCTGACCTTCAGCTGCCAGAACCATGGCATCCAGCAGCACGCGAACCTGCATGGCACGCGCCAGTCTAGGGTCACACAACATCATCACAACATCCAGGAGCATGCAAGGCGCCAGGTACGCGCCAGCCAAGGGCCACGCAACATGTCGCACCCATCACCCGCAATGCAGGCGGAGACTGGCGGGGTGGCAGCAGGTGGCATTAAATGGCGAGTGTGGGTGGTGCTGGTGGAGGCAGCATCAGTGTAGGACGCAGCCACTCCCACCACCACCCGTACCTTGTTGAGCTGGCTGGTGAGCTGCACGTCAGCCCAGCCGGCCATCGCTGACCAGGGCTGGCCCTGAGCCAGCTGGCCGTTGACCTGAGTCAGCAGGTGGTACAACGGCTCTAGAAGCTGCTTGGCTGTGGCTGCCCTGCAGCAGGACACCCAGCATGGATTGAGGGGGTGGGACTGAGCATGAGTAGATGGGGTTTATCAGACGGTTTGTAGGCAATTGCAGCACAGGAATGAGGCTCTACGAAGCCTGGGGGACCGTGCAGCGGCGCACCGCGCTTGGCAGACCTCCTGATGCTCCCAGTGGGCAGCCAGAGCTGCTGATATGGCAACCAGAAGGTCCTGCTCAGCTGCTGCTGATTCAGCTGCCTGCATGCAGCCGCACGGCGCATGCAGCTGGTTGGTGGCAGGCTTTGGGAGCGCTGCCCGTGCGTGCGTGCACTGGCAGGCGTGCAAGGCTGTTGCAGGATGCCGCCAGGACCGAGCAGCGAATGGTGTGCGTGTGCTATGCATGCGTGCCTGCAAGGCGCCCATGAGGGATGGCACCAGCGTGTGGAGTGGGCCCATCCCCAGGTCCAGCGCCACCTGCAATGACGCCCACAGGGTGAGGTGGTCACAGGTTTGACCACCTGTGCAACAGCAGCAGCACCCCAGGGGTGCTGCAGACATTAAAAGGCAGTGCTGAAGGCCACGCGGGGGGGGGGGGGGGGGGGTGGAACCCCCGCACCGGCCATTTGGGGGGGGCAACCCCCGAT
>Ga0315905_10004194_pt1 | contig 14715 bp, 1 predicted proteins | sample LakEriMetagenome_5_FD_203522 | JGI IMG/M metagenome (GOLD analysis project Ga0315905, IMG submission 203522) | Freshwater fungal communities from buoy surface, Lake Erie, Ohio, United States - Buoy 4 MA121 | ecosystem: Environmental > Aquatic > Freshwater > Lake | place: USA: Lake Erie, Ohio... | reverse complement strand
ACAACCCGCGCTGGCAGCTGCCCACCCTGCTCTACCACGAGGCAGCCCCCGGGCATCACTTCCAGCTCTCGGCCTCGCAGCTGATCGAGGACGTGCCGATGCTGCGCAAGCTCTCGCCCTTCACCGCTTACGCCGAGGGCTGGGGCCTCTACGCCGAACGCATCGCAGCCGAAGACATGGACCTCTACGCGAACGACCCGTGGGGCAACCTCGGGCGCCTGAACGACGAGCGATTCCGCGCCGTGCGTCTGGTGGTGGACACGGGCATGCACGCGAAGCGCTGGTCACGCGAAGAGGCCATCTCCTACATGCTCGCCAACACCAGCAACAGCGAAGACGACGTGGTACGCGAGATCGAGCGCTACGTGGTGTGGCCCGGCCAGGCCTGCGCCTACAAGACCGGGCAGCTCGCGATCATCCGCCTGCGCCAGAAAGCCGAACAGGCGCTCGGTGAGCGCTTTGATCTGCGCGCATTCCACGAAGTGGTGCTGATGAACGGCGCCATGCCGCTCGGCATCCTCGAGAATGTCGTGGACGAGTGGATCGCATCGCGGTGAGCCGCGCGGCCTCTGCTCTTGCGGGCGCCTTCGCGCAAGCAGACGGTCGCGGGCATGGCCCGCTCCTACGGGAAAGAGTCGCGGGCATCACCCGCCCCCCAACAGCGAATGTTCAGCCCCGTAGGAGCGCGCCATGCGCGCGACCCCGGACGTGCAGACGGCCGCCGGCATCACCCGCCCCCCAACAGCGAGCGTTCGGCCCCGTAGGAGCGCGCCATGCCCGCGACCCCGGACGTGCAGACAGCCGCCGGCATCGCCCGCCCCCAACAGCGAGCGTTCGGCCCCGTAGGAGCGCGCCATGCGCGCGACCCCGGACGTGCAGACGGCCGCCGGCATCACCCGCCCCCAACAGCGAGCGTTCGGCCCCGTAGGAGCGGGCCATGCCCGCGACAGTCGGGGCGGCCGGATCAGCCGCCCACACCTCCTACCGTGCGCTCCGCATTGGCTACCACCACCGACTGGTCAAAGCCTGCGGTCAGACCTGCCGAGAGATAGTTCATGGCGAGGATATCGCGCACCGACGGGGCCGGGCGCAGTGCCCCGGAGCCGAACACCTGACTGGTGGTGCTCACCGCCACATCTGACCAGCGCAGGGGCTGGTAGCTATGTTGGCGATCGTTCACGGCGATGAAATGCTCGCGCAGCACGAAGCCGCTGACGGAGGGTGGGGACTGCCTGAGGCCCGACATGCGGCTCAGGAATGCGGCCGAATTGGTCGCGACCTTGCGTCCGTCTCCGCGGGTGCCGAAGAGTGCGGTGGCGGCGGTGCCGCTGCCGGTAAAGCTCACCGTAGGCAGCACGCCCAGTACCGGACTCAAAGCGGCCAGATAACGGGATTTGTCCCCCGCCACCCGACGCCCCGCGCTCAGCAACCCGTTGGCGAACAGGCTCCGGTTCACATCGTTGCCGTTCTCGTCCTCCAGCGAGGTGCTGGCACGCTGGTAGTCCAGCGCCCCTGCCACGGCAGCGAGGGCGGTCGCGCTCTTTGTGCTTGCGGCGGCCTTCGCAAACCCCGAGAGACCACCCACCCTGGCCGAATTCTGTTCGAACTTATCAAAGAAGCTCTCTTGGAGAACTTCGTCCTTGCTACCAGTCAAGCCAACCAGCCGCCCCTGGGGCCGCCACAGATCCTGCTTGCCGAGTTCCTTGTTGATCCGGAACTCCAGGTCCGCCTGATTGAGCTCCTGGATGCGTGCGGCCATCGCGCCACGTTTGATCACCATATTTCCCATTGCATCCGGCGCCTCCAGATGCGCGGCGCGCACTACCACCTTGACCGAGGCATCCGCAAAAGGATTGGCTGGATGCAGGGTCTTGAGGACATTGAAGGCTTTCCCCAGCACCACTTTGCCGACGGCGGAAAAGCTGAGGTTGCCGGTGATCTCACCGAGGACCCGTGCACCGGCATCAAAGCCCGAGGAAGCAACGCGCGAGGCGGTGCTGGCCTTGTAGGAATCAACTTTGTAGTAACTTCCGAAGCGGCCATCGGCTTCGCTCACAAAGATCTGGTCATCGCGTCGGGGTCGGACAGCCGCTTTTTTTGCAACCCGCGCAGCCTGCGTCTCCGAGACCGCGGCTTTGGCTTCTGCCGCTGCGAGGCGGGTTTCGAGATCTTTGGCTCTTTTCGCGAGAGCTTCAGTCAAGCCGGCCCCACTCTTGGCATTTACGATCTTTTGCCAGTCTTTGTCTCCGAAGGTGGCTTTGATCGCTTCCTCCTGAGTGTCAAATTTCTTTCCACCCAGCTGTTGACCCTTGCTAATCTCGAACTGTGAAGCCGCGCCCTCTCCCCTAGGCTTGGTTGTACGGATACTCCAGCCTTTCTTGGCCAGGAACACCGTCAAGGCATTTTGCACGGGGTCTGAGCCAGCAGCCGAGCGTTGTGCTGCGGCCACGTCTGCCAGTTCATTTCGCAAGGGTGCGATGCGCTTAGCATTACTCGCCTTCAGCTTTTGGAGCGCATTCAATTCGCGCGCGCCGCCCGGCTGCAGGCCCGACGTAGTGGTGAAGCCGAACTGCCGGAACTCTTCATTCTCCGGGTTCTTGGCTGTACCTGCGGTGCCCACCGCACCCGGATCGTCGTACAGCTTCACATTGCGCTCACCGACGATATCCGTCTTCCTGATGGCGCCAAGCACATCGGCCTGCAATCTGGCCACAACGGAACCTTTCTCGGCGGCCACGTTCAGGTTTTTGAGTTCGTTCTCCGCACGCAGGGTTTTCAGGAACTGTTCGGGATTGAACTTCTTCGCGGCAAACTCCGCTGCGGCGCTTGCCGCCTTGGTGGATTTGCGGGAAATGGCGATCACGTCAGACACGCCGCCCAGCGCCCCGCCGGCTGCCGCCACACCGATCATCCAGGCGTTATCGGCTTTGAGGGTGCCCCCGGCAACCACCGCCTGAGAGGCAACTTCTCCGGCCACCTCGAGCGCTACCTGCCCCAGTACGATGGCCACCTTACCCACCGTCGTGACCGCCTTGACCGCTGCCACGGCACTGCCCGCTCCTGCTGCAAGGCCGCCGATAGCGCCAGCAACGACATCCTGCTTGAACTGTTCCGTATCGAACTCTTTCTGCACCCCGAATCCGATCAGGGCGGCCTGGATGAGCGCAGAGGCAGCAGCCGCGATCACAACCCCGGCCACCACGCTGGCGGCAACGCCGACGGCAATGGCAGCAACCCCTGCCGCGGTGGACGCCACCACCACGCCAGCGATGACGCCACCACCGGTTCCTGCGGCAGCCGCCGCACCCGCCGCAAACACCGGCGCGAGCGCACCGGCGGTGATGATGGTTGCCGCAATCGCCGCGATCGCGATGACCACGATGAGCGTGATGATCGCGGCCTGCAGCAGGCAGCCGTCATCGGATGCGGTTTGCGCCGCGGGCGGTATACCGGGAAGCACGCTGCCAACGATGTCGCCGGGCTTGTAAACCGAGTAATTCTCGGCGTTGCGGTAGTTGTTGTCGGTGGTGCCCGGCACCACCATACGCGCGCCGACGGAGAGCATCTCGCTGCCCGTGAGGCCGTTTTCCTCGGCAATCACGTACCAGAGGTCCGGCGTGCCGTAGTACTGCGTTGCCAGCGAGCGCAGCGTCTCGCCCGCAATCACCGTGTGCTGGATTTCGGAGGACTGCGGGTAGCTCGCATTGATGGGCTCATAGGCCATGCGCTCCTCGGACCCGGTATCCGTCCACGCACCCCAGTTAGTGATAACACCGCCCGTCGGAGCGCTACCGCTGCGGTAGCGCTCCGCCACCGGTTTGCCGGCGGCGCACAGGAAAAGCGTCTGATTCTCGATTACGCCAAATACAACGACGTACTCGCGCTTCTGCACGATGTTTCCGCGGGCGTCGTACAGGAACTCCCTGGTCGGCTCAGTCGCGTCGATGACTTTACGCGTCCTGCCGTCTGTCGTGAGGTATACCTCGGATGTGCCATTCCCGGTGCTGGCGCCCGTCATGAAAATAGACAGGAGCAGCGAATCTTGTTGGTACTTGTAGTTGAGATTTGCGGTGACCGTCCCGGCAGGCACCAGTCCTGCGGACAGCGTACTTACGACAACGCCTATTTCCTTGATGGCGCCAGTGCTCCAGAAGAAAAAGCGGGTCTCGGTACGCTCATTTACGCTGGGGTCCAGAACCTGGGAATACATCTTGGCGTTGCTGCTGTCATAGACCGTGAACGTCTGGGTATTCCCCTGGATGTAACGGACGACATTCCCCGCCTTGTCGTATGCCCAGTATGCAAGCTCGACACCGGCTGCACTGTCCCGCCTCGTATCCTTCAGCTTGCCATCGGCGTAATAGCCGTACACCAGGAGACCCGTCGCACTGGAGCTCATGCTGGCGCGGTTGCCATTGGCACCGTAGGTGAAGACCGCGCCATCGATGCTGCGTAGCAGCCGGTTGGCCCCATCGAAGCTTGCCGTATTCGTGTAGTTCGTGGGATTGGTCTGGGTGTACCAAGTGATATGGCGCCCGTTACCGTCGTAGCCGAAGCGCTCCCAATAGATGGAGGTGCCGGCGCTGTCTAGTTCATCCCACCGCACGAGTTCGTTGTTCTTGTTGTACTCGCTGGTGGTGCGGGTGAGCGAACCGTAGCCCCCGGACTTGGGTCCGTAGAGGACTTGTCCGCTCGCGAGGACCCCCGAGGTAGCGTTCGACACCATGTTTTCCGCAATCACGTTGCCGGCATAGTCGAGGGTGTACTGGTCGACCGTGGATTGCGGGATATCCAGGGTCCAAGTCAGCCGGCCGGCGGCGTCGTAGCCGTAGGCCTGATCAAGCCCTGGAAATGCTGTCGAGCGCGTCACCCGACGTCCGAACCGGTCGTAGGTGTACGTGACATCCCTGCCACCCGCAAGAATCTCTTCCAGCACCCGTCCGAAATCATCAAACACAAGATTCAGACTCTGGGAACTGGATAAGTTCGAGGGTCTCCGGACGATGAAGCCCAGGTAGTCCGTGACCCATAACGCCGCCACCAGGTTCGGGTGGCCGCTCCTGACGGCAGCCAAGGCTGCCGCCAGTGTGGTGGGCTTGGCTTGCACGAAGGTCTCGTAGGCCCCACCCCGGCTGGGGTTTGCCACCACGCCCCGGAAGGAGTACTCGAACTGCAACCCGGCGGCGTTGAACGTCCGCAGGAAGAAATTGCCATTCTCGTCCTGCACGCCCACCTGATTGTCGAAGGTGTCGTAGAGGTACCGGGCGGTGGCGTCGTCCAAGGAGCTGGTGGTCGCTGCGGCGGTGGTCTTGCTCTGCAGGCGGTCGTGTCGGTCGTAGGTGTATACGGTCACAACCCCGCCCACATCGCTTCTGGCGCGGCGCCCGAAACTGTCGAGGGTATAGCTTTCACGGGTACCGATAACCTCGGTGCCGTTGGCCTCGATGAAATACGTTCCCGAAAGTTCGTTGTCGTAAAAAGCGGTACCCGAGATGTCATAGACCCACACCTGCGCATTGCCTGCCGGCCAGGTCTTGCGGGTCATATTGCCCAGACGGTCATACCGGTATTGCGTGGTCCGTGACTCGGCGTCGGTTTCCGTCACCAGATTTCCCGCGCCGTCATAGGCGTAGCGGGTAATCGATTTGTCGGTCTGCAGCAGCCCGGGTTCGATTTTGGTGATCAGTCTGCCCGCGTAGTCCCGTTCGCTCGCGTAACGCGCACCTATCTCATCGATGTGCTTCGTCACCGAGCCGGTCTTGTCGAAGAAGTCGTAACTCAGCAGCGGCGCGTTTGCCGCAAGCCCCTGGTTGTTGAAAGCATTGAGGCTGCCGTAGAGCCGCGTGCGCAGCGCGCGGCCCATGGCGTCCACATCGAATGCGCGCCAGAGCCCGTTGCCGGCATTGGTCGCCACCAGGAAGCCGGCATCGTTGTAGCGGTATTCCTCGACCTTGGTCTGCGCGGGAGACCCCTGGTACGTGGGCGTGTACCACGCCTTCACGATCTGGCCGGCCGTGTTGTAGGTGGTGAAGTGCTTCTGGTTGTAGTGCTTGGCTTCGCTCGCTACCGTCTGCCGCCCTGCCGCGTCATACGTGTAGAAGCTTTCGTGCAGCACCGGATTGCCCACGATCAGTGCCGTGCCGGCGGGCAGCAACATGCCGTCTGCCGCCAGATCCCCTTCGCGCACATAGCTGCGGTTGCCGGAGCGGTCGTAGCCATACACGCGCGTGATGTCGATGCCACCGGCGCTGGCGGCAAGCTCGGTCTCGCGGACCAGCAGATTCACTTCATTGTAGAAGAAGCGCTTCACCTGATCGGCCGCGGCAGAGGCCACGGGCAGTACGGTGGCAGCAGTAGCTGCAAGCGCAGGATCGGTCTTGGTGGCGAGTTGGGCTGCAGTGAGCGGGTTGAAGTAGCGCCGCTGCTCCTTGAGATTCCCGTTACGGTCGTAGGTGAATGTGGTCAACACGCGGTCGGTGGCAACCGAGGCCACCAGGCGGTTCAGCGCATCGTAGAAGTAGTATTCCTGGATCTGTTCTTTGTCCAGAGTGGTGATATCACCCACCCGCTTGGCGATCAGGTTGCCGGCTGCGTCGTACCTGAAATACGTGGTCATCCGGCGCAGCCCGCGCTCTGTCAGCACGGACAGGCCGGTCTCCTGCACCAGATTGTTCTCCGCGTCGAAGACGCGGTTGATCTCGTGGCCGATATCGCTCGCCAGCGCGGTGGGTTTGAGTTCCGTACTGAAGCTGCCCGCAGCCAATGCGGTTTTGTATTTCAGCTCGCGGACCAGATGCCCTTGGCAATCATAGGCAAAGGTCGTCAGGTAACCGGTGGCGTCCACCTGCGCCACCACGCGCCCGTTGACGTCGTAGTAGGTGTAGCTCGTGGCGCCGTTGGCGTCGCGTACCGACACCACATTGCCCCAGGCGTCGTAGGTGGTCACGGTCAGTAACTTTGAGCTCGACTGGGATACGGTGGGCGCTCCCACAGCCGTTGCCGTATCGGTGTCAGTGAGTGTGGTGACGGTGACTTGTGGCCCGGTGGATCTGGTTCGCCGCCCTTTGGCGTCGTACTCGAAGAGCATGGTGATCGCATCGGCTGCTGCTACCACCGGCACGGGCGCCGCATCGGAGACATCAAGCGTGCTGCGCGCCGTGCGATCGAGCGTGGTGCTCGTCACGTCACCAAAGACGTTGTAGATAAAGGTACGCAGCGCACCGTCGCCGTTGCGCTCCGCCACCTTGCGTCCCAGCAGGTCATACCAGTTCCGGGTGACGAAGCCACGCTCGTCGGTGATGCGGATCAGGTTGCCAACGGCATCGTAGGTCTTGAAGACCAGCCCTTTCTCGAGTGCATTGGGGCTGGCAGACGTCAGGGGAAGTGACCAGGTCTCGAAGGCTGGCCGCACCTCGAGCACCACGCGGCCGTCCAGGTCGTACCAGAATTCTTTCACTGCCTCGGTCGTGACCGGCGACGCGCCCTCCGACACCCGCACATCGATCACGCGCGTGAGCTTGCCGAAAATATCGTAGGCGTAGCGGGTCTCCTTGCCGCTCGCGTCTACCGTGCTGATGGCACGGTTCATGAGATCGTAGCGCGTGGTGCTGGTGTTGTTGCGGGCGTCGGTCTTGCTGATGACGTTGCCGGCACGGTCGTAACCAAGCGTCTGCACATTGCGGCCGGTGGTCTGCGTGCGCAGCCAGCCGTTACTGAGGTAGGTGTAGGTGGTGAGGCGATCGGGATCGCTGTTCAAAGGTGCAGCAAGCCCGTTGGCGAGCAGCGCGGGGTTGTGCACCCGCTCCTCGATCTTGTTGCCCGCGGCATCGTAGCGGTAGCTCTCGACCACGCCGTCTGCGGCGGTGAAAGACCGGATGCGCCCGGTGCGGTCGTAGCTCCAGCTCTGTACTTTCCCGGCACCACTGGCGGTGACGGTATTGATCAGACTGGTCGAGCTGCCGGCGGGCGTTTCCGTCAGGCGCAGCAGCAAGCCCGTCGAATCATAGAGCCAGGCTCGGGTAGTGCCGTTGCCGTAGTTGATGACCTGGTTGGATGTCTCGGTAAGCACCCGGTTGTTGCCGTCGTAGGTGCGGAAGCTGACCCGCTCCGTCGGGCCCCGGTTGATTGTCGAGGGTGGAACAAGATCCGAGAGCGTGCCCGTGACTTTGTTCGGCCGGGCGTAGGTCTCGAGCTCATTGCCAAAGGCATCGCGCACATAGGTGGTGTACCCACCCTCGGCATCCACCTTGGCGATCAGCTGGTTGTATTCGTTGTAATAGAACCGCATGACGCCACCCTTGGCGTCTTCGGTTTTGATCAGGTTGCCCACTGCATCGTAGGAGTAGGTGGTGGCGCTGCCGGAAAAGCTGTAGAGGCTTCCGTAGCTGGCGTAGCCACCGCTCCCAAAACCTACAGCCCGGTTACCGACGCTACCACTGGACCACACCAGGCGGCCCATCAGGTCGTAGCGGTAACTGCGCGTTCGATCCAGATCCGTCGTCGACACAACCTCGCGGATCAGGTTACCCGCGGCGTCGTAATCGAACAGCGTGCCATTGGGGTTGTCTAGGGCATTTTCGCGTATGACGCGGCCAGCCTTGTCGTAGACGTAGCCCGTCTGCGTCCATGCCTCAACTCCTCCCGTTACCGATTGCAACGTGCGCACGGACGTCTGGCGGCCCAGCACGTCGCGCACGATCACCGTGCGCTCGCCGGCGTCGTTGCTCTGCTCCTTCAGCGTGCCGTCGGCATACCAGAGATAGGTGGTGCTGAGGCGCAGTTCGGGGTAGTTCGCGGCGTTCGAGTCTGCGATGCCCGTGATCTGTGTCGTGCGATGCCCGAGCACATCGTAGGTGGAGCGGATCGCCCCGCCCTCGGCATCGACCGTATAGATCAGGTTATTGGCGGCGTCGTAGCTGAAGGTGGTGGTTTGCGGGATGGCGCGATCGGCCTTGGACTGATCAAAGCCCGCCTGCCCGGCGATGAGCAGATAGCTGCCCACGGTGACGCGGCTCAGATTGCCGAAATCGTCGTAGTCGAAACTCGAGCTGAACCCCTCGGCATCGGTGATCGTCTTCTGACGGCCCAGCACATCGTAGGTGTAGCGTGTGGTGTGCGTGGCGTTCAGCGGGGCTCCCGCGCTGACAAAACCGGTGGTCTCGGAGGCCACCAGCGCCGGGTTGGCGACATCGTAGGTGTAGGTGGTGCGCACGCCGCCGTTGGCGCTGGTGATCACCGGCAAACCGCCGGAGAGCACGGGATCACCGCCGGCCGTGAGGCTCGCCTTGCCAACCACGCGCTCGCTCACCTGACCCTGCGCGTTCTTGCGCGTGATCGTCACCGTGCCCTTGGCGTCCAGGATCCACACCTGATCGCCCGCGGCGTCGTAGCCGTAGCGGGTGCTCTTGCCCTCCGGGTCCGTGATACTGATCAGGCGGTTCTGGGCGTCATAGGCATAGCGCGTGATGCGCTCCTGCCCCGCGATGCCTGCGGCCTGGAGGGTGGCGGTCTTGTTGCCGTTGTCGTCGTACTCGTAGCGCGTCGAGACCATCTGGCTCTCGAACAGCACCCCGCTGTCTTCCTGCGCCAGGCGGTTTTTGGCGTCGTAGCTGTAGGTGACGGTGTAGGCGCTTGCGGTGCCCTCGGCGTAGGTGATGCTCTGGGTGAGCCCACCTTCCCAGGTGTAGACGGCGCGCATGCCCACCGCGTTCACGTAGAGCTGCAGCTCGCCGTTGGCGTAGTAGCTCCAGATCTCCTCGTGCAGGATGGTGTGCGTGGCGTCGGCGGCGTCTTCCACCGTCTTGCGCGTCAGCCGGTCGCTGCCGCCTTCGTATTCGTAGCGCGTAAGGCGGCCTGCGGCGGTGGTTTCCGAACGCAGCCGCGTGCCACCCTGATCGTAGGTCCAGGTGGTGGTGCGCGCGGTGGCGGTGCCCACAGCCTCAACTTTGACCAGCACATTGCCCGCGGCGTTCAGCGTGAACGTGCTGACCACACCGGCGGCGTCTACCTGGCGGATGATCCGGTCGTTGCTGTCGTAGCCCAGCGTGCCTTCGCTGCGAGCGGTGGTGGCCGTGGTGCGCGTCGTGCTGCCTGTGGGGTTTCCAACGGCATCGTAGCTGTAGGTGGTGATCAGCCCGTCGCTATCAGTGCGGGTGGCGAGGCGGTTCATGCTGTCCCAGGTCGACTGCGTTACACGCGCGGTGTCACCCGCTCTGACCAGCGGCACGCTGGCATCGGCCGCCAGGGCATACACGCCGTTGTACTCGCGCCGGAAGGTCTCGTTACCCGTCGCGTCGTATTCATAGACGGTGAGGTAGCCGGCCTCGCTCAGGGTTCGCACCACGCGGTTGTCCGCATCATAGGCAAAGTACTGTGTGCCGCCCTCGGGGCTGGTGATCGACAACACATTGCCCGCAGCATCGTAGGTCTGCGTCGTGGCACCAAGACCAGATCCGTAGGACGCGCTGAGAAGCCGGTTTACGGCATCGTATGTGTAGGTGGTGGTGTTGCCACGCGTATCGGTGCGTGAAATGACGTTGCCCGCTGCGTCGTACTGCAGCGTCTGGGCATTGCCTACGGATTCGTTCACCTCAAGGGCGGCGGAAGCACCGGGGAAAACGCTCAGATCCGAGATCTGCGCCACCCACGTCCTGGCGTCGGTGAAGGTCCAGACGAGGCCATCGTCGGTGATATGCGTGGCGCCGGTTTGCAGGAGGGTGCCGTAACCGAGGTAACTGCCGTAACTGTAGGAGAGTGTGTAATAACTGATCCAGACTTGCTCCGCCGTGAAGATGCAAACACGCCCATCTGCCCAGGCTACCTCTCCCACTTGCGGCTCTGGAGGGAGACCCTTGCCATTCGCGGCAACAAACTCCTTGGTCCAGGAGTAGAGGGTTGGATAAATCCCCGCCACCCAGGAACCGGGTATCAGACTGTCCGCGGATGAAAATGAGTCGGGCGGCGGCGTCTGCATCCAGGTGTAGGTGCGTCCGTCAGTATGCAGAGCCTCGTCGCCGTATTGCAGACTCCTCGGGAATCCCAGAGCCGTCGCCTGCTGCTCGCTCAGTGTGAACCGCGTCGTGATCTCCACGTGATCGACCTGCTTGGTCATGCGGCCGAGCAGATCGTGGGAATAGAGCGTGCGGATCCCGTTGTCATCCTGCAGCACGATGTTGCCCACAGCGTCGTAGCGCAATTCGCGATAGCTGCCGTCCGGCCCCTGCTCCCGCGTCAGGCGATTCAGCGCGTCGTAGGTGAAGGTGGTGGTCTGCGGGATGGCGTCGAATCTGCTGCGCTGCTCAGGGGTGAGTGCACCCAGATTGGTCCAGTACTGCCCGAGGAACGTCCAAATGGCGCCCGCGTAATTCCAGGTGTTGCCTTGCACCGGCTCGGGGATGGGATCGAAATCCGTCAGAGCCAACTTCTCCGCTTCGGTTTTTAACACCTCGCGGGGAAGCGCGTACCCGCCCACCGTTAGCCGGACGAGATTGCCGAACTCGTCATAGGCGAAACTCGAGGTATAACCCTCGGCATCCACCGAGAGCGACAGGCGGTTGTTGCCGTCGTAGTACGACGTGGTCTTGTTGCCCTTGGCGTCTTCCACCACCGTGCGGTTGCCGACTGCGTCGTAGCTGTAGCGCGTCACAGCGCCCAGCGCATCCGTCATCGCCGTGACGCGGTTCAGCGCGTCATAGCTCATGCCCATCGTGCGGTCGAGCGCGGCGTTGGCCACCGGTACCGGCCTGGTCGCCGGGTCGACGGGCATCGTCAGGGCCGTGCCGTATTGGGTCGTGCCCGTGAGGTTCCCGTTGGCGTCGTAGACGTAGGCCGTGGCATCGCCCAGCGCGTCGACTTCCAGCGTCAGGCGGTTATTCGTGTCGTAGTAGAACGTGGTGGTGCGGTCCTTGGCGTTGACCGTCGGTGTGGGCTTGCTGCCCGCCGTGTAACCGATGAGCGCGGTCTCGTATTGCGTCTGCTGCGTGAGATTGCCCACGGCGTCATAGACGTAGCCCGTGGCATAGCCCAGCGCATCCACCGAGAGCGTCAGACGGTTGTTCGCGTCGAAGTACGACGTGCTCTTGTTGCCTCTGGCGTCTGTCACCACCGTGCGGTTGCCCACTGCGTCGTGGGTGTAACGCGTCACAAAGCCCAGCGCGTCTGTCATCGTCGTGACGCGGTTCAGCGCGTCATAGGTCATCCTCATCTTGCGATCGAGCGCGGCATTGGCCACCGGCACCGGCCTGGTCGCCGGGTTGACGGGCATTGTCAGAGCCGTGCCGTATTGCGTTATTCCCGTAATGTTCCCCACGGCGTCGTAGACGTAGCCCGTGGCATAGCCCAGCGCATCCACCGAGAGCGTCAGGCGGTTGTCGCCGTCGAAGTACGCCGTGCTCTTGTTGCCCCTGGCGTCTTCCACCACCGTGCGGTTGCCGACGGCGTCGTAGCTGTAGCGCGTCACAGCGCCCAGCGCATCCGTCATCGTCGTGACGCGGTTCAGCGCGTCATAGGCCATGCCCATGGTGCGGTCTTTGGCGTTCGTCGCCGGCGTGGGCTTGGTGCCCGGCGTGTAGCCCGTGAGCGCGGTCTCGTACTGCCTCTGCTGCGTGACATTGCCCACGGCGTCGTAGACGTACGCCGTGGCGAAGCCCCGCGCGTCGACTTCCAGCGTCAGGCGGTTATTCGTGTCGTAGTAAAAGGTGGTGGTGCGGTCCTTGGCGTTGGTGGCCGGCGTGGGTTTCGCGGCGGGCGTGTAGCCGGTGAGCGCGGTCTCGTACTGCGTCTGCTGCGTGAGATTGCCCACGGCGTCGTAGACGTAGCCCGTGGCATAGCCGAGCGCATCCACCGAGAGCGTGAGGCGGTTGTTGGCATCAAAGTACGCCGTGCTCTTGTTGCCCTTGGCATCCTGCACCACCGTGCGGTTGCCGTTGGCGTCATAGGTGTAGCGCGTCACAAAGCCCAGCGCATCCGTCATCGCCGTGACGCGGTTCAGCGCGTCATAGGTCATAAACACCGTGCGGTCGAGCGCGGCAGCGGCCACCGGCACCGGCTTGGTCGCCGGGTCGACGGGCATTGTCAGTGCCTTGCCGTATTGCGTCGTTCGCGTGATGTTCCCGTTCGCGTCGTAGACGTACGCCGTGGCGTAGCCCAGCGCGTCTACCGTCAGGGACAATTCGTTGTTGGCGTTGTAGTAGGCGGTGGTCTTCTTGCCCCTGGCGTCTTCCACCACCGTGCGGTTGCCGTTGCCGTCGTAGGTGTAGCGCGTCACAAAGCCCAGGGCGTCGGTGATCGTGGCCACACGGTTGTTGGCGTCGTAGCTGTAGGCGGTGGCCTTGCCGTTCTCGTCGGTCGCCCGGGTGAGGTTGTTGTTCGTGTCGTAGGCGTAGGCTTTGATGCCGCCGGCTGCATCCGTCTCCTGCGTGACGTTGCCGCTCGGGTCGTAGGCGAAGCTCTGCACACGCGTCTCGCCCGGACGGTTCGCCGCACGCGTGATCGTGGTGGTCGCGCCGAAGGCGTCGTAGGCGTAGGTGGTCTGCACGTCCAGCGCATCGGTTTCGGTGATCACCTGGTTGGCGCGGTCGTAGGCGTAGCGCGTGAACTGCCCGTTGGCATCCCGCACCGACAGCACATTGCCCGTCGCGTCGTAGGTGTAGCCCGTGGTGCCGCCCAGCGCATCCGTCACCAGTACTGCGCGGTTCAGCGCATCGAAGGCCGTGGTGGTGGTGTTGCCGCGTGCGTCCGTCACCGACGTTTCGTTGTAGACGCGGTCGAAGCGGGCGGTGGTGCTCTTGCCCGTCGCATCCACCACGTTGCGCAGGTTGTTCTCGGCGTCGTAGGTGTAGGTGGTGGTCTCAGCGCCCTTTGAGCCTGCGCCGGTGGTGCCAGCGGCCGTGGTCACGGTGATCGTGTTGCCGAGCGCGTCGTAACCGAAGACGGTTTTACGCCCCTCGCCGTCGGTCATCGTCGTCATCCGGTTGCCCGGGTCGAATTCCATGCGCGTGCGCGCACCGCGCGCATCGACCATCGCGATGCGGTTGCCCACGCCGTCGTACTCGAAGCGTGTCTCGAAGGTCACCGGATCACGCACCTTCACCACGCGATCGAGCGCGTCGTAGGTGAAATCGGTGCTGTTAAGCCGCGCGTCCGTCGCGCGGATGCGGTTGCCCACCGCGTCGTAGACGTAGCTCGTGCGGTTGCCGCGCGCATCCACTGCCGCGGTGAGCAGGTTGTTCAGGTCGTACTCGTAGCTGCTGCTGCGCGCCCGCGCCGTGCCGAAGGCCTCCGTCACGCTCTTCACGTTGCCGAAGCTGTCGTAGACGGACTTGGTGACGGTGCTCTCGCTGCCCGTGCCCAGCGGATCGCTGCGCGTTGCCACGCGATCCATCGTGTCGTAGGTCTGTGTGGTGGTGCGGCCGAGCGCGTCGGTCCCGGAGAGCAGGTTGCCGTTGCCGTCGTAGCGGTACTGCTGCGTGCCCCCCAGCGCGTCGGTGCTTTTCACCAGGCGGTTCAGTGCGTCGTACTCATGGCCCGTGCTGCGCCCGAGCTTGTCGGTCTCGGTCTTGAGATTGCCGACCTTGTCGTAGGTGTAGCGCTCGGTGAAGGCCGCAAGCAGAGTTGTTTTCTCGGTCTGCGTGAGTTCAGCGACCAGTTTGCCGCGCGTGACGCCACTGACAGTGACCGTATAGCCGAGTTCCTTGCGCAGGTTCTGGTACAGCGCCG
>Ga0315905_10004193_pt1 | contig 14716 bp, 8 predicted proteins | sample LakEriMetagenome_5_FD_203522 | JGI IMG/M metagenome (GOLD analysis project Ga0315905, IMG submission 203522) | Freshwater fungal communities from buoy surface, Lake Erie, Ohio, United States - Buoy 4 MA121 | ecosystem: Environmental > Aquatic > Freshwater > Lake | place: USA: Lake Erie, Ohio... | reverse complement strand
GCTGGTTTCGGCCCGGCGCGATCGAACAACTGGTGCGCGAGCACCTCGACAACCGGTGGGACCATTCGTACCGCCTGTGGTCGCTGCTGGTCTTCGAACTGTGGCAGCGTCACTTCGTGGACTCCACTGCCGCTCCCGTCCCGCCCGAGGGCCGTCCCCTGAGACCCGTGGCATGATCTCGGCGATTCTGTTCGAGAGCCTGGTGATTGTTTTGCTGTTCGCGGCGAATGGATTGTTCGCCGCCGCGGAACTCTCGCTCATCTCGGCCAACCGCGGCCGCCTGAAAGAACGGGCTGATCAAAATGATCGCCGGGCGGTGACCGCCCTGCGGCTGATCGAAAATCCCAATCATCTGCTGGCCACCATTCAGGTGGGGATCACCCTGGTGGGGACGCTGGCCGCCGCCTATGGCGGGGCCGCGCTGGCGCGCGAATTGGAGAAACTGCTGGTCCTGCTGGAGTGGGGCTGGCTGACCCGCCTGAGCGGCCAACTGGCCCTGGGGCTGGTCGTCCTGGCCATCACGGTGGGCTCGATCCTGGTGGGTGAGCTGATCCCCAAGCGCATCGCGCTGCATGACCCCACCCGCATGGCTCTATGGGTGGCCCCCTTTGTGGCTTCTCTGGAGGTTGCCACCCGCCCCGTGGTCTGGGTGCTGGGGAAGATCACCGAATCGCTCACCGGCCTGCTGGGGTTTGGCGGGTTGGCCCGTCCCGGAACCTCACTGCAGGACATTCGGCATCTGATCGAGATGGGGACCGCCGAAGGGCTGGTCGATCCCGTGGAGCAGCGGCTGGCGATTGAGGCGCTGCAGTTGGGAGACCGCATCGTGCGGCAGATCATGCGTCCGCGCATCGACATCGACGCGGTCGACGTGGCGACCCCGCCGCAGGAACTACTGGGGACGATCTCGATGGCCGGTTTTTCCCGGCTGCCGGTTTACGAGAATGACCTCGACCACATCATCGGGTGCGTGCACCTCAAAGATGTTCTGCGGCAGCATTATCTGGGCTGGCAGTTGGACCTGCGGAAACTGATCCGCAAGGCGATGTTTGTTCCCGAGACCCTGCGTCTCGACCAGTTGCTGGTCCGCTTCCAGGAAGAACGCAACCAACTGGCGATCGTGGTCGATGAGTTTGGGGCCACCCGCGGCATGGTCACCCTCGAAGATGTGCTCGAGGAACTGGTCGGCGAATTGCTGACCGAGCATCACGAGCGGGTCGAACAGATGATCGTTCCGGATGACCAGGGAGGCTGGCTGGTTGACGGGATGGTGAGTCTGGCCGATTTGGTGGAGCGCATCGGCGGTGCCGCTCAGCGGGCGAATCTGCCGCGGAATGTCAGTTCCGTGGCCGGATTGGTGCTGGATGAACTGGGGCGTCTGCCCCTGTTGGGGGAACAGATCACCTGGCAGGGGCTGCGCTTTGAAGTGGTGGATCTCGATGGGCGGCGGATCGACCGCCTGCGCGTCGCAAAAAATCTCCCCACGAAGAGCGAGCCCGACAAACGGTGAGATCGCCGCGCGGGGGGGACCCGGCCACCAGGGGTGCTTAGCGGGGCGACGGTTCCGCGGCGCGGACTGGCGGCCGTCGCAACGCGCGGCCCCGCAGGGCACCGGTGGGGCTTCCCTTCCAGACCGCCGGCTCACCCGCCACGAAGACATGACGCACCCCGCTGGCGTAGGCATGGGGCTCTTCGTAGGTCGCCTGGTCGATGAAGCGCTCGGGCTCGAACACCACCAGATCGGCCACCCGCCCCGGGGCGATCTCGCCCCGGTCGGTCAGTCCCAGGATGGCGGCGGGCAGGCTGGTGGCGCTGCGGATGGCCTGTTCCACCGACAGCACCCGTTCCCGCTGGGCGTAATGACCAATCTTCCGCGGAAATGTGCCGTAACTGCGGGGATGCGGCCGATCGGCACCGGGAAGATAGGCCCGGCCGTCTGATGCCGTGGCCACCCACGGGAGGGTCATCACGAACCGCACATCTTCCTCGCGCATGCCAAAGTTCACCACGGCCGCCCCGCCGCCCCGCAGAATTCCCAACACCAGGTCGACGGGATGGGTCTGGGTTTCGGCCGCCAGTTCGGCGAGCGACTTGCCAGCCCAGCGTGGCTGCCCACCATACCGCGCCAACCGGATGCGGCCCCCACCCTCGGTGTTGCGCAGCGCCTCGCCAATCGCCTCGCGGATGCGCGGCCCCGTCTCAGGATCATCCAGTCGGGCCAACATCTCGCGGTTGCCCCCCGCGCGGGCCCAATTGGGCAGCAGGGTCGCCTCCAGCGAGGTGCTGGAGGCGATGTACGGATACTGATCCGCGGTGACTTTCCGCCCCTGCCGGCGGGCCTGCTCGATGAGTTCGGCCGCCCGCTGGACCAGGCCCCAGGCCTCCTGCCCAGACGCCTTGAAGTGCGACACGTGCACGGGGCACCCCGACTTGGCACCGATGTCGAGCGCCTCTTCCACAGAGGCCAGCAGCTGGATTCCTTCACCCCGAATATGGCTGGCGTACAACCCCCCCGACTGTCCCACCACCTCGGCGATGGAGGTGATCTCGGCGGTGTCGGCATACGAACTGGGGACGTAGATCAGCCCTGTCGACAGGCCCCAGGCCCCCGCTGCCATCGCCAACCTGGCGAGGTCCCGCATCTGGCGAACCTCCTCCTCCGTGGCGGCCCGCTGAGCCAGCCCCACCACGCGCTCGCGCAGACTTCCCTGCGGAAGCAGATGGGCCACGTGGGTCCCACAGCCCGCTTCTTCGATCTTCCGATAATACTCGGCTGCGTCGACCGGACCCGACCCGCAGTTTCCCGTGACGATGGTCGTGCAGCCCTGCATCAGGAAATTGACATTGGCCCGGGTCTGAAAATCGAGAACCTGGGCGTCGCTGTGGTTGTGAAGATCGATGAATCCTGGTGCGATCACCAGTCCGCGACAGTCGATCTCCTGCCCGATCGACCCCCGCTCGAATTGGCCAACGGCGACAATCTTCTGACCCCTGACCGCCACATCGGCCTGCTGCGCCGGCCGGCCGGTCCCATCCACGAGGGTGCCTCCCTGAAACACCCAGTCGGCATCGACTGGCTCACCCAGAACCGTTCTGGGGACCGCGAACCACAGCGAGAGAATGAACGTCAACCGACGGGCCCACCCACCGGGCCCGTCCATCGTGTTGCGCGGTTCCTGGCGGGATGGCATCCGAAAAACTCCCCTGTGTTGGCCACGACGGGTGATGGTCGGCGGAGCATGTTGTCCGTCTCCAGATCCATCACCAACCCGTGCTTAACACATGGCGGGACTGTCTTTCAACCGGGGGCGTCGGGCGGAGGCCGTTCCCGGGGGACCGAGACCATCACCCGACCAGGCCCGGCAATTCCTCCGTCGGACCGCTCCCGATCGGCATTCTCTGAACTTCTCGGGGCAGCGTGCGCCAGCACTTTCGGGCCCGGGCAGCACGCGGCTGGGCCGTGGTGGCACGCGGGGGAGCACGCTGCCGGACTGAACGTGACACAGCGGCCGCCATGGTCCCGGACGAAACGGCCCTATCGGAACAACTTCTTCCGGAGTGCGGTCCACCGCGCCAGCACCATCTGGCGGGCCTCGGAGTCGAGGCAAATCGCGAGACAGCCAACCCCCATGACAAATGCCAGCACCAGGCCATGCAGGCCGATTTCTCCCACAGTCAGCAGCCGTGACAACCGGCTTCCCCCCTCACCGACATCCACGCCCCAGCCCATCATCAGAGTCCGGAGCTGTCCCAGCGGCACAAACGTTTTCAGCACGCCGGCGGCGATGAGCACCGGAATCAGGCTCAGCAGCGGTCGCAGGTAGACATCTTTGGCGATCCTGGCGGCCGGCTCACTCAGTTTCGTCCCAACCAGCGACAACTGCATCACCCCGCGGATGGCGAAGGTCGACACCATGGTTCCCAACACGACCCCCAGCGGTCCCAACCAGAGCGCCAGAACAAACTGCAGGAGAGAGCTGACAATCGCCTCGCTGATTCCCCGTTGCTTCAACAGTTCCACATTGCCGAGGGCCAGGAAGAGGTTGTTTCCCGGAATGCTGGGAATCGATACCCCCAGCAACAGTCCCAACAGGGCCAGCAGCGGATAGCTTTTCTGGACGACTTCGGCATCATCCAGCCAGGCCATCAGGAATTCCCGGCCGTACAGGACGACGCTGCTCGCGATCAGCAGCGACAGGCAGGCCGCGAATCGGGACGACAGGAAAAACACCCGACGGAACCCGGCCTGGTCCCCCTGCCCCAGGGCCCGGGCCATCACCGGCCCCAGAAAGTCCAATGTCAACACCATGATCGCGTTGACCCGGGTGATCAACGACACGGCGGGGGCATAGAAGGCCAGGCTGCTCGGTCCCTGCAGAAATCCCAGGATCACGCTTCCGGAGGCGGCATTCACCCGCCCCGCCACCTTGCTCCAGATCGTCGATTTGCCGTAGTTCCGGAGGCGGCTCTCCAACTCGGGATCGACCGTGGGAGGGACCAGCAGGTCGCGATCCTGAAATCGCGCGGCCATCCAGAAGTAACTGAATTGAGACAACGCGGCGACGACGAACTGCGACACCGCCAGTCCAACCAGACCGGATCCCAGGGCTGCCAGGAGGATCAAGACGCCCAACATCACCACACTGACGAGCGTCTCCTGGAAACTCAGCCAGTCATAACGCCCAGCCGACTTGAGGACCGACGTATTGGTCAGGCCCAGCAAGGTCACCGCCACCCGCAGTCCACAAATGAGGACCGTCCAACGGACAACCGTGGTGGGGACATCCTGGACTTCGAAGACCCAGGGAAACACCAGCACCAACCCCAGCAGCACGAGGCACACCAGAAAGCCCTGCCAGCGAACGTGCCGTTTGGCCGACTGCAGGGTGTTGGAATAGGCCTGGGCGTTTCGCTCTCCCTCAAAGCGGGAGAGATGCATCACCGTGGAGGTCCCCAAGCCCAGGTCGGCCAGAGTGCCATACCCCACCACATCCTGCACGAGACTCCAGACCCCGTACGACTCACGTCCCAGCCGCTTCATGATCAGCGGGGTGGTCACCAGGGCCCCCCCGATCAGGAAGACCGAACGCAGCAGCATGAAGAACATGCCCACCAAAGCCATTTTCCCGCGATTTGCCATGGCTTTGTGCAGCGTGATTGTGGGTGTCTCGAACGCGACTCTTCCCGAGGCGAGCCGGGGCTGGGGCCGGCTGGTTTCCAATCCAGCAGCAGCAAGTCCGCCCGAAGAGCGGTGGGGGGTGTTCAGGGTCAACCAGTGACGGGTCGACACAGGGACCTCTGCAACTGCGACCGATTAAACTTGTACGCCAGTCGGGCTGTCAAGCGAGGCGAACTGGCCCGCGGCGGCACGGAACCCCCCTTCCGCCCGGTGCCACCACAGCCCAGGTCGCCTTCCCTTGGAACGATCTTGCGGGGATGGGCCGGGGTGTCTCAACCCCGGCCCCGACCGGGACGTGCTTCCGCAAGCACCAGCAACTCACGGCACGTTGGCCGAGAGGATCTTTCCGTCTGTAGCGATTATTCATCCCCCTTCACCGCGGCCCAGGGAGGGGGGAGGGGATCTGGTTGGGTCGCGGAAGCGCTGTGAAGGACCCGCCTGCGAAACGCAGATTCCTGTTCAGTGGCCAATGGTCCGGTTACCATACGCGGAGGTGGTCGACTGGAGCGCCCGGTCGTCCGAGGTTCGTGATTACAGACATCCGGCCAGGAGACACTCCATGAGTCGTCAAGCGTCTCGTCGCAGCTTTATCCGCAACACCTCGACCATTGGGGCCGCGGTGTTTGTCGGCGGTTCCGTCAACTACCAGGCACTGGCCCGCTCGGCCAACGAAAAGCTGAACGTCGCCAGTTTTGGCGTGGGGGGCAAGGGAGGGAGCGATTCCTCGAACGCCGCCACCTTCGGCAACGTCGTCGCGATCTGTGATGTCGATCGGGGCACCCTGGAAAGCAAGGGGAACTCCGAGGGGTTCAAGGATGCGAAGCGGTATACCGACTACCGCGAGTTGCTCGAGAAGCATGGCAAGAACATCGACATTGCCACGGTCAGCACTCCCGATCACATGCATGGGCCGATCACCCTGGCCTGCATGCGGCTGGGGATCAGCTGCTACACCCAGAAACCGCTGACCCGCACCATTTACGAAGCCCGGCTGCTGGCGCAGGTCGCCAAGGAGACCGGTGTCTGCACCCAGATGGGAAATCAGGGGACGGCCCTCGATTCTTCCCGGGAAGCCATCGCCCAAATCCAGTCGGGCGTGTTGGGGACACTCAAGGAGGTCTACGCCTGGTCGAACCGTCCGGTCTGGGCCCAGGGCCCCGACCGCCGGATGGATCTGGCGAAGTTCTCGGCCCAGGCGCAGAAGGAAGACGCCGACGCCGCCCCCAAGCTGATCGCCAAGAAGAAGGAAGAAGTCGCGAAGGCGCTCGAGAAGGTCGACTGGAAGTCCTGGATCGGCGTGGCCCCGGACCGCGAGTTCTGGCCCGGCATCTACCACACCTTCCAGCACCGCGGCTGGTGGGACTTCGGCACCGGCGCCCTGGGTGACATGGCCTGTCACCAGCTGACCGTTCCCTTCGCGTCGTGCGAACTGCGTGACCCGATCTCGGTGCAGGCGAAGTCGACCGGCCATGACTTCGACAGTTTCCCGGCCAGCTCGGTCATCAAGTTCGAGATGCCCGCCACCCAGAATCGTCCCGCGATTCCCTTCTGGTGGTACGACCGCAAGGGGAACAAGCCCCCCATGGAATTGTTTGCCAAGCACGGCATCAATTCGGTCTCCGACAGCGGCGTGCTGATCGTGGGCGAAAAGGGAGCCTTCTACAGCGCCGACGACTACTGCGGCGTCTACGAACTCAAGGGAGTCCAGAAGGTCAAGGTCGACTACGAGAAGGCCGAGAACAAGGGGAACAACGACCTCAACAACATGTGGGAGCTGTTCCGCGCCAAACTGGCCAACGACCCCAAGATCTGCAAGTCGAACTTCATCGAACGCGCGGGTCCGCTGACCGAGACCATTCTGCTGGGCAACCTGGCGGTCTGGGCCGCCGCCAAGGGGGGCAAGGATGGCGAGATGGGCGACTGGGGCGAGAAGGTGGAATGGGACGCCAAGAATCTGGTCGTCACCAATCTGTCGGCTCTCAAGACCCCCAAGGTCGCCAGCCTGGTGAAGCCGCTCTACCGCGAAGGTCACCGTCTCGACTGATGCGTCCGTGATTCCACCCCAGGCGCGCCCGCGGGTGCGCCTGGGGTGTCTGTTCGATTCACAGGGGTACGGCGCGTACCCCTGTTTGCATTCCGGGTTCCTCCGGGCAAGACAAGGTCATCGTGATGAAACTCTCGTGGAAGACCGGTCTGTGGGCCGCCCTCCTGCCGGGGCTGATCGTGTTCGCCGGCTGTTCGAAGCCCCCGGCACCAGCCGCGCCCGCCCAGGGTTCGGCCCCCCCCGCGACCACCGTCGCGGCCCCGCAGAAATCGGCGGCTGCGGCTCCGGTTGCTGCTCCGGCGAAGACCGCTCCCCAGGGGACCGCCCAGCCCGAGGATGTGCAGGCCGCCCGCACCCGGCTCGATGCCATTCCCCGCGCGACGTACGCGCCCAAGACGGGCGATCTGCTGACCGAGATCTCGATTCCCGACAGCTCTCCGGTCACCGCCGAGGATGTGGCCCTGTTCGGCCGGCTGACTGATCTGAAGAAGCTCTCGCTGATCAACTTCCGAGCCCTCAACGATGAGCAGGTCGCCCAGCTCAAGGGACTGACCCAGCTCAGCTCGCTGGCGCTCACGAATTCGGTCATCACCGACGCCTCCGTTGACCTGCTTGTGAAATCGTTCCCGAAGCTGGTCGAGCTCGACCTCTCTTCGAACACCAACATGAGCAGTGGGGTGATGAAGATCCTCAGCGAGCAGCCCCAACTGCAGCGGTTGTCTTTGGTCCAGAACAAGATCAACGACATTGGGGCCCAGCGTCTGGCCAAGTTCGCCGATCTCAAGTCGCTCGACCTGCGCGGCAACATGGAGGCGGGAGACATGGCCCTCGAGGTGATTGGCGGGCTCTCCCAGCTGAGCGGACTCAAGCACCGCAGCACGGCAGTGACCGACACCGGCCTGGAAGCCCTCAGTGCCAACCCTTCACTCGACTCGCTGCTGATCCAGGATTTCGCCATCACCGACCAGTCGGGCCCCCACCTGGCCAAGCTGCCCAAGTTGACCCAGCTGGAGGTCTTCCGCTGCCAGGGATTCGGCTCGCAGGGAGTGCTGGCCCTGAAGGGGACCGGGCTGACCCGGCTGACCCTCCGCGATCTGCCCAATGTCTACGACCAGGCGCTGGAAGTGCTCGATGACCTGCCCAAGCTGAAGCGGCTGTACCTGCACGAGCTGACCTCGATCAGCGATGCCGGTCTGAGTCATCTCGCGAAACTGCAGGGGCTGGAACAGCTCGATCTCTGGGTTGTTCCCCAGATGACCGATGCCACCATCGATGTCATCGCCACGCTCCCCAACCTCAAGACCCTGTCGATCCGCAGCACGGGTGTCTCCGATGCCTGCATCGACAAACTGCTGGCCCTGAAGTCGGTGCAAACCCTCACCTTCAAGGACAATGGGGCAGTCTCGGAAGCGGCGCGGCAAAAGCTCGCCACCCGCAAATGGACCAAGCTCGACCTCGGCGGCGGCCCGACCTCCGAAGAGTGACCGGGCGATCGAGCTGCACCCGACTGGCTGATCTTCCCGGTTGGGCGTGTCCAATGAGGTCGAGATGGGCCCACTGGTCCCCTCACGGGGACGAATCGGGTGGGGCCATCCAACGAACAGGCGGGGTCAGTCACTGACAGGCACCACTGACAGGCACCTTGGTGCACGGCCGGGTCAATCTCCCCAGACACCCTCCGGCGGACCGGTTCATTCAGGTCGTCGAGGCCATCGAGAGCAGGCCGCTGCCGGCTGACGCCTGGCACAGCAGCAGGCTGCGGGGCAGGCCGCGGGCATCGTAATAGTGCGTCTCGAGGTGGGCACACAGCGCTGGCACCTGAGCGGCGTGCACCAGGATCATCGCGCAGCCCCCCAGTCCCGCACCGGCAATCTGGGCCCCCAATACCCCCGGGACCTCACTCGCCAGATCCACCAGTTGATCGATCTCTTCGGTACTGCACCGGTAACCGCCCGGCTGAAACTCGAGCTGGGCGGCGAGGTGTCGCGCCGGATCCTGACTGGCGAGATCTTCCAGCCGGGTCGAGAGGGCGGCATCCGAGATGTCGACCTCGAACGGCACAGCGGCCGCCCCGCGCTGGGTGCGAAAACAGCGTTCGCCATCATGGGAGATGCGCATCAGATCCCCCAGGGCCACCATGTCGCCCCGGGTCAAAAGCGTGGCCGCCTGCCGGGCGCGGGCACACTCCGCCACGCCGAACATCACAACCCCCCTCACCGGGAATACGGTTTCTTCGGGCACCGCTCCAAAGTGAGGCTCCAGCCGGGCCCAGGGTTCGGCCTCCCCGCTGAATTCCTTGCGGATTGCGCCGCCGGTGATCGACACCGGCAGCGTGAGCAGCATCTGATAGATCCACGCGGGGGTCACCTGCAGATGCGTGGGATCGAGATCCCGCACGTACTGGATGAACGGCGCTTGCCGGGGGAACCGGCGGCGGATCAATTCGAGTCCCACCAGATACGACCCGACCCGCGAATTGAAGGCCGCCCGCGCACCGGTGGCCTTCCGGGCCTGCACCAGCGAATTCGCCACCACCAGCCGATATTCGGCGGGAAACTGCAATTGCTGCAGCAGGCGGAACGGATGAAAGGCGACGTGGTTGATGGTCCCCTTCTGTCCAAACCGCATCGCCGCATGATCGGCGCTGCCCCCCCGCGTTCCGACGAACCACTCCCCTTCGCCGCAGAAATTGACGAACTGCTGGGAGGAGACTTCCAGGCCGTTCAGGGCGACGGCGGCCTCGGCACTCGCGACCACGATCGCCGACGAGGAACTGAGCCCCGCCGCGATGGGGATGTTTCCCACCACCACGAGGTCCATCCCCTGCAGGGCCTGCGTGCGAAAGGCCATCTGCAGCCGCAACAGCGCCGCCTCGATGTACAGCCGCCAGTTGCCCGAGAGTTCGCGCAGGTGCCGGTGCAACTCTTGCGAATTCACCACCGACAGCCAGTCGTCCCAGTTGAGCCGGCTGACCATCTGGCCCAGCGAGGTACGCACCGGAGGGAACGCCACGGGGTCGACGTTGTGGGCCTCGATGATGTCATCGGTGCGGGGACCGGCGACCAGCAGCACCTCCTGCGACACCGCCATCAGGTTGCAAGGTCCACCCTGCCAGTCGATGTGCCGTCCCATGAGATTGATCCGGCCCGGCGAACGGACCAGCACCACCTCCCGCTCTTCCCCATGTCGTCGGGCGAATTCCGCCAACACGCTCCCCAGGGCCCGGGCCCGGTCGGCCACGATCGCGGGATCATCGCCGTAGCAGTCGGCGAGCAATTGGCGGCTGGCTTCCGGCAGGGTTCCCTGGGCCGGAAAGATCCGCTGCCACTCGGCAACCCGCTTGAGCCGCGCGGTCCCCAACCGCCCCCGCAGGGTCGATTCCGAGTGCCGCCGACGACCATGCAGATGATCTTCAATCTGCAGCAGTTCTTCGGGATTGTTGTAGCTCAGCACTTCGTGGGGGTGGACGGTCGGCTCCAGCACCACCCGGTATTGATCTCCCTGCCGGTCGGCTCTGCGGGCGGTGCAGATCGCGCCAATCGCATCCGTGAGGTAACTCTCTCCCTGCGAATTGCCAGCCTGCATATGCAGCAGACCGGCCTGCAGGGCCCCCATCCTCACCACGTACACGAATTCATTGCGCCAGGGGGCGTTCCAGGCCGCTTCCGCCGAGATCCGGTCTCCGCCGGGCAGCGGCTCAAAATCGATCTCGCAACGCTGCAGCGCGTCGGCCAGGGAGTCGCGGGGGTAGAGTCCCTCACTGTCCGCCGCCGGCCCCCCGGGAATCACGCGTGAATACACCCCCTTGCTTCCCAGGTGTTCTTCGATGATTCCCTGGATTCGTGTCGCCGACAACTGCTCGGCCGGCAGACTGTCGACCAGTTGCCGCAGTTGGGAGCGGCATTGCCGCATCCGGATATCAGGGGCCTCGACAATCGCCAACGGTCGACCGGCGGCCGTCGTCAAAACCCGCCCCGCGGATTCCCCTCCCCAACTGGCGGGAGAGACCACCATGCCGAGGTCGGCGTCCTCGTCCTGGCACCGCTTGAGCAGCCGCTCCAGCACAGGTCCATCGACCAGCTTGTCTCCCGCCACCACCAGGATCCGGGCGTGCGGGGAAATCTCGGCGAGGGCGGGAAGTCCACACTGCACGGCGTCGCCCGTTCCCCGGGCCTCGGGTTGATAGGCGAAAATCACATTCGGATATCGCTGGCCGACCAGCTCCACCACCTGGCCAGCCAGGTCTCCCACCACCACCACATTCCGGACAACACCCAGACGGTTGTAGATATCGAGCGCCCGATGAATGGCCGGAACACCATCAATCTCGAAACAGACTTTGTGCAGGGACTGGCTGCGCATGCGCCGCCCCTTCCCTGCGGCCAGGATGAGCGAGTAGAGAGGGGCGGAAGTCGTGTTCACAGAAGGAGACCGCACAAAAGGAGACCGCACGAGACCGCACAGAACGAGACCGCACAGAACGGGACCGCACAGAACGGGACCGCACAGAACCAGACCGGGATCTGATCGACAGCAGACGGCCGAACCCCGCGAGTGGGCTGCAAGACCAGTCAACCGCCGGATTGTAGTCACCCATCGAGGCTCGGGGAATCAAGCCCAGTCCGGGGGGCCGGAGCCAGCACTGGGCCCGGAGAACCGGATTCCGGGCCACCCTGACTCGGACCGCCAGAAGCCGGCCGACAGCGAATAAACTGGTTGTCAGGCCAGGGTGATCTGCATCGGCTCAACGTCCCGGCCGATGAGAATGGTGAACCACAGGCACTCCGGTTCGTCATCCACCATCTGCACTTCTTCTTCCACATTCAGCAGCTCAATGAACTCTTTCCCGGTCACCGGGTTGGTCGTGCTGCGGTGGTAATCCCAGACCAGATACTCGGTCTGCTCCAGTTCGTCGGCCTGAACCGTGCCGTCGCCATCACGATCCTTGAGAATGGTCACCCGGCAACCGTACGGAGACCGCACGTCGTCGATCCGCCAGTAGGTCGGTTGGTCGGCTTCGTCATACGCCACCCCATCGGCATCCTGCAGGATCCGAAAGACCCCATCGGGGTCGGCCAGCACGGCCAGAAAGCCGTTTTTTTCGGCGAAGTCCCAGCCAAATTCGGTGAACGCCTGCAAGACCTGCACCCGGTGCCCCAGTTCATTCCCGATATCTTCATCGGGAATGAGTCGCAGCTTGAGCCGGACCGGCTGCGAACCATCGATCACGCGGGCCTTGAGGTTGTAATCGGTGTGGTAGAACCGGCGGTTCCCAACGATGGTTTCCCACACCCAGATCGATTCGATGAAGAACACCAGATCGGCCAGATCGGTATCGTGGGTGACCATGACCGAGGTTCCCACCCGGCACTTCAGCGGATTGTGAACCCGCTGCTCCTGCGGAGTCATGTCCCGCTTGTTCCGGCCGGTCAGCATCTCGAACAGCGTGCGTCCTTGGCCGTCGGCTGATGTCATTTCGAGGGCTCTCATCGCCGCGGGTCGTCCGCGGGGGTGGGGAAACAAAGGTGTGGGGAAGCGTCGTCACCGGGACCGGAGGCAAAAGTCGCGCGCGAAGGTTTGCCGTCGCCCGCAGGGTTCAGCGGCCCCACCGCATCCGGAAGACCAGCCACCACAGCCCCGCCAGCACGCCGGTGGTCAGCAGCAGGGACCAGAGCCAGCCCCCACCCGATTGCGACCGCACCACCTCGCGCTGCGCAGCGGCCGCTGGCATGACGGTCGGGTTGTACGCCGCCTCGACGTAGTCCTGGTCGTACTGGTCGCTCGGATTCTCGGCGAACTCGGGATCGACATAGTCGGGATCGCGACGTTTCTTTTCGGACTCGAGGGCGGCCAGGCGACGTTGGACCTCGGCGTCCCGCGCGGCTTCGGCATAGGCCTCGGTACTGATCCGCGACTGGTTGTGGTAGAGCCACTCCGCCCGCCGACTGGCATTCCATTCCATCATCATCCACCAGAACCCCAGCGAATACGGGCCAATTCCATACCCCACCGGGCGACCCCAATAGTAGTCGTAGGGATGGCTGTAGTTGTAAACCGTCACATGGTTCACGATGCGCCGCTGACGCTCTTCGGGCTGGATGTAAGTCGAAGGGCGCCCGCGCAGGTCATTGACCCCCTTCGACTGCGCGTCGACCTTGACGGTGCGACCGCCGACGGTCGCCTCGGACCGGGGAGGTGCCGTGGCCCGTTGCGTCTCCACGAACGACCGGCGACTTTCTTCCCGCCGCTGAGACTGCGCCTTGGGGCTGGCAGAATCGGTCGCGCGGGGCTTCGAACCGGCGGTTGTCCCTGGGGTGGATCCGCCCGATCCCCCGGCGAATTTCCCAGACGACGTTCCCGAGGGTTTGGCAGTCCCTCCAGTGGCGGTGGAAGACGACCCGGGAGCCGCCGGCTTGGGCTTTGACGAAGTCGATCCCGACGGGGCCGCCGTGCCCGTCTTGCCGGCTCCCCCTCCAAACGCACCTCCACTGGAGGGCTTTGAACCTGAGGAAGGCGCGGTGGGCCGGGACGAACCACCAGAGGGCCGCGCGCTCCCGCCGGAGGAGGGTCTCGAAGATCCCCCCGAGGACGGTCGGCTACCCCCAGATCGCGCCCCGCCGCTCGAGCCGCCGCGGCGCTGTGCCAGAACCGCTGCAGGGGAGCAGATGACGACCGTGATGATCACGAGACAGGGAAACCACCGGAAGAACGGCATGCTGCTTTCCTCAAACTGAAGGGCAGAGGCGCACGGGACGTGTCGTGGAGCCAGAGGAGACCGGGATGGAGGCGGAACGCCCCGTTGCATCGCAATCCATTCTATGCAGACTACTGGAGAAGTGGGGTTGAATCCACCGGATGCGAGTGGGAAGCATGGCCCCGGGCAAGTCGACCTGCGGGACGAATACCGAACGAATCCCCGGACAGCCACCCCCCTCGGGGGACTGTGTGGCCATGTTTCGCCCCGTCGAGCTGACCTCGCGGGGTCCTTCGACAGCGGAATCGCCAACCGCACCGCTCGTTGCTGTCCTCGCCGCTCACCTCAAACCGCCGCCGCCCCCGGCTCAACCCGGATGTCCATCTGGGGCCCCGCACAACCCGCCAAGATCCCATCCGACCCCAGCCACCCAGACCCCCAGCCCACTGTTTCTCTGTTCCATCGCATCTTCTCCTCACTGCCGGACTTACTGCCGGGCTTCGCCCAATCCGTACCAGGAAGCTCCCAACGCATCCAAAACAACCGATGCCTGCCGCCAGATCCGGCAGAGCCGGCAAATTCGACTCAAGCTCTCCAATCAACACAGTCGAAAGAGATGGAACGTGCGATTGCGGACGCAGACTTCCTGCCCGGTCCCTCCCGAGCATCTCCTGGAATGCACCTCGGCTTCTTCCCGAACACCTCGTCGCGAATCCTCCCCCTGCGGGTGCTGCTGACCACTCTGTTCCTGGTCAGCCAGTGGGGTTGCGCGGCGACACCGGGTCGAACCACGATTCAA
>Ga0315905_10004192_pt1 | contig 14717 bp, 11 predicted proteins | sample LakEriMetagenome_5_FD_203522 | JGI IMG/M metagenome (GOLD analysis project Ga0315905, IMG submission 203522) | Freshwater fungal communities from buoy surface, Lake Erie, Ohio, United States - Buoy 4 MA121 | ecosystem: Environmental > Aquatic > Freshwater > Lake | place: USA: Lake Erie, Ohio... | reverse complement strand
TTTCGCCCCCCTTTATGGTTTCGGTCCAAATTTGTCCAGAAACACCAATTATATTTTGCTTGCCTTCTTCTGTTAATTTGGTAAATCGTTGGGCTGCATCAGACCAATTCCAAGGCTTCCCATCGATAGTCTGATCGTGGGAGAGGTACAATTTGCCAGGTACGGCTTTCCAGGCTTGATACAAATCCACTACCCCACTCCAGCTATGCCCGCGTTCGTCCGGATCCCAGGAATACGCGAGATCAAAGTAGAAATTCGCACTGGAACAGATGATCACGGGAAAACCTGCATTTGCAAGTTTGTAGACCATGTCCTCCCCTCCCCAACCGGCTACTGCATTCCAGGCATACAGCTTCCAATCCTGGTCGGCAAATTTCGGGTTTGGACTTACGGCCGGGGACGAATGCGTTTGACCGATTTCTTCCCAACCACCCATCATCCAACCGTGCTTCTTCAAAATCTGAGCAGTTCGATCCCGAAAATAATCGTTTAAATCTGCTTGTTGGATGGCTGGATTTTTACTCAAAAATTCTTCGCAAATGGGAGATGCAGTCCACACCCCTTTGGGCACCTCATCGCCTCCACTGTGCCAGTTTTTTTTCTCTACGCCTGCAGCTGCATACATTTTCCCTATTTCAACTACCAGTTTTTCGTAGAAAGCATAGGTAGATTCTTGGCAGGCGCAAACCGTATTGCCTTTGAAATTTTGAGCCGATAAGTAAATGGATTGGTCTCCAGGATCTGCAAGGCGATAGGCAAGTGCCTCCTCCTGCTTTCCAGCTTGCATGTAGCTTTGGTAGCGCTTTTCCATGGCCAATATTGCCGCTCTGGAGTGGGCAGGCACCCCGAGTTCAGGGATCACTTCGATGTGTCGATCCTTCGCATACTTCAAAATCTCTTGAAAATCGGCTGCTGTGTAAAAGCCAGAACCTGAAGGGCTCTTGTTTGGATCTGCTCCAGAGGCATAATAGGGCCAAAGGAATTCGGATTCATCCGTAGAAAACCCTCTTCGACCTCCAAATTCAGTCAATTCAGGTAGTCCTGGAATCTCTATCCGCCAGCCCTCGTCATTAGCCAAATTGAAGTGAAAAACATTCAACTTATAGAAAGACATGAGATCCAAAAGCTTCAACACTTGTTCCTTGGATTGAAAGTTTCTGGCAACATCCAAGAACAAGCCTCGGTATCCGTAAGCAGGGGCATCTTCAATCTGAACCTGTGGGAGCGTTAGTGAAGTTGCTCCACCCTTCCAAATAATTGGATTCAACATCGCCAAGAAGGAATTAGCACCATACAAGGCTCCAAAGGATGTGGACGCTTGAATCAGCACCTGAGCACTTTCAATTTGGATGGTGTAACCTTCCTTTGGTAAAGATTTCACCTGTTCAAAACGAATCAATAGTGGGGCACCCGACTCCCCTTCTTTTGGTTGATATCCGTTTTGGAGAGTTTTTTCCAAGTAATTTCTTGTTTTCTCAAAGGCTTTGGGGGCATCAAGCTGAATCGCACTAGGGCTCAATTCGACTGCAGGACCGGTATATTTCCAGCTTTTTGGACTTGGTAGGTAGGGAGGAACGTCTTTGTCTGGAAGGGGAAATAAGGATCTGTTTTCGTTGTAACGTTGCTGTGCACTAGTGACTGGAAAAGTCGTTCCTTCCGCCATTTCCGCAAGTACGACTTCCGAGATCACTTCGTTTTTGGTTTGAGAGATTTCTTCGACTTTTCCATCCGCATGCGCAAGAATCAAACCTTCGGGAGGATAAGAATTCTTTAAAAATGCTCCTCTACTTTGGTAGGAAAATGAAAAGGATTCATTGGGCTGCAATGCGGGCGTTTCTCCTTCCCAAACAAAAAAATCTCCTTGCAAATGTTTCAAGTTGAGTTTTGGATCCATCGACTGACTCCGAATCGCAATAAAAATGGTATTGAAATACAACTTCCAGCCTGCATTCACTACTATGGTTCCCCGATTGGTGAGTGTAATTGTGGCAGAATGCCGTTCGGGAGAGGTAAATTTATTGTCTACCAATTCCCAGGACGAGTGGACCTGTGCCCTGGCTGTAGAAAAAATTAATCCCATCAAAAAGCATAGCAACAGCGATTTATAAAAGAATTTCCGATTCATAGTTTAGCGAGTAGTTGCTTGTATCAAAATAAATTTAAGCCAAGTTATTTTTATAAACTTCTAATTTTAAATAAATTAAGAATCAAAAGTTCAACCACCCAGAACCTAAACCCAAAAATAACCCATGCGTATAGATCAGCAAGCCAACACCATCAATGGCCGATACTTGACTTTAGATGTCTTGAGGGGCATGACTTTGGCATTTATGGTCATCGTGAATACACCCGGAGATTGGAGCACCCTTTATGCTCCGCTAGCTCATGCAGAATGGCATGGATTTACCCCTACCGACTTGGTATTTCCTACTTTTCTCTTTGTCGTGGGAAATGCAATGAGCTTTGCGCTCAAAAAAATGCAGGACATGCGGCCGGCTGATTTTTATAAAAAAGTATTCACGCGGACATTCCTTATTTTCTCTATTGGCTGGCTCCTCAATGCATTTCCTTTTTTTGAACCCAATGAAGCAGGGCAACTCGCATTTATCGACCTGAGCGAGGTTCGTCTTCTTGGAGTATTGCAGCGAATTGCATTGGCCTACCTTGGTGCAGCACTGATTCTCTATTGGGGCGGCATCAAGCTCGGCTGGATATTCAGCATCACAGCCTTACTAGCCTATTGGCCAATTCTTTATTATTTGGGAACTCCAGGGGATCCCTACAGCTTGGAAGGAAATGCTGCGCTTCACCTCGATTTGTTAGTTATTGGTGAAAAACGAATGTACATGGATGAGGGCATTCCTTTTGACCCAGAAGGCCTCTTGAGTACACTCACCTCCATCGTCAATGTAATTGCAGGGTATTTGGCGGGGAGATTTATCCAGAGAAACGGAAATAGTGTACCTGCAATTCGCTTCCTCCTCTTATCAGGAATTCTTTTGATTGGACTAAGCTATGCTTGGGATCTTGGATTTCCGATCAACAAGAAAATTTGGACCAGCCCCTACGTATTGCTTACAGTTGGCTGGGATTTGGTCCTGCTGTCTCTTTTGATTTTTGTGATTGGTGTAGCCAAATTCTCAAAATGGACCTACTTCTTCCAAGCCTTTGGGCGCAATCCGCTGATCTTGTATGTTTGTTCCGGCATTGTAATCGCACTAATTTCTTTCATCCCCATCGGAGACAGCAACTTGAAAAATTTCATCTATGCTGAGGCCTTTACCAGCTGGCTAGAACCTAAAGCTGCCTCCTTCCTATTCGCTATCGCTTACATGCTCTTGATTTGGAGCATAGGATTCTTGATGGATAAAAACAAAATCTACATCAAAGTTTAGCGGAAATTAAACAAATCAAATCGGGTTGAGTGAAAGCTGAAGTAATGCTTTTTCTCAACCCGTTAAATTTGATTTAAAATCAAAGGTAGCCTTTGGTGATTCGTTGGATGTATTTGCCTACTATATCAAACTCGAGGTTAATCTGATCCCCTGCTCTCAGTTCATGAAAATTGGTGAACTCGTAAGTATACGGGATAATGGCTACAGAAAAAGCCCCTGGAGCAGAATTGAAGCAGGTCAGGCTTGTACCATTCAAAGTGATGGAGCCTTTCTCCACAGTTACATTGCCCAAGGAGGCATCGTACCTGACGTCTACCAACCAGGAGCCATCTTGATCCACAATTCGAAGGATGGTCCCTATCTGGTCCACATGACCTTGAACGATATGTCCATCAAATCGTCCATTTGCTGCCATGCACCGCTCTAAATTTACTTTTTTACCAACCTTCCAAGAGGATAAATTGGTCTTTTGCAAGGTTTCGTCGATAGCGGTTACCCGATAACCTTCAGAAGTGATTTCAACTACCGTCAGGCATACCCCGTCGTGTGCCAAAGATTGATCTACCTTCAATTCTGAATAAAGAGGGCTTGAAAAATAAAAATGGGTGTTTGTTCCTTCGGTAGTGATTTGGCTGAGGGTTCCGATGGCTTCAATAATTCCAGTAAACATGTGCTGACTTTTAGATACTTCTGACAATCTATACCAAAAATTGCCTTTTCGGATTCAAAGTACGGCAATTAATCAATTATCTTCGAGGGCTCAAGACCAAAATACATGCTCAAGTTAGAAGATACCTACCTACACAAAGGAAAGCGCAAGGTCCTGGTGGCCGAACTTCGAAAAAAGGGTATCCAAAACGAGGCAGTCTTGACAGCAATTAATACGCTACCGCGACACTTTTTTTTCGATACAGCCTTGATTTCCCATGCCTACGAGGATAAGGCATTTCCAATTGGTGAAGGGCAAACCATCTCTCAACCCTATACCGTCGCTTTTCAATCCACCCTACTGGAAGTTACCCCAGGAGATAAAATCCTTGAAATCGGAACGGGATCGGGGTATCAGGCTTGTATTTTACATTTACTCGGTGCAGAGGTCATTAGCATCGAATACCAAAAAAAGCTTTTTGAACATACTGGCCGTTTTCTACAGCGACTGGGAATCCAACTCCAGCTTTTCTATGGAGACGGTACTGGTGGAATCCCCGCCCATGCACCCTATGATAAAATCATCGTCACAGCTGGTGCTCCAGTCGTTCCCGAAGCCTTGATCCAGCAACTGAAAATTGGAGGAATTCTAGTAATCCCAGTGGGAGACCGAAGCAAACAGGCTATGGTCAAAATCACCAAAAAGTCGGCCACCGAAATCCAACGCGAAGAGTTTGAAGGCTTTGCCTTTGTGCCCTTGCTTGGAAAAGATGGCTGGAACTCCTAATTCCGCATTCGACTCGCTAATACAAAGCCAAATTAAATTTGGAATTAATTCGAAAATTTACCTCTCGCAGAATTTTAGTGCTATTTTTGAGACAAATTAGACCGTATGCCGAATCAAAAGTTTGCTAAGAACTCTGTCACCATCATGACGGAGATGGTGCTTCCCAACGATACCAACACGCTTAATAACCTCATGGGTGGGCGACTGATGCATTGGATGGATATCGTAGCCGCCATTGCTGCACAGAAGCATTGCAACCGGATTGTGGTTACCGCTTCGGCAGATAGCATTTCGTTCAAGCAACCGATCAATCTTGGAAATGTGGTGACGCTTCGCTCCCAAGTAACCCGAGCATTTAATTCTTCCATGGAAGTTTTCATTGAGGTGACGGCAGAGGATATTCCTGCAAACAAAAAGATCATGACTCACCGGGCCTTCTTTACGTTTGTGGCAGTGGATCAAAATGGCAAACCCATTGAAGTTCCTGAAGTGGTTCCAGAGACGGCCGAAGAGATTGAATTTTTTGAAGGGGCTTTAAGAAGAAGGCAACTCCGACTGGTCCTTGCCCAACGCATGAAACCCGAGGATGCAGTGGAATTACGGGCTATTTTCAACTTAGACAAGAAATAAAAGCCCCTCTTTTTTTAGTAGGTTCTTTCGCTAAAGGAATGAATTACTGCTTCTGCAGCAGTTCTACCTGAGGTCATGGCCGCATTGATAGATCCATGTAAAAGGTAATCTCCTGCCAAAAACACCTGATCTAGCACCTTGCATTCGGTAAACGGAATGCTAAATTTCAAGTCAGCTACCTGTGGCAAGGCGTGGTTAATTACAAAGGTTTTGATTGGCTTAAACTGATCTCCTTTTATACCGGATAGGTATTCTAACTCCCCTTGCACCATTTTGATCAATTCTTTTTCGCTTAAAACACTATCCAACACCGTCACAGAAAGCAAGGATTTACCTGCTGGTGCATAGTCTTTGGATACATCGTCCATGAAAACGAAGTTGTTGATCACGTGCTGTCCCGTGAGCAAACCGATCATGGGTCTACCCAAAAATGATTTTGGGGCCGAAAAATAGAGGTTGATCACCTTGCGCGAAGGAGCAAACTGCCCTTCCAACTGCTTCATCAACCGATCAGGCTGAACCGCTACGATGATTCGATCTGCCACTAGTTGCGTTCCATCTTCTAAAGTTAGCTGCGGACCCTCCACCGAAGCAACAGGACAGTTAAACCGAATCTCTGTCTTCCGCAGTTGGCTTTTGATCATTTCGGGAATTTCTCCCATGCCCTTAGCGGGTAAAGCGGCATAGCCTTGAGAAAACATTTTAAACACAAACTCAAACATTCGTGAACTGGTTTCCAGCTTGTCCTCCAAAAATATCCCCCTGAAAAATGGGGTGAAAAAATTGGTGATGATGGCATCCGAAAAACCGTAGTTTTTCAAGTACTGATGGGTAGGAACAGAGGGTTCGGCAAAAATCTCCTCCGAACTCTTCTTTTTTAGTTCTTGCGTGAGTGTAAACACTTTGACCTTATCCAAAAAAGTCCCCACTCTAGAAACAGCCATTCCAACTAGTTTAAGCGGGTTTCGAAGCGGATCAGTCAAAATATAGGAATCCTTTCCTTCAAAAATGATAGCTCCAGGATCAAAATTTTTAAGTTGCAAGGCTGAAAAATCAAGATACCTTTTGGCTTCAGGATAGGCCGTATTCAATACTTGAAAACCATGATCCAGCCGGAATCCATCCACGATATCCGTTTTCATCCGACCCCCTACTCGATCCGATGCTTCCAAGATCACTGGAGCAAAACCCGCTTTTTCAAGCTCCAAGGCTGCTACTAATCCCGAAAGACCTGCACCTACAATGTATATTTTCTTTTCGCTCATCTTCAGCTACTCTAAATCAAAAGAATGAAATTGGATTCTTTCCCAGAGCCAACGAGAACTCGGAACTAATTTGTAAACATAAACTTCAGCAAAGAGTTTGAAATCCACCGAGCAAAAAAGATTTGATAAATGGTCAGGGTTTTAATCACCCATTGTAGTAAACTCGAATAAAAAAGGACCGCATCATGAAGAACCTCTTCCTTTCTATTTTTATCCTTGGTACGAGCGCTTTTGCTTCCCAAGCACAAAGCTATTTTCCCGAAGCTGGAAATTGGCAAACTAAAGCTCCCAAAGAGCTAGGGCTGGATGCCGGGAAACTGCAAGAAGCGATCCGATTTGCACAAACGCATGAGAGCGCAGAAAACCCAAATCTAAAAATTGCACATTACGAGAGTGGTTTTGGGCGAGAACCTTTTGGCTATCCTGTAGGCCCCATGAAGGAACGTGGTTCTGCTACCGGATTGATCATTTACAAAGGATATGTGGTCGGTCAATGGGGAGATCCGGCACGAGTGGATTTGACATTTAGTGTGGCCAAAAGCTTCCTTTCCACCACTGCTGGATTGGCTGTAGAAGCGGGATTAATCCGTTCTGAAAAGGACTTGGTTCATCCCTACATGGCCCCCATTTATCCCTATGATCCTTTCCGCTTGGCGATCAACAAGGCGGATCAACTAGACCAGGAAGATGTGTTTGAGCTTTTTGGTACCCCACATAACAAGAAAATTACCTGGGATCATTTGCTACGACAAACTTCCGATTGGGAGGGCACGCTGTGGGGTAAACCCGACTGGGGAGATCGACCTGCTGAAGGGGTCAAGCAAAAAAGAGCTCGTGAGCAACGGGAACCAGGCAGCAGCTACGAGTACAACGACACCCGAGTCAATGTATTAGCACTTGCGCTTTTGAATATCTGGAGAAAGCCACTACCTCAGGTGCTCAAAGAAAAAATCATGGACCCCATTGGAGCAAGCCCAACCTGGAGATGGACCGGATACGAAAATTCATTTGTAGTCCTCGATGGCCAAATCGTCCAATCGGTGAGCGGGGGTTCGCACTGGGGTGGTGGCATGATGCTATCCGCTTGGGATCAGGCTCGATTTGGGTACCTGACGCTTCGGAATGGAAATTGGAAAGGGAAACAGCTGATCCCTACCTCTTGGATCAATCTCTCAAAAACTCCAACTCCCGTTCAGCCTGATTATGGGTTTATGAATTATTACTTGAACCTGGAGCAAAAGCAAATTTCTTCCGCTCCCAAATCCGCATTTCTTCACCTCGGTGCAGGAACCAATATGATCTATGTGGATCCAGAAAACGACTTGCTGGTGGTATCAAGATGGATTCCAAATGGAGATAAGGCCGAATTAATTCGTCTTATTTTAGAGAGTTTACCCAAGCAAAAATAGCTATAGGTCCCGATTTGAAATCTGAGGGTTCAAGTACATTTCTTGCTCAGTTGGAGAAAGGATTGAATACCCGAGTTCCAAGGGTGATGGACCGATCCAACTGCTTTTTCGGCCAGTAAGGCTAAGCTTTTTCGCTTTCCGATCCAGTGTCAGAACCCCAAATAGAACAGTTGCATAGGGGCAAGTAAAGGCTAAAGATGGATAAGCAGCATGAGTGTTGGCATCTAAACTCAAATGTCTATGCTTTTCTCCTACCCAATAATAGGAAGCGGAATTGATATGCAAGTAAGATACCCCTGCTACTTTGATCAATTGGTCTACGTGCGCATGGCCATTGATAGCCAAGATGATTTTACTGGCGTGTACTGACAATAGGTTTTGGATCTCCACCGCATTGTCGATCGTGTAGATCCCCGCAATCGGCTGATGCGAAATGACAATCACTGGCTCCTTTGAATCCTCCAATTGTTGATTCAACCAGTCCTGCTGCTCTTTTCCAATGTAGGAAGCATAGCCCCCCTTGGTCGTTGGAGAGCCTGGATCGTTTCCATCCAAAACCAAAATTCGTACACCTTGAATGACTTGTGCATAGAAGGCTGCCGGCATTCCAAAAGCTTGAATTGCTTGCTCCTTACTGTATCCCTCATCCATGTCGTGGTTCCCAAGCACATGATAGGCTGGTATATTTCCTTGATTAAATGCCGCTATAAAAGAGGCATTTGCTGGTTTGGGAATGGCAAAATCTCCGAGCTGAATCTTGGCATGCGCCTCCACTCGATTCATTTCTTCCAGGAAAGTTTGAATTCGGAGATCCGAATCATGTATAGCGTCTCGATGGAGGTCGGCAATCAATCCAAAACGTAAACTTTCTGTTTGTCCTGCCCACAGCTTTAGGATCGAAGAAGGCAAGGCCAGTGAAAAGGAAGTAAGGACAGTGGATTTAATAAAACTTCGACGATCGAGAGACATAGTGTTTAGTATAATTCGATTGAACCCTTCTAATTCGATAATTTTTTATGAAAAATCAGTGCTGGCACAAGACCCAAGTCTGGATGACGGTACGCTTCGGGAATCTCCCCAATGACCGCGAAGCCAAGTGACTTCCAGAGCTGAACGGCACGCTGGTTGGATTTGATCACAAAATTGAATTGCATGGCCAAAAACCCACGAGACTTGGCTTCTATCTGGGCAAACTCCCCCATCCATCGCCCAATGCCCTGCCCTTCTGCTGCAGGTGCAACGACAAAGCCTGCATTACAAATGTGGTCCCCCAAGCACTCCTGATTGGCTTTGAGGTAGAAGGTACCCACAACTTCTCCGTCTCGTTCCACTACAAAAGTGGATTTATCAGTTCCCATCCAGTAACCCATCAGCGATTCTTTCGATTTATCTAGCGAAAAAACATAGGTTCCTCCCTTTCGAACCATGGGCTCCAGGATCCCCCAAAGGGCTTCTTCGTCTTTAATCGTCGCAATTCTAGCGGTGGGTCTGGAGTTCATCAAGGAAAAGAAAGGAGCCATCCGATGCAGGATGGATCAAACTAATGGACAAGAATGGGAAAGTTCTAAAATAGCAATGGATTTACCAAGACCAGATTTCTGCGGATTCCCATGAAGTTTTGCGCAAACGGATACGATTTCTCAATTTGGGAAGATATATTCGTCGAATCATCTGACCCATGCATTCCAGTTCCTACCAAAAAGTATCCGGTTTTTTAATGGCCATCGCCTCGGCTATATTTTGGGGTATCTCAGGAACCTGTGCACAGTTTTTGTTTCAAACCAAGGGAGTAGATCCTGCCTGGCTCGTCTCGTGGCGCATGTTGCTAGCGGGCACCTTGCTGGTGCTTTATTCCATTGCTAAAGAGAAAAAAGCAGCCCTTGGCATCTGGAAAACTCCTAAGAATATTGGAAAACTAGTGCTTTTTGGAATTTTGGGGATGGTTTCGGTGCAATACACCTACTTCTACAGCATTTCCCTATCCAATGCTGCCACAGCTACGATCTTGCAATACATCGGGCCTGTCTTTGTCCTTGGCTTCTATGCGGTAAAAAATAAAACCTGGCCTGTGCTCGGAGAATATTTAGCCTTGATTTTTGCACTCGCAGGCACCTTCCTTTTAGTCACCCATGGCTCTACCGAAGCACTGGTGATTTCAGATCAAGCCCTGTTGTGGGGAATTTTATCCGCCTTGGCGCTTGCCTTCTACACCATCCAACCCGTTGGCTTATTGCGTAGCTTTTCTCCTGCGGCCATTACAGGTTGGGGTATGTTGATTGGCGGGGTTGTCCTGTGCATGGGCACTCAGCCATGGAGTTTTTCGGGTACTTGGGATGGAGAAACTTGGCTAGCCTTTGCCTACATCGTACTTTTTGGAACGGTGCTCGCCTTTTATTTCTTTCTGACTGCAGTTTCCAAAATCGGGGCTACTTTCGCCAGCTTGCTCTGCAGTGTAGAACCTCTAGCCGCCACCCTAACTGCTGTTCTCTGGTTAGGTGTATCTTTTTCAGGGTACGATTGGGCAGGAACAATCTTGATCTTGAGTACCGTTGCCTTGCTGACCCTTTCGAAGAAAAAGGAGTCCTAAGCCCTTAAATTCGAGCTTGATAGGTATACAACTCGAAATACCTTCCTTTTTTGGCAAGTAGCTCCTCATGTCTGCCCTGCTCTACCACTTGGCCTTGTTCGATGACCAATATCTGGTCTGCTTGTCGGATGGTACTTAGTCGGTGAGCGATAACAAAGGTGGTTCGCCCATGCATCAACTCTTTCAAACTCGCCTGAATTAAGGATTCCGATTCGGTATCCAAGTTGGAAGTAGCCTCATCCAAAATAAGGATTCGTGGATCTGCCAAAATTGCACGGGCGATTGCAATTCGCTGACGCTGCCCACCCGAAAGCTTGACTCCTCTTTCTCCAATCAGCGTATCCAAACCCTGTTCAAAGCGATCCGTAAATTCATGCACGTGTGCAGCCTTAACTGCCATCTCCAATTGTGCTTCAGAAGAATCAGGTCTTGGGAATAAAATGTTTTCTCGAATGGTGCCTTCAAAAAGAAAATCATCTTGAAGCACCACCCCTAGCTGCGCACGAAAAGCATCCAAGGTGATGGTTTGTAGGTCATGACCATCCAAATACACGACTCCTCCATCTGGGTTTAAAAAAGTGGCTGCCAAACCAGCAATGGTGGTTTTTCCAGATCCTGAGGTGCCCACCAAGGCAGTAACTGAACCTGCTGGCGCTTCGAAGCTAATCCCTTTGACCACATCCTTGCCAGACTCGTAGGCAAAGGATACGTTTTCGAATCGAATGTCCCCTTTAATGACTTCCAATTGCACGGTGCGCTTTTTATCGTCCGATTCCAAAGGCATGTTCATGATTTCCTCAGTCCGGTCCAAACCTGCAAAGGCTTCGGTGAGTTGGCTGCCGATATTGGACATCTGCACAATCGGAGCAATCATAAATCCTAAGTATAGGGTAAAGGCAAGAAAATCTCCAAAGGTCATCTGCCCTTGCATAATCTGATATCCCCCCAATCCCATGATACCCGCAGATGCCAATCCCAACAATAATGCCCCTGCAGAAGTCACAAAGCTCGTTGCCGTCAAACTCGCTTTCACATTCAAAAACAGTTCTTCAACCCCTTTCTCAAAGGTTTTAATCTCCTGATTTTCAGCATTAAATCCTTTAATTACTCGAATTCCACCCAAGGTTTCGGTGAGTCTACCCGTTACTTGCGCATTGATTTTTCCTCTTTCTCGGAAGATGGGTCTGATTTTACTAAAGGCCTTGAGCGATACCAATCCAAAAATCAATACGGGCAATAACACAAAGGCAGTCATCGAAGGACTAATGGAAATCAACAAGACCAAGGAAATGATCGCTGCCAATCCGCCGCCGATCATTTGGGCAAAGCCTGTTCCTACCAGGTTTCGAACCCCTTCTACATCGGTCATGATGCGAGATACCAGCTCCCCTGTTTTGGAATTATCAAAAAATCGAATGGGCAACTTGATGATGTGCTGCTGTACCTTGGACCGCAACTTGGATATCAATAGCTGGGCTTCCACACTTAAGATTTGAGTGAGGGAATAAGAAGTAACTGCTTGCACGAAGATGGCAAGTACCACCGCTAGGATCAACCACTTCAATTGCTCCAAGTCATTGCTTGGGATCACCTCGTCAATCAGGAATTTGGTAGCACCAGGCAGTACCAAACTCGCTAGCCTGCTGATGATGATTAAAATGAGGCCAATGAAAAGTTGTTTGCGACGAGGCCAGATAATGGTTGAAAATACTTGACGGATGGTGACTTTACGTTCCTGCTTGGGTGCCATGAAATTGAAACTAAATGGAGGTATGGGGAATAAAAAAGCCTGTTACTGAAGAACAGGCTTTGTATTTTTTAAGTAGATCGCTTTAGTTGGACTTAGTCAACACATTCGATATCAAGGAAACTTTTTCGATCGGTTCAGAGGCATTGGAATAAATACGAACCACCGAATTTTGCTTACCCACCTTTCCAGTGGAATTGAAGGAAACCTTGATTTCAGCAGATTTTCCAGGTGCTACTGGCTCCTTTGGCCAGCTAGGTACTGTACAACCACAAGTGGCTGCTACATTGGAAATGATCAAAGGTTGCTTACCTGTATTGGTCAAAACAAAGGTATGAGCCACTTGTTGTCCCTGTGTGATATCCCCAAAGTCCTTGGAATTTTCTTTAAAGGTGATCACTGGACCTGATTCTTGAGCCTGAACTTGAGTTGCAAGCGCCAAAACAAAGAAGCTGAAAAGAAGTGCTATTTTTTTCATGAGCATGTGGTTTAATGGTCAAATATTCAAATTTTGATGGAGTCTTCAAAGAAACAGAAAGGAAATAGATTAAAATTCCATTACTCCCATAACCTTAAATCCACCCAGAATCTAGTTCGATCAGACTGAATGAAGCATTTTCGCAACTAATCCATCGGATCTTCCTCTACCAAACCCTTAACGAAAAAGGTAGGAGAAAAGTTGACTAGGTACAGTTCTTCCGATGCTCGTGTGACTGCAGTATACAGCCAACGAACAAATTCGGTATCCACTTGCTCTTCGACCAGGTACCCTTGATCAATAAATACCGCCTTCCATTGTCCCCCTTGGGCTTTGTGGCAAGTGATGGCATAGGCAAATTTAACTTGCAACGCATTTAGATAGGGATCCTTCCGAATGTACTCCATTCGTTCAGTTTTGTTGGCTAGGTCCGCATAGTCTTCACTGACCTGATCGTAAAGTGATCGATACTGTTCTCGAGTGAGCGAAGGACCCGACGAGTACAAGGTATCTAGGATCACTTTCGCCTCAAAATAGGGTTCCTCTGGATAGTCCAACAAACGCAATTCTAGCGTGGCAAATCGTAAGCCGTACCGCTCCTCAAAATTTCGAATCTTCATCACCTCGACCAAATCCCCATTGGCTAAAAAATTGACCTTTTCGGATTCGGCCATGTAGGTATAGTTGTTCTTGACGATCATCAGCAAGTCACCCGAACAAATTTCATCCTCGTAAAAATGAATCGTCCGCCGAATGTATCCATTGTATTGTACCGCTGACTTATTGGAACGGGTGATGATGCAGGTGTTCTCTGTCCCATATTTGGAATAGGCATAGCGAAGGCCATCTTCTAGCTTTTCGGAAGTCATTTTGAAGATGTCCTTAAACAGGTGGGTTTGGATTTGGATGGCAGCTTTTTCTAATCCTAGTTCATTCCGGAGACTTGTGGCGTTAAATAAAATCCCAGACTCCAACTTCTGTCGCATGACTTCAACCAACTCGATCTGCTCTGCATTTAGTCTGTAATGCCGAAGCAGGTATTCTGCATCCAGTGCAGGACTGTACTGGCTTCCAACGGGTGGCAACTGGGCAGTATCCCCAACAAATAGCAATCGATTCCCTTCACCTGAAAAGGTATAGGTAATCAAATCCCACAGCAGGTTTCCAGACATTCCTCCATCATCAGCTAGCATGGAGGATTCATCGACCACAAAAAGCGTGTCCTTGAAATAATTCTTTTGCAGTGTGAAGCCTCCACCTAGCGTACCTGGATCTCCTTTTGGTTTGTAGATTATCTTGTGAATGGTAAATGCTGATCGACCGGAGTACGTACTCATCACCTTTGCCGCCCTGCCTGTTGGTGCTAATAAAAGGGGTCGTAAATTTAGACTAGGCAGGATTTTGACCACGGCGGACAAAAGGGAGGTTTTTCCCGTTCCTGCATATCCTTTTAGAATAAAGACCGGCTTATCTTCAGATGGCTTTCGGAAAAAATCATCCATTTTTACAAAAAAACTGGCCTGCCCTTGAGTAGGTTGAAATGGAAAGCTCCTTCGTAGTAATTCAGAGGGAGCAGGTGGCAGGGAGGTCGGTTTGTTCATCGCTAGACGAAAGTACATGTCAGAAGATAAGATCAGCAAAGAAATTGAGTCTAAATTTGGAAACAGGCTCCGAATACGCGTGAATGGCGTATTGATTGAAGAAAACAAAATTCTTTTAGTCAAGCATAAAATGAGTGCGGATCGAGATTTTTGGTCCACACCTGGCGGAG
>Ga0315905_10004190_pt1 | contig 14720 bp, 7 predicted proteins | sample LakEriMetagenome_5_FD_203522 | JGI IMG/M metagenome (GOLD analysis project Ga0315905, IMG submission 203522) | Freshwater fungal communities from buoy surface, Lake Erie, Ohio, United States - Buoy 4 MA121 | ecosystem: Environmental > Aquatic > Freshwater > Lake | place: USA: Lake Erie, Ohio... | reverse complement strand
CCTGGGAATCGCCTCGACGGCCAGAGGCTCCAGACCCGGGGGCTCCACTCCGGCGTTCTCGGCCACCTCGATCGCCTGGTCTCGTGCGGCTTGGGCCCTGGCTGCAGCTGTCTCGTCCTTGCTGTTCAGCTCGGCCTGCTCAGCATCTGGTGCATCCGCCTCTCGGGCAGCTCTGGCCTCCTCTGCCTCCTCCTGCCGCTGCCGAGCCGTCGCTGCAGCGCTCTCCGCTTCCATCCCGTTGCGGGCCTAACGATTCCTGGCCAGACGCTCCTGGAGCCGTTGCAACTCATCGGGCAGATCGCTGCTGAGTATCCCCTTGCCGTAGCGCTTGACGTCCTGGGCATCGAGGGTCTCCGCCCGGCGCAAAGCTCCTTGAGAGCCCGATTGACGCAGTTCCGATACGGATCCTTCGGGGCATCGAAACCCTGCCTATAACCGTGCCTAGCTTGGCCCCTTTTGGGCTTTTTCGTGCCTAAATCGTGCCTAACCCCAAAACCGCCCCGGCCATCAGCCCCTTACCGAAACCCAGTTGCTGCAGGGGTTTTAAGCGATGGGGGCAGGGGGACTTGAACCCCCACAGTCTTGCGACCTGCGGATTTTAAGTCCGCTGCGTCTACCATTCCGCCATGCCCCCTCAGTCACCGCAACGCTTTTCGGGGATTCTTGGCGCCCGTGTCTGCCGGAAAGAGGCAGACCTGGCAAACCCCAAACCACAATCTGCGAAACGGTAGATGCATCCTATGGGTCTTGGCGCAGGGTCTTGGAGCCAGGCCAGCTGCACCGCCAGACTCCCCCCCTGGCTGGCGTCCGCTGCTCTCCACCACGATCAGGTCGGTTGCCCCACAACGGAGGCGACAAAACGCCTGCCCTCGGGTTCGGGCGACGATGCGGCGACTCATGATGTCGGCGAACGCCTGTGGGCAGGCTGGATCTCGCTGGCGGGTGGTGACCATCGGTCCTTGTCAGGGATGGTGCAGGTTTCGGTGGGAGTGAGGTTCAGGAGCTGCTGCCGATGGCTGCCATCGCAGGTTCATTCGCCCCCGCTCATTCGCCCCTGCCCTGCATCGCGAGGCGGATGCCCTTCATCTCTGTCGCACCGCCTTCTCGTAGGCCTCCAGGTCCTTGCAGGGCGTCCATTGCTGGCCTATTGCAAAGGCACCGGTGCACTTGAGCTGCAGGGTCCGCTGCATAGCGGCCGCCTTGGTGGCGAACATGTCGTTGACCTGGGCCTCAAGCCGCGTTGCCGCCGCCATGCCCAGGATGAGTGGTGCGATCAGGAGTGGTGCGATCAGGAGTGGTGCGATCCAGCTTGGACAGAGCAAGCTGTCGTACTTCAGGTACTGAGGCTCGTAGCGCCCATCGAGCTGGAGCATCTGCGCAGAGTGATGATCCCTTGGTGCTGCGCCACGATGATCGCGAGCGCACAAACGCCGGATGGTGGGATTGCTGCTGTTGGCGAGGGCGTCATGGGCCATCAGTAGCGCTTCTCCATGGTGATGGAGCATCCCCTCCACTAACCAGGTCACCCGGATGGCGGCGCGATCGGCCTGGGCGCATCTCCCTCATCCTGAGCCATGCCGTGCATGAGGCCCTGCTGATTTGCTCAAAAAACGAAACCCGTCCCGTTTCGAACCTTTGAGCCTATCTGCTGGAGTAGGCCCTTGAAGCCGAGCGGCATCTAGAGGTTGCCGCCGTCGATCCCATCGCCGCTCCGATACGCCGCGGCTCACCCGCTAGGTAATGAGGAGCCGTTCAGGCCCAGCTGCCGATCCCACCAGCTCAACGCCACGCCGTTGGATCTCGCGGGCGTACTCGGTCCAGGTACCCTGGCCCCAGTAGCGGAAACAACTTGTTTCGAGCAGCAGCAGGTGAAGCAGGGCCTGCTGATAGGGCTCGGTGCTGGTCACCGCAGGATCGGCCGCCACCTGAGGATCGAACACCTGGTGGAACTGGGCACTGAGCTGGTTCATCGGCTCAAGCACATTGGTGTAGCCCTCCACCCAGCTGAGGTTGTTGGTCCAGGAGGCACCGGCCATCGAGAAGCCGGGGTCGGCGGCCTGGAGTGCGGCGATCGCCACCTCCACAGCTTCCGGGCTGCTCGAACCGCCCACCTGCTGCCAGACCCTGTGCTGCCCCACCGCCTGAATCGGTGCGAAATCGGCGCCGCTAATACCGCTGATTTCCAGCAGCTCCAGGTATTCGGTGCCGTTGATCGCCACCGTCCCACCGCTGCTGCCGCCGGCGATGCGTTGGTTGGCCTGAAGGAAGGCGGAGGGGAACTCATTCATCATCACGCCGCCGTTCTCTCCATCGGCGATCTGGGCCACGATCGCCGGCACGGTGATGTTGCCCAGTGTCTGCCGGTCCAGGCCGAGGGCCTCATAGCAGGGCTGCATCTGACCCACCAGCTTGGTGTCAGAGCCCTGGGTCTTGATCAGGGCGATGATGCTCACCTCCTCGCCGCGGGAGTTGCGTGCCACCAGCTGATTGGGCACGACCTTCTGATCCTGGCGCAGGCTGGAGCCATCCGGGTTCTCCACGCTGTGCTCCTGAACCAGAAGCCAGCGGTAGCCGCACTCCCGCAGGGCCTTCACCAGTTCATAGAGGGTGTCGGGATGGTTGGGCAGGGCCATCTCAGGCGGTGAGAAGCCCTTCACCCGTTGCAGGGCTGCATCGCCGAACAGGGCGGCGAAATGGTGCTGCCAGGCAAGGATCTGTAGCTTTAGATCGGGGATCGGCGTGGAGGGCGCTACCGCATGGCTCCAGAAGGTGCCGAGCCACTCCACATGGGGCTGAACCGAGGGATCGGTGGCGAGAAATCTGAGGGCATCGAGGATGTCGCGGCGGCCCATTTGCTCGAAACCCCAGAGCAGATTGCCGGAGTAATCCAGCATGATGCGCGGATCGCAACCCTCAGCGATCAGCTGGGGAATGAGATCAGCGAGGCGCCGGTAGCAGTGGGCGAAGGGCTCGGCGTTGTGGTTATCGCCTTCGCCGGGGTGCTCCAGCATGTACTGGAGATGGGAGATCAGCTCGCCATCACCGCCGGCCGGAATCGTGGGCTGGTGCATGTGGAGCGCGCAGGCAAAGCCCGAGCGCAGCTGCTCCGGCTTCAAGTGGGTGCGCGGCGGAACCGTCGGCCGCTGCTGCACCAGCTCCAGGATCGCGGCTTCGCGGCCGGCGATCGGCGGCAGGGGGTGGGGGGGCATCGTCGGATCTCCTGGGGGGCCTGCGCCGGCGATGCCTGCCTGGCGTGTCAGCTCCGGTCTAATCCGTCCTGGGGAGGCGCCTGGCTCCTTGGGTCCCGGCGTCAGTTGGCGGCGACGTGGTGACGTCAGAGTCCCTCGGGCGGTCTGGGCGTCGGCGAGCTCCTGCTCAAGGCGCTTGAGGCTGGTGGGAGAGCTCCGCATCAGCTTCGGAATCCAGGCGCGGGCGCTGGCCTTCGCTGCGAAAGGCAGGCAGGACGGTCGGCGGCGGCGAGGCCCGTGGCCAATCAGAGTTGAGAGTCTGCGTGCCGATTCGTGTGCCGAAACATTGAGATGATGCTTGAGATCATTGGTGACCAGCGTGCTGATCAGCAACGACGTTGGTGCATGGCTTTCCAGGATCGGCAGCAACGCTTCACTCCCATTGCGCCAAGGCCTGAAGGGCTCATTCCAGGTGGTCGTGCGTCCGTTCAAGTCCTCAGCGATCACGTGGTAGCCATCCACCAGGCCGAATAGCTCTGCACAGCAAAGATGCTGCTGGGGCGGAGAAAGTGTGCAAGGCCGCAATTAATGATCCTAGCCAAAATCCGCCACTGGAACGTCATACTCATCTGAATAGCGGCATCGAACGCCGCTGACGCCCGACCCGAATCACCCGAATCAACTGAACAGGAGTCTCGCAGGGTGACCAGACATGGGACTTTCAGGAACGACGAATGGAGCTGTGTCGATGCGATGGCAGCAGGTGAATTGTCAAGGTTAGGGATTGCGGAGGCTGCTGATCGATTGCGTTGTGGTGAACTCACGGCCGTGGACTACGCCAGCGCACTGCTGGAGCGACAACACTTAGGGCGTCGAAGAATGCGAATGCGTTCATCTGGATCGAACCAGACCGTGCGCCTGAAGCGGCCCGCGAGGCGGATGCGCGAGGAGAGCGGAGGGAGAGCCTGGCACTACTGCATGGCGTGCCTCTTGCATTCAAGGACAACATCGACATCCAGGGAACCTGCATACAACGGCCTGCAAACCGGCTCTGTCGATTTGGCCATCGGTGAGTGCGCCGCTTGCCCAGAGACACTATTTTGCCCACCACGGTGTGGCGGCAATCATCGTATCCACCACGCCGCGCCCAGCTGGTCTGATCGGCACCGACGACGATCAAATTCTGATCAACGGAGAATTGCTGTCCACATTCAGCACCTTCATCCGCAACACATCACCGGCCTCATCCGCGGGCCTTCCCTCCGTCAGCTTGCCTGCCGCCATTACAGGTGAGGGCCTACCGTTCAGCGGCTTGGTGAAACATCGGCTGCTCACGCGGGATTAGCGGGGAACAGAGCAATCACAAAGACCATAGGAACTCCTCATGGTGCGGATGAGAACCAACCCAGAACCACACGACCGTGTCATCCCAGAGGGCACCTTCAGCTCGCCATCAATGCTGGCCGGAATCGTGGGCTGGTGCATGTGGATGGCGCAGGCAAAGCCCGAGCGCAGCTGCTCCGGCCTCAAGTTGGTGCGCCACACGGAATCATCGGCTGCTGATGTGCACCAGCTCCAGGATCGCGGCCTCGCATCCGGCGATCGGCGGCAGGCGGTGGTGGGCATCGGCGGATCTCCTCGGATGGCCGCCGCGCCTCCAGTACTGGATTTTCACCAGCTCAATCTGCAGTTCCTTGAGCTCACTTTCGTAGAAATTACGATCCAGTTTGATCCTGGCCCCCTCTGGATGGACTGCGAAATCATCGAGGATCGGAGAGGGGCGGTAGGCGTCGTTAAGATCAAGTCAACCACGGCTTTTGGCAGATAGGTTCTTATCCTTGCCGGCCTGCTTGGCTTTTTTTTTTATGTTTGCCCATGGCGGCGTTGCGTAACAATGATTTTCCTTAGGTGAAATTCTGCATTTCCGCGGTCGTGGATCACACCAAACTGAGAACGCACCCCTCAGCTGACGCCAAGTCAGCTGACACAACAACACGGGCCCACGGCTAGCAGCTGTTGCCTGCAGGACGAGGACTTCTGGTGGGGCGAGCCCGCCTGAGAGCTGGTCCAACCAGTAGCAATTTAATCCCCCTGGGGTTAACGAGTTGTGAAGTTGCCTGTATTCACTCGGAGCGCACCCGGCCGATCCTCCATCATGGATGGCTAGTACCTATGACAAAAACACATGGCTAGCGTGTGTGCATTCAGTAATGCCTTCAACTGTGAACTCTTTTAGCCTTCGATTGAGCCTGCGTCAACCTGCATTTTTTCGTACCCATCATGATACCTTGCTTGCCCAGTGAGGACCCTCGCCTTGCGTCAAGGAGGGCAGCCATTGCCCGGGACCGGTCCCGCTACATCTTTCAGCACCTTTATCGCTGCGAAGCGCTACCCTCGGGCATTGCCCTAGCCGATCACTTGCCGAGTGCCGATGGCTTTGACCTCCGTTTCTTGGCCTCCGTTGGTCCGCTTGATCTGCGGGTGGCCGTTAATTCCCTGACGGTGCAGTTGCTGGAGACTGGTGAAGCCCTCACGTCCGAGAGCCATTCCCGCACTCTGCTGGGCTTGCTGGGTATTGAGCGCACACTTCCATCTGGTGCTCCCTTTCCAAAGACCACCAGCGCCCTGCTTGGCATCACCTCTTCCTTCCCTCCTGATCTGGGGTCCTACGAGAGGCTTTTCCCCTTGCTGCCCCTCCCTCAGGTGGCGAAGGTGCTCGACTCCTCGCCGTTTTTTCAGGACCGTCTTTTTGGCTGGGAGCGATTGGCTGGAGCCAATCCCGTACTTCTTCGCAATGTGACCAACATCCCGCCCCGCGAGCATGGCTACGACTGCTGCATCTTCGATACTGTTTTCCACTGGGTTAAGTCCAGATCCGGTGAGCTGGGTACCTGCGGATCGCCAGGAGATCTGCCGCCTCCTTTTCTGGTGACCGATGCAGACGTTGCCCGCACCCTACCGGGAGAGACCTTGGAATCCTTAATGGGCAAGGGGCGCTTGTTTTTCTGCGAGTACAGCGACACCGTCGGCATAAAAGCCAGTACGTACAACAGCGGTCTACTGGGGATCCCCAGGGATAAGTTTCTCTATTCCCCCTACGCCCTCTTCGCCTGGATCCCGTCGTCCGATCAAGAGCCTGGTTATCTCCAGCCCCTGGCGATTCAGTGCGATGTATCAGAACCCTACCAGCATGTCTTCACGCCCCAGGATGGCATTGCCTGGAAGATGGCAAAGACCGTGGTGCAGCAGGCTGACTCAACGGTTCAAGAGCTCGTCTCCCATCTGGCGAAAACCCATTTCATCATGGAAGCGACGCTGCTGAGCTGCCGTCGTGAGATGGCACCCTGGCATCCGATACGGGTGTTGCTTGAGGCCCATGGCACCAACACACTGGCGATCAATGACTACGCCGTCCATCACCTTATTGCTCCCGGTGGAGAAGTGGATCAGCTGTTCGCGGCGACATTAGAAGGAAACCTGGAATTGGCGGCTCGCGGCCTGGCCGGGTTTGATTTTGATTTGCTCTCCCCTGAGGCACAGGTCGAAGCACGAGGCATGGGCTGCAGCCAGTCCTTGCTTGAGGAATACCCCTGGCGTGACGATGCCCTGCTGCTTTGGCCGATCGTTCAGCGGTTTATCAAGCGTTATCTGCGCCTCTATTATTCCTGTGATCAGGATGTCTCGTGCGATCCCGAATTGCAAGCTTTTGTTCGGATACTGGCTGATCCCGATGGTGGTGCCCTGATGGGAGTGCCCGTGATCGATACCGAGGCAGCCCTGCATGGAGCGATCGCACGTTTGATCTGGACGGCAACCTTGCAGCATGCCTGTCTCAACAATGCCCAGTACGACCACTTGGGTTTTGCACCGGCTGCTCCGGGGGCCCTTTACAGTCAGGCCCCCCAGCCGAATGTGCCCCTGGCTCAGACCGACTGGATGGCCCTACTGCCACCCTTGAGCGCCGCCATCGGTCAGGCCTCCCTGCTGTATCAGTTGGCCAACACTCGCCTCGATCGTCTGGGTGAGTTTCCCGAGGGCACCTTCGTCGATCCCCGGGTGGAGGAATCCTTGACCCTCTATCGCCAGGATCTTGCCTACGCCGACGCCCTTATTCAGGGGCGCGACCAGACCCGCTTCCTCCCATATCCCTATTTACGACCGTCTCAAGCGGGTAACAGCATTTTTGTCTGATTGCAGTTCTGGTGTATCCCTACTTTTTGCATCTTCCCTCTCATTCGTTCATCGCCATGGCCATACCCACCCTCCCGCAGAATGATCCACAGCCCGATCTGCGATCAGCTGGACTTGCTGCCGACCGTGCTCTGGTGGATTTCAATCGCACCCAGCACGGCATCGTGCGACCTTCCGCAGTGCCAGAGGCTGATCAGTTTTCCTTCCGATGGGACTTTGAGGCCGAGGCTCTGGCGATTGGCGCGGAACTGGAGGGCGAGTTCGGGGCTTGGCAAGTGGCGGCGGATGACACCCGAACCCCTGGAGAACGATGGCGCTCACTGGCGGAGGGGTTGCTGCACGATCTGGAGCGTCCTTTCACAAATCAAGGGAGGCCGATTCCGTTCATCCCCTTACCTTGGCAGGCCAGAGAGCCCCTGACCATTGCCGAGCATGCGCTTCTGTTTGGAGAGCTGCCTCGCACCGAGAGCGTGAGCCGGTGGGACGATGACGCATTTTTTGCTCGGCAACGCATTGCAAGTGATTGCAATGGTCTGCTCACCCTTGTCACCGAAAGGGACTGGCCGTTACTGAAGCAACGCATCCCATTGAGTGAAGACCTCTACGCCAAGGTGGTGCCGGGAGACTCATTGTCCAGCGCTGTCGATGAGCATCGTCTATTGGTCTGTGATCTGAGCATCCTGGATGGAATTGACCCGGGATACTATGGGGAATGGCGGCGATGGCTGCCAGCGCCAATCGCACTCTTCGCGCTCGAACGGGATCGCTGCACCCTTCGTCCGGTGGCCATCCAATGTGCACAGACCCCTGGTGACGCCAACCCGATTTTCACTCCGCTGGATGATGTCGCCTGGCGCATGGCCCGAGCCTGTTATAACGGCGCTGAAAGCACGTACCACGGAGTGGTGGAACATGGTGCGCATTGCCACTTGATGATGGGAGCGATTGCCGTAGCCACGCATCGCTGCCTGGCTAAAAACCACCCAGTGCGGGTGCTACTGACTCCCCACTTGGAGATGACTATCGCGATCGCCCGCGCCACCGGTGACCTCTATGTCCCCGGCGGCCGCACCCCCACCTTGCAAAGCATCAGCGTAGACGGGATCGCCAAGCTCACGGAACGTTGCTGGCAGCAGTTTAACTGGTACGAGTGCAGCCTGGACCGCCACTTTGGCCATAGGGGCCTGGCATCTGGAGAGGTGATGAAAGAGATGCCCGTCCGCGATGATTTGGCGTTGTACGTGCCTGTTATCCGTGACTTTGTCAAAACCTACGTCCATCTTTATTATCCAGGCGATGCCGATGTGTATGGCGATGCCGAGTTGCAGCAATGGGTGCGTACTGTTCAGGATCGAAAAGGTGCCAATATCCCAAGTTTTGGAGCTATGAGGTCGCGCGTCGATACGATCAGTGACCTCATCGACACGTTGGCTTCCGTTATCTGGCGCACGGGTCCTTGGCATGCTGTGGTCAATTACCCCGTCTACGACACGACAGCTTTCGCGCCAGCCTATCCGTCTGCCCTATTTGCACCGCCTCCCCGTTTAAACCATGGACGAGAAGAAGATCTGCTTAGTTTGCTGCCGCCAGAGACGGTCGTGCGTGGTTTGTTCGTTGATTTGGTGCAAGTGTCCAATCTTCGCATTAATCGGTTGGGGCATTACGGCGCCGAGTGCTTTGAAGACGCCCGGGTTCATGGTCTGCTAGACCGCTTCCAACTGGATCTTGATGGGGTGGCACGTCGCATCGCAGAGCGCAACCGATTCCGAGTCATTCCGTATCCATTCCTAGATCCGGCTCTCGTCCCCGCAAGCATCCACATCTGAAGGCTGCTTTGGCTATGATGATTTTTAATCATTAACCTTCCCGAATCGCTAAAGGGGATGCTGAGGAGATGATCAGGGATGCCTACGAAGATCTTCATCCCGTCTCGGAAGGCGAGAATAGCATTGTTTATCGTGCACGTCGGCGAGTCGATGGCCGTTCGGTGCTCCTCAAGCTGCTGCGAGGCGAATCCTCTCCTGGATCGAACGTCAGGCACCTGCGGCGGGAGTTGGAACTGGGGTCTCTCGTTGCCCATGAGGCTCTGCTTTCCCCTAACACCCTGATTGAGGGTAGCGAACCTGCTCTTGTTTTTCCCGATCGTGGAGGCTGCTCCACCCTCTCGATGGTTGCCGATGGTCCCTTGGACCTGGAGATAGTTCTTCAAATTGGCATATCTGTGGCAGGGGGCCTGGCTGCGCTTCATGGCCACGGCGTTCTGCATGGCAACGTTACACCGATCAATATTCTCTATGCCCATTCTTTGGCTAAGTGCTGGCTGATTGATTTCGCCTTCGCCCATCGGCGCGGCCATCCTTTCGGTCAGCACGTGCTGCGCTCCCTCGCCGATTTCGCCTATGGCTCCCCGGAACAAACCGGTCGCACCAATCGATCCATCGACGAACGAAGCGACCTCTATGCCCTGGGAGCCACTCTCTTTCACCTGGCGGTAGGCCGCCCCCCCTTTGTGGGCCCTGATCCACTTCGACTGATCCATGCCCACCTGGCCCGTCCGGCCCCCTCCCCCAGGAGCCTGAACGGTGATTTGCCGGAAGACTTCGCCGCCGTGTTGCTCCATTGCTTGCAGAAGGATCCTGATGATCGCTATCAGAGCGCCGAAGGGCTTCGTCTAGATCTTTTGGCTTGTGAGCGACGACGAAAGGCTGGAGATGTCACTTTCTTTTCACCCGCACGGGAGGATCGAAGCGGTCGCCCTCGGATGACGGAGGCTTTGGTTGGTAGGGAGAGTGAGATGGCCTTTCTGCTGCGGGCCTTTCAAGATACGGCTACTGGGCGCTCACGATTTGTCTGTCTCAAGGGCTGGTCGGGTATCGGCAAATCACGCCTGGCTCAGGAGTTGTTGCCTGCTGTCACCACAGCGTCAGCTACTTGGATCAGCGGCAAGCATGAAATGCTTGGCCGTGGCCGTCCCTATTCCGGCTTGGCTCAGGCCCTCAGCCGCTGGGTACGGCAGATGGTCAACGATCCAGCCGAATCGTCGGGCCTCTTGCGTGAAAAGCTTCAGGCGGCTCTTGGTGAACAGGCTGGTTTGTTAGCGGCGCTTGTACCTGAATTGGAGCACCTGCTTGGATCCCTGCCGCGACCACCGGATCTACCCGCTGCCGAAACAGAATTGCGCATGCAGGTGTTGCTTCAGCGCCTCTTCAGTGCGCTTGCATCACCCCATGCACCTCTGGTGCTCTTCCTCGACGACCTGCAGTGGGCTGATTCGGCCACCCTGCAGATGCTGGCGCCCATTCTCACCGATTCCTCTTGCCGCCATGTTCTGGTGGTGGGGGCTTGGCGAGTCAATGAGGTTGGGACTGATCATCCCCTCACCGGTCTGATCAGTGAGCTGCAGGGGCGCGGGGCGATCCTGGAGCATCTTCAACTGGGTCCGTTGAACTCGGCGGCCACCCTTGAGGTCGTGGCCCGCTCCCTGCGGACAGCGCCCGAGCCTGTCCGAGATTTGGCTGGGGCCATCTATGCCGCCACAGGCGGCAGTCCGTTCTATGTGAGCCGCCTGCTGGCCGCCATTTGGGATGACGGGGAGCTGATGGTTACCTCGACAGGCCTCCAGTGGAATCGGCAGGCTTCCTCCTTGGCGGAGGCTCCTTTGGATGCCGTCGTGTTCCTCGGAGAGCGGTTGCGGCGTCTCGAGGGATCTGTGCAGCGTGTGCTGTCGATCGGCGCCTGGGTGGGGTCTCGCTTTCGTGCCCTGGATGTCGCCAGCGTTCTGGCCATGCCTGTGGCAACAGTGGTTTGCCTCCTCGATCAAGACGTTGTCGACGATGTGGTGCGAAGGGTTGATGATTTCTCCCCAGATCAGCTGGAAAGGAATGATGGATTGGACCTGGATGAGTTCCCCGTTTACAGCTTCCTTCACGATCGGGTGCAACAGGCTGCTGCCGAGCTCACCGATGATGAGGAGGTGGCCTTGATTCGTCTGTCGATTGCTCGCCATTTTGCTAACGGCAACCGGGTTGAGCGGTTTGAGGCCATTGATCACGCTCTTCATGCTGGCACCAGCCTGCAGGACCCGGAGGAGCGACTGCGTTTTGCTGGACTTGCGGCGTTGGCAGGAAGGCAGGCCGCTGAAGCCGCCGCCTTTGACGCGGCCCGTCGCATGTTTGAGGCCGGTATCGCATGGACCGGCGACACCATTTGGGAGAAGGACCCCTCCTTGGCGTTGGACCTTGCCATTGGCGCCGCCGAGGCCTCCTATCTCGCTGGTGACCGGGCCGGAATGGAGCGGCAACTAGCACGGGTTCTGCGCTTCAGCAGCAATCCACTGGCCCGCATCCGTGCGGATGAAATCGCGACCATGAGCCACGTGGCCGCCAACCAGATCAGCGCCTCGATCGATCGCGCTGCTGTTGCGGTGCGGCAGGCTGGCGGAACTCTCGATGGCGATCCTGGGATGCCCCAGCTCCTTTTGGGGCTGCTGCGGTCTCGCTGGGCTTTGCGGGGTGGTCGACGCTCCCATGAACGGTTGCTGCAGCTGCCGCTCTGCAGGGACCCCCTTGTGCAGGCCCGCATGCGGTTAGAGGCAAGCCTGTTCTCGCCAGCGTTTTATGGCAGGCCGCGGCTGTTCCCGATGCTGTCCTTCATCGTGTTGCGTGAGACCCTGCGCCATGGGGTCACGCCCGAATCTTGTGTCGCCCTGATGGTCTACGGGATCGTCAGGGCTAGCACCGGTGACCTCCATGAGGGGATTGGCTATGGACGCGTCGCGCTTGCGCTTCAAATGGGCTTGCCAGATCAAAGACTGCGCTTTCGCACCGAGCACATCTGGAATGCTCACCTTCGCTTCTGGATAGAGCCATGGCATGCCTGCCGCGACGATTTGGCCCGAATCCATCGCGGCTGCTGGGAAAACGGCGACATGGAGTACGCAAGCTTCGCCGCCTTCATGTCCTGCACACTCGGTTTGCACACCGGTGAACCCCTGGAGCAGCTTCACCAGCGCAACGCACAGGCCATTGCGTCGATCAGCTCCCATGGGCAGCAGACCATGCTGCACACCACCCGGATGCACCATCAAATCATTGAAAATCTACTTGGTCGCAGTCAGGATCCCCTTCTTCTTCAAGGAGAAGCCTATGACGAGGTTTGCATGGAGGCCGTGCATCGTGATGCAAGTGACCGGGTCAATTTGCACTGTCTAGCAGTCAGCCGCGCAGTGCTCTTTCTCTTTTTCGGCGATTTGCTCAGAGCCGCAAAGGTGATGCGTGTCGCAGATGCCTGGGATAGCGATAGCCGTTCCAATCCGATCCATGTGTATGGTCGTTTTGTGGACTCCCTTGCCCACGCTGCCATTGGTGATTCGCGTCGTGCACACAAGCAACTCGCGGAACTCCGCAGGTGGTGCCAGATCGGGGATGTGAATCTTGAGCACCGCATCTGTCTTGTCGAGGCGGAATTGGCGGCGCGTCTCGGAAACGTCGAAACCGCCATACGCGCTTGGGAACGCAGCATTGCGCTGAGCGAGATGAATGGCTTTCCCCATGAACGGGGACTGGCCTTTCACCGCGCGGCATGTTTCCATGAGCGTGCGGGGAATGGGGAGATGGCCCGCCTGTGCATGGCTGAAGCCTGTCAGTCCTACGCAGAATGGGGAGCCGTGAGCCTGGTCAAGGCCTTCAGCAACGAAGAATTCAGAGTTGAGAGCTCTCTCGATCTCGGCAAAGCCCTCGATCTGAATGCCTTGCTGGGGGCGGCCCGCCGCATCGCTGGAGAGGTGCAGGCTTCAGGGGTCACGGCCATGCTCCTCGAAGGTGTGGTGTTGCTGGCTGGGGCGACAAGCGCTGTTCTCTGGCGTAGGGATGCTGATGAGCCAGGGTTTCGGGAAACCTTGCTAGCGGCCATCACTCCCGATGGCGTCGAAGTCAGCACACTGAATGGGCAAATGCCGCTGATGAGTCCACTTCTCAGCGAAGGCCTACGCCAAGCAGAGCCGTTTGATGTACCCCTCCACGATGAGACCTGGCAGCAGGACCCTGCCCTGAGGGGAAGGAATGTTCGCAGCGCCTTGGTCGTTCCGATCCAGCGCGGCGGACGCGTGAGTGGGGTGGTGCTGGTGCTTCATCAACATCTAGAGGGGGCCTTTCCAGTTGAGCGGGTTGAGCCCATTCAAGCCTTGGTGGCACAGGCCGGTATCGCCCTGGAGAACGCATTTCACTATGAGGAACTCGATAACCGGGTGCGCGAGCGAACGGCTGAACTGTTAGTTGCCCGCAAGGAGGCTGAAGCGGAACGGGATCGTGCTGACAGGCTTCTCTTTAATGTGCTGCCGGCCCCGATTGCCGAGGAGCTCAAGCGCACAGGTCAGGTGAGGCCCGTAAGCATTCCTTCGGCCACCGTCATGTTTTCGGACTTTACCGACTTCACGAAAATTGCGGCGATCTCTACTCCTGAGGCGCTGTTGCTTCAGCTAGAGCGCTGTTTTGGAGCCTTTGATGAAATCTGTCATCGTCACGGCATCACCAAGATCAAGACCATCGGTGATGGCTACATGGCTGTCGGCGGGCTGCTGGAACCACACGACCAACACGAGTTCCGGGTTGTGCGGGCTGCGCTGGAGATGGTTGACTGGATTCGTAGCCCAAACGACGACCTACCCCCTCCTCCATTTCATGTGAGGATCGGAGTGAATACTGGCCCCCTAGTGGCCGGAGTGATTGGCAAAAGTCGTTTTCTGTATGATGTTTGGGGAGATACAGTGAATGTAGCTGCTCGGCTAGAGGAGATGGGGGAATCCTGTCGTGTTAACATATCTCAAGCCACGCGCGATCGTCTCACTGATTGCTTTCTCTTCTGGCCGCGTGGGGAGATCCTGGTGAAAGGGAAAGGCTCGCTGCCGATGTATTTCGTTGAGAGTTTCTCCTCGGATTGAGCTGCACCTCAAGGGCGCACTCGAAACGGTTGCCGCTGTAAACCTTGCGTTCCCAGGCCCCGCAGTGCAATGAAGCTCCGATGCCCCGCAACCCCGTCCCCATCAACCAGCGCCTGCACGTCCGGGTCGTGTGGAGGTTGTAGTTAGCCGCTTCGACCTGCAGCCGATCCTCCCGCAGACGACCACGGCTCCGCAGCGCTGGTGAACAAGTACCACGATGGCGGGAACCGCCAGATGGGCTACCGCATACTCGAGCGAGGCGATGGCTGCGGTTGTGCCCATCGTGCCGGCGTTGTGCACGACGAACAGATCTCCAAAGTCGGTGTCGAAGAGCAGCTCCACCGGCACCCGGGAGTCAGCGCATCCGAGCACGGCTGCGATCGGATGCTGGGCGCCCTCAACTT
>Ga0315905_10004189_pt1 | contig 14721 bp, 12 predicted proteins | sample LakEriMetagenome_5_FD_203522 | JGI IMG/M metagenome (GOLD analysis project Ga0315905, IMG submission 203522) | Freshwater fungal communities from buoy surface, Lake Erie, Ohio, United States - Buoy 4 MA121 | ecosystem: Environmental > Aquatic > Freshwater > Lake | place: USA: Lake Erie, Ohio... | reverse complement strand
AAAGAAGGTCAGCTACACGACCGAAACCCGTTACCGAACTGTCAAGAAGTGCTCGATGAGCACCGAAACCCGTACTCGTACGGTCAACAAGGTTACCTATAACGACGAGCAACGTACTCGTACCGTTAAGAAGACCGTCATGAACACCGAGACCCGTACTCGTCCAGTTTCGAAGACCATCTACGAAACCGAAACCCGTACCCGTCCAGTGACCAAGACCACTTACACCACCGAAACCAAGACTCGGCCAGTAAGCAAGACGATCTACGAAACCGAAACCCGTACTCGTCCAGTTTCCAAGACGGTCATGACCACCGAAGATCGCCAAGTAACCAACAAGGTTGCTCGAGTAGTCGAAGAACAAGCTACCCGCGAAGTTTCCAAGACTGTCTATGACACTGAAACCAAGACCCGCACGAAGAACGTTACCGAGATGGTTACCGAAACCCGCTCGAAGGACGTTACCTCGACGGTTATGGTTCCAGAAACCAAAGAACGTACTTCCACCATCACCGTTTACGACAACGTAACCGAAGAGAAGGTTGAATCGTACACCGTTCAAGTTCCATCGACCGTTCAAGAAGAGATCGATGTAACCGTCTGCAAGATGGTTGCACAAACGGTTTCCGTTCCAGTTTGGTCCAACGGCACGGCTGTTGGAGCTGACATGGGCGCTGGATCTTGGAGCTCGGGTGCAGCAGCTGCTGCTGGCGCCGGTGCTTGGGGTTCGGCTGGTTCCGGAGCTGGCATCGGCGGTTTGCTCGGCGGACGTGGTCTGCTCGGCAAGCACCTCGGTGGCGGTCTGGGTTGTGGTAGCCGCAAGGCTGCTGCAGGTGCCTCGGCTGGATCTTGCGGTTCTGCTGCTGGTAGCTGCGGCTCGGCTGCTGCTGCTCCTGCTTCCGATTGCGGTTGCAACTAATTTTACCTAGTAACTCCTGTGGTCTTGGACTTCTATAAGCCCTAGCCACAGTAGAATCGATGCGAAACGGCCTGCAGTTTACTGCGGGCCGTTTTTATTTTTGCTTAGATCGATACAATGGGCGGCACCTGTCTGCGAACGTGCTCGGACAGACTATTTGTGAACCTTCAACCGCCTCGAACAATATCATGGCCTCATCCTCCAAAGTGGTGGACCCCTTCGGTGCCCGCGACGAATTCCAAGCCCCTCAAGGAAAGCTAGGCATCTATCGCCTAGAACGGCTTGAAGCTGCTGGGATTGCCCCCGTCTCCAAATTGCCATTCTCGATTCGAGTTCTCCTTGAAGCTGCATTGAGAAATTGCGATGGCTATCAAGTCACCCAAGAGGATGTCGTAAACCTTGCGAAATGGAACGCGGCCAAGCCTGCCGAACTCGAGGTTCCCTTCAAACCTGCACGTGTTGTGCTCCAAGACTTCACGGGTGTGCCCTGCGTCGTGGATCTTGCTGCCATGCGAGATGCGATGAAATCTTTGGGTGGCGATCCGCAGAAAATCAATCCGCTGATCCCAGTCGACTTGGTCATCGATCACTCCGTGCAAGTGGATTATTTTGGCACTGGGGATGCTTTGTCCAAGAACGTCGCGGTGGAGTTCGAGCGGAATCGCGAGCGTTACGAGTTCTTGCGTTGGGGGCAGCAGGCTCTTGCGAACTTTCGTGTCGTTCCTCCCAATACGGGGATCGTCCACCAAGTAAACCTTGAGTTTCTTGCTAAAGTCGTCTTTCAGGGTAAAGACCATGCGGGGGCTGTTGCGTTTCCGGATACGTTGGTAGGAACCGATTCACATACGACGATGATCAATGGACTTGGTGTGTTAGGTTGGGGTGTCGGTGGCATCGAGGCCGAAGCGAACATGCTTGGGCAGCCTTTGTACATGCTCATGCCAGAAGTTGTCGGCATGAAACTTACCGGCAAGCTTGCTCCGGGCGCCACGGCTACCGATTTGGTGTTGCGAGTCACCGAGATACTTCGCAAAGAAGGGGTCGTCAATAAATTTGTCGAGTTCTTTGGCGAAGGTGTCTCGTGCATGTCTCTAGCCGACCGCGCGACGATTGCCAACATGGCACCTGAATATGGTGCAACGATGGGTTTCTTTCCTGTCGACAACGAGACCCTCAAGTATCTGCAACGAACCGGGCGGACCAAGGATGAGATCGATTTGGTAGAACGGTACTGCAAAGAGCAAGGTCTGTTCCGATTGGACAATGGACCAGAGTTGCAGTACACCAAGGTGCTGCAATTGGATTTGGCAAGTGTCGAACCGGCAGTGGCAGGACCCAAGCGACCGCAAGACAGGGTCTTGCTAACAAACGTCAAAGCATCGTTTAATAAGGGGCTTACGGCTCCGATCGCTGAGCGTGGCTATGGTCTTTCAAGTGATCAATTGCCAGCGACAGCAACCGTCAGCGATCCGAAGCAGCCAAGCAAGATTGGGCACGGCGCGGTGGTCATCGCAGCAATCACCTCTTGCACCAACACCAGCAATCCATCGGTGATGGTCGGTGCAGGGTTGCTTGCCAAAAAAGCGGTTGCGAGGGGTTTAAAGGTCAAGCCATTCGTCAAAACGAGTCTTGCGCCCGGTTCAAGAGTCGTCACAGATTATTTGACCAAAGCTGGGGTGTTGGACGATCTAGAGAAGCTTGGGTTCAACGTCGTCGGATATGGTTGCACCACTTGCATTGGCAACAGTGGTCCTTTGCCAGAACCGGTTGCCAATGCGATCACCGAGGGGAATCTCGTCGCGGCTGCAGTGCTAAGCGGCAATCGAAATTTCGAAGGACGGGTCAATCCCCATACAAGGGCCAATTACTTGGCCAGCCCTCCCCTTGTCGTCGCTTATGCTCTTGCCGGAACCGTCGACATCGACTTTGATACCCAGCCTATCGGAACCGATTCAGCGGGCAAGCCGGTTTTCTTTCGGGAGATATGGCCGACCGCCGAGGAAGTACACAAAGCCGTTGAGGCATCGGTCTTGCCTGAGATGTTCCTCAAGCAATACTCGGGAGCATTCACATCGAATGAAGCTTGGAACGCCATTCCGATCACTCCTGGGGATCAGTATGCTTGGGATGCCAAGAGCACTTATATCCAGCGACCGCCGTTCCTCGAGGGGATCACCAAGACCGTTGGCACGATCAAGCCGATCCGAGGCGCCAAGGCGTTAGCAATTCTTGGGGATTCGGTGACGACCGACCATATTTCCCCTGCGGGATCGATTGCAAAGTCTGGACCTGCTGGAAAGTTTCTCGTTGAAAATGGAGTGCAACCGGCGGACTTCAACAGTTACGGGGCTCGCCGAGGCAACGACCGAGTGATGGTTCGTGGTACTTTTGCGAATATTCGCATACGAAATGCCATGGTTCCTGGGGTCGAAGGTGGGGTGACGAAGTATTTGCCGACCGGGGAGACCATGAGCATCTACGATGCATCGGTCAAATATCAAGCGTCCAAGACACCTTTGGTGGTCCTTGCAGGAGCAGAGTATGGCACGGGATCTTCTCGGGACTGGGCAGCCAAGGGTACATTGCTCTTGGGGGTTCATGCCGTGATCGCCGTTTCCTACGAACGAATCCACCGTAGCAACCTCGTGGGCATGGGAGTTCTTCCGCTGCAATTCATGCCGGGCGAGACGGTTGCGACTTTAGGACTAAGCGGCGAGGAAACTTTCGATATCCCTAGCTTGGGAGAATCGCTTACTCCTCGTAGCGAGATTGAAGTCATCGCGACCAAGCCGGATGGAAGCAAGAAAGCCTTCAAGGCGATGGTTCGGATTGATACTCCGGTGGAGATCGATTACTACCGAAACGGTGGAATTCTGCCGACGGTGCTTCGAAAGCTCGCCGAATAACACCGAGAAACCGCAGACACAAAGTCACGAGTATCATCCCAGAAGTGCCCTATCAATGGGAAAAGAGCTTTAAGCGATGAAGTTACCTTTAGAAAAACGCCGGCTTGGTCGCACGGAGATTGAGCTATCTTCGTTGGGTTTTGGTGCTTCGTCGATTGGAGCTGAGTTCGGCCAGTTTGATATCGATCAGTCGCTCCGTGCGGTCCGTACAGCGATCGATGCGGGTATTAATTTCATCGACACGGCGGCTTATTATGGCCGTGGCATGAGTGAGGTTTTGCTTGGTCAAATTCTGCCAGCTTACAAGCGGGAGTCTCTGATCGTCAGCACGAAGCTTGGGCGGTACGCACCTAGGCACTTTGATTTTTCGGCAAAACGGGTTGCTGAAAGCATCGATGTGTCGCTTGAGCGGATGCGTCTTGAATACCTCGACATGGTTTTTTGCCATGATATCGAGTATGGAGATGTTCAGCAGGTGATCGATGAGACCTTGCCGGCACTTAGGCGTCAGGTCGAGAAGGGCAAGGTACGGTGTGTTGGGATTAGCGGGTATCCGATGAAGAACTTTCAGCGGGTCATCCCAACGGGTTTGCTCGATTGCGTGATTACTTACAACCACTACACCTTGCAAAACGACATGGCTTTGCAATGGTTGCCGTTGGCTCAAGAGCATGGGGTTGGAGTGATCAATGCTGCACCCTTTTCAGCTAGGCTCCTGACCGATCTGCCGCTTCCGGTTTGGCACAAAGCCCCCGAGAAGGTCAAGAGTGTAGCGGCCAAGGCATCGCAGTGGTGCAAATCTAGGGGGACGACGATTGAAAAATTGGCCTTGCAGTTTTCGGTCTCCCATCCAGGTTTTTCAAGTTGTTTAGTTGGGAGTGCGATTCCGGCAGAAGTTACCCAGTGGATTGATTGGATACAGGAGCCGATCGATCAGGAGCTCATCGATGGGGTTCGAGCGCAGTTGCAACCGATCCGCAATTGGTATTATATCGAGGGACGACCCGAGAATAACGATTTGCAGTGGCCAGATTATGTCTATGGGGATGGGTGAGTTCCGGTCATGTCCAATGAAATTCGATCGTCGACCACTACGCTTGCAGAGATGATCGCTTGGTTGGATCAATTCGCCAAAGAGAGGGATTGGGAGAAATTCCATACCCCTAAGAATTTGTCGATGTCCATTGCGATCGAGGCCGCTGAGATCATGGAGTTGATGCAATGGACACAGGGCTCAGAGCCGATCGAAAATACCTCGAACGATTCCCCGATTGCTGAGGAAATCGCAGATGTTCTGGCTTATCTATTGCGTTTAGCTTCGGTGCTAGGAATTGATCCAGCACAAGCGTTGGCTTTAAAGATCCGAAAGAATGCGATCAAGTATCCTGCATCAGTTCAGCCTCAAGAATAGAGGCGATGATCATCCATTGCATCCATTGACCAAGGCTGAGTTCTCCAAGGTCAGGGAAACGGAGCGTTAACCCGGCTCGGCCTTGATCAGACTGTGTCTTTTGGATTCTCTCGAAACTACTTTTCGCTAATTCGTGGTACGTAGGTGCCGACGAGTTATCTCGATGAAGCTTTCGAGGTCGCTCGGAATTTGGATCCCAAGCGACTTGATCGATGGCTTCAGGTTCGCAACCAAGATCGTCGAATCGAGGTTGATCGATCCAGAAATGGCTGCAAAAGTCTAGATCTTTTTCCAGCAGGGGTTCTTGGAGTGGCCGGAGAAAAATCCAGGGTTTGTTGGGAGTGGCACGATGGAGCCCCAAACGATTGGTCAGTTGGCAGAGCCACTTGGAGCCTTCCAATAAGCTTTGGTTCCAGAGGGCCACAGTTCGCTTTTCGGCCATCTGGTGCCAAGCGACCCATCGAAGGATAGGGTTCAAGTTGCCCGCTGTGGAGGTAAAGAGTTTGGTCGTCGCGCAGGCACCGGCCAGGAGTTCCATGATATTGATGCCAAGGATCGCCGCTGGCAAGAGACCAAGGGGGCTAAAAGGAAGTAGCACCGAGGGGATCTGCGGGATGGCAAGCGGATCGGACGATGTCTTTGGCAAGCACTCGTAGTAGAACAACTCGTTTCCAGCTTTTTGGAGGTGTTGCTTCAAGTGTTTTTGCGATATCGTCTGCTGGTCTTGGGTGTCGCAGGATTTCAGCCAGACAACACCCCAAGGGAACGATTCGTTTCGATTCTCGGGGCGATCGGGGCAGAATAAGTGCATGAGGCCTTGGGCCGAGTCATTGTCGAGCGAATCGCCTGCGAAGTAGACCCGAGGCTTGCTTCCTCGTTCGCCCCGGGTTAGTTCGTTCCAATGAGGGTCGCAGCAAGCTTGTAAGAAAGTGCGAACGATGACGTGCGAATCGTGTGTTCCTAGAAAGATGACGCGATCTGTGTTGGATTGCAATAGGTTCGCTTGTGCGAAGAGCTCTGAGATTCGACTCGTTTTTCGGCTTTGCGAATATTCCAGCAAAAGATTCTCAGGCAGTCTCAAAGAGTCGTAGATCTGCCCGGTTTGAATTTCTTTTTGAAGCCATTGCTCGCGGATGCGATCAAGGCGATCGATCAGTGCGTCGAAATCTTTGAAGTTCGATCCGCCCGGAGAAACACTCGAAGGGAGGCCAGGGTTCTCTTGCAGAACCAGCGGAGTTAGCTTGTTCTGGCGTAATTTCATCTCAGTGCAAAGCTAGCAAAAAAAGAGTTCTGGTTTATTGACGATTGCGATGAGGATTTTTGGGAAACGTGGCGATGGAGGAAAAAGCCGCCTAGACATCGATTGGGACCCGATTCTAGCATTGGCGTGGGAGTTTGGGTAGAAAGCCACAATGGTTCGTTTTTTCACGACTGATCGAATCGCGATGAACCTGAATATAGAGCTAGCATGGTGTCGGCATTGGGTGCGTGAGCAGCTTGGGCTTAATTCCAGCGATTCGATTGTGCTATTTGTTTGCGATTCGCGTGATCCAGAAGTTGGATTGTCACAGGCACAGCGGGAGGCCATGCAGGCGATCATGACCGAAATGCGTTGGCAGTTCAGCAATCCTGTCAGTGTTCTTCTGTCGATCGTCGAGAAATCTGTCAAAACGTCGAGAGACCCGTATTCCTTTCATTATCGGGAATTTTGTGGAATCATCGATCATCAACTCCCGGTCGACAATGCATCGGATTTATGTGGCTGGATAGGGGCTTGCAATACCCTGTTTTCGAGCTTCCGCAATCGATCGGATCTTGAAGAAAAGTTGATTCGGGTCGCCTCTGGATTTCAGGTGCCCATGAATTTGATACCGAACGATGCCGGGCCGGTGTTCGTTGATGAATTGGATTGGGAACATATCCATCAGGCACGCTTGGGCGATCCTATGGGTATGAAAAATCCCGCAAGCATGGATTTTTCATCGGCGGTCATGGAGATGGACCGGGTGTTGGGGGGGCAAGTTCGGTTGCGCCACGCGGGCTAAATCGTAAATGTACCGGGGAAAAGGTTCAGGTTGTAACGGCTTAAACCCTTTTCCTGGCTTTGGGACAGCCCAAGGTTCGATGACTCCGCTGGGATAGGATGTTATCCTTGGATTGGCTTTTGCCGTCGATGGACAGGTTCCGTCGTGTAGTGAGGGAGTACTAGTTTGATGCGAATGACTAAAGCGAACGTTTGGAAGACTACCATACTTGGTATAGCTCTCTTGTCAGGATCGGGGATAGCTTCTGGTCAAACTCCCGCCGCGAGCGATCCTGCGAGCAAGCCGACAGAGACCCCTAAGGTGACTGAACCGGTTTTGCGTGTGGCTAAGAATCAGCCTGCCAATGCAGTACCTCATCCTCTGGATCCAGCCTTGGAACTTGCTCGGCAGAGTTTGTCGCTGATGCAAAGTCAAGTCAACGACTACACGGCGGTGCTCATCAAGAGAGAGCGGATTGCGGACGAACTCGGAGATAACGAGTTTATGTTCATCAAGGTTCGCAATCGCAAGGTAAGTGGCGATAAAGTGGTGGTTCCTTTTTCGGTCTATCTCGCGTTTCTCAAGCCGGCAGCGGTCAAGGGGCGTGAGGTCATTTACGTTGAGAACGCCAATGATGGCAAATTGATCGCACATGAAGGGGGAATGAAGCGAGTGTTGGGAACCCACCGCTTGGAGCCAGATGGCTACCTGGCCATGGCCGGGCAGAAGTACCCGCTGACGGACATCGGACTTGAGAACCTTCTGGTAAAGCTCCTCGAAAAAGGGGAACGCGACCGCCAGTATGGGCCTTGCCAAGTCAAATTCGATGGTGGTGCAAAGGTCGGTGGGCGTGACTGTTCGATCCTCGAAGTGATGCACGCCGAGAAGAAGCCTCATTATGAATTCCATAAGGCCCAGATATTCATGGACAATGAGTGGAAGATACCGGTCAGGTACGCTGCTTTTAATTGGCCAGAAGGTGAGCAAAGCGAGCTAGAGGTGATCGAGGAATACACCTATCAGAACGTCAAGATCAACGTCGGATTGACCGACAAAGATTTCGACTTCACCAATCCGGACTACAACTTCCACAAATAAAGATTGCTTGATTCATCAGGAATGATTCTCGTTACAAGCGGGAATTTTTTAGATGATCGTGTGATTTAACCTGGGCGTTACTGGGTCATCTAGTCCATTTGATGTCGCTCAGTTCCTCGATCGTTTTAGTTTGAGTCGCTTCGATCAGCATTTCTTGTCGTACGATTCGACCTGGAACCTCGTCGCTTCTCCAAAGCTTCACCTTCATTGGCCCTGTTTCGTTGCTTTCGGTCCACTCGAAAACCTCGGCAATGATAACCTTGCCAAAGAGTTCGATCGATTCCTCACCTAGTAGCTTGGCTTTCGGGCTAGGTAGCTGAAAGTATTCCTCCGACAAACCCTCGGGCAATCGGAACGATGCAGGTACTTTCGTAGTTTCCTCAGGGTTTTTTTCCACCTGTTCACCCGGACGCTCTACGGATACTTGTGTGGTGAAAGCGATTGCATCCTTAGATTTGTCAGAAAGTTCAAGTTTCGTAGTGACACGAACCGTGCCGAGTTTATTGGAGATAAGGCGAGTTCGAACGACACCCGCACCGACGTCGAATCGACTCCAATTCGAATATTCGGGATGCGGAATGCGGAGTTCCTTCGATTCGCTTGTGTTAATCAGCGGGTTTGTTCCTGGTGGCAGGGTTGGTTTCTTTGCAGGTTCACAACCAAATAGTAAGAATTGGGTAACCAAGGCCAAGATGCCGAAGCATGCTCTCTTTAAGGTTACGACGGAGTTTCGATATGGCATAAATCGAATCCAATGTTCTACTTTTTCTTCTTGTTGCTACCTTGACTTTCCTCGTCCTCGATGGCTTTGTCTTCAGCTCTTATTTTCTCGATTTGTTCGGCAGTCAGTTCGTCCTTTGGAATGATGATTTCCGTTGACCCCGAGCATCCGATTGCTAGACACAATGCGGTCAACAAACAGAAAATTAGGCATGGTCGTAACGAATGCATCGAAGACTCCTTAGGTTAAATAAAAACATATCGTGTTGTTTGAGTGGGAGAACTCGTTGGTTTGACAACCAACGAGCCTTTTTGTATCCAGGCGATTCGCTTAGAGGTCGTCGTTGGAGAGTGAAACACCGTCATCAATAATGCATTGATACATCCAGACTTTCGCGTCCACATTGAACGATGAGAATCGTACCGATCCGTCTGCAAATGAGGCGTTTAATCCGCCGCCGTGACTCGAGCCGAAGTAGCGACGCCAAACAGTTCCGGTTCCGGTTGGATTCGATGGCGTTCCTTGAATAATCACCCTTGGATCTGAATCGGACATAGGAGGGAAGTGCCATCGGATCACGTCTTCATCCCATCCTGCATTGTTCCATCTTTCATTGTCCCCGCCGTCGTTTCCGAATCGAAGCTTAGGCAAGTTCTTCTCCGAAACCATAATCGAATAAGCACTTCCATCGATAATATCACGCAAGCGACGTTTGGCTCCTTGGGCCGACCAAGCGATGATGCCTTGGCGCTGCGAGAAGGTTCCGAAGTTCTCGGGGGTTCGTTCGTTGCGACGTGGTGCAAGGCCGATCGGCGGAGCTGGGATATCTCCAAAATTCTCGTGCATTTCCCCCTGGTAAAATCCCGCGCATCCAGCGTAGTCGCATCGACTGAAACCCCCTGATCCATAGACTTCCCCGGTTCTTCTCGACGGGCAATAGTAGATTGGAATGATTGCTCTGGCTACAGAATCTTCACCGTTATAGTTGGCGGGACGACCCGAATGGATGGGAGGCAGATCAAAGTTCGCCATGTTGTAGACCGTTTGAGCTTCGATGTAGGGAAGTATGTGAAAAAAATGACTCCAGCCCTTCGGAGAGGCAGCGTTGCAGCAGGTGGTTCCGCTTTCGTAAGCACCGACTGGTTCGTTGTAAACCATCCCAGGCAATCTCGGATCGCCGTCGTAAGGTCCAGGTGGCAACTGTTTGATTGCAGACTCGTGATTCAGGAAACCAAGACCAATTTGACGCAGATTGCTTGAGCATGACATGCGTCTTGCGGCTTCACGTGCGGCCTGCACAGCTGGCAAAAGCAATCCAACAAGTATACCTATAATGGCGATTACAACGAGTAACTCTACGAGCGTGAATCCATTCGACGTAAATCTTGATTTCTGGGACAGCTTCATGGAATCTTTGGTCATCAAAATGTACTCCTGTTCGAGAAACAAAATCTTCTACTCCTGACTAGACTCATGGCTAGCGTTCGAGATTCCTTTTCTATCAGACTCCAATCAAGCGTCCACGTCGCTTCGGTCAATTCCTCTAATCTTCATGGATTCTGAATCAATCAAAAACAAACCGATTTCGAGGATAATTCTCGGACTGTTTTTTCATGAATTCCCGTGAGTGCGTGGCTTTTCGGTGTTCGCCTCCTCGTCGAATCCTCTGACATGTTCCTAATATGTTTTTGCACTCGTAACCCGTGGCCGTTACGCTTCGCTTCCGTGTTTATAGCTAGAGACCAATCACTTCTGAGAAGCAAAGCAAAAATGTTAGAGATAGGCTGACACGCTCACGATGATTTCCTATCTGCGGGATTATCCCTCTGAAGGTTATGTCCCCACAGAGCATTCATATGTTTCACTCTTTCCTTCATTGGAATGTTGTCGATCTTTGGGCAAAATAACGGCGTTCCAGCTTATCTGAAAAGCCGTTCGACTTAAATCGATTCAAGCGTTTCGATTACGAGAACGAACAGTTGAGTTCTCGGATCGGTAGTATAAGTAGATAGCTCCAAGCGATCCAGCAGTTAGTAGATGCCAGATCGCATGGCCTTGGATCCAATCATCGGGATTCCCAAATTTCCCGGCTACGTCGAGTTGTCGAAATAGCACACCAAGAACGAGTGCAACAAAGGCAATCAGCAACCATCTTCTTTGGGGGCGAGTTCTTGTAGGCCTGTCACCTCTTGGAATCTGGTCGACAAGTGCGAAAACCACGACGATCACAATGTGCAGCGGGAGGACTTGGCCGGCCGACATCGACCACTTGTATAGAAAAAGAAGGTAGGATGCCAGCACGACTGCAACGGCAAGAAGGGGCCACACAGGGAATCTTTGTGTCGAACTGGTGCGCAGGTGGCTAGGTAAGTATCTCCCAAGATTGATTGCGATGCATGCGAGCAATGGTGCATACATGGATCCTACATCCAGTTGTTGCCCAAAGCGTGTGAGGGATGCATGGAACAGTCCGCTACTGAATCCTAGATAGCAGCAAGTTGCTCCAAACAGCAAGCTCACCGCAGGGGTGCTGATCACATAATTGGTCGTAGATGTCTTGGTAGAAATCAAGTCGCGCATCCCAAGGCATATGGCGTACATACCTACAAAGACATAAGCGAGATTCGACCATGTATTTGCTCGTGTGCGAAGCACGTCAGACGGTTCGATCCGTTCTGTGTAATTGGAGTTCCTAAGATCATGGCTTTCGATCCAATGCTCCCAGACGTTTTGTCCGCGATAGTAGTCTTGAGCCCAAACCAAGATAAACATCAAGCCCGCCATCGAGAGCAAGGGCGCTGCATGAACCCACCAAGGCATCTTTTGTGACTCGATCATGATTTAGGCAAGCGACTTACGGACATCGGTGAAAAGACGGGCTGTCAGAGCCGAAAACGATTCTACAAAAATGTGCCTAATAGTTTCCGTAACCCGCTCAATGATAAGCAAAATCGAGCGTTTTTACGATTAGTCAGTTCTCGGGGGCTCTGGGGTTTGAGCGAAAACTTGCCAGTTTGCTATAAATATAGCGGCGGTAGTAGGGTACCTCCCAGCCCCTAGCCGTCGATATCGCACCGCCGCGGGTGCTTCGTCGCCCGCTGGTGGTACGTGATAGCGGTTATCCCTTGATTGGCAAAGGCCTATGAAAAAGAAGAAAGTCGTCATCATAGGGGCTGGACCGGGTGGACTGGCCGCTGCAATGCAACTGGCTCACGCGGGTGCAGATGTGACTGTGTTGGAGGCTAAGCCGACGGTGGGAGGCCGCTGTTCGACGATGGACGTGGGCGATTATCGGTTCGATGTCGGCCCGACGTTCTACCTCTATCCTCGGATCCTCAAGGAGATTTTTCAGTCGGTCGGGTATGATATCGATCAAGTGATCCCGATGAAGCGCTTGACGCCTCAGTACCGAGTGGCCTTTGAGGCTGGCGGGCATTTGGATTGCTCGAATGTGGTCAAGGACATGGATGCGCAGATCGCAAAGCTCTCACCGGATGATGTGGGGAAGTTGCAAAAGTACCTCGATGACAATCGAGTGAAGCTTGCCAAGTTTCGTCCGATTCTCGAAAGCCCCTTCAACTCGCTCCGCGATTACTTGAGTCCATCGCTGATGGCTGCGGCACTTTATGTGAAACCTTGGAAGTCTCTCGGGCAGGAGTTGCAGAGCTATTTCAAAGATCCTCGTTTAGTGATTGCATTTTCGTTCCAAGCCAAGTACTTAGGGATGTCACCATTTCGTTGCCCGAGTCTATTTTCGATCCTGTCGTTCTTAGAGTACGAGTACGGGGTGTTCCATCCCATAGGTGGATGCGGACAAGTCAGCCGTCGTATGGCCGATGTCGCTGAGGAACTCGGTTGCAAGATTCGACTAAGCGAGCCTGTTGGCAAGCTTCGATTTGAAGGTAAGCGTGTAACAGCCGTAGAGACCGATCAAGGTGTTTATCATGCAGACGCCTTTGTCATCAATGCCGATTTTGCCTACTCCATGGAAAAGCTGGTTCCGAACCACCTGCGTCCACATTGGACCGATAAGAAGCTCGAGTCCAAGCGATTCTCTTGCTCGACGTTCATGATGTATCTTGGGGTTCGAGGGCAATTCCCCGAGCTACCCCACCACACGATCTACATTTCGAGAGACTACGAGGGGAATCTCAGAGAGATCGAACAAGAGAAACGTTTACCAACGCAGCCTTCGTTCTACGTGCAGAATGCGTGTGTGACGGATCCGAGTCTTGCGGCTCCTGGTAAAAGTGCGATCTACGTTTTGGTTCCTGTACCCCACTTGAGTCCCAATACACCTTGGGATGCCAAACAGACTGCGGAATACCGAGCATTGACCCTCAAACGACTCGAAGCCGTTGGGCTCGGTGGTCTCGAGGAGCGGATCGAATACGAGAAGATCATCACGCCTGCCGATTGGCGCGATCAATACTCGGTCTACCGAGGTGCGACATTTAATTTGGCCCACAATTTGGGCCAGATGCTGCATTTACGACCACGCAATAAATTCGAGGATTTGCAGAGCGTTTACCTCGTCGGTGGTGGTACGCATCCTGGGAGCGGCCTTCCTGTGATCTATGAATCCTCGCGGATCACCTGTCGGCAACTTCTCTCGGAACTAGAACTGCCGAATGGATTTATCGACGAATTGCAACCGTTGCCAACAAGCCACCGGCAAGAACCCGCTTTAACAACAAACTAGTCGCATGTTCTCGCGTCGCAACCGATCGATCCTTGGATTGTTGGTCTTGATCTACGCTATCTTGGTGTTGATTGGCGTGGTACCCAACCCGATTTTTCACAAGGCCATAGGACATTCCCAGAAAATGAACGATTCAACCAGCAAGCAATGGTTTTCGCTATCAGCCAAGCAGAGCGATGGTAGTTTGCTACCGATCGATTCTCTACGCGGTAGAGTTGTGTTGGTGGTCAATGTAGCGAGTCGTTGCGGGTTTACCCCACAGTACAAGCAGTTGCAGGAGTTGCATGAGCGTTACAGCGACAAGGGGTTGACGATCCTGGCTTTCCCTTGCAATCAATTTGGTGCTCAGGAACCGGGAAGCGACTCCGAGATTCAGCAATTCTGTAGCACCAACTACGGTGTTTCTTTTCCAGTGATGTCCAAGATCCAAGTCAACGGTGCGCAAGCCGATCCCATCTATGAGTTTCTCAAGAAGCAGTCGCCTGGTTTATTGGGTTTGGAATCGATCAAATGGAATTTCACCAAGTTCCTTGTCGATCAGCAAGGGAATGTGATCTCGCGTTATGCCCCAACCACTTCACCTAGCGATATTGCCAAGGACATCGAGAGGCTCTTGAGCCCATCGAGTTAAAAGGGGTCAGGCCGGCGCTGCTCTGCGTCACTACATGGTGCTCTTTTGCGTAAGCGAACAGGGGCCTCGTAAAGAATGATTCAAGTTCAGGGTTGCGGGGGTGATTGCGTTTACTCCCGCGCTGATTAGCTTTAACGGTTTGTGGCCCAGCGGGCCAGTATATTGGTAGCAAGCAATGCCCCACGCAGATGCGCCGGCCCCGGAGGGCAACGCCGTAGCGGATTTTATGCGGCCGCTGGAAGAGCCCGGTATTTTGCTCTTTGTTTGGCGGTTGCAGTCATCACGATTGGCTTCCTTGCATGGGGTTTG
>Ga0315905_10004188_pt1 | contig 14724 bp, 13 predicted proteins | sample LakEriMetagenome_5_FD_203522 | JGI IMG/M metagenome (GOLD analysis project Ga0315905, IMG submission 203522) | Freshwater fungal communities from buoy surface, Lake Erie, Ohio, United States - Buoy 4 MA121 | ecosystem: Environmental > Aquatic > Freshwater > Lake | place: USA: Lake Erie, Ohio... | reverse complement strand
CGAGTAGGAGCGGGAAATCTCCCAATGCTATATTTCCAATCTTTACCACCTGACATTCTAAATTTCGTGTAAATTTAGCCCAATTATGGAGATTTACGAAACTCAGGCTGAAATAGCCTCTCGGAAAAACTGGCTTTTGTCCCTTGTGGTCATCACTTTGGTGGCGTTCGGCACCCTAGTTTTGCTTCAAGGCATCGCTGTGATTCTCATTCCGCCCCTTTTTCAAATCAGCGTGGAGGAATTGATGGCCCTTGTAGGTGGAGACTATTCGGTTCCAAACGGACGCATGGCCTTGCTTTTTGCACAAGGGCTAGGTTCTGGCCTTGGATTTTGGGTAGCTACTTGGATCATTACTCGCTTTATGGAAAAAGCCGACCTACACTGGTCCAAGCAGTTGGCTCGTGTAAGCGGAAAAAATCTAGCGCTAGTCGTCGCCATGACGGTTGGGGGCATGCTGTTCAATGGCCTGCTGATGTATTGGAATTCGCTATTGATCTTGCCTGAATTTCTTTCTGGACTGGAACAATGGATGCAAGAAATGGAAGCCCAGCTCATGGAACTTACCAACTACCTGACAGATTTTCAATCCATTCCGGAGTTACTTTCTGGAATTTTGGTGATTGGCGTATTTGCAGGTATTGGAGAGGAACTGTTTTTCCGAGGGTTGATTCAGCCCAAAATGCAGCGATACTTTCAATCCCCTCATTTGGGGATATGGATCACGGCCTTCATTTTTTCAGCAATCCACGTGCAGTTTTATGGATTTCTGCCGCGAATGTTTTTGGGTGCCTTGTTTGGGTACCTCTACCATTACACCGGAAGTTTATTTTACCCGATTTTGGGCCATATTCTCAACAATACCTTCACCCTTTTGCTAGTTTACGCGTCCAATGAAGGCTTGATTGAACTAGATGTTCAGTCAACTGATACTGTTTCTTACCCCGGGGCAGCTGTAGGAATTTTGGTTCTTATCCTTGGATTCCTTTACTTTAAAAAAGTCAATCGGGTACCGAATGAAAAACTGGACGAAAGTGTTTGAGGATCAAAATCAAATTCGAGTAGAAATTGTGAAGGGGGTCTTGGAAGATAAAGGAGTTGTGGCTTTTGTGCTCAACAAGAAAGAATCCGTCTACCAAGTAATCGGTACCTATGAGGTGCTTGTTCCTACAGACCAAACCCTTTATGCACTTCAACTGATTCAGCATGAGATCACGTTTTAATATCAATAAGTACAGTAATCTCGCGCAACGGGCCATCACGGCCTTGGTGGGCGGGGTGCTAGTCTTGGCAGCAAGTATCTATTCGGACTGGACTTATTTTGTGATTTTTGCAGCGATCTTGGGATTCTCTCAAATGGAATTTTACAAGCTCTCCGGACTAGATGGCATGCTGCCTTTGAAGAGTTTTGGTACCATCCTCGGCCTATTGATTTTCGCTTTAACCTTCATGGTAGAAAAAGAGCGATTGCCCAATGAATACCTCTACCTGATTTTTCCGTTAGTATCCTTGACCCTGTTTATCAAGCTCTACAAAAAAACCGATAAAAAGCCTTTTACGGGCGTTGCATACACCTATTTGGGGCTTTTTTATGTGGCTGTTCCATTCTCACTATTGAATTTGGCTGTATTTTCTGTCGATGCGGTGTACCATTACGAGATCTTGGTGGGCTGCTTGCTCATTCTGTGGGCTAGTGATACGGGTGCTTATTTTGCAGGAACGAGATTTGGGAAGACCAAACTTTTCGAACGCGTGTCGCCCAAAAAGTCCTGGGAAGGTTTTTTGGGAGGTGCTTTTTCAGCACTAATTGTTGCCTTTGTCCTCTCCCAGTACTTTGTGGTTCTGGAGGATTGGAAATGGCTCGTGATTGCAGGAATTATCATCATTGCAGGCACCTATGGGGATTTGATTGAGTCCTTATTTAAGCGATCCATCGAAATCAAGGATTCTGGTTCTGTGCTCCCTGGGCATGGAGGATTTATGGATCGATTTGACGGATTGTTGCTTTCGGCGCCGTTTATCACTGCTTTTTTGAAAATCTGTTAATTCTACTCCACGCAATTAAAAATCTGCTTAAATTTACTTCACTTTTACTACCTAACGACCCAATATGGCTTACATAGAACCGGCACCGATAAAGGATAGAGAGAATCCTTTGGAGTCCATGATGGAGAGATTCAACATCGCAGCCGAGAAACTCGGTCTTTCAGATGAAGTATATAACGTACTAAAAAACCCAGCCAAGCAAGTGATTGTTTCCCTTCCCATCACGATGGATAACGGGAAAATTCAGGTGTTTGAAGGCATTCGAGTGATTCATTCCAATATTCTAGGACCTGCAAAAGGAGGGATTAGATTTGCTCCAGATGTGCATTTGGATGAAGTAAGGGCACTCGCAGCCTGGATGACCTGGAAGTGTGCGGTGGTAGATATTCCTTATGGAGGTGCAAAGGGTGGGGTGCGATGCAATCCACGCGAAATGTCCAAAGGGGAGATTGAGCGTTTGGTACGTGCCTACACCGTGGCCATGATTGATGTATTTGGTCCAGACAAGGATATTCCTGCACCCGACATGGGTACTGGGCCTAGAGAGATGGCCTGGTTGATGGATGAGTTCTCAAGAGCACATGGGATGACTATCCCGGCTGTTGTAACCGGTAAGCCTTTGGTATTGGGTGGCTCACTTGGTCGAACCGAAGCTACAGGACGTGGCGTGATGGTATCTGCACTTGCTGCCATGCAAAAATTAAAAATCAATCCGTTTCAGGCCACCTGCGCCGTTCAAGGATTCGGCAATGTGGGAAGTTGGGCAGCTCGCTTATTGGAAGAGAGAGGGCTAAAAGTAGTAGCTATATCTGACCATACCGGCGCGTTTTACAACGAAAAAGGAATCAATGTGGTGGAAGCCATTGCTTACCGTGATGGCAATAACGGCACTTTGGAAGGATTTGCCGGGGGAGACAAAATGGAAAATGCAGGGGATTTGCTGACCTTAAAAATAGATGTTCTGGTGCCTGCCGCAGTAGAAGACGTGATCACCATTGCCAATGCAGATCAAATCAATGCAAAGCTAATCGTGGAAGGTGCCAATGGCCCTACTTCAGCGAAGGCAGATGCGATTTTGAATGAAAAAGGAATCATGGCTGTGCCCGATATCTTGGCGAATGCCGGCGGGGTAACGGTTTCCTACTTTGAGTGGGTTCAAAACCGATTGGGTTACAAGTGGACTGCAGATCGTGTGAATAGACGTTCAGACCGAATCATGAAGGATGCATTTGATAATGTGTATCAAGCTTCCATCAAGTACAATGTTCCGATGCGTATCGCTGCTTACATTGTGGCAATTGACAAAGTAGCACAAACCTACACCTACCGAGGAGGTTTCTAAGTCGATTTTTCCTAAAAAATGATAACTTTGGGCGTGAAAAGAAATTCTCACGCCCTTTTTCATGCAAGGGATTCGCATCAAAACCCTATTTTCGAATGGACTTGATGTTTTAATCAACTGGATATGATGACAATACATAAAGAAGGAAGAAGCCTGTTATTTTGGATGCTACTCGTCCTTTCCTTAGCCAATTACCTGATTTATTACTTTTTTCCTGACGAAAGGTTGCTCTTCAATCTCGCACTAGGGGTAAGTATTGTGCTGTACTTGATCGTGCTTCAATTTTTTAGAAACCCAATCTTTGAGTTACCCTATGAAGAGGGAATAGTCTTTGCTCCTGCAGATGGAAAAGTAGTGGTAATTGAGGAGGCTTTTGAGGACGAATACCTCAAAGAAAAGCGGATGCAGGTGTCTATTTTTATGTCTCCGATCAATGTCCATGTAAATCGATCTCCAATTCAAGGTACGGTAGACTTTTTTCAATACCATAAGGGCAAATACCTAGTTGCTTGGCATCCAAAATCTAGTACCGAGAATGAACGAACTTCCATGGTGCTTCGTGATTCCAAGGGAAACACCCTAATGATCCGACAAATTGCGGGTGCTTTGGCCAAAAGAATCAAGTGGTATGTCACCAAAGGGTCTTCCCTCCAGCAAGGAGAAGAATTTGGCTTCATCAAATTCGGTTCACGGGTAGATCTATACTTGCCCTTGGACGCAGAAATCCTCTGTGAGATGGGACAAGTGACTAAGGGAGCACGGACTCCAATAGCACGGTTAAAGAGCTAATTTTTTGTCAACGGTCCACAGTCGACGGACCACAGCCAATTGTACTCAGCAAATGAAAAACGCATTAAAATTTGGATGCTAAACTTGATTCCACTTCGAATCGGCTGTCAACTGTAGTCCGTGGACCGTTGACTAATTAGCTTTCCAAGCCCGCGTCATCTCTTTTTTTCCTGGAGGTCCAGGAAGAGTTTCTACTTCCAATCCCAAATCCTTCAGATCTCGCTTCAGTTGGCCCATGGCACAATAGGTGGTAAACACAGCTCCGGGACGCATCGCATCTACAACTGGCTCTAATACCTCTTTTTTCCAGAGTTCGGGCTGCTTGCTCGGAGCAAATGCATCGTAAAACACCAAGTCGGCAGGATAGAGATCTGCTTCCTCTAGGGTAGTTTGATCTTTTTTGAAATTGAAATACTCGGAAACTGGCCCTCCCTCATTCCAAGGGAGTTCATGTAGGGCTTGAAAATACTTGTGGTAATGCCAGATACCATGGTCTTGCTCGGTGTAGTTGAGCTGGCTATAAATTTCTGCTTCCAAAGGGAAGGGCTCGATACTGTGGTAAAGTACTGGAACCTGGTTTTGCTCCGCCCAAACCAAGGCAAGCCAGGCATTCAGACCCGTGCCAAATCCTACTTCAAATACACGAATAGGAAATTTGTTGGGGTTGCGTGCGAGCCAAGAATCTAATCCATACAACATGAATACATGGATGGACTCACGGAAGGCTCCATGGGAGCTGTGGTAGGTTTCCTGAAGTCCTTCGTGGTACAAGGTATGGGAACCGTCCTCAGTAGTGATGATTTTTAGTTTATCTTGACTCATACTTTGTAAATCAACGCGGTGCAATAGGCAGCAATTCCTTCTTCCCTACCCACAAATCCCAAATGCTCGGAGGTGGTAGCTTTGATGGATAAGGCTTCTTCTTCCACCTGCATCACTGCTGCTAGGCAGGCTTTCATGGCTGGAATATGCGGATTGAGCTTGGGGATCTGCAAGCAGACGGTGCTGTCGAGGTTGCCTAGTTCATAGCCTGCGCCTCGAACCATCTGCATCACTTCCTTCAAGAGGACTTTGCTATCGATCCCTTTGTATTTCGGGTCTTTGTCTGAAAAATGATAGCCAATGTTGCGCATATTGGCTGCACCAAGGAGAGCATCACAGATCACGTGGATCAGTACATCGGCATCCGAATGGCCCACTGCACCTTTGGTATGAGGAACGGAGATGCCTCCCAACCAAAATTCATGGGTTTCACTCAACTGGTGTACATCGTAGCCAAAGCCGATTCGAAATGGAGTCATGGTTAGGTAGATTGGTAATACAAAACGGATGCTTGATCTTCACGAAGCAAGCGCTTTGCCCAAGATGAAAGTTGGGCGGTGGAGCAGGAAGCCTTTTGCTCAAATTCCTGCCAATATAGTTGAGGATCGCCTAAATGCGCATAATAAGCGAGGTTCATCGCACGATTTAAGAGTTGGATGGACTCGTAGGTCTTCATCGCCTCTGACTGATTTTTGATTTTTTGAAGGGAAGTATCCGAGATTTCTTCCTGGATAAAATCACTCAACACTGCATCTAGCGCCTCTTCCGCCTCTTTTGCTGATAGTCCCTGTTCCATTTTGCCGGAAAAAACGAGCAGGCCAGGATCTACGGATCCCGTGATGTAGGCGCCAATTGAGGCAAAGATCTTTCCATTTTTCACCAGAAGTTGCTCCAAGGGGGAGGATTTGCCCCCGCCCAGCAAGTCACTGATCAAATCTGCCTCCAGGTACCCCAGATCTCCTTTTGCTGGCATCTTGAATACTTTATACAAGGCATCTGTCGGTACTTTGGCTTGTATTTCCAAGCTCTTTTTCTGGGTTTGTACCGGCTCAGTGAGGAGGGTCGAAGGACTTTTTTTCTTAGAAGGGATAGGCCCAAACCATTTTTCAGCCAATCGAGCCACTTCTTTTTGGGTGACATCTCCCGCTACTACTAGAATGGCATTGCCTGGGTGGTAATGCTCCTGGTAAAATTCCCAGATCATGTCCCGGGTGTAGCCTTCAATGTCGGCTAGGTTTGCGCCAATGGTGGGCCAGCGGTAGGGGTGTACTTCGTAAGTCAATCGTCGAAGGTGATGCCATACATCTCCATAAGGCGGGCTGAGGTAGCGTTGCTTGTATTCCTCTAACACTACCTTTCGCTGTGTCTCAATTGTTTTTTCCGTAAGGCTGAGGTGGGCCATACGATCTGACTCTAGCCAAAAAGCAGTTTCCAGGTTGCTGGAAGGCAAGGTCATGTAGTAATTGGTGATGTCAGGACTGGTAAAGGCATTGCAGGAACCACCTACGCGCTCCAGTTCCCGATCAAACGCTGCAACATGTGCTGAATTGCCAAACATCAAGTGCTCAAAAAAGTGGGCTAATCCTGTTTTTCCTGGTTTTTCAAATCGGGAGCCTACCTTATAGAGCAAATTAAACACCGCAATCTTGGAGCTGGAATCTTCGTGAACGATGACTTCCAGTCCATTGTCTAAAAAAAAGCGATGGTAATCAAACATACCTTATGGGTGTAAAAATGCGAGTAATCGGATGCTTGAGGTGGTTTGAATACAATTCTGAAACGCCCCTCAAGTTTTGTTTTCCACCATTGCTGTAAGAAGTCCTAATTTTTACAAAAAAGAACGAACTTTGGGCGGCTTCGCTAAGTTAGCGCTCTGGATCAGACTTCTCAATCACCCTGATGAAAAAACACTATGTAGATCTGAAAAAAACAGGTCAGTTTTCCAAATTTTTTCTGGATTACTTGGAAGGCAAGGATTCACTGCGTCCATTTTACTCCCATGAACCCAAGTTGGAGAGTTTTGATGCCGCAATTAAGGCCAAGCAATTTTCTGCTGACAAGCGCCAAATTTTGGTGGAGGTATTGGAAAGCCAGTATGCGGGGGTGCCAATGTCCCCTGCTGCAGCGGATCAGCTCGTTACTCTCCGTGATGAAAAGACATTCACCGTGACTACCGGGCATCAGCTCAACTTATTTACAGGCCCTTTGTATTTTATCTACAAGTTGATTTCTGTGATCAACCTAGCCAAGCGCCTGCAAGAGCAGCATCCGGATTACCGCTTTGTGCCGGTGTATTGGATGGCCACAGAAGATCATGATGCCGCGGAGATCAATTATTTTAAACTAGATGGCAAAACCTACCTCTGGGACACTTCCCAAAAGGGAGCGGTTGGGGATTTTGAATTGAATTCCTCCTTTCAAAATTTCTTAAAGGGCTTGGGATTTGCGCCTGCTGTATTTCGGGAGGCCTACTCCCAAAGTGCGACACTCGCGGAGGCTGTTCGTAAGTATGTAAATGAATTGTTTGGCACTCAGGGTTTACTGGTGCTAGATGCGAATGTTGGGCGACTGAAGCGGGAGTTTGTGGAGGTGATGTCGGCTGACCTATTTACACAGCAACCTTTTGCTGCAGCACAAGCCAGTTCGCAGGCTTTGGAGCAGCTGGGCTACAGCTCACAGATTTACCCAAGACCGATCAACCTATTTTACTTAGACAAAGGCATACGAGAGCGAATCGAACGGGATGGTGAGGAGTTTGTCGTACTCAATACCGAGTTGCGCTTTTCTGCTGATGCAATCAAAGCCTTGCTTCAGGAGCATCCAGCACGCTTCAGTCCAAATGTGGTGTTGCGTCCTGTCTATCAGGAATGCATTTTACCCAACCTGGGGTATGTAGGTGGGCCTGCAGAGGTGGTGTATTGGTTGCAGCTCAAGGGAATCTTCGATCAATTTGCCATTCCTTTCCCCGTGTTGCTTCCGCGAAACTTTGCAGTGCTGATCCCTCAAGCGATCCAGAAAAAAATCATGCAACTTGGATGGGAACCAGAACAACTCTTTCAGCAATTTGAAGCATGGAAGAAGGACTATGTGCAAAGCTCCTCCACGTTTGACTTTACGCTGGCAGAGCCAAAGGCCCAGATTTCTCAACTCTTCAAGGACTTGGCCAATCTATCTCGCAACTTGGATGCTGGGCTACCCAAAGCTTTTGGAGCCGGAGAAGTGCGAAGCTTGAAGATCTTGGAGCAAATGGGGGTGAAGCTTCGCAAAGCGGAAGAGCGAAGGCTAGAGGTGGATCTACTTCGGGCCAAGTCTGTGTTCGAATTTCTTTCCCCTGGAGGCAGTCCTCAGGAGCGCGTGGTCAATTTTCTGCAGTTTCAGTTGGCACAGCCGACTTTGGTTGAAGAATTGAGCGCGAGTTTTGATCCATTTGATTTTCAAATGCAGGTATTCCACTTGAAATGAAGACCAAAAAAGAACTCCGACAATCCTATCGGCAGCGCAGAAAGCAGCTTAGTTCCCAAGAAGTGAATGATGGGTCACGAAAGATTGCGCAGCAGCTGGCACATTGGCTAGCTGGAAAGGCTGACCTGGAGCATTTTCATTTGTTTTTTCCCATTGCGAAATTCAACGAAGTAAACACCTTCTATGTAAAAGACCTTTTGGAGGAACAAGGAAAGATCTTGTACACGTCGCAGGTAAATCGCGAAGGAAGCCAATTGGACAGCTTGAAGCTACCGCACGATGCGGCCTTTTTTTTAGATGAATGGGGGATTCCAGTTCCGCAAGAGTCTTTGCGTGTATCTCCAACGAAGGTACAGGTGGTCCTAGTCCCCTTGCTTGCTTACGATGTGAAAGGGAATCGATTGGGATTTGGAAAAGGGCATTACGATACTTTTTTGGGTAGTTTGTCGCAATCGGTTATCAAAATAGGGTTGAGTTTTTTTCCACCTGAAGCGATGCTCCCAGTAGAGTCCCATGATATCCCGCTAAATTATTGCATCACACCAGAGCAGGTTTGGGTATTTACAGCCTAATTTTTTTTCGGATTTTCTAAGGTGGTGGGTTAAATACTGTGTACTATTTGAAAAAGAAGGGTAAGGATTAAAAACCAATTTATATTTTGTGTGTAGCAATAGTGCCGAAAGGCAGTAAGTTGCTTTTCCGAAAATAAAACTGGTCAGTTATTTCTGTTTAGGTAAAAAAATGACATTTGGTTATCGAAAGCGTAATAAAACTCCCGTTTTTCGAATATTTTCGATGACTTTGATCTGTTTCTCAGAATTCGCTTTGTTTTGTATACGTAGATCTTGTTTAATTTAGAATTATATAATGTTTTTTGCCTAAAAAGATTATTTTTATTCGCCAAAGGTTTCTCAATGCTAAATTTTTGTAGTCCAAAATTTTTTTTATCCATAATTTCAAATTTTTTTAAATTTTGTTAAATCGATTAAGGCGAAATAATATTTTGATAACATTAAAAAAATATACCCAATCCGTTAATTTTTGTTAATCAGGGGTATAAAAGCCAAATTTTTAGCCTTTTCGAGGTTTAGGGCCTTTTTTCCACTTCTTTTGAAATTACCAACAAATGATTTTTCTTTACAGATCAACTAAACTAAACACCTTATGAGAAAAGCTTTACTCTTTGTTGTTGCGGTTTTTACAATGGCCCTCAGTTTTGAGGTGTCAGCGCAACAACGGGTAATTACCGGAACGGTAATTTCCGAGGAAGACGGTCTAGGGTTGCCAGGTGCAACGGTTCTCGTGAAAGGGACGACAGTGGGTACTACCACCGATTTGGATGGTAACTATTCCATCAGCGTGCCAGCGGGATCCGATGTATTGATTTTCTCTTTCGTAGGCCTCAAGGCTTCGGAAGTGGTAATCGGTAACCGGTCCGTAGTCAATGTCACCCTTGCTGTCGATGCGGCACAACTATCCGAAGTGGTAGTAACTGCGATCGGTATCGAAAGGGAGAAAAAAGCACTGGGTTACGCTGTAACTTCAGTGGACAATGCACAACTGGAAAATCGTCCAGAATCTGACGTTGCCCGCGTATTGCAGGGTAAAGTACCAGGGGTAAACATTACCTCAACTAACGGTATGTCAGGATCTGGAACTAACATGATTATCCGTGGTTACAAATCAGCAACTGGTAACAACCAGCCGTTGTTCGTTGTGGATGGTGTTCCTTTTAACACTTCTACCAACTCACAAAACGGATTTACTACTGGTGGTGCTACTACCTCTTCTCGTTTCTTGGATATCGATCCAAACAACATTGAGAGCATGTCTGTATTGAAAGGTCTTTCTGCAACTGTACTTTATGGTGACCAGGGTAGAAATGGTGTAATCTTGATTACTACCAAATCTGGTGCATCTAAGCGTAAGGCTGCTGAAGTAACCATCAACCAGTCTGTATTTACCAACGAGGCGGCTTCTTTGCCAACTTACGGTCAAGTTTACGGTAACGGTTTCCAGCAGGCTCCAGGTTTCTTCTTCTCTAACTTCGGTCCGAGAATGGATACTGGTTTGTTGATCAACCACCCCTATGCTTCTTCTTCTGTTGCTGCTGTGCGTGAAGCCTTCCCTCAGTTCTGGGTGGATGGTAAAGTAGGTGGTACTCCAGTGAAGTACGAATACAAAGCTTACAAAGATCCTTCTGAGATTTTCTTCAGACAAGGTTTGATCTCCAATACCTCTATTCAAGTAGCAGGTGGTGGTGACAAGACTGGATTCAATGCTAGCTTTGGCTACACGGACGAAGAAGGTTTTGTGCCTGGTAACGAATTGAAGAAGTACAACTTCGGTTTAGGTTTGAACTCTGCGATCAGCGACAAGCTCTCCGTAAACTCTTCCTTTACTTTCGCAATTACAGATCTAATTTCTCCTCCTGCCAACGCATCTTATGGTTCAGGATCTGATATCCCTTCTGTCTTCGGACACGTATTGTTTACCCCACGTTCCGTGGATTTGGAAAACCTTCCGTACGAAAACCCAGTGGATAAGAGCTCCGTATACTTTAGAGGTGGTAACGATATCACTAACCCGAACTGGTTGGTTAGATATTACAAGAACACTTCTGATGTGAAGCGTTTCTTTAACTCTACTTCTTTGAACTATGACTTCAACGACAACTTCTCTATGACGTATCGTTTGGGTCTGGATACCTACTCTGAATTGCAGGAGATCCTGTACAACAAGGGTGGTGCTACTGCCAACTTGGCAACTAAGAACGGTTACTACAGAACAATTAACATCAACAACACCATCTGGAACCAAGATTTGATCTTGAACTGGAAGAAGGATCTTTCTGAGAAAATCGGAATGAGCGCCTTGGTGGGTGCTAACTCTCGTTTTGACTCTTACATTCAATCTGGTGTAGCTTCCCAAGGCCAATTGGCTTTCGGATTGTTCAGACACTCTAACTTCTCTACCTCTTCAAGCAATGATGCCTATTCAGGCGGTAGCATGAACTATGGCGTAGACGAGCGTAGATACGGTGTGTACACCAACATTACCCTTGACTATTCTGACTACTTGTTCTTGAACTTGTCTGCTCGTAATGACTGGACGTCTACTGTAGAAAAAGAGAACAGAAGCATCCTTTATCCAGGAGGTTCTATATCTTTCATTCCTACCACAGCGTTTGATTGGAAGTCTTCTACTGTAAACGATTTGAAATTCAGATTTGGTTACGGTACTTCTGCAGGTTATCCAAGCCCTTACAGCACACGAAATGTATTGGCACAATCTGCTAGAGCATTCGATGTAGGAGGAGCAGTAACTACAACTCACGCAGTATCTAACACCTTGGGTAACCCTAACTTGAAGCCTGAGCTTCATGGTGAGGCTGAATTTGGTGTGGAAGGTGTGATGTTCAACAACAAATTGCGCTTCGATATCTCCCTATATGAGAAAAACACCAAAGATTTGATTACCAATGCTCCAATTGACCCAGCTACAGGTTTTACCGGTACTGCAATTAACATTGGTCAAATCAGAACTCGTGGTGCTGAATTCCAAGCTACTGTAACTCCAGTATCAACTGCTTCTGGATTTGAGTGGAATTCTACTATCAACTGGTCTACTTACAGAACTGAAGTAGTTGAATTAGGTGGTGGATTGGAAGAAGTAGTAGTCGCTGGATTTACCGATTTGGGTAACTTCGCGGTTCCTGGTCAGCCATTCAACGTCATCAAGGGTATTGGTTTCGATAGAGATCCTGCTACAGGACAGCCTATCATCCTTTCTTCTGGTGTGCACAAGCCAACTAACGAGCCTGTAGTATTGGGTGATCCAAACCCAGCTTGGACTGGTTCATTCATCAACAGCTTTACTTACAAAGGATTTACTTTGAGTGCGATGATGGAATACCGTCACAAAGGTGTGATCATGTCAAACACTGTAACTGCTACTTTGGCCCGTGGTGTAACAAAGGATCCGGTAGCTGACCGTGAATTGACCTTCATCATGCCAGGTGTAAGACAGGATGGTACCAATGCAGACGGAACTCCTCGCTACATTCCTAACGATCGTCAAATCACTGCGGCTGATTACTTCTTCTCTGGTTACCAGGGAGCAACAGATGAGCCTAACGTATTTGATGGATCTATGATTCGTTTGAGAGAAGTTTCTTTGGCATACAACTTGCCAAGCTCTTTGATTTCAAAGACTCCATTTAAGAAGGCTTCTTTCGCGCTTAGCGGTACTAACCTATGGTTCCTTGCTCTTAACTTCCCTCCAAACATGAACTTCGATACGGACGTATTGGGTACTGGTGTGGGTAACGGACTTGGATTTGATTTCGTAACAGGACCTAGCTCTCGTAGATTGGGTGGAACGTTGACTCTTACATTCTAACTCCAAACTGAACTAACAATGAAAAGATTTATATATGGACTGACGCTTGCTGCCGGAATGGTTTTGGCTGCGTCATGTACGGATAAACTGGACGAGCTATTGGAAAACCCGAATGCAGTTAACGCAACTACTGCATCTCCGGATTTCCTTTTGAACAGTATCCAGTTGAGCTACCAAAGTTTATGGTATGGTGTATCAGATCGTGGTGCGCGTTTGACGCGTCAAATCAACCAAGGATCTGCTTTGTATGAAGCAGGTTATGCGGCTGGTGCTACCAATGGTACTTGGTCTACTGCGTATGCGAGCATTTTGGCTGATGTGAACTTCTTGTTGCCTTTGGCAGAGAAATCTAATCTTCAGCGCCACATGGGTATTGCAAAAACAATCAAGGCAATGGTCTTGATGGATCTAGTAGATACCTACGGAAATGTTCCTTACACTGAGGCAATTGATCCAGCAAATTTCAGCCCTAAAGTGGATGAAGGATCAACTGTATATGCAGCTGCATTGAAACTATTGGATGAAGCTTCTGCTCACTTTACTGCAACTACTTCTGGTGGTACGCCTAACGATTATTTCTACGGAAGAAATTATACGCGTTGGAATAAGTTGGTGAACACCTTGAAGTTGAAGTATCACCTAAACACTCGTTTGGTGAATGCTGATGCGTCTAAGAATGCAATCAATGCTTTGATCGCAGGTAATGCACTTATCGGAACTGGTGACGATTTCGTCTTCCGTTTTGGTACTACTGCTGCAGATCCAGACTCAAGACACCCTAAATTTGCAGGTCAATATACTGCAGGTGGTGGTGACTACCAGTCTACGGATATGATGCACCACTTGACTGTGGAGAAAGGTTTTGATGATCCACGTGTACGTTACTACATGTACCGTCAGGTATTGACCAATACTACTAACGTAGATGAGCAAGAGTGTATCTCTCAGATCGCTCCTCCACACTACTTGGTAGGTAACTATCCTTACTGTAACCCAGCGGGTAACAAAGGTTATTGGGGTCGTGATCACTTGGATCCAGACGGTATTCCACCAGATGGTTTGAAGCGTACTGCTTATGGTACATTCCCTGCAGGTGGTCGTTTTGACAACAACTCTGCTGTTCCTGTTGCTAACCCTGCTCTGGGTATGCGTGGTGCAGGTATCCACCCAATCATGTTGGCTGCTTATGTAGACTTTATGTTGGCTGAGGCTGCAATCACTTTGGGAACTAATGGTAATGCAAAAACCTTGTTGCTATCTGGTATCAAGAAGCACATGGATTACGTTCGTGCGTTTGCTGTGGCAGGTACAGAAGGTGCGCTTATCAACACATTTGAGCCAGCTGCTACCTTCACTACTCGTGTGACTAACTACCAGAATTATGTAGGTACTCAGTATGATGCAGCTGCTACAAACGATACCAAGATGAATGTGGTAGGTAGAGAGTACTGGTTGTCATTGTATGGTAACGGTATGGAGTCTTACAACTTGTACAGAAGAACAGGTAAGCCTGCTCGTATGCAACCAGGTTTGGAAGCGATTACAGGACCTTTTGTAAGATCGTTCTTGTATCCTAACAACTACATGGTAACCAACACCAAAGCGGTGCAGAAACAGAATCTAGCGACTCAAGTGTTCTGGGATAAGAATCCTGCTTCACCTTGGATTTATTAACCTTATAAATTAGAAAATATGAAAACGCTAAAATATAGTTTCGGCTTATTGGCAATGGCAGTCATCTTTCTAAGCTCTTGTCGTGACTTTGTGGAACCAAACGTTCCTTACAAAGATTTCGATACGGGAGCTTACTTGAGAACTATTGCTAGAACAAGCACTACGTTAAACTTCTTCGATTTGGCAAACTC
>Ga0315905_10004185_pt1 | contig 14726 bp, 23 predicted proteins | sample LakEriMetagenome_5_FD_203522 | JGI IMG/M metagenome (GOLD analysis project Ga0315905, IMG submission 203522) | Freshwater fungal communities from buoy surface, Lake Erie, Ohio, United States - Buoy 4 MA121 | ecosystem: Environmental > Aquatic > Freshwater > Lake | place: USA: Lake Erie, Ohio... | reverse complement strand
CCATGAGCGGCTCCGCCCCGGTCCTTCCCGTGTTGGCGTTGGTCTGCTGCTGGATCATGAACTGGAGATGTTTCACCCGGTTCTCGAACAGCGCCTTGCGATCCGCCCGCACTTCCAGGCTCTGCGCGGCTTCCGGGTTCTGCTGGACGATGCCGAGCAGGGTCTGCAACCGGAGTTGATAGTTCTGGCCGGACTCCCGCATGGGCGGTTCCACCCCGCTGGTGATGAGCGCGAAGTTCTTCTGTTCGTCCTCGGTCTCGTTCGCGGCCACCGCCTGGGGATCGCCCACGAGCTGCTGCGCGAGGAGCGGATCGAACGAACCCATCGCCCAGTTGACCGCCCCGGCCCGGTCCACCTGCCCGGTTTGATCCATGCCCATGACCCCCTGGAGAAACTCCAGCTTTTGCTTGAGCAATTCCCGGTCGAGATTGGCCACGTCGAACGCGATGCGGATATCGAACTGGCCTTGGATCTCGTCCCGGCTCACGCTGAACGGCACCCGTTGCCCGCCCGTGATGCGTTCCACGGTGGTCTCCGGGAGATACTGCTGGGCAAGTTGCACGGTCTGGGTTGCCATCTCCTGCACCTCGCTCAGGAACTTGTTCACCAAGCGGGTTTGCAAAAGCTGCGAGAGCACCGGGTTCACCGTCTGGGTGTTCCGTCCGAAATACCGGTCAAGCCGTTCCTGGCTGCTGCGTTCCACCTCGACCGACGCCCCGAGGTTCCCCGGCGGCGGCGCCATCCAGCGCAGTTCCCCCGAGCGGCGTTCGGTGTGTTGCACCCCGGGCCCGAACTCCAGCCGGGTTTTTCCCCGGTTGGGAGGGACGATCACGGGCGGGATGGTGGCAATACTGGTGTAGTCAGTCCGCGCATCGCTCTGGGCCTTGATGCTGTCCTGGAGGGATTTCCCCAGCTCCGGCACGCTCCGGCTTTCGCTCATGGACCGGCCCACGTATTCGCGCACCCCGGCCACGAACGGGAACCGGCCGTGTTTGTAGGGGAGCAACTCATGTTTCGCCGCCAGCTTGGGCACATGCGGCGAGATGACCGTGCAATAAATCGCAGGCACACCCGTGTCGGTGTCCGTGCCCCGGCGGTAAACGTGAAAGATTTGGATGAGATCCTCCACATCCTCAAGGAACGGGCTGGTGGACCCCCGGCGGGCCCGGGTCCAGTCGGTGGCGGTCTGCAGGATGTTGCCCTCCCAATCTTTGCCCTTGGTTTTGAGCGCGGCGTCGATGAACTCCTCGTCGTAATCGTCCGTGGTGGCGCGGTCGGCCAGTTCGGTGGCGGTCACCCATTCGATCTTGGCGATCCAGCGGGCCGCCTGCATGCTCTTGGTGGCCACGGGAAAGAACACGTCCACAAACGGGCGGAGTGCTTCCCAGCACGGGAGCGAGGACAGCATCGTCTCGCGGGGCACCAGGCTGCGGCCGGTCTCGCGCAGTTCGTTGAGGATCACCCGGGCCTGTTTCTTGGAGATGCTCTCGGAATATCCCCGGATGAACGCCAGCATTTCCTCCTCGGCCAGCGGGTCTTGGAGTTTCTCCACGAGCAGGGCGAGGCTGGTGAGTTTCTCGGGATCTTCCTGGGCGTCCGCATAGGTCTTCTCCAGGTCGATCTCCTCGTTCTCCAGTTGGCGGCGTTGCTCCCACCACACCCCCATCACGGCCATGCCGTATTGCTGGCGGTAATTGGCGTAGAGCTCGAGCTCGCGTTCCAGGTCGCTCCGGAGATGGACCTTGAAAAGCCAAGTCAGGATATGGTTCACGAGCTGGGATGCGCCCATGCTGTCCCCCCGGCTGGAGGTCACCTGCACCAGGGAACGCGAAAACGCCTCCAGCATGAGGGCGACCTGTTCGTTGATCACCTCGTCCACGGCGCGCACCCTCTGATCGCTCGCGCCGTTCCACGGCATGGGGTCCACCCCGAGGCGATCCTTCCATTTCCGCCCATCGTCGCTCTGCCCGGACCATAGGCACATCCGGGTGCGCCAGTCGGCCTCCTGCTGATTGGTCAACCCGCTGGAATTGGTGAGGCAATCCTGAAGTTCCTTCAAAATGTCGGACACTGCGGGATCGGCGGAGGTCAGGAAATCGTTCATGCGACGGGGATCGTGTGCTGATTGTTGCTCAGAGCGTAGGAATGCGAATGAATGAGCCGCAGAAGGAGAGACTGCGGAATTTCTCGTAACAGCCGTCGCCCTCGCGGGAGCCTGCGGCGTTGGTGTTGCCCTCGATGGTTGCCACGATGCCGCGCCCAGCGATACCGGAGACAACGCCGATGTGCGAGAGGCGCGGAAGGAACACCACGATGTCCCCGCGCTCTGGTGTGTAGGTCTTCGAACTGCTGGGAAACACGATGCACCCGGCCTTCCTCGCCCACGGGAGCCAGTCGCGAACGGCGGCAAACCTGGGCGGGACCCGCAAACGGATCTCGGCGCTTTGGCGGTCGGCCTCCTGGACGCAGTAACTTGCGAACGCAGAACACCACGGTTCGCGGTTTTTGCCGCCGTCGGGGTAGGTGGTGGCAGCCCAGAATTGATCGATCCCCTCGAAACGGTTGGGCGTGGTCTCCCGAAGCCCGATGTGTTTCGCTGCGATGTCGGCGATGAGAGAACGCGGGTTGCTCATTATCAGGTGAAAATGAGTTTCTTGGTGTCGTCCCGGTCCCAAGCGGCTTTCCCCCCGGCGCGGACGGCGGCATACACGAGGGCGGCTTTCCACGCGGGTGCGCCGATGGCGAGCATCAGCTCGCGCAGGGTCTCGTCGCATTGTTGCCGGGTGAGCGTGAGCCCGTTGGGGATCTTCCCCCACACGGCGTAGAGGTAATCGTGGGCAAACGCCGGGTAGAGAATATCGGGATCGGAGCTGGCCAACATCGCCCACACGGCCCGGGGCACGCTGGCGCCGTCGGTGAGGAATCCGGCCGGCACGATAAACCCGGCGGCTGCCACGGTGTAAACGGGGAGATCCTGCTGGAACTCGCTCCACCACCGGAGGGGCAGTCCCCGGTCGAGGATTTCCCGTCGGGCGAGTTGCCGGGTGAACGCGCTCCCGGAGAACCGGGTTATCCGCCGCAGAGGTGGCATGGTTGACATTCGTAGAATGGACCGAGTCGGCCCCGGCAGTTCTTGAAATAACGGCAGTCTTTGTTGTGTCGGATCCCGCTGCTGGAAATCCAATGGGTGCCGGTGAGCTCGCGGTAACATTGGCGACCGGCCCGGACGCCGGGAATTGCGAGGGCCGCCGCGACGAGCCACGGCACCACCCAGCGGTTCATCCCAGCTTTTGGAGCACCTTCTCCATGACATGTTTAGTTTCCGACACCACATCGGCCATGCGTTCCGCCAGCTCCCGGTATTGGGAAGCGTGCTGATCCTGCTTGGCCTCCAGCGCCGAGATGCGTTCATCGCGCCGGGTGCCGATCTCCAAGCGTTCCTTGTCGCGTTTCTCGTCCCGTTTCCAGAGGGCCAGCACCGCCACGGCCAAGAGCACCGTGGGGCCCGCTTCGGGAAGCAGATGGAGGAGATCCGGGTCGGCGGACATCAGAGGGTGATGGGTTGCCCGACGATCGCGCTGCCCACAAGGCAAACGTCTTCGTTCTCCCACGTGTCCGCTCCACGGGCGGAGGCGGCTTCGTAGAGCGCCGACTCGGGCACGGTGAACGGCACGAGCACGGCGTTGTCTTGGACCACCAGGGCGCATTGGCAGGTCACGGTCTGGTTGGTGAAATCGATGGAAAGGTATTTGAGTTTCATGAGTGTTAAACAGTGCGGCTGAGTTTCACTTTGACCTGCCCGGCCGCGACGGCGGTGGTGTCGGAGTCTGCCGCGCCGCCCGTGATGGCTATTCCGAGCCCAAGCGGGAAACGGTATGCGTTAAACCCGGGAGTCAGTTCGGTGAACCCAGGAACCCCGCCCACGGCAGCGGGGATCGGGATAATCATTTCGGGAACGTCGGTGCCAACCGTGGGTGCCGTGGCTTTGTTGTAGAGCTTCACAAACGCCGCCGCTGCCCCGGTGTTGGTGCCGTAAAACGCCTGCACCCCGCTGGTGCCGGTGAGGATCAGCGCGCCGTTTGTGCTCGCTGCGCTGTTGAGAAAATACGGGGTCGCCGGGGCCGCCGGAGTGCCTGCTGTGGTGACAGTCCCCGAAGCTAACACCACGGTCCCGGAGACAGGGAACGCTTTTGCCAAGTCGCTTGTGCCTGCGGAGCGCGGCGCAACATCGAACCGCGTCGCGTCGAGAATGTTGATGAGGTGCAGCCGCCAATCGGTCGAGGTTGCTGGGGCGGCCACGTTTTCGACGATGATCGCCAACTTGTAGAGCCGGTTCGGGTTGACCAACAGCCGGTCGTAAGCGAACTGTCCGCCCGTGTTGGTGAGGATGTTCTGTCCCCACGAACGCGCCGAAAGACGGTCGCGCTCCAGCATCAGTCCGTAAGTGGTCGCGGCGATGAAGTTGGGGCCGGTGCCCGTGGCGACCGTGGTGAACCCGGTGCCGAATGCGTTGGCCAGCGTATCGAGTGCGCTGCCGCCTGCCCGCACGCGAAGTTGCGCGGTGGTTGCCACTGTCCCGTCGTGTTTGTGGAAAACGGCGTTGCGGGCGTTGAGCACTTCGTCAGCCGTTGAAAGGTTGGTGTCGGTCACGATCGCGCCCGAATCGTCCACTTGCACGAACCCGACAAGCAGGTGGTTGTTTGCGATTCGCTGCGAGGCGCTGATCTGGTAACGCAGGTCGAGCGGCATCGAAAAGGTGGACCGCGTTAGGATGATCGTCTTGCTCGCGGCGGTGACGCCGGAGGCCACGTTGACGTAGGGGCCGGAGCCCGCAACCGCGCCCCCCAACGGGCCTGTGATTGTCATTCCCGGCCCGGTCTGAACAATTTCCCAATCCCCTGTCGGGCTCGTGTCGAACGTGGCAAAGTTCTCAAAGAACCGGTCGCGGGCTGTGCCCACCAGCATTTTGCCGCCGTTGGGTTCGTATCCGGCGATGTCAAGCTGCCCTTCGTCGGTGACTGAAATGGGAAGGGCTTTGCCCTCGGAGGTGTGACCGTAACAGAGGCTTTTCATAAAATGGGTGGCTCAGGCCAGACGCGCAAATGCGCGGGCGGTTTGGCGTTGCTGCTGGTTGATTTTGTCCATCTCATCGTCGAGCAGGCTCTCGGCCTCGCTGCGTTCGATGCGGGCTTTGTCGTGTTGCCCGTCCTCGCGCAGGGCGTCGGCGTACGCGGCATGGGTCACATGCGGGGCGAGCACATACGGGAAGGGTTCCACCGCCCAGAAGGTCGGCGCCACGTTGGGCACTTGGTTGGTGTTGGTCGCAAGCGCCCGATACGTCTGCCCCGTGGCGGCGAGATACACCCGATCCCCGGCGGCATACGTGGTGAGCGTGGAATGCGTGGTGGCGCTCATCTCACTGGGCCGGATCCGATATTCCACCCACACGGAAACCAACCCGAGATCGATCGTCACGGCGTCGTCGACGATCCGGAACGGGATGGATTGGCCGGTCTTGGCGGGGTTGCCCGTGAACACGTTGAACACCTCGCCCATGACCGTCTTGCCGGCTTGTTCCAGCGGGACCGACCGATCGAGATCCGTGAGCGGGGTCCACCAGGCGGTTTCGGTGAGGGCGTGGTTGGTGTTCGCCGCTTGGAGGCTCTGGTAATAGCCGCCGTTCCCATACACCTCGGCGCCGAGCGCGTAGGTGGTCGCGGCCGAGTAAGCGTCCCGGAAGAAGCGTTGCTCGCTCCGGCTCAGCTCCGGCCACGGATAAATCTCCCAAGCCCGGCGGAGATGTTTGTTGATATACCGGGTGAGACCCTCGGCTTGAGCCGAGGTGAAATTGGTTGCGGGATCCAGCCCCAGCGCACTGGCCACCCCGTGAAGAACGCTCTTGAAAGTGACGGTCCTCATCGGCGCAGGGCTTTCTCGCGTTTGAGCAGTTCGGCCACGATCTGCCGGAGCCGCGGCTCGGCGTCGGGTTCGAGTTCAATGATGTGCCCCTCCAGTTCCCACGCGCATTTGCCCTCGGGCGCGGGCACCTGGAGGAACCCGAGCACACTCATGGCTTTGCATTGTTGGGGACTCGGCGACGTCATGCTCGGAGTCCGTTCACCCGCAGCGTGGTGTTCTTGCTCTGGCTCTTCACCCGGAGATGCGGGTTGTCGCGCAGATACCGTTTCCGGAAATCTTTGTCCGCCCAGCACCCTTTGCCGTGCAGCGCTTCGAGCCCGAAATAAATGTCCGGATGCACGGAGAGCGTGCATTGACCCAACCCCTCGACGTGTGCCCGCTGGAGCCGTTCGTTGGCGGAGGCGATCTGCGCCTGTTGCACCTCGGCCATGGCGGCCCGTGCGTTCCAGCCAGCGCGAAACTCCGCCGCAAGCGGGGCAAGCTCCTCGTTCCAGTCGATCTGTTGGATCATAAAGAGGGGCCGCCCGGGGTGGATCTCACCCCGGACGGCTTTGGGTCGCGGAAGCGGTTAGGACGCCTTGTTGAGGTTGATGAGCTGCACGAACAGGTGCACCTCGCCCTCATTGAGTGCCGCGAGGTTCTTTGCGGACATGGACCCGAACGTGAGTTTGATGGTGTCGGCCGCCGTGTAGGCTTTGGCGGTCGTCGCGGTGAACACGCCGAAATCCACTTTGCTCCCGTTGGCGTTGAGCTCGGCCGCAGTCCGCCAGGTCGTGGCCGATGCGTTGTCGCCGATGCTCAGCGTGGTGGTGTTGTGGGCCGCGTCCGCGCTGTTGCGGAACGGGGTCTTGAGCTTGAAAAAGCCCACGTCGCCCACGGCATACCCGGCGGCCAGGGCGATGTTGATCGCCTGCGCGGTGTTTGCGGTGGCCTCGGTCAGGTCGGTGTGGTCCACCTTGATGAGGTGACTGCACCCGGTGGACACTTTCTCTTCGATGGGAAGTTCGATGACTTGGCTCATAACTTAGGCAGCGGCGATTTTACCGTGGGCAAGAGGGCTGGTGACGCAGAGGGACACGATGGCGTCGATGACGCCGCGTGGGCCGCCGCCAGCGTCGGGCAAGGGCCGGAAGTAAGGCGCGGTGTGGGTGCGCAGCTCGATGAACTCCATGTCCACCAGGGCCGCGTGTTTCATGTTGGGAGCGCCGCCCCCCGTGGTGGCGCCGACGAACAGGTCGGGGATGATTTCAACCACCCCGTAGTCGCCTTCGTAGAGGTCGATCGCCGTCACAAAGGCGCGGTCCTTGAGCTCGCCGTTGAATTGGCGGATCACGGTGTTGCTCGCTTTGTTCGGCGCATACCGACCGAAGTCGGTGATGGCGTTTTTGACCTGGGTTCCCGCAAACAACACGAGTTCCTTGGCAACGCCGGTCTGCTCGTAACGGCTCTGGAGAATGGCGCGGAAATCGTCCTCGTCGAAGTCCGTCATTGCGCCGCTGTAGATGCTCGCCGCCGGGGTGCGATAAGCCGCGTCGGTGATGGGCAGATCGGTCTGCACGGCGGACTGCACCCATTTCTGGAAGCCGCGCTGTTTGCTGCCGTCCTGCCCGTTGTCCTCTGCGGACTCCTGGTTGGAGAGCATCGCAATCTCCATGTTGCGCTTGATCTCGTACATGCTCTTGCGCTTGGCGCGGGCAAACTCGCGCTCGGGAACTCCCGCGACGGTCTGCACGTTCTCGGCGATGAAGCCCACCATGGGCGCTTCACGATACACCTCGCACCGGGCGCTGAGACGGGCCCGGCGTTCGGCGGAGTTGGAGAAGGTGTCGACGTCTTTGCCGTCGGGCACCCCGCCCGCCTTCGGGTCCGCGTAGCGGTCCACCTGGAAGGAGTAGATGATGTTGGTCGGAGTGTCGCCTTTCGGCAGCTTCGACATGAAAGGCATTTGCTTGGCATCGGCCACGGCGAGGATGTCGGAGAGATCCTCGCGTGCGCCGACTTGGGCGACTTGGTTGGTGTAAGGCATAGAAACAGGGTCTGGTTATGCCCGGCTTGCTGTGGCCATGAAGAACCGCTCGATCGCGTCGGAGCTGCCGCCGCTCTGGAACACTTCTTCAAGGGCCTTGGTCCTCACCAGTTTGTCGGTGGAGACTTTGGGCACGGGCGTTTTGGTGACCGGCGCAGCAGGTGCGCGCTCGGGTTGTTTGATGGGTGTGGGCTTGGGCGTTTCGCCGCGCTGCATCCGGGCCCGGTGACCTTCGAGCCATTCGCCCACGAACACCTCGGGATCGGCGAAGCGCCGAATCTCGGGCAACGCCTGGAGCACTTGCTGGAAGAGCCGGTGTTCGTCGCTCTTCGTGTCGAAGAGCGCCGGATACTCCGTGCGTGCCAGCTCGATTTGTTCGGTGCGTTGCCGGAGAAACTCCGCTCGCGCCGGGGCGTGTTCGTTGAGCACCTCGTCGCACCGCGAGAAATGGCTGCGGATCTCCGCCGCCGTGGCTACTCGGGTGCCGCCGTTGCCGTCGGGCACTTCCACGGGATCGCCCGTCTCCGGGTCGACACCGTCCCAGTGCGTGATGGCCCAGGCGCGGATGCGTTTGGCTCGGGCGATTTCTTCCTGGAGTTGCGCGGCGTTCTCGACGTGGGCCAGCGGGGTTTCCGCAGACGTCGGCACGGGCGCCTCGGCAGGAGAGGCCGGGGTGGTTTGGGTGAGCTTGGCTTCCAGCTCGGCGATGCGGGCCTCGCGTTCCGCCACCGCATCGGACACCGCTTTCGCGGAGGTCTCCTCGGCGGTCTTGGCGCGGGCGGTGAGTTTGTTGATCCGCTTGAGCATCTTGGCGATGGCGCGCGGATCGTTCTCGGCGATGTCGTCTTCCTCCTCGGGCGGGGCCTTCTGTTCTGGCTCGGCTTCCGGGGTCTGGTCCTGAAGATCGGTCGGATCAGGCTGATCCGTCGGATCGGTCGGATCTTGAACATCGGCCGGAGTGGTCGGATTTTCTGCTGTGGTTTGCTGGCCGAGAAACTCGCGTTCCTGCGGGTCGAGCAAAGCGATGAGATCGTTGGTCATGGAGAAACCCTCCAAGGGGTTGAGTGGGTCAACGCGCTCGGGGCGACCCGGCCGTGAAGGCGGGAAGCAATGGGAAGTGCGCGCAGAAACTTCGGCATGAGGGGAGCAATGGGGGATTGCCCGAGGCCCCTTCAAGCCGCCGCCCTGAGAACAACGGAAAACCGGGAAAACAATGCTCGTTAGCCCCTGGAACGACAAAAGGCGCAGAGCATGAAAGCCCTGCGCCTTTGGCGGGAATGGTCAGTTGTAAAGGAATCCTTGTCAGTTCATGGCGGCGAGGATGATCCCGAAATCTGTTTCGGGATCATACCCCCTCCTCCGGTTGCGCCGCGCTGCGGCGGGTGGCGCGCAGGCCCGCCCGCACATCCTCGAAATCCTGCGCCAGAAACCGCAGCCATTCCAACCCGCCCGCCGTGTGCGCCAGCGCCCCGGGCGACTCCGCCAGCTCCGGCCGGCTCACCTGGCTCATGGCGTTCTCAACGTGTTCGGTGAGGATCTGGCGGATGGCGAGGAGCACCGGATGCCCCTCGTGCAGTTGGCAGAGCGCATCGTGGAGTTCCTCATCCGAGAGCCGCTGTTCGCCGGTCAGCCGGATCACAGGCCGGTCGGGTTTTGTCGCGGGTTTCGCGGGTTTTTCCGCAGGTTTCGCGGGTTTTTTACGGGTGGTTGTTTTCATTGTGGGTTGATTCCAAGGACGCGCAGAACGTCGGTTTTGAGATACCATCCACGGGTGCCGGGGATGGGCAATGTTTTGCGAGGCAACGCCCCGGTGGCGATCAGGCGTTCGATCACATACTCCGCATTGGGGTATCCGGAGCGTTGCATCAGCGCGATGACGTCGCGCCGCCGCATGAGTTCGGGTGTGTTCATTTTTCAGTACGAGCCTCGGGAACCGAAGCCTTTGAGTTGATCTGCCGGGGTGTGTTGAAGATCGGCCGTCGCCATGTAGCGCAGGCAATCGATCGGGTCTTTGCACGCGGCTTTCTCGCCGTCGTGCTGTGTGTAGTTCTGCATCGCCCATATCACGTTCGCGCACCGGCGCGACACGTAGAGCTTGGGTTCGTTCACCAGCGCCGTGATGGGCGCCGTGCGGTCGAAGTCCAGGAGGCTGTTGATCGCCCCCAGACCTTCCTCCTCCCGCAAACCTGGAGCCGGGAGGAAATACAGCGCGGGCCCGTCCACCGCGCCCTTCGCGTCGGTCTGTTCATCGGCGAACCGGTCGATCAGCGACGTGCCGCCGCTGTCCTCCGCCACCGATTGCGCGGAGCCAGACCGGGGATCGATGTAGCGGGTATCGATCCACTCGCCTTTCTCGTCCCACGCCGTGCCCGTCCAGCGGTTGCCTTCCTCCTCCAGGATCATCCGCTTGTATTCCTTCACCCCGTGCCCGAGCGCGGGCTGGGCCGGGCCGGGCGCGCCGTCCCATTTCCGGGAATCCTCGCTGGGCAACGCCCATTCGCCGTGCCTGGGCATGTCGGGCCATTCGCGGTAAACGAAATGCCGCCCGGCGTTGTCCACCGCCACCCAGAGCAGGAAGAAGTTCCGGGCCCCGGCGGGGTCGAGGATCAAGTAGCGGCTCACATCCTTCTGCGGGACGAGCCGTTCGTCGATGATGTTGTGCGCACCGAACTTCGGGAACGTCGTGCGGATCGTGTTCCGCGCATACCCGTAGAACCGGCGTTCGCGCACCACCTTCTCCTTGTGCCCGTAGTCCTCGACCAGGCGGGTGTAGTTGCAGAACGGATTCAGCTTCGAGTGGAAGTAGATGATCCAGTTGTTCGCGCCCGCGCCTTTTTGAATGTAAGGCATGTGGCCCGTCGGACAGTCCTCGACGTGGATCTCCTCCGGCGACAACACGGCGGGATCGACCGGCAGACTCTGCATCGTGACGGCCCCGGCTGTCACGTCCTTGATGGCGGGGGTCATCCCGTCAATCGCCGTGTAGGGCCAGAGGAATTTCCCGTTCCTGTCGGCCAACCCCCGCTTGAGCCCTTCCAACCACCGGAGCGGCATGTTCTCGTCGCCGATGATGAGATCGAACGCGAGCCCCTCGTAAATGCGCGGGTCCTGGTAGTAGCACCCGAACATGCACACGCCGCCGTTGGGGGTGGTGAACTTGTTGTTCGAGAAGCCGTTCTTGTCGTCGTATTTGATGTTGGCCGTCTGACTGCGCTTGAGCCCGCGCCATTCGTTGGGGAGGTATTTGTAAACGCCCTTGTGATGGAGCTCGATGCTGGTGGGCTCGGCCTCGTGCAGGATGAGCACCCGTTTGTCGAATCCGTTCACCAACGTCTGCACGGCTTTGCGCACGCAATACTCGGTCTTGCCTGCGCGGTTCCCGCCGAAAATGCACAGCAATCCGGCGCCCTCGGACAGGAGCCGGTCGGCGTCCCGCCACGAGGGTTCGATGACAAAGCCGTGATGAAACGGGTCCTCGATGGATTTGCGGATCCGCTCCAACCGGGTGGCCTCGTATTCGGCAAGCATCACGGCGGCCCGGTCGATGCCGACGCGCCGGATCAGCGCGTCGATCTCGGCCTCTGCCGGGATGGGCACCATGGGGTGCGGTTTAAAGGGCGGGATCATAGGGGTTCAAACACGCTGCGGGTGCCGCGTCCGACTGTTTGTCGGTGGAGTTTCTTGGCCGTGCGGCCCTTGTTCATCCGTGCGACGGCGGCGATGCTGCACGCGGTCGAGCAGTAAACCGTCGGCCTCTTCTTGTTGCGGAGGAACTGGCCGCGGCATTCGGGGCACTCCACGGATTCCATTTGGACCGGGGCCCGGCGGTTGTAACACGCCGCTGAACAGTAGGTGCGCCCGGGCCGGATCGGCCCGGAACAGGTGGGACAGGTGGTCATCCGTGTTTCTCTGCGTCTGTTTGAAGAATTCTCAACGCTCCTGCGTCTGTTTGCAGAATTCTCAGCGCTCGATGAATTTCCGAGGATTCGTCGTTAAATGCCGATGTTACAACGTCTGCGGCACGGGTTCCCGCGACACAGCAGAGTTCGGCGGCGGTTTGGGCATCTTTTACGTACTTCAGCGCGATGCTCAACGCTTCGGCAATTTCATCGGCTTGGTACTGCCTGATGCAGATGAACGGATTATGTAACTCCTTCTGGCTCTTGATGAGCTTAGTGATCAACGCCGCGCATGAATCTTCCGTAAAACCTTCATTGATCGCCCATGCGTGAACCACATCGGTTGAAATCGCTTCTGTTTTCATGGCTTAAAACGGGATGTCGGATTGGTCGTCTAGCTCGTCGAGTGGTTCCTTGTAGGCGGGCCTTGCCGGACGGTCCGCAGATCCGGGCGCGGGCGCCGGGGCGGTTTGCCCGCCGGTGTTGGCCGGTTTGCCCCCGAGCATCTGGAGCGTCTCGCCGATGACCCGCATTTTCGTGCGTTTCTGGCCGGTGTCCTTGTCGTCCCATTGATCGAGCTTGAGCCGGCCTTCAACGTAAACGCTGCGGCCTTTGGCGAGGTATTCCTTCGCGACCTCGGCGGTGCGGCCGAAGAACTCGACGTCCACAAACGTGGTTTCCTCCTGTTTCTCGCCCGCGTCGTTTTTCCACGAGCGATTGATCGCCAGCCCGAGCTGGGTGACGGCGGTGCCGCGGGGCGTGCGGCGAAGTTCAGGGTCCCGTGTGAGGTTCCCAATGAGCATGACTTTGTTCAGGTTTGGCATGGTGTTGGTGTTGTTTTGAAAGGGGTCTCTGCGTCCAAGCCGGTCGGCTCGGAAGACGCGCTTCACAGCTCGTAGGGAGCACGCGCCCGGCGTTTTGCCCGCAGAGGTAAAGGGGTTAGTCGGCGTGAAAGGCGAACAGGTAGGCCAAGGCCAAAAGAGCCGCCGGGATGGTGAACAAGTCGACTGTGTCCGGGGTCACGGCGCGACCACCTTTCCAGTCCGAGATCCGGCGGCGATCATCCTGGCCTCCACGTTGGCACTTATTTGCCGAATGGCGGGCGCGATCGCCCACGCTTTCATGGCCTGCTCTTGGAGTTCCCGAAGCTGCTCAGGAGTGTATTCCCTCGACCATTTGGCAACTATCTCGCGGTGCGGAGCGCAAAGCAACGCATCCGGCGGTCCTGTAATCGGCACCGGAAGTCCCGGTAGACACTCCCACCCGAAGACGGTTTTCTCCCACTGCCACTCTGGCGGGAGCACTCGCAGCGAGATGAACGGCTCTCGCAGCGAGACAAACAGCTCTGTCTGCGCATTTGCAATGGCTGCGCGTTGCGCCTCCGCAGCACCGGTCCCATGCCAGCAAAGTTTGGCGTACCCGGGAACTCCGGCAAACACGGCGTAAATCAGCGCGCTCATTGCGCGACCTCCTTGAGTTGTACGAGTTCTGCGCGGAGCTTGGCGATTTGCTCCCTCGCCTCATCGCGCTCGCGTTCCAGTTTGCGTGCCAAGTTGCTGCATACAACTTCGTCTTTTTCATCCCACGGCTCTCCGGTCATCCATACTGCCGCATCCGTCTCCGGTGTAGGTCGTTCGCTCATTGCGCGCCCCCCTCCTTTTTGTCGTAACAAAGGCGGCAACAACGTGTGCGCTCATCCCAACCCTCGTTGAAACCTCGCGAAAAACCTCGCGAAAATCCTAGTAGGTAGGCAACACGCCCCGAGACAAATCCAACGGACAAGAGGCTCGCCAAACACAAAACCGCGCTCAACTTCTCGCTCATTGCGCGCCCCCTTCCTTTCTCAGCATCCGCTCGATCTCAGCGAGCAGGAGCGCGGCGGCCCGGATCAACGCCTCTTTCTGCGTGGGGGCGGGTGCGAATTTCGACGCATACGGCCAGAGCTTTTTGGCGATGGCCACGTTGTGCCCGTGCCGGGTCATGGCGTGGCAGAGGGCTGCGTCCACGAGCGAGCCCTCCGGGCGTTTGTCGTCGTGTGCGGCGTTGTAACCGAGGGCGAGCTGGCGCTCCCGTTCGGTCCAGATGAGTTCAATGGCTTCGCTTGTCATGGGGTGTGTTGGATTTGCAGGGTGATGGTAAATTCCATGGTGACGGGTTCGCCGGTCTCGCGGCTCTCTTGGAGCTCCTCGGTGATCTGCTTGAGGAGGTCGGTCTCCTGGGCGCCGAGCGTGTCGCGCACTTGTTTTTGCAGGTCGTGCGACATGCGCCGGATCAGGGGGTGGCGGCTCATTCTGTTTTCCGTTGGGTTATCAGAAAGTGGAGCACCTCGCGTTCGAGCCTGGAGGCGGTTTCGAGGATCGGCATGGCAAACGACTTGAGCATGAGCGCCGCCTCGAATTGCTCCTCGCTCGTGTTTTTGTTTTCCGCTCTGAGCAACGCTTTCGTGCGCCATTCGAGAGCGGACTGGGTGACAATGGGATGCTCGGGATGTTCGGGTGTCATAGGGTGGTGTGGCATGTGGCGAGCGAGTTGGTGTTTCTGCTCATTCAATGACCGGGAATTTCTCGGCGGTTTCCCCGTTGGCGATCCATCGAATGTTGCGAGGCCGCTCTCCGGTTCTCACCGCATTCCAAGCTTTGATGCAGAGCGCCATGAGGTGCGGGCGGTCGAGCTTCGCGCTTGAAAGCGAGTTTTTGACGAGACGCTCGCGCAACAAATACCAAGGCGATCCATCCTCAAGCCCTGCGCCGCGAGTCACCTTCTCAACAAATTCGTCCGCCAAAACGGGGTCTTTTTTGCTGAATAAATAGTGGCACGCATCGAGAACGGACGGCGACATCAGCGACTTGCTTGTGATCCCCGTTTGAATTGATTTGCGGGCT
>Ga0315905_10004183_pt1 | contig 14730 bp, 8 predicted proteins | sample LakEriMetagenome_5_FD_203522 | JGI IMG/M metagenome (GOLD analysis project Ga0315905, IMG submission 203522) | Freshwater fungal communities from buoy surface, Lake Erie, Ohio, United States - Buoy 4 MA121 | ecosystem: Environmental > Aquatic > Freshwater > Lake | place: USA: Lake Erie, Ohio... | reverse complement strand
ATGTGCGGGGGGGCCGGTCTACCGGGCTAAACACCCCCCGCCCCCTCGCCCCCCCCCCCCCCCCCCCCCTCGGCATCAACAAACTACTCCCGCGCGCGCGCACGCACCTTGTCCTTGGAGGCCTCCGCGACGGCGGCGAACACGCACAGCGCCACGAGGGCGACGGCAACGAGGCGGCGCGACATGATGTTGTTTGTTTTTACGGCGTCTTTTAAAGCGGCGAACGAGTTTGTGTGACCCGGGCGCGCGGCCGCGCGCTCCCGTCTGCTTTGAACTTCCGCCGCTCGCCGCTAAACGACGTCCTCCCCCGCCCTCAACCCCACCGTCTCGGCCGACCACCGCCACAGCCACGCGGCCGTCTCCGGGCACTCGGCCGCCGCGCACGGCGCCGTGGGCCGCGCGTTGGCGTCGAGGTACCACAGCTCAGACGACGAGGCCGAACCAGAAGAAGCCGCTGCCGCCGCCGCCCCGCCAACACCGCCGCCAACCGGATCGAGCGCCGTCGCCGCGTGCACGCTCGCGCGCGCGCCCTCGTCCGGGCTGAGCAGCAGGCGGCCCATCAGCGCGCGGTACGCGGCGCCCACCGCGGGCGGCAGCGAGCGCACGACGTCGGTCACGACCATGCCCGGGTGCAGCGCGAACGAGTCCACAGCACCGCCGCCGCCCTCGCGCGCCCCCGCACCCGCCCCCGCCCCCGCCCCCGCCCCCTTGGCCCGCCGGGCCAGCTCGCGCGCAAACAGCAGCTGCGCGAGCTTGGAGCGGCCGTACGCGCGGTCGGTGCTGTACAGGCCCCTGCGGGACTTGAGCATCGGGTCGGCGCGGTCGGCCTCCGTCCTGCCCAGGGACGCGCCGTAGTGGTGCATGGCGGACGACACGCTGACGACGCGGGCGCGCGGGAGCAGCGGCGGCGGCGGGGCCGAGGCGGCGCCGCCCTCCTCTTTCCTCCGCCGCCGCTCCCGCTCCTCCAGGTCCCGCGTGCCCGCGCGCAGCGACGGCATCAGCAGCAGCGCCAGCAAAAAGTGGCCCAGGTGGTTGCACGCCATGTGCTCCTCCAAACCACCCTCGTCCGTCTCGCGCCGCGCGCGCACGCCCATGTTGAACACGCCCGCGTTGCAGACGAGCGCGTGGAGCGGGCGCCCGCGCGGGCCGTTGAGGAGGGGGGCGGCGGCGGCGGCGGCGGCGGCACTGGCGGCGTCAGCCCCACTGCCGCTACCACTCGGCCCACTCTGCTTGAACGCGTCGCAGAAGGCGCGCACGCTCGACAGGGACGCGAGGTCGAGCAGGCGCACCTCGAGCGAGGGCGGCGGGAGCCCTCGGGCCGCGTGCTCGGCGCGCAGGGCCGCCTCGAGGCGCGCGCCGCGCTCGGCGCTGCGGCACGCCAGGACGACTGTTTTTTTGTGTTGGGGTGGGTGGGTGGGTTGGGAAGGGCGTGAGAGATCCGTTCAACCCCGTCAACAGCACGTGCACCTGGCGGCCCGGCTGTCCTCACCGTGCGCCCCGCGCCGCGCGAGCGCCGCCGCCGTCGCGCGGCCGATGCCCGCGGTCGGGCCCGTGACGGCGACGGTCAGGCCGCGCACGGAGCCCTCGTCGCCGACGCGGTCAACAGACCCAAGGTGTGCCATGCCCAGGCGCTGGAACAGCGTGCCCTGGACGGTGATGGCCGTCGCGCGCAGGTACTCGGGCAGCGAGATCGACATTGCTGGTGTTGTGGCGGGTGCGTTTGCGAGCGGTTGCTGATGTCGCCCGCCCGCGAAACCAGGGGCGCTTGCGAGCCACGAAACTGGCCAGGCGTGATTCTTCAAGTGCTATTGGGCTGAAGTGCGTGGACGAACTGAAGGAATGTCGCATGTGCTGCGACCGGGTGCGAGATGCGTCGTCGACCAAAAAAAAACCGACACGCCGCCGCCGACGAGCGCCCGCGACCGCCACCGCCACCGCCCCGACTACTCGATCGTCCGGCAGGACCGTGTGCCGCATCGATCGCTGCCCCAATCAATCATATCCCTCGATGCTCAGCTCAGCGCCGCCTCGCCTCGCGCGCCTCGCCCTCCTGCGGGCGCGCGTCGCGCTGTGCGCCTCGTCCTCGTCGCGTCCTCACGTCGGCGATGCTGCCGAGCTGCCCTTCCTCCTCGTCCGCCCGCGAGGCCTCGCGACCGAAGCCGGAGCGTCGGCGACCGATGCGGCAGCCCAAACCAAGCTCCCGAAGTACCGCGATTACACGTTTGCCCTCACCCCGCAGCACCGCCGCGTGACCGTCGTCGCCGCACCCGCCGCTCGAAACCGGTGCGGCGACGGCGCCTCCTCCCCGCCGACCCCGATCGTCGTCTCGACGTCGGACGACCCCGAGCGCATCGTCGTGCGCGCGCCCCTCGCCGCGAACGACAGGAGCAGGTGGACCATCGCGCTCGGCGCGTACGGCCCGGAGGCGCGCGAGTCGTCCACCGACGACGACGACAACCACGCCGGCGCCGGCGCCGGCGCGCCCCCGCCGCCGCCGCTCGAGCTGCGCCTGCCGCCGCGCTTCTGCGGCCTCGACATATCGTCGTCGGGCGGCGACGTGACCGTGGGCGGCTCGGGCGTGCAGGAGGCCGACGTGCGCATCGTCGTAGTCGGCGGCGCATCAACGACAACGACCACCACCACCACCACAATCTCGGCCACGCGCCTGCGCTGCGGCGACCTGCTGCTGCTCGACGCGGGCCCCTCGGGGCGCGTCGCGGCCAAGGAGCTGACCGCGGCGCGCCTCGAGGTCGTGGCCGGGCGGGGCGTCGAGCTCGGCCGCGTGTCGGCGCTGGACGCGCGTATTGAGGCGGGCGGGCGCCTTGAGCTCGGGGCCCTGTACGGGAGGAAGGCGGTGCTGCGGCTGGCAGGAGGAGGAGGAGGAGGAGGAGGAGGGGACGGTGGCGGCGGCGGCGGCGGCGCTCCAGCAGGCGTCCCCCCCTCCTCCTCCTCCTCGCTGCTGCTGCCGCTGCTGCGCGTCAACCAGCTCTCGTGCGGCGGTGACGACGACGGCGTGGCAGGAGACGACGCTCCCCCTCACGGCGGCGCCACGCTCGAGGCGTGGCCGCCGGGCAGCGGCCCCGTCGCCGTGCGCGTGGACGGTTCGCTGGCGGGACGCGCCGTCGTCTCGAGCGGCGGTGGGCCCGTCGCCCTGGCGGCGGTGCAGGCGGCGGGCGGGCTGCGCGCGCTCGACGTGGACAGCGGCGGCGGCGACGTCGACGTGTCGCTGGACACGGGGTCGGCTGGTGGCGGTGGGGCGGGCCGGGGGGCCTCTGCCGCCGCCAGCCCTGCCGCCGCTCCATCGGCCGCAGCAACGGTGCGCGTCGCCAACGCCTCGGAGCTGAGCGTCGACCCGGCGCTCGGGTTGCGCGACGACGGGCGCCTGCCCTTGAACGGCGGCGGCGGCGGCGACTGCGAGGTAACCGTCGACGCTGGTGGGACCGGGCGCGTGGCGCTGCGCGCGCGGTCGTGGATGGACGGCGTGATGGCGCGCGCGCGCGAGGCGAGGGAGGCCGAGGCGGGCGCGGGCGGGCGGCGGCGGCCGTGAGCGCGCGATGGCGCGGCGCGGCGGCGCGCTCGCTCGCTTGCTTTTTCACGCCGTCGTCGGACTGCCTCGCACTCGATAAGCCGCAGCCTGTGTATCCTCCTCTTCTCCACCTTGACCTGTTCCCCACACACACCAACAAAGCCGCCAACATCACACACTAGCCGTCCGCCCACCGAGAAGATGGCGGAAGGAGGAGCGGGTGTCGGGGCAGACGACCCCTCTTCCCCGCCCGCCGCTGCCCCTGCGCCAGCCGCCGCCCCCCCTGCCGCCGCCGAGCCCATCCGCGAGGACCAGGTGGTCAACGCCGTGTCGTTCCTGTCGCACCCCAAGGTGAGGGATGCGCCAGTCGATGAGAGGAGGAGACGGCAGGAAGCACAAGGCAGTTTGGCCACGGCGGACGCGCGCCGCTCACGTCTCAGCACCCTCCTGGGCCAACGCCACAAACCATACAGGTCCAAGCGTCCACGCTCGAGGCCAAGCGCGCCTTCCTCGAGCGCAAGGGCCTCACGCCGGCCGAAATCGACGCAGCGTTTGCGCGCGCCCCTCCGCCACCCGCCGCCGCCGCCGCCGCCACCGCCGGTGACGCGGCACCAGCAACACCAGCATCGCCACCAGCACCGTCGAGCGACTTGGCGCGCGGGCCCTACGCCGCATCCCAACCGTCGCCGCCGCCTTACCCCCAGCAGCACCAACAGCAGCACCAGCCCTACTACGGCTACCCCCCCCCGCCCCTGCCGCCGCCGCCCCCGCCCCCACCGCCCCCACCACCCCCAGAGCCCATCCGCTGGACGCAGGTCGTGCTGGGCGCGGGCGTGGCCGCCGGGGCCGCGTACGCCGTCCACCGCACCGTGACCCCGCGGGCCCTCGCCTGGTACGAGTCGCTCACGTCGCGCCGCCGCGAGGCCGCGCAGGCGGTCGTCGACCGCGAGCGCGCGCTGGCGGCCGCGCTCGAGGGCGTCGCGACGGGGCAGACCGAGCTGCGGCGGGCGGTGTCGGGCCTGACGGGCGCGCTCGACACGCTCAAGGAGCAGCAGCACGAGCAGATGGAGCGGCTGGCGACGCTGTCTCCGGCCTCGGCGACGTGGGCCGGCGGGGCGGCAGGGGGGGGCGCCAACGGTGGAGGACGCGCGGGCTCGTCGTCGTCGCCGCGCGCGGGGGGCAGCGGCGGCGGGCGCGACGCCGGGCCGATGCTGTCGGCCGAGCTGGCCGACCTGCGCGGGCAGCTGGCGCGCCTGCGCGCGTCCGTTACGGACATCATGCAGGAGCAGGAGCAGCAGCAGGCGATCGCCAAGTACGGGGCCGGGGCGGCGGCGGCGGCGGCCGCACGAGGAGGCGGCAGCGCCGGCTCGCTGCTCGGCGGCCGGCCGCTGCAGCACGCGCCCTTCTCGGGCTTTGGGGACGGTCCCGCGGGGAGCGGCGCCGACCCGCAGCGCGGCCTGTCGGCCTACTCAGGTGCGTGATTTGGTCGTGGTCGTGAAACAGAGAGCTTTCGGCAACAGAGAGGTGTGCTCACGCGTCGTCCTCCCCTGCCCGCCCCCCCCCTCGCTTTCGCCACCAACCACCAACAACAACCAAAAACAGCCGGCGCCCTGGGCGGCGGCAGCGCCGCGCGCTACGACGCCCCGGCCTACAGCAAGCAGCCTACCAGCTTGGCCCCTTCCCCCCCGCCCAGCAACAACGGGCACGCGTACGGCAACGGCGACAACGGCGCCGACGGCGGCGACGACGGCAACGCCCCGGCGGCGGCGGCCTCAGACCCCCATGGCGGCGCGCGGCGCCCCGCCCGCTTCGACGAGGTCATGGCGATGGTGGCGCGCGGCGTGACGCCGCCCAACGTGCGTACGGACATCGACGACGCGCCGCCGGACCCGTCGCGCCCGCCATCGGCGCCCGTGGCCGCCCCGCTGCCCAAGCCGTGGCAGCAGGCGCAGACGAGCCGCGCGTCGTCGGTCGTGTCGGACGGGCAGCAGCAGGGGGGCGCTGCGGGTCCGCCCGCGCGCCGGCAGTCGTCGTACGCGCGCACGGCGCCGCTCATGTCTGCCGTGGGCACGCTTGCTGGCGACGCGGCGCCGTCGTGGGTCTCCCCGCCGTTTGCGCCCGCGGGCGGCGGCGGCGGCCAAGGCGCGGGCGGCGGCGGGAGCGGCCCGCGCGACGAAGACGACCAGGGCGAGGAGGACCACCTCACGCGCATGCAGTACGGCGGCGCGCCCGCGGCTCCTCACGCCTACCCGCCGCAGCAGTCGCACTCGCCCGTCCCCGGCGCCTCGTCCTACTTTACGGAGCGCCCGGCGCCCGCCGAGTACGACCTGTCTTCGCTGATGGCGCGCGCGTCGGCCGGCGCGCTGGCGGCGCAGGCGCAGCAGCAGCAGTCGCAGCAGCAGTCTCAGCAGCAGGGCTCGGCGGACAGCTATCCCGCGGTGCGCGGCTGGCGCCCGCCCGCGCCGCCCAAGCCGACGGTCTCGTACACCACCAACATGGCACCTCAGCAGCCGCAGCAGCAGCAGCAGCAGCAGCAGCCGCGCTCGGACGGCGGCGGCGGCAGCGGGGTCGCGGGCGGCAGCCAGTCGGCGGCGTCCGCGGGCCCCAGCATCGCGCCGGCTGCAGCAGCCTCCAACGGCAACGGCGGCGCGGGCCCCTCGCAGCGCGCCGAGGAGCCGGCGGACGAGCAGCAGCAGCAGCAGCAGCAGCAGCAGCCGTCGCGCGGCCCCGTTGTCGTTGCTGCCCGGCGCGGCAGCCCGGGGGCCGGCGGCAAGCAGAAGCAGGCGGCAAACTCGCAGAAGTCTCCCGCCCGCCGCAACGGCGGGAGGGACGCGCCGTCGTTGGAGGGTTGACGAATGCGCAAGAGGGGTTGTAATTATACAGCACGCGTGGCAGCTCTCTTCGTCGCCCCGTTGTCGGCTCCCGGGGCCGTCGTCGTCGTCGTCGTCCCGCCTGCCGCCTGCCGCTCTTCCAAGCGACGGCCGCGCTCGCAGAGAGAGAGTGGTCATTCACCAATAGAAGAAGCGCGCGGGCGCGTCTCGTCACGCGTAGTACTCGCCACCAGCCCTCACTAGTACGCGCGCGCGATCGTCTTCGATCGACGCCACAGCGCGCGCGGGGCGAGCGCGACGAACCAAACCGCTTGCCCTGTCCCTCTCTCGCGCGCGCGCGCTCTCTCTGGAGCGACGTCGGCAGCGCAGGACGCCTTCGGTGCCTTGTCACCCAGGGAGCACGTGCGCCTGACCAACATCCCTTGAACGAGTCACCATGGGCGGCATCAAGAACCGCGACGCCAAGCGCAAGGCCAACAGCGTCGTCTCGAGCGGCGCCGGCGGCGGCAGCAAGGGGCCGGCCACGATCGACAAACGGGGGCAGGAGGAGCAGTGCCCGCACTGCGACCGCGTCTTCAAGCAGAAGTCGCGCCTGCAGGAGCACGTGCGCAACAAGCACAGCGAGGAGGAGGGGGCAGGAGCAGGTGGCGGCGCCGCCGCCGCTGCTGCTGCTGCTGCACCCGCCGCCGCCGCCCCCGCGCGCAAGGCCGCCGCCGCCGCGCAGCCCTCTGCAGCCTCCTCCTCCGCCCCGACGCCCGCCTCGCGCGTCATGGACGTCTCCACGCGCGGCGCGGGCTACTACACGCAAAAGTCCGCCAAGATGCTGCTGCAGGAGTGGTGCGCGCGCGCCAAGCGCCCAAAGCCCAAGTACAAGGTCGTCGGCGTGACGCACGACGACGCCAAGCGCGCGACCGAGCGGTGGAAGCGGCGGCAGCAGGACGGCGGGGGCGGCGGCGAGGGCGGCGGCGCGCCCGCCCAGGAGCCGCCTCCGCGCGTGCGCGTGGGGGCCCTGCGGTGCCGCGTGGTGCTGCCGGACGCCAAGCGCCCGGGCACGGACCGCGACGTGGTCGTGTGGCTCGACGCCGACATGGCGCTGTCTGCTGACGACGACGACGACGACGACGGGGGGGACGGGGTGGAGGGCGGCGGCGGCGGCGGCGGCGGCACGGCCAAAGGCAAGAAGGGCGCGGCCGGCCCCAGCGACGAGCAGCAGCAGCAGCAGCAGCAGCAGCAACAGCAACAAAAGCAGCAGCGGCGGCGCGACGCCGCCGAGCAGCGCGGCGCCGTGGCCGCCCTGCACGCCGTCGCCGGCGACCGCGCGCTCGAGTACGTGCTGCCGCGCGAGCACCGCGCGCTGTGGGCGTCGCTCGGGCGGCGCGCGGCCGAGCGCGCGGAGCACCGCGAGCGCAAGGCGGCGCGCGAGGCGGAGCGGCAGCGGCGCGAGGCGATGCGGCGGGTGGACGCGGCGCGGCGCGCCCCTGTCACGGTGATGATGTCGGACGAGCAGCGCGCGCGCGTCGAGGCGCTCGTGCTGCAGGCCGCCGGCGGCGGCGGCGGCGGCGGCGGCGGCGGCGGCGCAGTTGGGGCGGGCGGGGCGGGCGGAGCGAGGCGGCGTCGCGGTGCTGGCAACGACGACGACGACGACGACGACGACCTGTCCGCCTTCTCCAGCAGCGACGATGGCGACGAGCCCTACTCTGGCGGCGGCGGCGGGAGCAGCGACGACGACGACGACGACGGCGACGCCAACTCGGGCCGCGGCAGCGACGACGACTCGGAGGAGGACGCCGACGGCGTTGCCGCGGCCGCCCGCCTCCGCCGCGCGGGCGCCGAGGTGCAGGCGCTGGCCGCGCAGCTCGAGCAGCTCGGCTTTGAGCGCCGCGACGCGCGAACAGGGGCTCTGAGGCAGTCGGGTGCCGGCCAGCCGGCTCTCTCCGTGCGCGCGGCGGTCGACTTTTTGTGCCTGTCGCTGCCGGAGCACCGGCTGCCGCGCCGCTTCGGCGTCGGCACGAGCCGACCCGTCACGCTGCTGCGCGCGGGCGCCCAGGCGCAGGCGGGCCAGGCGGCGGCGGCGCAGCAGCATTCGAAGCAGCCGGCAACGTCCGCCGCGCCGACCGAGCCCGCGCGCGGCTTTGGCGGCAGCAGCAGCAGCAGCAGCGGCATGAGGCCCGCGTCGGCCGCGCCTGCCGGCGGCGTCGCAGCAGCAGCAGCGGCAGCGGCAGCCGAGGCGGCCGAGGCGATGCTGGCGGGGGCGCTCGACGACCCGCACGTGGCCGCCCTGCTGGGCGAGGGCTACCCGCTGACGCACGCGTCCGCCGCGCTCGAGGCGACCGCGGGCAGGCTGCACGAGGCGCGCGTGGCGCTGTTCGAGGCGCTCGCGGTCGCGGCGGGCGTGGCGCCGGCGTTGGAGGCCGCCGACGACGACGACGACGACGACAACAACTACAGCGGCGTGCCCGCGACCGAGGCCTGGGACGCCGAGGCTGAGCGTGAGGTGGTCGAGGCCATCTACGGCGACGACGCCAGCTTTGCCCCCCTTGACGAGGGCACCAACGGCGAGCAGCAGCATCTGGCGCTGCGTCTGCCGCTCGGCAGCGGTGGGGCGGCTTCTGCGGCCGCGGCCCTCGTCCTCCACCTCCGCCCGGCCTCTTCTGCGCTGCCCTCTTCAGGCCAGCCGCAGCGACGGCCCTTGCTGCCGTTCGCGGCGTCCGTCGAGTGCTCGGCCCTCCCCCCCGCCGCGCGCCTGCGCCTGGCCGCGCTGCTCGCGCGCCGCGGCGCCGACGCCATCGCGGCCGAGGCCGAGGCCAACGGCGGCCAGCCCGACTCCTCGCTCCCGGCCTGCCCGCCGCTCGTGCACGAGCTCGCGACGGCCGTGCAGGAGGCATTTGACGGCGCAGGGGAGGACGGCGCGGCGCTGCTGCTCGAGCTGACGGACCCGGCCGCGCCGATGCCCGCGCCGTTCGACCGCTCGCCCTTTGGGGACGACGACGAGGAGGAGCGGAGGCGGCGGGCCAAGGCCAAGGAGGAGCGCGGCACCAGTGCCAAGCGCGGCGGCGGCGGCGGCGGGGGCGGCGGCAAGGCCAAGGGGACCGCCTCATCGGCCGTGGCCGAGGCGATCCTGCACAGCCGCTCGGGCGTCGCCGACGTGGCGGCCGTCGAGGCGCGCGCCGTTGCCGGCGCCGCGGGCGCCGGGGGCGATGACGACGATGACGACGATGCTGGCGCCGAGGACATCGAGCTGGGCGAGGCGGAGGACGAGGACGAGGCGGCATCGGGCGCGGGCGGTCAGCAACAGCAACTACGGCGGCCGAAAGAGCAGCAGCAGCAGCAGCAGCAGCAGCAGCAGCGGCGACCCGCCGCCGCCCCGGCCGCGCCCGCCGCGCGCCCCGAGCCCCGCCGCCGCGCCCACACGCTCTCGCGCGACGAGGCCGCCGCCGAGAGCGCCCGCCTGCGCCGCGACCTCGAGCGCTGGCGCGCCGACCCCCGCATGGCCTCCCTGCGCGCCCAGCGCGCGCGCCTGCCCGCCGCCAAAGCGCGCGAGCAGCTCCTCTCGCTGCTCTCGGCCAACGACGCGCTCGTCGTCAGCGGCGCCACGGGCTGCGGCAAGTCGACGCAGCTCCCGCAGTTTGTGCTCGAGCGCGCCGCCGAGGCGGGGAGCGCGGGGGACGTCAACATCGTCGTCACGCAGCCGCGCCGCATCGCCGCGCTCGGCCTCGCGTCCCGCGTCGCGCAGGAGCGCGGCGAGGCCGTCGGCGACGTCGTCGGCTACAGCGTGCGGCTCGACAGCAAGGTGTCGCGGCGCACGCGCCTGCTGTTCTGCACGACGGGGGTGCTGCTGCGCCGGATGCTGTCGGACCCGCTGCTCGAGGGGATCACGCACGTCGTGGTCGACGAGGTGCACGAGCGCGGCGGGGAGAGCGACCTCATGCTGCTGCTGCTGCGGCGGCGGCTGCTGCTCGGGCGCGGCGGCGCGGGCGGCGGCGGCGACTCGGGCTCCCCCCCGCTGCCCCCGCCGCCAAAGGTCGTGCTCATGTCCGCCACGGCCGACGCCGACCTGTTCGCGCGCTACTTTGCCTCGGGCGCCGCGTGCCCGGGCGCCGGCAGCGGCAAGCCCCTAAAGGCCCCTCTGGAAGCGGCGGCGGCGGCGGCGTCGTCCCCAGCAGGCCTGCCGCAGCCGGCCCCCCCCCGAGCCGCCGCCGCCGCCCCGTCGCCGCCGACGCCGCTGGCCGTCGGAACGCTCTCGATCCCGGGCCTGTCGCACCCCGTGCGCGAGCGCTGGCTCGAGGACGCGCTCGAGCTGTCGGGCTACGTGGTCGGCAAGGCGTCCAAGTGGGCGGCCAAGGGCGGCAAGGCGGGCGACGAGGGCGGGCGGGACGGCGGCAAGGGCGGCAAGGGCAGAGGCGGCGGCGGCGGCGGCGGCGGCAAGGCGGGCGGCGGCGGCGACGAGGAGGGCGGCGGCGGCGACCCGCCGGCCGTCGAGGCGGCCAGGGCGTCGGGCGAGCGCTACTCGGCGACGACTTTGGCCTCCCTGGCCAACGTCGACGAGACCCTGGGGATCAACTACGACCTGATCGAGGCGCTCGTCGCGCACGTCGTGCGCAGGCAGCGCGAGCACGGTCCCCTGGCGCTCCTCGACGGCTGGTCTCCGCCCCTCCCCGAGGGCTCGGCCCCGGACGCCCCGCCCCCGCCGCCCATCTCGGCCGCCGCCTCCGGCGGTCCGTCGAAACAGCAGCAGCAGCAGCAGCCGGGCTCCATCCTCGTCTTCATGCCGGGCGCCATGGAGATCGACAAGCTCGTGCGCCAGCTGAGCGCGCCGGGCGGGCCCGTGTCCAGCGCCGCGGGGGGCGGCGCCTCGGGCCTGCGCGTGCTGCCGCTGCACGGGCAGATGCCGTCGGGCGCGCAGGCGCGCTGCTTCGAGACGGCCCCCGCGGGCGTGACCAAGATCGTCGTGGCCACCAACGTGGCCGAGACCTCCGTGACCATCGACGACGTGACGGTCGTCGTCGACGCCGCGCGCGTCAAGGAGATCGCGTTCGACGCGGCGCGGGGGCTCTCGCGGCTCGAGGAGCGCTTTTGCTCGCGCGCGGCCGCAAAGCAGCGCGCGGGGCGCGCCGGGCGCGTGCGGCCCGGGTGCTGCTTCCGGCTGGTGTCCCGCGCGTGCTGGGAGCGGCGGCTGCTGCCGTACACCGCGCCCGAGGTGCTGCGGTCGCCGCTCGAGCCGCTGGCGCTCACGGTGGCGGCCCTCATGCGGCGGGCCGAGGCGGCCGCAGGCGGAGGAGCAGCAGCAACGAGGGGCGGCGGCGGCGGCGGCGGCGGCAACAGCAGCAACAGCCACCGCCGCGACGCGCTGTCGCTGCTGTTCTCGTCGCCGGGCGGGCGCACGGGCGAGGCCGCGCTCATGTCGCTCTTCGCCGAGCTCATCACGCCCCCGCCGCGCGCCGACGTGCAGGCCGCGGTCGAGCGCCTGCGCGAGCTGGGGGCGTTTGCGAGCGGTGGCGGCGCGGGGGGCGCGACGGTGGCGGGGGCGGCCCCTGCCGCGGCAGCAACACCAGCGGCCGCCTCCTCCCCCCACCCGCTCCTCACCCCCCTCGGCCAGCACCTCGCGGCCATGCCCATGGACGCGCGCCTCGCCAAGGCCCTCCTGTACGGCTGCCTCCTCCGCTGCGCCGGGCCCATGCTCACGATCGCCGCGGCCTTGGCGCACGGCCGCTCGCCCTTTGTCTCGGCCCCGCCCGACAAGCGCCACGAGGCCGACGCCGCGCGCCGCGCGCTCACGCCGCACGCGCACGCCCAGCGCTCCGACCACCTCGCCGTCGTCGCCGCCTACGGCGCGTGGGCCGCCGCCCGCGCCTCGGGCGGGCGCAGGGCCGCGCAGGCCTTTGCCGCATCTGCGTGGCTGAGCGACAGCGCGCTCGACGCCGTGGCGGCAGGGCGCGCCGACTTTGCCGCGACGCTGGCCGGGCGCGGCTTTTTGCCGCCCGAGTACGCGGCGCGCCTGCGGTCGTTCTGGGCGACTGGAGGCGGGGGTGGGGGGGGAGGGGGCGGCGGCGGGTTTGGCGGCAGCAACAAGCCGAGCGCCCTCCAGGGCGCCGCGGCCGCCGCCGCCTCGGCCGCCACCCTCGCGCTGCCCGGGTTTGAATCAAAGGGCCGGGCGGACGAGTACAGCGGCAACGCGCGCGTCGTCAAGGCGGCGCTGGCGGCTGGGTTCTACCCGCAGGTCGCGCGCGTCGAGCACCCGCCGCCGCAGTACGTCAAGGTGGCGGGAGGGGCGTTCTTGGCGTCCGGGGACGGGACCGGCGGGGCATCGAGCAGCGGGGGACGGGGCGGCGGCCGCGGCGCAAGGGGCGGACGCGGCGGCAGGGGCGGACGCGGGGGTGGCCGCGACGGCGGCAGCAACAACAACGGCGGCGACAACGACGACCAGCAGCCGCAGGTCAAGTTCTTCACGCGCCGCGCGGGCCGCGCGTGGCTGCACCCGTCGTCCGTGTGCGCCAAGGCCGGGCGCTTCGACAGCGGCTGGCTCGTCTACACGGAGCTCGTGTCGACGTCGCGCCCGTTCCTGAGGGAGGTCTCGATGGTGCCGGCGTACTCGCTGCTGCTGTTTGGTGGCGGGCAGGAGGACGGGGACGGGGACGGGGACGGGGACGACGACGGCGCGCCGCCGCCGGGGCCCGAGGGCGACGTGACGCAGCGCGGCCTGCGCGTCGACCACGACAAGCAGCTGCTCGTCCTGGACGGGTGGGCCAAGTTCTCGGCGCCCGCCCGCGTGGGGGTGCTCGTGCGCGAGCTGCGGCGCGCGGTCGGCGCCTTGCTGGCCGCCAAGATGCGCGACCCGACGCTGCCGCTGGCGGGGCACGCGGCCGTCGACGCGCTGCACGCGCTTCTGGCGACCGACGGGTTCTGACACGAGAGAGGGGAGGTGTTGGGGTGGGGAGGAAGGTGGTCGGGCATGGCAGCAGTAGGGGAGGGGCAGGTCGTGCAGCTGTAGACGTGCTGTCACGCGCTGCTGGACGACGGGTGTGCACTTGAGCGCAGGGGCGCGCTAAAGATATTTGTTTGGATGTTTTAAATGACGATTTTTTGGAAGCGATATTCTGCGGGCGGAGAACAGAAGCGACGCGCGAGGGAAAACGACAAGACCGGGCAAGAAAGTTTTGCTTTTGCACATTGTGCGGGGCCTGACAAATCTACGACTAGAAAGCTAACCGGATGCGCCTGTCCTAAGAGTGATACTGCATGCGCGCGCGCGCGCGCGCGCGCGCGCCCGACAGTTCAACTCGACTCAAAAACACACACTCATCACCCCCGCCGCCTCTTTTTTCAGTCGAGCTCCTCCATCTTGGACCCCTCCTCGGCGCCCTCCTCGAGCGGCGGCATGTCGTCGTCGCCCTCGCCGCCCGCGCCCGCCTCGTCGCCCTCGGCGCCCCCCTCCTCCTCCTCGTCGATCGCCAGGCCCAGCTTGACCATGCGGTAGATGCGCGACGCGAACGTCGACGGCTCGTCCAGCGAGAACCCGCTCGACAGCAGCGCCGTCTCGTACATCAGCAGCACCAGGTCCTTGACCGTCTTGTCGCCCTTGTCGGCCTCGAGGCGCGCCTTGAGCTCCTTGACGATGGCGTTGGTCGGGTTGACCTCGAGCGTCTTGCGCGACGCCATGTACGACGACATCGAGTTGTCGCGCAGGGCCTGCGCCTTCATGATGCGCTCCATGTTGGCCGACCACCCGTACTCGCCCGTCACCAGGACGCACGGCGAGTCGACGATGCGGTCCGACACGACCACCTTCTCGACGCGGTCGCCGAGCACGTCCTTGATCGTCTTGCACAGCGGCTCGAGCGACGCCTTGAGCTCCTCGCGCGCCTTCTTGGCCTCCTCGGTCTCCTCGTCCTCGTCCAGCACGAGGCCCTCCTTGGTGCAGCACACGAGCTTCTTGCCGTCGTACTCGCGCAGCTGCTGCACGGCGTACTCGTCGATCGGGTCGACCATGAACAGCACCTCGAGGCCCTTCTTGCGCAGCTTCTCGAGGAAGGGCGAGCGCTCGACGGCCTTGCGCGACTCCCCCGTGATGTAGTAGATTGACGACTGGCCCGCCTTCATGCGCGTGACGTAGTCCTTGAGCGACGTGACCTCGTCGCCGCTCTTGGTCGAGTGGTAGCGCAGCAGCTCGGCGAGCTTGGCGCGGTTGGCGCTGTCCTCGTGCACGCCGAGCTTGAGGTTCTTGCCGAACGCCTCGTAGAACTTGTCGTAGTCGTCCTTGTTCTCGGCGATCTCCGTGAACATCTCGAGGCACTTCTTGACGATGTTCTTGCGGATGACCTGGTTTTTGCGTTTATTTTTTATTTTTTGTGGTTGGTTTTTTTTTTTGCGGGGGGG
>Ga0315905_10004182_pt1 | contig 14730 bp, 8 predicted proteins | sample LakEriMetagenome_5_FD_203522 | JGI IMG/M metagenome (GOLD analysis project Ga0315905, IMG submission 203522) | Freshwater fungal communities from buoy surface, Lake Erie, Ohio, United States - Buoy 4 MA121 | ecosystem: Environmental > Aquatic > Freshwater > Lake | place: USA: Lake Erie, Ohio... | reverse complement strand
TGGATCAAGACCATTCTGGGTGTCGACTGCCGGGCCCGTCTGCGCGGCCGGCGCCTTGCCCTGCTCTTGGACTCGACCAATGCCGCCAAGGCTGCTGAGCAGTTGCTTGATTACAGCCCCGCCTCGCGCCGCCACCTTTTCCTCCAGCTCCTCAATGACCGCGATCCCGTTTGCGACCCGTGTGATCTGCTACTGCTTGGGAACCAAGGGGCAGCTAGACCTGCGCGGCAAGCGCTCGCGCCCCTGGCTCAAACTCCGCCGCTCAGAGCTTGAGCAGACCTACCTGGACCACCAGGTGAGGATGCTCAGGCGCCTTCATCCCCAGCCGGGCAGCTTCAAGGTGCACTGGAATCGGCTCGGCGCCGATTCGGTCTACGACGACCTGGTTGCCGAGTTTACCTGCCCTGAACTCTGGGGCGCTTACGATCTCCTCTACCCCCGCGACCGCCGTCGCATCACCAGCGAGGCCCTGGTCGCTGTCGGGCTGCCGGGGCTGGCTGCTGCCTGGCTTGACGAGGGAGAACGCAATCCGCAAAGCGCCAAGCTGCGCCTGTTCGGCCCTGGGCCTAGCGACGTTGAGATCCTCGGCTGGATCGAGAGTCTTGGGGTCCCGGGCCGCATCGCGCCAGGGCCGCGCCTGCAAATGTCCCTGGCTTTTGATCAGTGGCAGGCTGACACTCTCGTGCGCCAAATTCGTCCTCTTGTGCACCGCAGCATGGCCTATCGCTTGAGGCCCGCAGCCCCGGGCGCTCGTGCCCTTTACGCTGGTTTTTGATGCCGGCGCAGTTCTCAATGGCAGGCCAGGGAGGGGGCAGGCCCTGGCGGGACCTGGGGCCGCTGACCACTCAGTCCAGCGTCCAGCGCGGGACGATCGGCGAGAGCAGCGGCGCTGCCACCTTGCTGCTGGCCTTTCAGCTGCCGCGCCCGGCGACCGTTTTTGTGCGGCTCCTGCCGCTCTCGCCATTTACTGATCGTTTTATCGGCGCAGCGTTGCAAGACGCAAGCGGCCACGGGATTGCCCTGGCGGACGACAGCCGGGCGGTTTTCGTCAATGCGCTCAATACTCCGGCCGACGAGGCCCGCAGGCGCCTTCCTGCCGGCGACTATCGCGTTGTCATTAGCACCAGTCAGTGGCAAGAGGCCCCCTTTGCTCTCCAGCTGGACTCTTTCGCTCTGGAGAGCCCGCGCCTAGTAGCGGCAGGGCAGGGGCGACTGCGCGGCAGGCTGTCTACCGCAAGACCAGAGGTCTTTCTCCGCGCTCGCGGTGGACTGAGGGCTTCCCTGCAGCCTGTCGACTCTCTGCTCTGGCGAGGCACAGGCGCCGCCGGCCTGCGGGCTGGCCTGCAAGTGCTCCCCAGCTACGAGCAGCCGCCGGCGGCGGGGTTGGGCCATGTTTGGTTCATCCGTCAAACGGGCCCAAGCGGACGCCTGCGCCTGGGAGGTGCAAGCGGGGTGAATTGGGTCACCCTTGAATTGAGTGACACTCTGCCGGGGTACATCGCTTCCGAGCTGGCCCTGCCTGACTTCCGCTTCAATGCCGGGCGTCGCACGATCTTCTCGGACCGCGCCTACGACATTTACGGAGCTTACCCAGAACTCGGCGTCGCCCCATCTGTGCTCCGCGCCCAGTCCTCCCCGGACACCCCGAGGGTGCCCTATCTGGATCTCACTAACGGCCGCCATCGCCGCGAGGTCTTGGTCGCCTTGCCTCTCGACGCGAGCCGCTGCTTGGTGCTGCACCTCGAGGAAACTTTGGCATGGAACAACGACGTCGTCCTTGACGTCGATGACGCACTGCCTGTCTCCCCCCGGCTGATCGTGAGCAATCGACGCCGCTCCTGGTTTCACCGCCGGCGGGTCAGCACCTTCGTCACCGACGGACTGGCGCTGCGGCGGCTGCAGAACCCTCCGTCCGCCCTGCTGCTGCAGCTCGATACGGTCCTGCCGCCCCTGGATCAGCAGCTGGTGGAGCGTGCGGTCCGGGTGCCTGGGCCCTCGTTTCGCCTGCCGCCTTTGCGGATCCTCTTCCCCGTCTTTGTCGCCGAAGCTCGCCCACCGGCGGCGGCCGACGTCGTCTTCGGGGCCGACCCCAGTGAACGCGCCGCGGGACTGCTTCTCAGTTACGGCATGACCCGTCTACTGGCCGCTGACACCTTGATGAGTTCGATGGCGATCTACCGGACCCTGGAGGATTTTTCGGCCATTACCGCCAAGGCGGACTACGACCCCAAGGCCACTGGCTTCGTGATCGCCAACATTCCGGACCGCCCTGACGGGCTGCCGATTCTCAGCCCCTGGCTGAGGGATGGTGGCTATCGCGTCACAGGAACCGCCACCGGGTCTTACCAGGCCCCTGGCGATCAACTATTGCGCTACGGACGCTGGAACGGCCCCTTGCCTGCGAGAACTGACACTGAGGTCAGCGCAGCCGATCCCCGCTGGTCGCTGGCGGTCCAGGGATTAGCCCTGAGTGCTGACCGGTTGTTCCGCACCGAGGCGCCTTCGGTGCTGCTGTCCTACGACTGGGGCAACGGCGCCTACTGCCGCCTGAAGCTCCAAGGATTGGGCTTCAGCGATGAGGACCTTTCCGTCGCCCCACCTGAGCGGCCTCAAAGCGGCACTCTCAACGGCGGGCGCCCGCGCCCCTTGGCCGGACGAGGCGGGCTGGCGCTAGGAGAGCTTACTGCCCAGCAAACCCGCCGGTTGCGCGTCGTCCAGCACGGCCGAGGGCGACTCATGGGCGATTTAGCCTGGGGCCCTCGCGGCCGGATCAAAGCTCGGGGCCAGATGAGGGCGACTCTCACCGTTGCTCCCGACCTGACGATTGTGCGGCGGCTCCTGCGCGGCTTCCTTGCTGGCGCGGGCGGCCTTGATCGCGGTCGGCTCAACCGGCCCCCGACCCGACTGACCGGTCGAGGGTCTCTTGGTCGCCCCTGGCTAAGCGCTAAGCCGCCGAACGAGTTCCCACTGGTCAGGGCAACCGGCCGAGGGCGCCTGATCGCAACCCTGAGTGCCACTTGACACGGGGCGCATGCTACGGCGCTGCCAGAATGCCCTGATCACCAGGGCGTTCAGGGAAGCATGACGAATTGGTCGCAGGATGGCGCCCCATCGTTCAACCGACCTGAGCTGGTTCGCTTCGATTCGCTGCGCGACAGCAAGGACCTCGGGGCGATCACCGACATCAAGGCCCACCTGTCCGGCTTCATCGGCGCCGAAGCCGGCTCTCAAAGCCTGTTTTTCTCTTTCCAGCTGCTTGTGCCTGGTGCCATCCAGGTCCAGACCGTCACAGGCAGCAAGTGGACCGCTCGCTTTGTCTCCGCCTCCCTGCGCTCGGAGTCCGGCAGTATCGGCTTGGACGATCGCGGCAACGCCCGTGGTGTCGACATTGTCAACAGCATCGACGCTGACGAGGCGCTGGCTCCTTTCCCGCCCGGGAAATACACCGTGGTGGTTTCCTGCTCCCAGTGGCAGTCAACGCCTTTCGAGTTGGTCCTGCGGGTCAACCCGACCACCAGACTGCATGCCGACATCACTGGCCGCGGCGGGCTTGGACGGTACACCCGCTTGCGCGTGGCTGTTGCCCGCCTTAGCGGCGCGCTCACCGGCCTCGGCCAACTCCGGGCGCCAGGCTCGGGCTTGTTTTCGGGCCGCCGCGACCGCCCTCTTGTCGGCGGCTTCCTCGCCGGTGGGGGCGCGCTAACGGGCAAGCTTTCGATTCGTGAACCTCTACGCAGCCTGTCTGGCGCCTTTCTTGCCGGCCGCGGCGGCCTTGGAGCTTCGACAGTGGTTTCAGGCAACCTAGGCCCCAGAATGTGGGCCTCCAGGCTTGTGACCCCAACAGAGGCGGGAGAGAGCGCTAGCTACGCCAGCGTGGCCTTGAGTGAGGCTGACTACAGCCTCCATGCCTTTTACTATCTTCCGCCCGGATCCTCCAGTAGCCAGCGACGGCTCGCGGTAACTTACCGCGCCCCTAATGGACAGGTGCTATGGAGCCGTCTTACTGACATTTACTGCTTAGCTGATGATACGCAGGGCTGGAAAGCGCTCGCCTTGACCGGTGGTGATTTCCTCCTGTTCAGTCAAAGCCTGACGGCCTTCAACGGTTTACTTGTAATTCGCATCGGGCGAGACGGAGTTATTGCTTGGAAGCGACAATTTGGAGCTCGCATCAATCCTGTGATTATTGGAGGCAGCAACAACGGCAGCGAGATCGAGCAAATCAGTGACGCAGCTCTGCAGCTTTCATTGAATCGAGTCATATTTGCCACTGCTGTAGGCAGCTTCACTCCTGGCTATATCACGCTTGACCTTAGCACTGGGACTGCTGTTTCGGCTCGCGCGTTGACGGGTGGCACTATGCAGACTGGCCACATAATTTTCTTCGACAGTGGCGTCACTCTTAACGCTCCCTTGATCAAGGCGGACGGCCGATTTATACTAACTGGCAGCAAAAGAGGCCAGCCAGCCTACACATGGACCGTGGAATGCGATAGCAACCTTACCAGCGTCAACACGTTTTACAAATATACTGACGGCACTAGCCTTGTTTTTGACGGCAGTGCAGTGCTGCATACGGATGGCTCTGTCACGATTGCGGGAGGCAGCGCAATCTCTGAAGGCGGCAGGTCTGCTATTGGCTTTTCCTTGCTGCAACTCGCCCCAGATCTGACAATTCGTCGGCGCGTCACCAGCGCTGCTGGGAACAATAGCCACACCCGAGGGGCGCTAATAGCTACTGACGCCCTAGGGGCCTTGCATTACGGCAATGCAAATGGCATCTACTCGCGGGACTACGAGGGCGACCTTACCTATCGCTATACAACTTTCGCTGGGCTGCCGGGGAGGATTGATCAGATCTCTGCCACCAAGCCTGGACCCTGGTTTAACATTGCTAGCCAGTGGGGCATTCTGGCTACTTCTACTGCCCTTAATCAGCCAGCACTGGGGACGGTGGTGGTAGGTTTCGAGATCGACATAGCGCCTACGACTGTCGCCAATGGACTGAATTACAGCATCACTATCGGCACTTCTGAGGATGTCCCGCAGGCCCGCCAGGTTGTGCCGGCCGTGGTCGCCCTTGATCTTGATGAAAACGACGGCGGCATCGTGCCGATTGCGTTCGTTTCTTTAGCAGTCGTCCTCAACACAAGTACGCCTAGCTGGAACCCAGCCTTTGCCGACGCCAGTTCAATTCTTGCCTGGGAACTAACATCCAGCACTATTCGCCGTGGAGCCTCTAGCGGATTTCCTCAACTGGTGATCAAGGGCGACCCTGCGATAGAGCCAGACCCTTTGGCTCAATTTGTTGTTTTTCATCTGCCAGGTACTGGTATTCCTGATACGAACTTCTTTGTTGATTACTCTCAATTTGCTCATCAGCCGGTTCCGCTTGGCAACGTCAAATACTCGACTGAACAAGCCCTTTACCCAGACCTTGGCGGTTTTTTTGAGCGCACTTCTATTCGCTTTGACGGCACCGAAGACGCAATTGCTTACGCGCCGTCGCCGGCTTTTCGTTTTGGCAAGGAGAATTTCACGATCGAGGCCAAAATCTTCCGGCTCAATAGCAACCCTTGCATCTTGTTTAGCAACAGTCAGGTTGGCGATCCAGCAAACCATGGCAATAGTTTCTGCCTAGCTCTTGACGCTGACGGAAGTCTTAATATCTTCGCTGCAGGGAAAGGCCGACTGCACCTTGTTTCTTCTAGTTCCCCTAGGCGCGTTGTTCCTTACGGAGTTTGGACCCATGTCGCTTTATCGAGGGAGGACCAAATTTGGCGTGTTCATATCAACGGTCAGGCCGATGCGGCAGCCTGGCGCTACGACTTGGATTTAAGCGCTGGCGCTTTACTTATTGGTCGGGGCCCCCAGATTCCTATAAGCCAGATATGGCTGGTTGTCGGTTTCGGTGCCGGCCCTGACGCTTTCTCTTTCACCGGCTTCATGGTCGACATTCGGATCACCAAGGGAGCCGCTCGCTATCACCGCAACTTTCAGCCCCGCGCTGCTCCGATTCAATACCTTCCCGCGGGGCCTCCCGCAAGCTCGCCAGCGGGAACTGAGCCTGCCGAGGCAGGCGCGGCTACCCCCGACCTGGCCTTCAACCGGGTCCTGTTGTTTGCCCGGATGAACGGCAACGACAACTTCTTTCGCGATAGCAGCCCTTACGACCACAACCTGATCCCCTTCGGCAACGTCACACAAATTCCTGGCGGCAAATGGGGCGGCAGCCAGGGGGCCTTCGACTCTTTTGGTGACTGGGTAGAGGTGCCTACCAGCCCCGTGCTGGCCCTGGGGACAGGCGACTTTACTATTTCGATGTGGGCAAAGCGCACCGGCGAAGGCCAAGAAGCCGACTTCTTCCAGGCCCTGCTGGACAGCCGGACTGCCGAGCCTGAATCTCAGTTCTGCCTGCGCATCAACCGCAGCGTCACCGGCCGGCAGTTGTGCCTCTATGTCGGTGGGGCAATTCGAATCTTGGGCCAGCCCATGGCCATCAACGTTCGCTACCACGTCGCAGTGGTTCGCAGGAGCGGGATCACCTCTCTCTACATGAACGGGGTTCCTGCCGGCAACACCTGGGCTGATGCCACCAACTACACCAGCACCAGCTGGACGATTGGCCGAGCCCGGTTTGCTGCAGGAGCCGACCAGTGGTACTTCCAGGGCCACTTAAACGATGTCCGGATTGAGCGCGGTGCGCTCTACGACGGTGCCTTCGTTCCTCCGACCGCTCCGACCGGATCCCCTCCATCGGCTACGGCACGCTACTGGCGGCTAGTGGATTTGCGCCCCTACCAAGGCTCAAGCGGCGTCTTTTCGCTTTCTGAGATTGCGTTGCATCGGGGCCGCGACCGGCTGCCTGGAACCACCACGACCAGCCTGCCGGCGCCCAGCTCCGGTCTGCTGGTCAGCACTCAGGACCTAAGCGCCACCTTGAACTGCGACTGGAGCCGAGCCTCCATGGAGCAGATCGGCAGCTGGATTCAAATCGATGCCGGCGCACCTGTCACAGCCGACGGCTTGCGCCTCGCCACGGCCGGGCAGTCTGCCCGGGGCGTCTCAGGTTTCACGCTGCAACATTCCAGTGACGGGGCCAACTGGGCCACCCTGGGGCATGTCGCCAGCATCCCGCTAAGCGATTCAGTTCTAGGCCCTCGGCTGGGTTTCGTGCCCCTGCCCGGGCCGCCCACCGACATTGTTGATGCTGATTTTGATCGCGTCGTTCTCCTGCTGCGCGGCAATATACCCAACGCTCTTGCAACTGACAGCGGCCCCAGGGGGTTGACGGTCGACAACGTCAATGTTTCAGCCAGCACGATCGAAAGCGCTCAAGGCGGGCAAAGCATGCTGTTCAGTGCTGCCAGCGGCTCCTACTTGACCCTGGGCGCGACCGGCGGTGATACGGGCCGGCGCTCGGTGTACTTCTCTTTCGGGGCTGGTGCCCTGACGGTTGAGATGGACATTTTTCCGTTGACGGTCCCGGCCAACTATTTCTCGCTGTTTAATACCAATGCCATTGGTGATTCGGCCAGCTACGCCAACGGTTTTCAGTGGGTCTTGACAAGCGCAATGAAGCTAGATCTTTACATCAATGGAGCATTCCGTGGCGTTTCACTAGGGTCAGTTAGCCTGCGTCAATGGAGCCGACTGCGCTTAAGCCGCGACTCTACCGGCATTTGGCGGTACAACATCAATGGCGTGGTCGATTCAACCACTTTTGCTAATACGGTCGACCTATCGAGCCGCGCCTTCACGATTGGCCGGGACGGGGCCGACACCGGCGCTCCCTACTTCTACAACGGCTACATGGACGAGGTGAAGGTCACCCGCGGACTGGCTCGCGGTAATACGATACGCATCACCAATCTTGCCTGGACACCGAGCGCCCGAGGACGCCTGATTGGGGGCTTGGTCACGGGGCGGGCCATGCACAGTATCCTGTTCGCCCGCGGGCGACTGAGCGGAACGCTGGCTACCGTGGCTGTAGATGGCTCGCAAAGCGCAGCATCTATCACCAGCCTGCCTGACGCAAGCCTGCCGCTGACTGGGTTCGAGCGAGTTGCGATGGACCAGGCCGGAGCGACCGTATCGGCCGGGGGGTTTGTGACAGGCCAGACATACCGGATCGCCGGTGTTGGGTCCACCGATTTCAGGCCGATCGGGGCCGCCTCCAACACGATTGGTCTGATCTTCAAGGCCACAGGCCCAGGGACAGGCAACGGCACTGCGGTCGTAATCAGGACCGTGGACGCAGCAATCCGAGACATCGCTGGCCTTGCCGCGGCGGCCAGTGTCGTTGAATTTGACACCACGGGCACCCCAAACACGATTTACGTCGGGCGAGCTCCTGTCGGCACGGACCGGACAGCGGCGGGCTGGACGGTAGAGCGGACTACTTTTACGGCTCAAGGCATTAAAGTGGGCGAGACGCTGACTGCCACCGGCGCCTGGACTGCACGAACTTCTCTCGCCTACGCCTGAGCCTTGGCCAACCAGACGGTCACCACCGCCGTCAATTATGACGCTGCATCGATCAGCGGCTTGCTTGATGGTGAACTCATCACGGTCAACGGCGGGTCGCTGACAATCAACGCGGACACGCGCTGGAACCAGCAGGCGGCGGTCTTCGGAAACATCACTGTTTCATCTACGCTCGGCGGCGTGGTGGCGATTGATGGTACGCAGGTTTGGGAAGTGCCTTTCTCTGTGGCCGTGGGGCTAGTCCCAACACAAGCTGCCCTTGGGTCCAACACGGTCACAGGAGGCACCAGCGGCGCGACAGGCGAGTTGACTCGTGTATGGGCCAGCGGATCGTTCACCCCGGCTGCGGCGGGCGCTGTAATGCCTCTGGCGGGCTTTATCAAGCTGCGATCCAAGACTGGTAACTTTCAAGCGGGTGAAACCATTACACTGCCGGGCGGGGCCACGATTGTTGCTGCCAATACGGGCAAGCGGAGTTGGATCCATGTTGTCGGTGAGGCAAACAGAATCTTGCTTATGCCCCGTCTGGCAAGCGTGCCGATCACTGGCGACTGGTACGCCCTTGGCGCAACCGATGGCACCGACAACCAGACAATCCAAATGCCGGTGCGGGATGAATTTCCGGCTGTGCAGATCGAGACATCACCGGGGTCGGGTGTTTACGAATGGTGGGCCAACGCGGCAGACGCTTGGAACGGCTGGTATCCGAACAATGACAACTGGACGCTGACAAACGCCACCATCACGCGAAACGCAGTGGCAGGACCGGCAAATTATCCGGCAGGCGACAGGCTGCGGGAAACGACCGCAAACGGCAACCACCTAGTCACCGGGATAAACCTGCAATCCGCGCAAATGGACGCCGGGTCTTACACGCACGAGGCCATTGTCAAATCTGACGGACGGCAGTGGTGCGTGGTGCAAATATCTACCAACGGCGGCGCTGATCGGTACGGCGCGCTTGTCGATCTGTCGGCTGGCACGATTATCGCCAACCCCAGTGTCGGTAGCCCGACGGGTGTTTCTTCCTCAATCACATCATTGGGCAGCGGTTATTATCAAGTCAATGTGACGCTGACTCATGTTACTGGCGATCTGAGGAGTTTCGTGGCAATCGCCGACTCGGCAACCCCAACCTATACAACCGGCTTGCCCACCTACACCGGCAACACGGGGCAGGGCATCATCCTTGGGTTTTCGACCGTCAAACAGGCCACACACGCTTTCATTTCGACAGACGCTCGGGGCAAGTTCTTTTACTCGGACCCCTTTGCTGGAACCATTCAACTTGCTAAGCGCGGGTCAAGCAACGCTGGCCTGAAACCTGCGAGCGGTTGCGCTATTCGGATTCCAAACATTATCCTCGGAACGTCTTCTTCGGGTGACTACACGTCGCAACACTTGTCGTCCACAACCGGGTCAAACGCCGGGGTCGCACGCTACGCCTTTGGTGTGACAAACGCTGTCGTAGATTTTGACAAGGTATCCTGCAACTGGGCACTTAACGGTAACGCTCCGACCTCTTGGAAAGTGCAAAACTCAGGCTGGAGCCTAGTGATCTCGTTGCTCAATTTCTACTCGGAAATCAGGAACGTCTGCATTGCCCCCACGCTTTACACAAGGCTGGTCGCCAATGGCGCATACACTCACCAAAATAGTGCCAATGCGTATATGTATGATAGCCGCGTAGTGTCGCGTGGGCAAGGGGTTCAAGTTTATACTGCCACGGCGTGCGCAAATATCAACGCATACAGAACCAGTTTTGAGTCGATCGGACCAAATCAAGGTAAAGCAATTCGTAGCCCATTCCACGGAATCGCCGCTCAGGTGCAGTCTGCGGGCGGGGAATTTGTGGACTGCACGACTATTGGTGGGCGTTCGACATTCAACGCGCAAAACTTTCTCGTCAAGAACCTGACGTATTGTGACTACATGATCGGCACAACTACGGCTGTAGCTTCTACGGCAATCGGGGTGCAGGGAACAGACATCACGGTCGAAAATATCCTGCCATTTCCGGGGGTAGCAAACAATCACCCGTTTGCGGAGTACGTGGTTACGACCGGATTTATTGCCAACCTTGTGCTGAAGAATATCGGCAGTCCGACATCCCCGCTGAACGTTGGCACTGTAAATCCTTGCGGGGCTGTACTTACTCAGGGCGCTGCGGGAACAACAGCCGAAGTGCGGCGCGTCTATACAACAAACCTTCGCCTCGGTGTGGTTTCGACGGCTGCTACCAACCCGGTTTTGAATCTGTTTGATGTCTGGGGTGATGGAACAACGCCGCAAACCCTGGCGACGGCAAACATCAACTCGCGTGGGGGGCGGTGGACAAACCAGCGCGGGGCAAACGCGGTATGTACGGGTTCCCATTGGGACGACGCCTATAACTCAACCACTACTGGCCGCATAACGATTAGCGGCAACGAACCATCTGTTGCTTCGGCGGCTCAATGTTCTTTCACGCTCGGCACAGGCTCAGGGTTTAACGGCAACGGCTCGGTTGTTATCTCGCGCCTGACTGACGTGGTGACTTGGACAACCCCCTATAAGATGTACGGTCACAATGCCTTCGCAGGCGGCTGTGCGCTTCTGGGCACCGACTGCCAGAACCTGATCTTTGAGTACAAGGTCGATACAGGGTCGGGTTTCGGCGGATCGTGGGCTTTTTTGGCAAACACTGTGCGCCGGGCAGGTGGCGGGACAAGCGGGACGAATACGGTCACAGTCACAACGGCGGATCGAACTGCACTTACGCGCCAGCCCCAAGTGGGGGATTTTGTGCAAACAGGTTCTTTCCGACTGCCCGCCAATACGACCGTTACGAACATCTCGGGCGATGTCATCACCTGCTCGGACAACTTCACGGCCAACCTTACGACCAGTGAGTTTGTGACCTTCTCGCCGGTCAACGTGGCTGTCAGCGCAGCCAATGGATATGCTTTGCAAGTCCGCACCTACCCAACCGCAGCGGCTACTACAACGCTGCTGACGGCCTTCACAATGGGATTGCAGACCGACGCCACGGCGCAGCAAATCCCGCATCCGCTTCCGGGGTCATTGGTAAACATCACCAATCTTGTCCCGCAATCGCGGGTGAAGGTCAGCCGGGTGGACACCGGCGTAACCTTGCAGCAAGCATCGTGTGGCGCAAGTACAAGTCTGGCCTTTGATTTTCAGTACACAGGCGCGGTGGAGGTGGAGGCGCGAAACACGGGCGGCACTCCAACGTATGAGCCGTGGGTGACACAAGCCACCATTTCACCTGCGACGCCGACAAACATCGCCGCGCTTCAAGAACCCGACTAAAGGAAAACCCCATGCCTATCGCAACCGATTTCACCGTCTCCCCAGCCGGCGACATTCGCCGCCAAGCGGGCGCCAGCACGGAGGTCTACTCCGTGCTGGCGCTGCACGCATGGTTGCAGGCCTCAGCGTACCAGGAAGCAGCAACAGGCGATGACTTTTTGGATATTTACACGCCAAACCCTTCAAAACTGGACGGCCCACGCGATACAGCCGTTGCTTCGCGCCTGAACTTGCTTACAAAGGGGTCGGTCGCGTACAACCTGGACGACACAGCGGCGAGGTTTATCAACTTTGGATCGGTCAAGCAGCAAGGTGCATTTGTTCAATACTCCGGCTTCAGGACCATTGGCGGCATCGTGGCCGCCAGCCCAATCTATGTGGTGCAAAGCGGTTCAAAGCTGACGAAGTTCTGGGCCAATGGCCATGTGCAGATCATAATCAAGGTCAAGACCGCGAACGCCTTTATTGACGGCGGAAACGTTACCGCTTTCAGTCGGAAATGGGGCCAAACCTATTCCCACTTCGATGTAAACCTATCGGCCGGGGGCGAGAGCAACGCGGCACTTTCGACCGCGCTTGATGGAAACATCCTATTAACTGAAGCCCAGGCGGCGGCGCTTTCAACCAAGGTGGCGGTGGCGTTCGGCGACACCACTCAGGATTTAGTGAATGGCAATGGCGCTAAGTTGTATAAAGGCACCATCACTCTTTCCAATTCCTGCACATTGCAAGAAGCGTATCAATACTTGCAATACCTTACGCGAGAAGATAGCGCGGCCACGCTAAACGGTATTCCCGGCTGGCGTTACCGTGTGCTCAATACGGCGTACACCGAAATCCCGGCGGCCCCGTTTGGGACGTTTGCTGGCGGCACCTTCTTCCTGGCGCAGGGCTGGTTCATTGCTGGCGTCCTTCCGGCTGAAAGCACGAAATATCAGCTGATCGCGCACGACGGCACCGTACAAGTTCCGCCCACGCTTGCCAGTATTACGATTGGCAACCTTGACGTCGGGTACCGAGTGGTGGTGGCTCGTGACGATGGATCAGGTGAAGTCTTGAAGGACGAATACACGCCTGTTGCAGCGGCTGTCGGCGCCACGGCTTTAACAGTGGTGGAAAGCATCAAGACCGATACACCTGCGGCGGGCGTGATCCGCATTAAGGGATTGCGTTACACCTACGCTTCTTTTAATGCAGGCACCAAGACCTTCTCCGGCCTTTCCCCGACTCTATCGAGCAACATTGTCACAGCAGATGACGTTTTTGTGCCGTTTATTGACCGCATCGCAACCGCAGGGACTGAATCGGTATCGTTTATCCATGCCGGCAACTTCAATGCACAGGTGTTGGTCCGCTACGGCGTCGGCGGTTCGCCCATTGAGCCGTATGATACGACCTTAACTATCACAAGCGCGGGCGGTTCTGTGAACGCAAGTCGCAACAGTGATGTGTGATGTCTTATTACACGGCGCCGTTCACTTTTGATTTTGAGACGTCACTTATATACATAGATGAAGGCGTGCCCGACGTCCTCTGTATTCCACTTTATACTGCAATCAAACTAGCGCAGGCCAGTGAAGAAGGAATCATCTATGACAGAATCGGCAAAGGATCAGGTCTTACCGTCCTCGGTCCCGGTGTTCAGGAGGGCATCACCGTCAAGTTACTGGGGACGTGGCAACTTAAGTTCCCTGCCGGAAACTACATCGCCCGGGTCGCTGGCGGAAACCTTGTCGGCGGACCCGGAGACGACCCTATCGCCTACTCTCCCGGAGTCCAAACCCTCCTGATCCAGTCCGCCGCTGCTACCGTAGTGATGACAGGCGGCCAGGGCTCCTGCGCAACTCCCGACCAAGTTGCTGCGATCGTAAAGGGAGTGGTCAATGCGTAGCGACTCTTCTTAGGGCCGGGCCCAGGACCTTGGCCCGCGGCGCGTCACGTATCTGCCAGAATGAGGGGGAAGCCTCCACTGATCCATGGCGTTTTCCCAGTACATGGCCACCCAGATACTGAACTGGATGCGCGGCACGGCCATGCCAGCGGCCCCGACCGGCCTGTTCATTACCATTCACAGCGCCAGCCCCACTAATGACGGCTCGGCGGCCAACATCACCTCTACGGTTACCGGCAATAACAACCGCATTCAACTGCCCCAAGCAGACCTGGCTGCTATCACCTCGGTCGGCGGTGGTGGCTTCGAGAGGCTGAATGCTCAGACAGTGATCATCACCAACAGCGCTGTCAATGGCGCCTCGGCGTTTGCCAGTCATGCTGCCGTTTGGGATGCCAACACGGGGGGCAACCTGCTGCTCCATGACGCACTTTCGGTGGTGACGGAGATCCAGTTTGGCGATCTCGTAAAATTCGATCCCTCGACCTTCTCGCTTCGAGTCATCTGATGGCAACTCAAACGAAGACCACCGGCCTGGGCAAGACTTGGCTCCAGGGCGACAAGAAGGACCCCGTGCATCACAAGACCACCCAGGGCAGCGGGCGAGGCAGCCGAGCAAAAGGGAGCCGGAAGCTCAGTCGCGGTCAGGGGCGATAAGTTGGAACCCTTCCTGGACAAGGCGGTCGGGCCCGAGCGCCTTGTCGTCGAGGTCCGACTGGAACATGCCGCCATCCGCGCAGTGCGAGACCTTCACTGGGTTGGTTGGATGGTCTTCCAGGCCCTCGCCGAAGCCGACGCCCCAGCGACCTATCGCAATGGCGAAATAATCGGCGAGGGTGGCAGCAACTTCGAGGTCGCTTGCACCCACGATACGGAGCGCCAGGAGGACGTCTACACATGCTCCTGGGATGCCGCCACGCCTCTGCTCGATGACCCCGACGTGATTGACCTGGAGATTATTGAGAAGCGCTTGGCTCTGCCGGCTGGGGCGTGAGGCCGAAGAGGGCCTGCGCTTGCCGTATTTGCAGCTCCCTGCGCTC
>Ga0315905_10004181_pt1 | contig 14731 bp, 5 predicted proteins | sample LakEriMetagenome_5_FD_203522 | JGI IMG/M metagenome (GOLD analysis project Ga0315905, IMG submission 203522) | Freshwater fungal communities from buoy surface, Lake Erie, Ohio, United States - Buoy 4 MA121 | ecosystem: Environmental > Aquatic > Freshwater > Lake | place: USA: Lake Erie, Ohio... | reverse complement strand
GCGCACGGGCGCCCCCGCGCGCGCCGGCTCGGGCTCCGTCTCCGCCGCCGCCGCGCGCCAGCAGCGCCAGGCCGCCGCGGCCGCGCAGCACGCCGCCGCGGCCCAGGAGCAGCACATGCAGGCGCTGTACGCGGCCGCGGCCGCCGCGAGCAGCATCCCCGCGCCCGCTCCGGCTTCGGCGGCGGCGGCGGCGGCGGCCGGCGGCCCTGCGGCGGCGGCCGCGGCCGCGGCCTACTACCACCACCAGCAGCAGCAGCACTTTGCGCACTACCAGCTACAGATGATGCACCACCACCACCAGCAGCAGGTGCTCCAGCAGCAGCAGCAGCAGCAGCAGCAGCAGCAGCAGGGGGCCGAGGGCGGCGGCGGCGCGGCCCAGCAGCAGCAGCAGCAGCCCAACCCGCACGCCGCCTTTGCGGCGCTCATGGCGCAGCAGCAGCTGTTCGGGGCGCTCGCCGTGCACGGCGGCCTCCCTCCCGGCATGGCGCAGATGGCGGGCGGGCCGGGCGCGGCGCTGCTGGCGGGCGCGCACCTGCAGCAGCAGCAGCAGCAGCAGCACGGGCTGCTGGCGGCGGCGCAGATGCCGCTGCAGCAGCAGCAGCAGCCGCCGCAGCTGCCGCAGCAGCAGGCGCCTTCCGGGGGCGCGGCCAAGCGGGCGCGCGAGACGGAGGCCGAGGCGGCCCCGGGCCAGGGCGAGCCCCAGCAGCAGCCGGGCGCGTCGTCGGACAAGGAGAACGACGAGGGCCCCGCGGCGGCGGCGGCGGCGGCGGCCCTGGCCAGCGGCGGCAATGGCAGCGGCGGCCACGGCGGCCCCAAGCAGCAGAGCGGCGCCGCCGTGGCTGGCGCCGCCGTCGGCGGCGGCATCACCGGCGCCCCCGACCCGTCTGCCGTGGCCGCCGCCGCCGCCGCCGCCGCCGCCGACCCCGCGGCGGCCGTCGGCGGCACCACGGACGCCGCGGCCCTCGCCGCGGCCGGGAAGACGCCGCGCGACGACATCCGCGGCAGCGGCCGCGACCAGGCGGCGGCGGGCAGCGGCGGCGCGGCCGACGGCGCCGCTAACGCGGCGGCGGCGGCGGCGGCCGAGGGCGAAAACAACAACAACGACAACGAGGACGGCGAGCCGCAGCAGCCGCTGCCGCGGCTGCAGCGGCAGGGCTCGGGCGCCGCGGCCGTCGGCGGCGGCGACGACGAGCAGGGCCCCGCCGCCAAGCGCGCGCGCTCGGCCAGCGCCGGCCCTGGCGGCGGCGCGGTCGCCGACGGCGTGCCCGTCTTCGCCGCCGCCCCCCCGCCCGCGCCGCCCCTGCCCGGCCAGCCCCCCGCCGCCGCCGCCGCCTTTGGCTTCCCCTCGTTCGGCGGCGGGCCGGCCGCGCTCCCCCTGTCGCGTGCCCTGAGCGCGGGCGGCGGGGGCGCGCCGCCCTCGCTCACGGCCGTGGCCGCCGCGCTCGGCCTGCCCCCGGGCGGACCTCCGCACGCGCTGCCGCTGCACCCGATGGCGGCCGCGGCCGCGTACGGCCTGCCGCCGCGCTCGGCGCGGCCGAGCGCCGACGGCGGCGTTGGCGGCGGAAGCATGGACGGCGGCGCCGGCGACGCGGGCCTCCTCCCCCCCGCGCTGCTGCGCGCGCGCTCGATGTCGAGCACGGGCTCGGGCCTGCTCCTGCCGCCCGGCGCGTCCATCGGCGGCCTGCCCCCGGCCTTTGCCGCCGCCGCTGCGGCGGCCGCGGCGGCCGCGGCCGCAGGCGGCTATGGCGCTACCGGCGGCGGCGGCGGCAACTGTGCCTTTTTGGCCCCCGCCGCGTCGGCCGACCCCGACCCCGCCCCCGTCCCCGGCCCGCTCGAGCCCGCGCTCGCCAAGACCCTCAGCCGCATGGACGTCGCGTGCGCGGGCGACTCGCTCGGCCTCGTCCTCCCGCTCGAGGAGCTGTCGGCCGCGCGCCTCGTCGTCCTGCCCGAGGCCGAGGGCGGCGGCTGCGCCCTGGCCGCGGCCGCGCGGCGCGCCTCGGCCGCCGCCACCGCCTCGGCGGCCAGCGACGGCGCCGGCGCCGCCGCCGCCGCCCCCGTCGCCGACCTGCTCGTGGCCGACGCGGCCTCGGGCGCGCGCAGGCACTATGCGCTGCGCGTCAGCGTCAGCCGCAACGGGCGGTTCGGCTACCTCTCGGGCCTCGGGCCGCTGCTGCGCGAGCACGGCGCGGCCGCGGGCGACCGCCTGGTGGTGGCGCGCGCCCCGTCGCTGCCGCCCAGCGGGCCGGACGGCGCGCCCGCGCTGGCGGTGTACATCGAGCGCGGCGGCGGCGGCGGCGGCGGCGGCCCGGTCGTGGCGGCGGCGGAGGTTGCCAGCAGGCCTGCCGCGGCGGCGGCCGCCGAGCCCGAGGAGGGGTCGGCGCCCGCGGCCGTGCCTGCGGTGGCGCCCGCGGCCGTCGAGGTGTGAGACTCACCTGCGCCCCACCTCTTTGGAGCAACCCCGCCACTCTCCCCTTATATGACCCGCTTCCTTCCGGAAAAAAAAACGAATGCTTGAGCGGCAAGGCCGGGCCGGCCCGCTGCGACGGCCGCCGCACGCCGCGGCCGCCGCGCGCCTGCCGCGCCCGCGCATCCCCCCTCCCCTTTTTTTTCTTGGGAGACCCGACCGACCTCGCTCTCTCAGGCACCTGACGTGCCCCGCCTGAAAACGGCACACACACCCACGCACGCAGACGCCCCCCCCCGCTCCCCCCCGCGGCGCTACAGCGCTCTCAAGGCCGCGCGCCGCCGCCGCCGCCGCCCAAACCACGCGGCGACGACCCCCGTGCCATCGCCCCGCTCCGGACCACCGTAGGAACAGCCCAGACCCATCCATACGCTTTTAGGCAGAACGACCATGGAGAAGATTGCAGACCTTTTTTCTCTCGCTCAGACAAACGACAGGGGGGCGAGGGTGGGGCCAGGCTGGGCGCGCTGTCGCGATCAAAAAAAAGCGCGCGCGCGCCCGACTCGCCCCGCTCTTCCTCTTTTCTCTCTTGACCCCCCCTTCACAGATCCTTCTTTTTCTTCATCCTGGAAAACGCGCACACACACACAGACAGACGTGTCCTCGCGCCCCCCCCCCAAAAACCCTGTAAACGCCACGCGCTCTCAAGTCGACCCTCTCAGCGCGCCGCGACCGCCGGCGCCCCGCCGTCGGCCCCGCCGCCGCCCCCCTCCTCGTCGCGCGGCGTCACGCGCACCCAGAGGCACCGCTGCGTAGCGCCCGGCGCCCCAAAGTGCCGCCACGCCTTGGCGACCGCGGACGGGTCGGCCTCGAGCTCGAGCGTGTAGTGCCGCGCCAGGCGCGCGAGCAGGCAGCGCGCCTCGAGCTCGTACAGCTGCCGCCCGAGGCACGCGTGCGGCCCGCTCGAAAAGGCGAGCAGCGTCGGCGGCGGGGGGGCCGCGGCCGCCGCCTCGCCGCCGCCGCTCCCGCCCGCCAGCCAGCGCTCCGGCCGAAAGTGCCGCCGCAGCCACTCGGCGTCGAGCACGGCCGGCTCGACCGCGCTCGCGCGCGCCGCGGCCAGCGCGGCGCCCGCGTCCCCGCCCCCCAACGCGTCGGCCGCCTGCGCCGCCGCGAAATTCAGCAGCATCGTCGCGCCCTCGGGCACGCGCACGCCCGCGACGGCCAGGTCGGCTTTCGCCGTGCGCATCGCGACCTGCGCCACAGGGAACAAGAACTGCACCTCCTTGGCGACCGCGTCGGCGTACGGCATGGCGTCGAGCGCGGCCTTGTCGAGCGGGGCGCGCAGGTCGCCGCCGGCGAAGCGGTCCGCCACCGCCTCTTGCTCCTCGCGCAGCCGCTCCCACACCTCGCGCGGCAGCTTGGTGAGCGCCAGCACGAGCAGCGTGAAGCTCCCCGCGCTCGTGTCGACGCCCGCGAGCAGCAGGCCCATCAGCTGGAGCGTGAGCTCGAGGTCGGTAAAGTCCTCGCCGGAGAGCTCGCGGTGGGCGGCGGCCGTGAAGGCCAGGATGGAGCGGCTCTTCTTCTTTTTCGCCGCCTTCGGGCCGCTGTTGGCGCCGCCCGCCTCGGGCGCCCCGGGCAGGCCCGACCCGGCAAACGGGCACCCGCTCGCGCCCTCTTCCAGCGCCGCCGACGCCGCCGCCGCCGCGTCCTCGGCCGCCTCGCGCGACGCCGAAAGGATCGCCGGCCGCTGCGCCGCCACCATCGGCTCGAGCAGGTCGATCAGCGCCTGGCGCGCCGCGACCGCGCGCCGAAACGGCGACCCGGGCAGGTCGACCGCCGGGCCCGTGAGGCCCGCAAACCACTGCGACATGAGCGCCTGCAGGCGCGACTTCTGGCGCGCGTCGAGGCCGCGCATGCCGACGAGCAGGCCGTTGGCCACGTCGATCGTCGCGAGGCGCAGCTCCTCGTTGAGCTCGATCGTTCCTGGCGGTTGCTGTGGGTCGGCGTCGACGTCGCCGCCGCCACCGCCGCTGCTGCTGCTGCTGCTGCTGCTGCTGCTGCTGCTGCTCCCGCCCTCTCCGCCTGCTTGGCACCGCGCCGCCCACTCGCGCATCGCGCCGCGCAGGACGTCGTCCAGCACGGGCACGTACTCGCGCAGCGCGTCGTTCGAAAAGCCGGGCGCCATCGTCCGCCGCTGCGCCCGCCGCTTGTCGCCGTCCGTCATGTTGCTCGTCGTGGCGTCGGCCATCAGGCGCCGGAACGCGTCGGACGCCTCGAACACGGCGGCGCGGCCGTCCCGCGCGAGCACGCCGACGATCTCGGAGGTGCCGGCGACGTGGTACAGGTCGCCGCGCCCGAGAAAGGGGACGCGCGCGACGGGGCCCTTGTCGCGCAGGACCTCGAGGCCCCACAGCGTGGGGCCCTCGCGGAGGACGCGGAGCGAGGCGAGCAGGTTGGACACGATGGGGATGGCGGGCGACGGCGGGGGCGGGAGGGGGAGCGAGCGCGCGCGCGCTGCGGCGTCGGCGGCCTCGGCGGCGGCGCGGGCGGCGCGTTGGTCGCTGCCGCCGCCGCTGAGGGGTGGTGCTGCTGTCGTCGTCGTCGTCGTCGTCGTCGTCGTCGTGGGACCGTCGGCTGGGGCGGCGCGCGCGAGGAGGGCGCGCGACGCTCGCATAACCACGGGGGGCCTTGTCGTCGTCACCGTCGTCGTCATCGGCCGCCCGGCCGCCCGCGAGGGGCGCGGGCAGCGCGCGGATTGCATCGTGGTGGCAGTACTGGGTCCGTGTGTGTATGCTTCTGCGTGGTGCTGCTGGGGGGGCGTGCGGTTTTGCTTTGCGGCGCGCGGGCGCCAACCTCGATGCTCGTTTCGGGAAGAAAGTCGTCCGCGTTTGTTTGGGAGCAATGAGCCTGCGGGCGATGATGATGCGTTAGGTGGCGGTGTTGCGTTTAGCAGTGTGTGCGCGTCCAGTAGGAGGAAGCGCTTTTGTGCTGCTGTGGAATGCGAGGGCGAGACGCCCAAGACCAAGGGAGCGCGAGCACTGCACTGGGCTAGGCAGCAGGGGACGGCAGCAAGCGCTGCCAGGATCCTCTGCCCCCTTTTGAGCGCCAACGACCCTCGTCCCAGGGCGCCCGCCGCACCCCCAGACCATACATACTACCGGCCCCTGCCCCGTCTCTCTCTAGTGCTGCTGCGACTCCCGCCCTAAAAACACTTGCTGGCTGTGCTCGACGCGCAGCTTTCCATTTACCCTCCTTTCCCACACCGAAACGCCCGCGCAACTTCGCCGACTGAGCCCCGAGGCATGCAGGCGCCGCGTTGGGCGTGGGCGCGAGCGCCCGATCTCGCCTCTCAACCGATCTCAGCGGCAGGAGGAGGGCGCGTCCCAGCCGCCACCGCATCGCGGCGGCGGCGGCGATCGCCGCCGCCGGCGTCGGCCGCGCCACCGTTGGGGAGCGGCGGCGGCGGCGGCGGCGGCGGCGGCGGCGACGCGCCGGCTTCGCTGCAGCAGCCCCCGCCCCGCCAGCAGCGACCCGCGGCCCCCCAGCAGCGGCCCCCGCCCCCGCCCCAGCAGCTCCTCCGCGTCTTTTACGAGACGGCGTGGCCGTCGGCCGTCCTCCACGGCAGCGTGCTCGGCGGGCCCTGGCGCGACCACGCCCTGCGGCCCGTCGCCGCGTCGGGCGGCACGCTGCTCGTCGCCGAGCTCGACGTCGGCGGCGGCCGCCCTCCCGCCGCCGCCGCCTCCTCCTCCGCACCGCCGCTGCTCGAGTTTGTCGTGGCGGACGCGGCGCGGCAGCAGTGGGACAAGCCGCCCGGCGGCGGGGACGACGGCGGCGGCGGCGGGGGCGCGGGCGCGGCGGCGGGGGGAGGCAACTACGTGATTGCCTCCGCCCCCGGCGCCGCCGCCGCCCCCCCAACAACAACGTCGGCCTTCACGCTGCGCTCGGGCGACCTGCGCCCCGTCCCGTCCTCCCCGCCCGGCGTGCTCCTCGTGAGCGACCTCGACGGCACGATGATCGGGCGCAGCGACGCCGCGACCGCCCGCTTCCGGCGCTGGTGGGAGCGCGAGGCCGTGCCCCGCGGGGGGGTCCTTTGCTTCAGCAGCGGCCGCTCGCTCGCGTCCGTCCGGCGGCTGCTCGACGAGGACAAGGCCGGCGTGCTGGCGCACCCGGACGTGGTCGTCGGGGCCGTCGGCACGCGCGTCTACCGGCACGAGCGCGCGACGCCCGCGGCGGGGGGCGGGCGGGGCGGGTTTCCGACGACGTCGGTCGTTGGCGGCGGCGGCGGCGGCGGCGGCAACGGCAACGGCGGCGGCAACAACAACGGCGGCTTTGTCGAGGACGCCGCGTGGCTCGAGGAGCTCGCGTCGGGCGGGTGGGACGCCCCCGCCGCCCGCGAGGCCGCCTACGCCGCCCTGGCGCGGGCCGGGCGCGAGGCCATGCACTTTCTGCCGCCCGAGGACCAGGGCGAGCTCAAGGTGTCGTGCGGCGTGCGCGACGGCGCGCTCGCCGCGGTGCTGGCCGACCTGCGCGAGGGCCTCGGCAAGCGCGGCGTGCGCGTGGCGGCGGCGGGCGAGGCGGCGGATCTGGGCGGGGGGGAGGCGGCGTCGGCGGCCAGCAGCAGCGGCGGCGGCGGCCCCGCCAACGACGACGGCGACGACAGGACGGGCGCGCAGATCGTCGTGTCGGGCCACGGCGGCTGGCGGTACGTCGACCTGGTGCCCGCGCGCGCGGGCAAGCTGGCCGCGCTCGAGCACGTGCGTCGGCGGGCGGGCTTCCCGCGCGGGCGCACCGTGGCGGCGGGGGACTCGGGCAACGACGTGGCGATGCTCGCGGGCGCGCACAACCTGGCGGTCGTCGTCGGCAACGCGCAGCCCGACGCGGCGCGGTGGGCCGAGGCGCGGCAGGCCAAGGAGCGCGCGGCGGGGGTTTGCGCGGAGCGGGGGGGGGGCGGCGGGAACGGCGGCGGGAACGGCGGCGGCAACGGCAACGGCCGCCGGCGGGACCGCTTGTACCGCGCCGCCGGCAGCGAGGCCGAGGGCATCTTGGAGGCGCTCGAGTATTGGGGCCTCAAGGAGTGATCGAGGGGTGCGTGTGGAGGAGTGCAGGCGCGCGCGCGTCTGTGAATAAAAAAAACATCAAAACAGATCCGAGAAGCGATCTCCCTATCCGAAACAATCTCCTCGAATTCTTTTTCTCCGTCCCTCGGTTACTTCACCACGGCACCACCTCGCGCTTCCAGTCCATCCACCCCCCGGCCGCCGGCAGGCCGTCCTCCAGCACCCCCAGCATCCCGCTCACGCTCTGGTCGGCGTCGATGAGCCCCTGGCCCCCGGTCATGCGCGTCCGCACGTAACCCGGGTGGAGCAGGACGCACTTGACCCCCTCGGGCGCGAGGTCGATCGCGGCCGACGCAAAGCCCGCGTTGAGCGCGCTCTTGCTGCAGCGGTAGGCGTACGACCCGCCGCTCGTGTTGTCGGCGATCGACCCCATCTTGGAGGTGACGGCGGCCACGACGCACGGGCCCGTCGTCTTGCCGCCGCCGCCGCCGCCGCCGCCGCGCCCGCCGATCAGCCCGGCCTCGCGCAGGTAGCGGACGCACAGCAGCGGGCCGAGCGCGTTGACCGAGAAGACGCTCAACATGCTCTCCGGCGTGATCGCGTCGATCGACACGCGCTCCCCGCCGTAGACCCCGGCGTTGAGGATGGCCGTGCCGACGCGCTCGACGCCGTGGTCCTTTTTCAGGCCCGTCGCCCACGCCTGCACGGCGCGCGGGTCGGAGACGTCGGCCAGGGGGGTGACGAGCAGGCGGTTTTTCGCGGCGGCGGAGGCGGCGAGCGCGTCGAGCTCCGGGCCGGACTGGCGGACGGCCGCGACGACGCGGACGCCGTCTCGGGTGAGCAGCTGCTTGACGAACTGTGTGATGTGTGAGAGAGGGAGGGGGGGGGGCGGCGGCGCGATGGGCGAGGCAGGGGGGTTGAGCGCGCGATCGCGCGGCGGCGGCGGCGAGCGGCGGCGACGCGAGAGCGCGACGCGAGGGCGCGCGCCGTCGATCGATCGCCAAACGCGGGTACTACCCGCACTGACCTCGAGGCCGATGCCGCGGTTGGCCCCCGTCACCACGACGGTCTGATTGCGGATCTGCGCCATTGCCCTGCTGTTGCTGGGCGGGTGGAGAGTGGACAATTTTTTTTGCGAGGTGGAAGGAGTGGAGGCGACGTGGCGCGTTCGCTGTCCTCTCGCCCTCGCGCGCTTGTCTTAGGTGGCGCGTTCGTCGCTGTATCGCACTGATCACAACAATCGGCTGGATTGCGTCTCGTTTCTTCTGACTTCGCCTTTCTCCTGTTGGTCGCATCCGATCAAGCAGCGAGCTGGAGGCGAAACGACCTGAAGCGCCCCGCCCCTTCAAGTTGGCCCTCTTCGCAGAGACGCCGACCAGGCCGCCCCACCGACAGCTGGCCGCCCCTTCCTGTGGCACACGCGACCGCCACAACGTCCCGCGGGTATCGGTCCGCGTCCACAGCGGTCTCGCGCGCGACAGCTGAGCTTTTGAACAGAGGGTCGGCATCAACCGCCCGGCCGAGCAAGACGCGTCCCGTCTCAACCAACCCGAACAACCAACCAACCCGAGCAAGATGATGTTCCTCAACTTTCTCGCGCGCGTCAACGACGAGCGCCTGGGCGTCGCCGCGCTGCAGCTCGCGTCGGCGTCGCCCGACCCGCGTCGGAACGCCGACGCCGCCGAGCTCGCGCTCGCGCGCGAGGCGGCGCGGCTCGGGCTGGCCACGTTTGACGGCGGCCCCTTAGCGACCGCCGCCCCAACGAGCGGCCGGCGCCACCTCGACATCCTGCTCCTGCCCGAGCTCGCCTTGTCGCGCTACGACGTCGACGACCGCACCGCGTGGGCGGCCGGGGGCGAGAGCCTGCACCCGTCGGCCGCGGCGTCCGGGCGCAGCGCGACCCTCGCCTTTATGGCGCGCGCCGCGCGGCGCCACCGCTGCTACGTCGTGGCCACGGCGCTCGAGGCCGGCGACGACGGACACTTTTACAACGCGCTCGTGGTGGCGCGTCCCGACGGCTCCTTCTTGCGGACGGGCGCGGCGTCGTCGGGCAGCCTGGCCGTCGCCCGCAAGTGCCGCCCGGGTCCCCTCGAGGCGTTTGTGATCCGCGGCGGCGGCAGCAGCGGCGGCGGCGGGTCGAGCCGCGCCGCGCCCGCAGCGTGGCCGTGGGCGGCGTCCCGCGGCATCGCCGGCGACCACGTCTTCGATCTCGACCTGGCGCCCCTGCTGGCCAAGCGCGGCCGTCGCGTCGGCGGTGGGACGGCGGCAGGGGCTGCGGCTGCGGTAGCAACGGCATCGGCACCACCCCCGCCGCCCACCCTGTCGAGCGCCGCCAGCTCGCCGCGGAGCGTGGCGCCCGCCGTCGCCGCGGCGCCCGTCGCCGCGCTCGAGCTCGCGGCCGCGGCCGCCGCGCGCGCCCGGGCGGCGGCGCCGCTGCGCGGAGGGCTCACGCCCCTGCCGCGCCCGCCGGGCACGCGCGCGCACGCGGTCGCGGCGGCCGCCTCGCCCTCCAAGCACGGCCTGGCGGCCGCGTCGTCGGTCGCGGCCGCCTCGGCGGCCGCCTCGGTGGCGTCGTCGCTGCCCGGTTCGCCGTCTCGCGCGCCGACGACGGCGAGCGGCAGCCACAGGCCGACCGCGCGGGCCGCCGCCCGCCCCAAACACCCGCAGCACAAGCAGCCTCAGCAGAAAACGCACGTGCTGCGCGTGGCGGTGCTGATCGGCGGCGAGGCGCTGATGCCGGACGTCACGCGCTCGCTCCTGCGCGCGGCGTCTTTGTCTGGACGCCCCGTCGACCTGCTCCTGGCCCCGTCGGCGGCGCTGGCCGAGGCGCCGACGCCGCTTCTGGGAGACGCGTCGCCGCCGGCCGCCGCCGCCGCCGCCGCCGCCGATCCTCCTCCGCGCGTTGCCTCCCTCCTGGCCTGCGCCGCGGCCGAGGGGCCCCGGGCCGCGCGCGCCCTGGGCGGCGGCGGCCCGCTCGGCCCCTGCCCCGTCGTCTGCTGCAACCGCGCGGGCGCGTGGACGGGCGCGCCGCCGCGGCTCGCGCCCGGATGCCCGCGCGGCGCCCCTCTGCGCGGCCTCGCGTTTGTCGGCCGCTCCGGCGTCTTTTCGGCCGACGGCGCGGTCGCCCTGTCGCAGCTTCCCGAGGGCGCGGGCGCCGCCATGGCCTTTGCCGAGCTGGTGCTGCCACCCTGCCGGGACGGCGGCGGCGGCGGCGGGGCGGCCGCCAAGGGGCAGCAGGCGGACGCCGCCGCCACCGCTCCTGCAGCCGACGCCGCGCCGTCGTCGTCTCCGGCGGGCCCGCCTCCGCCGCGCTCGCCGTCGCCGTCGCCCCCGGGCAAGCCGGGCGCCCGCCGCGCGCTGTCCATCTCCGTCGGCGCCACGGCCGAGGCCGCCGCTGCCGCCGCTGCCGACCCCGCGACGACCACCGTCGTCGTCGCCGCCGCCGCCCCCCCGGCCTCTTCGTCCTCCTCCTCCTCTGCGACCGCCGCCGCCGCTCTCTACGCCGCTTTGGCCGCCACCGCGCGCCTCGGCGCCCTGTCGTACGGCGCCACGCACGCCCGCCGGCGCGCGCGCGCGGCCCGCGCCATCGTCGCGCACGGGCGCACCGCGCCCTCGGCCGCCGGCGCCGCGGCCGCCGCCGCCGCCGCCGCCGCGATCGCGCCCCAGATGTGCCCCGCGGGCCTGGCGGCGGCCGCCGCGGGCCGCCCGGCCTCGCCCTCGCGCTGCCCCTTTGCGCAGGGCGCGCTCGCCGCCGCCTCGCTCCGCGACGGCGCCTCGTCGTCGTCTGCGGCTGCTGCCGCGCGCAGGCTTGGCGGTGGCATGGGCGGGCCGCCCCGCCTGCCCCCGACCGACGTCGACGGCATCGCCACCTCGGACGACGGGTGGCTCGCCGAGGCGGTCGCGGCGGGCCTCGCGGCCGTCGCGGTCGCCGGCGCCGTCGCCGCCGCCGTCGCCCACCGCGAGGCGCTCGCGGCGGCCGCCAAGCCCAGGGTCGAGGCGGCAGCGGCGGCCGCAGCGGCCGCGGCAGCTGCGGCCGCCACCGCGGCGGCCAAGGCGTCGTCCGGCGCGCAGGCGCGCCTCGCCGGCGCCCAGGCCGCGGGGCTCAAGGCGCTGGCGCAGGCGCACGCGTCGGCGCAGCGCGCGGGCGAGCTGGCCGGCGCCGTGGCGACGGCGGCGGCGGCGGGGGCGCAAGCCGGCAGGAGCAGCGGCGGCAGCGGCAGGGGGCGCACGGGGCGCTGAGAGGGCGCCGCCGTCGTCTGTTTTGGAGAAAGAACCCGCCCCCAAACGACTTTGATGATTCGTGTGAGTGATGGATGACTTGTTACCATGTTTTGCCCTCTTACTAAGCAAACGCGGGGCCCGGCAGCTGCCGCTGCCCGCCGCCGCCGCCCGCGCCCCCGGCCCGCCCGCCCGCCCCGGCGGCCGACGGCTGCTGCTGCTGCTGCCGCTGCAGCTGCCGGCGCCGCGCCGCGGCCGCCTGCGCCGCCAACAGCTGCGCCTGGCGCGCGCGCGACGCCAGCCCCGGCGCAATCGGCGGCGCCTGGAACGCCGGGTCGCGTTGCGGCCGCAGGCGCAGCGCCTCGGCCGCCGCCACCGTCACCGCCGTGCGCAGAGGCGTCGCGACGGCCGCGTCCAGCTCGGGCCCCGGGGGCAGCTCCTGCAGAAGCGGCGGCGGGGGCAGCGTGCCGCCCGCGCCAAACGACGTCGCGCTGCCCTCGGCGGCGGCGGCGGCGGCCTCGGCGGCGCTGTACAGCGGGCCCGCCGCATCGTCGTCTTGGTGCTGCTGCTGCTGCTGCGGCTGCGGCTGCGGCTGCGGGGCTGCTTCGGCCGCTGCTGCCGCCGCCGGGAGCGCCTCCATCGCCATCGCGGCGTCCGGCTCCCCCTGCCCCCCGCGCGCGGCCGCGCGCGCCTTGGCCTCTGCCGCCGCCGCCGCCGCCGCCGCCTCGGCCGCCTCGCGCTCCTCGTCCTCCCGGTCGAGCGCCTCGAAGCCTCCCTCGGCGTCGGCGTCCAGCGGCACGTAGCCCGCCAGCCGCCGGCAGCGCGCCTCGACCATGCGCGAGCGCGACCCGAGGTGCACGACCCCGACGTTCGACGGGCACAGCGGCGACGGCAGGGTCCAAGCGGCAACCTGGGCGCACGCCGACAGGAGGACGACCTGCCCGCGCGCGCCCAGGTGCGGCCACGAGCGCATCGGGCGCGCGCGCTCGGGGCGCAGCTCGCCCGTGTCCGGGTCGAACGACGGCCGCATGCTGCCGAGGCCGTGCTGCGTCAGCAGCTCCTCGACCTCGACGCCCAGGGCGGCCGCGATGCACTCGGGGATCGCGGCGAGGCCCGCGGCGCCCATGGCCCACGCGGCGAGTGGCCCCAGGACGGGGATGGTGGCGCCGGCGCCCGCGCGGCGCAGCTGGGCGGCGGCGACGGCGGCCGCGCCCTGCAGCAGCGCGCTGCGGCCGTTGCCGCCGTTGTTGTTGCTGTTGCTGTTGTTGTTGCTGTTGTTGTTGTTGCCGGCCGCCGCCGCCTCGTCGTCCTCCTCGCCATCCTCCTCGCCTTCCGCCTGCGGCCCCCCGCCACCACCCTCCGCCCCCGCTTCACCAGCCGCCGCCGCCGCCGATTGCCGGCGCCGCTGCCGCCACCGCCCAAACGCGTCGACCCCGACCGTCGCCGCGACCGCCCAGCCCAGCACGCGCGCCGCGTCGGCGACGACGCACCGCGCCACGTGCGACCACGTCTGCTCAAAGGGGACGAGCACGTGCGTGACGGCGCCGAGCGACGTCTGCGGGTAGATCATGTTGATCGGGTTGGGCGCCGCGAGGTAGCGGCGGATCGAGGCGCGCCAGTGCGCCCTGGCCGCGGCGCCCCCCCCGCGGCGCGCCAGGGCGGCGTCGGCGTACGGCTGCGGCAGGCCGGGCCCGTCAAACGTGACGGCGCGCCACGACCAGCCGCGCGCCGCGGCGAACGGGTCGTTCTCGATGCAGGCGGCCTCGGCGATGAAGGCCCCGAGCGAGTGGCCCGTGCACGTGACGTCGAGCGACAGGAGGGGCGGCGCCGCCGCGCCGCCCTCCTCAAGGGCCCCCCCCTCGCCGCCGCCGCCGAGCTCCGGGTGCGGCGCCACGAGCGCCAGCAGCCAGCGCTGCAGCGCGGCCGCGGCCGCGTGTGCCGCGTCCGGCAGGCGGCCGTCGTCGACGAGCCGACTGTACAAGAGCTCGAGGTTGCTCTTGGTGTTGCCGATGATGTCGGGGCACGTGCCGCGCACGACGGCCACGACGCTCACGCGGCCGCCGGCGACGCGCGTCCAATCGAACGACGCGTTGCCTTGCAAAGGGAACCACGCCGGAACGGCCAGCACGATGCGCACGTCCCCGTCGACGCGCTCGTCGCGCCACACGCGCATGCCCTGGGCGTCCGCCTCGGCGTAGAGGCGCCTGGGGGACTTCTTGTATACGCGAAAGGAGAGTTCGGCCAGGTCTTGGGGGGTGGGGACGCGGTTGACGAGCGGGCGGCGGCGGCGGCGGCGGCGGGGGGGTTGGTGCGGGGGCGACGATGCGCCTGCGTCTGCGTCTGCGTCTGCGGCGGCGGCGGCGGCGCGGTGGCGCAGGTGGCGCGGCGAGGCGGTTTGCGGGCCGCGGGCGTCGTCGTGGTCATCGTCGGGCAGGGAGGAGGACGCGGAGGCGGTGGTCGTGGGGGTGTCGGCGTACTCCTGCTCCACGTCGTCGTCATCTGCTGCTGCCGCTGCTGCCTCTGCGCTGCTGCTGCTGCCGCTGCTGGTCGCGCGGCCGCGGCCGTCCGAGTCCTCGTCGCCCGACGCCGTCGAAGGCGCGCGCTGGCGGCGCCGGCGCAGGCGCGGCGGGAGCAGGAGCGGCGGCGGCTGCTCCTCCGCGGCGGCCTCGGCCATCGGGGCGTCGACGAGCTCCTGAACAGCGTCCTGGGGCCGCTGGGCCGTGGCCGTCGACGGCAAAAACATTCTTCCGGACGGGTCCTCTTGTCGACGCTGGGGTGTCGTCAAGCCTTTGTAAACTGTCGCGTCCGGCGAACGCGGAGGCGGCGCGATTGGCGCTGCGCAAGAGGCTTGACTAGCTTGATCCTGAGCGCTTTGATTTGGATTGCGGAGCGGATGGAGTGCATGCATGCGTTTCTCGGTCGGCGCGGTCGCGAACAAAAGGCGCGCGCGCGCGCGCGCGCGCGCGGGGGGGGGGGGGGGGGGGGGGGGGGCGCGCCCGCCCCCCCCCCCCCCCGCGCCGCAGGGCGAGGGGGGGCCGGGGCGCGGGGGGCC
>Ga0315905_10004180_pt1 | contig 14731 bp, 10 predicted proteins | sample LakEriMetagenome_5_FD_203522 | JGI IMG/M metagenome (GOLD analysis project Ga0315905, IMG submission 203522) | Freshwater fungal communities from buoy surface, Lake Erie, Ohio, United States - Buoy 4 MA121 | ecosystem: Environmental > Aquatic > Freshwater > Lake | place: USA: Lake Erie, Ohio... | reverse complement strand
CAACACTCCGATGACCAAACAGCGCGAAGTCGGCCGCTCCCGGCCCGGCAATCGCCGGAGCCGTTCGCCCTTCACACGTGCGGGGTCACTACCAGCTTCACACGGCACACGGATTCCTATCGGACACTACCAGTTCACCACTATCCCTTCGGTCACGCCCCGCACGCCCTTCAAGAAGGGCGAAAGCTGCGCAGCAGCAGCGGACGACTGGCGCGGTCAGCCACTACACTCAAGGAAAAGCGCCTCGCGGCGCAGGCTCCGGCATCGCCACTTCGGATATCCGAATCCGTTTCCCCATCCCCCGCGCCGCAGACTTCGCTTCGCAGCTCGTGCCTCGCTACCGCAGCGAACACTGCGGCCCCTCACTTCCGGAAAATAGCTGCACCGCCAGTCGCTGTTCCTGCTCCGGGCCAGCCTCCTGTCGCCCGAACCCCGGACAGGAGCCATCGCCAGGCCGTGCAGGTCGTCTCCATAACGGCTTATGACGGAATCCCAGCCAGCTTCCCCGCGGCAGACTCATTCCGGTCTCCGGGTTCTGAGAACCCGCCGGAAAGACACTGCCGCACCCCCGCCCGCCGGAATCCTCCCGCACCGTCATCCCCCGTGCGGCGAGCCGGACTCGACTCCCCCATTGGCCCGCGTCGTCGCTTCCCGGCTCTACCGCCGTTGGCTGACCGTGCGAAATGAAAAAGCCGCCCTCCTCGGGCGGCGTGCTACTTATCCCCAGCCGGGGCTTGCGCTTCGCGACGGGCATGATACCATAGACTTGGACTGAGCATTCTCGGTCGGCGGGCGCTCCCTGTGCAAGCACGGGGACGCCCGTTTGAGCTTTTAGGGGAAAACTTTCCAGCCCGACACCCCGTCACGCTCATAGACCTTTTGCCGCGCTACATCATTGGCGCGGTTTTCTTTTTGCGGATTGATTATGTGCCGCGCACACGGATGCGCGCACAGATCGGCCAACTGCACTCCGGCGATGTTGTTCACCTTCGGCTGAAAAGTCAGCGACAGGTTCAACCGGTGGAACTCCTCCGCAGTTCGAAACCGCGTTCCTTGCGCAAGGATACGATAGAAAGTCTTCTCCAGCGAATTGTCCTCCTGTCGTCCCCGCGCCTCGGCTACAATGGGCAGTTCCGTCTCCCCTTCCGCGCGCAGAAAATGAATCAGCCGCTCCATCGTGAATGCCAGCGCGAGGTCATAAGGATTGTCGGCATTCACCCCGTAGCGATCTAGGTGCGTCTGCTTTTGGATGGCCGAAATAAAGAGAGTGAACGGCGCGCCGTCCACCAGAGCGCTCATGTCGCTCAGGAACTGAGGACGCAGCGCCGGATGGCGCAGAAGCTGAAACGGCCCAGTGCTCAAGCGAATGTCGCGGCTGTGCAGGTTGATTCCCTCATGATTGAACCACTTCAGCTTTAGCCGGTTTATCGCGGGAAGAATCGCGTCCCGGTAGGCCTCCCTCTCCACGATCACCAGCGCCAGGACAAAGATTGGAAAATCCGCATCAATCTTCGCCAGCGAATGATCTCCACACTCATCGAAGAACGCGATAAATCGTGATGGCTGAGTGGGTTGTGCTTTAGATAACTCCGGCATGATTACTGCTATTGTAGCGCGGATCTCTCTCTCAATGCAAACCGACTTAGCTCGGTAGTCCCCGCGACACCCTGCAAACTCGTAGATCACTCAGAGACTGCTGGATTACCACCCGCCGCGGTTCAGCTTCACTTCACACTGCTGCTTCCGCTCCGTCTCAAGCTCGATCCAGCCCCGAGACCATGGGGAATGAAAATCTCGCAGGAATTGCTCAGTTCGCCGCCGAAGCAGAGTCGTGGTAAACTGTAATCATTCATCCCTCGCAGCCAGCCGCTGATTACCCGGTCTGCTCGTTCCCAATACACGTATGCTGACCGTTGATGCCCACGGATGAGGCCGCCGCAATTTTGAAGGGGCGATGGCTTCACCTGCGCACATTCCGGAGTCGCGGCTGACTCTGGCGCATGAACGGAGATTTCATTTTTATGGCGAATAGGCAGGTGTGGGGAGGAGGTGTGGCTCCGGCTGGTTTGAGCATGGAGGACGCAAGGAATCACTGTTACATCGTGGGTAAGACGGGTTCGGGGAAAAGCACGCTGCTCAGGAATATGATTCTCCAGCACATCGCGATGGGCCACGGCGTGGCGGTCATTGATCCTCACGGCGATCTAGCGGAGTCCCTACTCTCTGAGATCCAGCCGTGGTGGGCGGATCACCTCTGCTACTTCAATCCGGGAGACGTGGAACACCCGGCAGCCTGGAATGTGCTGGCCGATATCGCTCCAGACGAGCGTAACCTCGTGGCCTCGGGAATTGTCGGCGCGTTCAAGAACATCTTCCCGGACTCGTGGGGGCCACGCATGGAATACATTTTCCATCATGCCGTCGCCGCACTGGCCGAATGCGAAAACGCCACCCTGCTCGGTGTGAACCGGATGCTAACCGACGATGCCTATCGCCGCTGGGTGGTGCGGCAGGTTCGCGATCCGTTCGTGCGCGACTTTTGGGATCAGGCCTTCTCCGGGACAAATCCGGCGGGCAGCCACGGGGCGAACTCCGGGGGCAGCGGAGCATGAAAGGTCAGTCGCTTTCCGCTGTGCGGATGGTCGAAGCCCAGCCGCATGGCGTGGAGCATGAGGCGGCCGGTGCGGGTCTGGCGGCTCAGTCGCGCATAGATTTCGTCGCCCAGCAGCGGGTGGCCGAGGTGCTTCATGTGGACGCGGATCTGATGCGTGCGGCCGGTGTGCAGCGTGCATTTCACCAGGGCATCGGTGCCGGTGGACGCCAGCACAGCGTAATCCGTCACCGCGTGTTTTCCGGCGGGTGCGGGCAGCACCGTCATGCGCAGGCGGTCGTGAGGATCGCGTCCGATGTGAGTTTCCACCGTGCCCGTGCGCTGGACCGGAGTGCCCTGCACCACGGCGAGATAGACTTTCTCCACGGAGCGCCCGGCGAATTGCTCCGTGAGGCTCTGGTGTGCGGCGTCATTTCTGGCCACGACCATGCAGCCGCTGGTTTCCTTATCCAGCCGGTGGACGATACCCGGCCGGGAGACGCCGCCGATGCTGCTCATGGTGCCAAAGCGGTGGAGCAGGGCATTGACGAGCGTACCGTCTTCGTTGCCGTGGGCCGGATGCACCACCATGCCGCTGGCTTTGTTGAGCACCGCGAGGTGTTCATCTTCATACAGAACATACAGCGGAATGTCCTGCGGTTGGGCTTCCGCCGGTTTGTCAGGCGGCACGGTGCCGCTCACCGAATCGCCGCATTCCACATCCTGACTTGCGCGCGCCGGGCGGCCGTTCACGTTCACGACTCCCTCACGAATGAGTGACTGCACGCGGGAACGCGAGAGGCTTTCCAGCCGGGCGGTGAGGAATTTGTCGAGGCGCTGGCCGCGGTCGTTTTCCCCGGCGGTGAAGGTGAAATCCATGGCGGCTGCTGGCGTGGACTGGCCGGAAGATCAAGCGCGCACGGCTGTCGTCCTGCTCTGGATTAGCGTGTAAATTTAGAAAATCCGCTCGCAGCGCCAGAGCGGACGGCTATAAATAATTGCGCTGCCGCTGAATATTTACGGACGCCCTCCGTCTATACCGTCGCAATTCAACCTGCACAAACAAACCACATGAAATCTAAACTCATCGCAACACTCACCGCTGCTGTTGCAGCGTTTTCTCTCTCCTCCTGCGCCAGCGGCCCGAATGCTCAGGCTGGCACCGGTATTGGCGCTATCGGCGGCGCCCTCGCCGGCGGCATAATCGGCCACCAGAGCGGTCACACCGCTGAAGGCGCCATCATCGGGGGGCTCGTCGGCGGCGCAGCCGGCAATGCCATCGGAGCCAATCAGGATCAGAAGAACTACTACAACCGCCCCTACTACGGCGGTAGCTACTACCGCTAGGCTGGCCGCGGGCTTTCCCGAATCCCGTCCTGATATCTCAGGCCCGGTCTGGTGACAGACCGGGCTTTTTTGTGCCCTTACTTCTTCGCCGCCGCTTTATTGCGCACGGGATAGCGGCCCTTCGGCTTCACGGGCTGACCGTTCTCGTCCAGCTTTGGTTCACGCTCGGGGAATTCCCAGCCGAGCACCATTTTGCCTTCGGTGCTGCACACAAGATGCGCGCTGAAGGGCCGGCCTTTCTTCGAGATGAACTTGTTGATAAGGTCCGTCTTGCCATCGGTGAAGAACTTCACGGCCTGCTCGCGCGGAATGCGGAACTGGCACATTTCGCGGGAGAGTTTCCCCTTGGGTTTGCAGGGAGTTTCGCCGCGGATGACCGATTCGCAGAGGTAGGCGTCCTCGGTTTCGTAAATCATGGCACTGCGTCCGGCTTTCGCGCAGACAGGGCAGGGGCAGATGGCGTTGGCCGGGTTGGTGAGGGCCTCCTGGGCGCGCTCCTGCACTTCCGTTTTCTCAAACTGGAAGCCGACCTTCATGTCCTTGTCGAGAATGAGGCTGGCGTTGAACTCCTGTCCGAACTTGTTCCGGAATCCTTCCAGCGGCCCCACCAGTTTCTGCTCCAGCAGTTGTTTGGCCTCCTCCTCGTTGAGGTAACGGCTGGCCACCATCTTGCCCATCTTGAAGTCACACTCGCGGCACTGGAAAAACTTGTCTGTCTGCTTCAGCGAACCGGCACCGCACACCGGGCACTTCGCCGCGAGATCGGAGTATTCCCGGTTCTTGGCAATGTGCGTGTGCTCCCGCGTCTTTGAGACCACCTCACTGGTGAGGCGCTTGATCTCGTTCATGAACTTGTCACGCGAGAGGCGGCCGTGCTCCATCTGCTTGAGCTTGAATTCCCACTCGCCCGTCATCTGTGGCGACGTCAGCGCCTCCACGCCAATTTCAGCAAGCTGATCAATCAGCGTAATCCCCTTGGGTGTCGCCACGAGTTCGCGGCCGTTGCGCGCGATGTATTGATCCTCCACCAGACCTTCGATGATGGCGGCTCGCGTCGCCGGAGTGCCGAGTCCGCGTTCGCTCATGGCCTCGGCCAGTTCCTCGTCATCCACCAGCTTGCCTGCGCCCTCCATGGCGGAGAGCAGTGTGGCTTCATTGTAGCGTGCCGGTGGGCGGGTCACACTCTCCACCACTTCAATGCTGCGCGTCTGTGCTGTTTCGCCGGCCTTCACTGGCACAAGCGGGCCTTCACCTTCGCCGATGGCCTGCTTGCCGTAAACTTCCAGCCAGCCGGGCACGACGAGGATTTTCCCCTCGGTCTTGAAGGCATCCTGCGCGATGCGCGTGATGCGTGTGGCGATCTCAAACTCCGCCTGCGGGAAGAAGATCGCGATGAAGCGCCGCACCACGAGGTCGTAGATGCGCATCTCTTCCGGCTTCAAATGCTTTGGCACCACGCCCGTGGGGATGATGGCAAAGTGGTCGCTCACCTTGCCATTATCGAAGATCCGCTTCGTCGGGAAAATCCACTTCTGGCTCACTACCTTGCCCGCGTGCTGCGGGAGGTCGGACGGGAAGGCGTCGATGCTTGTGTGATCAAGGCCCGCGAAGCCCTTCATCACGCCCTGCACCGTCGGCACATAGTCCTCCGGCAGGTAACGGCTGTCCGTTCTGGGATAGGTCAGCACCTTGTGCGCCTCATAGAGCGCCTGAGCAATCTGCAGCGTGCGGCGCGCCGAAAACCCGAACTTGTTGCTTGCCTCGCGCTGCAGGCTCGTCAGGTCAAACAGCAGCGGGCACGCCTCCTTCTTTGGCTTGCGCACCTCCTCCACGATGCCCGGCTTCCCGTCGCAGCGCGCCTTGATGGCATCCGCCTTCGCTTTGTCCCACAGCCGCTCCGGCTTCGCGTGCACGTCCTCGTTCTTTTTGAAAGACTCATCAAACCACCGGCCGCGATACCCTCCGGCAGCCACGCTGAAGTCGCCAAACACCTCCCAGTAAGTGCGCGGCTGGAAGGCCATGATCTCCTTCTCCCGGTTCACGAGAATCGTCAGCGTCGGCGTCTGCACCCGGCCCACCGGAGTCTTGAGAAAGCCCCCGTTGCGCGAGTTGTACGCCGTCAGCGCCCGTGTTCCATTGATGCCCACCAGCCAGTCACTTTCGCTGCGGCACACCGCGGCATCCGCCAGCGGCTGCATCTCCCCGTCGTCCCTCAGGTGCGCAAAGGCATCCGTGATGGCCCCCGCCGTCATCGACTGCATCCACAGCCGCCGGCACGGTTTCCGGCAGCCACTTGCCTGCATGATGTAGCGGAAGATGAGTTCCCCCTCGCGTCCGGCGTCGCAGGCATTGATCACTTCGGTCACATCACTCCGCTTCAGCAGCTTCTTCAGCAGGGTCAGCCGGTCCGCACTCCGCTCGATGGGCTTCAGCTCGAACTGATCCGGGATCAGCGGCAAACTTTCGAAATTCCACTTCGGCTTCTTTCCGTCCTTTTCCGGAAATGCCAGCTCCAGCAGGTGACCCACCGCCGAGGAAATCACGTGCGTCTCGTTCTCGAAATAGTCCTTCTCTTTCTCGAACTTACTCATCCCCGGCTGCTTGCCCAGAACGCGGGCGAGGTCGGTGGCGACAGATGGCTTCTCGGCGATGATGAGTGTTTTGCCCATTATATAGTACAGCTGAAGGTAGGGGATGCAGGGAGCGCTCACCGTGGAGGCTCTCCCGGAAAATGCAAATCGCCTCTCAACTCCCCCCATTTTCGCCCTCCAGAGCCCCATTTCCCGGTTTGGAAGGCGGCCACAGCCGTCCTCCGGCCCGCGTCCGCAGGCGATTTTTCCCTCCGGCGTACGGTGAATGGGAATCCCAAAAGCTACCTGCTAAGTGGAGGCTCCAGTCTTTCACGGGAGCGCCGGAGCATACCCCGTTGGCGGTAAAGACGGCTGCCGAGCCAGCTTTAGGGAAACGCTGATCAATTGCCCAAAATAGCACAGGCAAAGGAATCAAGGCCGTCCCGGCCTTGTGGTTCTCTCCATCGGGGTGAAGCCGAAGCTAGGGCTGCAAGGGCCTTACTGCTGGCGTTTTTGATTGAACAAGCGGTTCTTTACCGGCGGCGGCGCAGCAGACCGAGCAGGCCCGCAAGCCCCAGCGCCAAAGAAGATGGCTCCGGGATGAAACCGATCTCTGCGGCCGTCGTCGCAACCTGGATGTTACCGAAGTTCCAGCCATTGCCCGCTCCACCCTCGCGCAGTTGGAGGCTGGTGAAGGGAAAATCACCGCTGAACGTGGTCGTTAGATTGGGGGACTGCGCGCCCGGCAGTGTATTGAAGTCCGGGTTCAGCCAAACCGTCAGGGTGTCAGCGGCGCCGGCGTTGTAATTCACGCTAAAGGCCAGAGTCATGACATCAGTGCCGCGGATCAGTTGGTACGGCTGGCCTGGGTCCGCGTTCGCGCTGTTAAGGTCCAGATTACCCATGTTGCCGAAAACACTGTAGGCCCACGCAGTCCAGTTATTGCCGATTCCCGCAGTGCCGCTGCCGCCGCCGTTCAGCAGCTCAAATGCCGCAAAGGAATTTTCCGCCACCGTGCCGCCTGAGGCCGGGTTCGTTACCGTATAACGGAAAAACACCGGTCCGCTGGAGGTATCATTGCGCACGATGTTCCCCACGGAACTGACCACCAATGTGGACTCGCTAACGAGGCCGCCGCTGTGAGTCAGGAGGACGGCAGCAGGAGAGAAAACGCAGGAGGCATTCAGCAGCAGCGTCGCGGTGATGAGAGAAGATGCGGTGGATTTCATAGGTAGAAGCATTGGTTTTAGGATGTTTTTTCGGCGCAGGGAAACTGCCGGGATGAGGGGGCTGGGCACTGACCCGAGGCGCACCAGCGGTCTGCGACCGACGGTTTCCACGGCGGTATTGTAAACCATTTCATGGGATTGAATCATAGAGCCGCCCGAAAGGAGCTCAAGACTTTTTTAAAGCCGCCCCCGCAACGCCATTCCGGCCCGCACGCCTCCAGTGTGAGGACCCTGCCGCTCATGGGGAATGATCACGATGGGCGCGCTGGCGGCGGAGAGGCCGGTGGCATCATTTCATTTTGGTCGCAGTCAGTAGGTTGTGGGTAGCTACCCAACATTTGCTGTCTGCGATAACGAAGAAGCCTCGCTGCGGGGCGCGATGAAACCTCCGGCGGAAATTTACGGGTTGCCATGCCGCAGGCACACGCTACGGACGGTCTCAGCCTCAGCATGAAAGCCATTCTCGCCCTCGAAGACGGAGTCCATTTCTTCGGCGAATCCTTCGGTGTGACAGGGAGCACGACCGGAGAGATTTGCTTTAACACTTCCATGACCGGATATCAGGAAGTGCTCACCGATCCGTCCTACCGCGGGCAGATTGTGAGCATGACGTATCCGCTCATCGGGAACTACGGAGTGAACTTCGAAGACAACGAGAGTGCGCAGCCGCACGTGCGCGGATTCGTCGTGGGGGAACTCTGCAAGGTGCCGAGCAACTGGCGCTCGACGGAGAGTCTGGACGATTACTTCAAGCGCTGGAAGGTGCAGGGCATCGAGGGGGTGGACACCCGCCGCCTCACCAAGCACCTGCGGACCCGCGGGGCGATGCGCGCCTTTCTCAGCACGGAGGTGCTGGACCCCGCCGAGGCCACGCAGCGTGCCGCCGGCAGTGCCCCCATGGAGGGCAGCGACTACGTGAAGGAGGTGAGCACGGAGAGCGGTTACCTCTGGGACCCTTCGAGCAGTGAGAGTCGCGACTGGGTGCTGCCGAATGGCTCGGTGGAGATCGATACCACGCTCCCGCCGGTGAAGTACCGGGTGGTGGCTTACGATTTCGGTATCAAATACAACATCCTGCGCCGCCTGCGGCAGGAGGGCTTCGCCGTGGAGGTGGTGAATGCCCGCACCAGTGCCGAGGAGGTGCTCGCGCGGAATCCGGATGGCGTCTTTCTCAGCAACGGCCCCGGCGACCCGGCGGCGCTGGGCTACATCCACGAGGAAGTGCGCAAGCTCACGGGCAGAAAGCCGATTTTCGCCATCTGCCTGGGCCACCAGATTCTCGGGCACGCCTTTGGCGGGAAGACGTTTAAGCTGAAGTTCGGCCACCGCGGGGGGAATCAGCCGGTGAAGGACCTGCGCAGCGGGGCCGTGGCCATCACGAGCCAGAATCACGGGTTCGCCGTGGATGCCGACAGCCTGCCGGCGAACGTGGAAGTGACCCACATCAATCTCAACGACGGCACCGTAGAAGGCCTGCGCCACAAGGAGGCACCGGTCTTTTCCGTGCAATATCACCCGGAGGCCGCTCCCGGTCCCAACGACGCGCGCTACTTCTTCCACGAGTTCTCCTCGCTGATCGAATCCACCCGCTAATTCCCACCAACCACCTACCTCATACTGCCATGCCCCACACCCTTCCTGCACTGCCCTACGCCCACGATGCGCTCGATCCCCACATCGACACCCGCACCATGGAAATTCACCACGGCAAGCACCACCAGGCTTACATCACGAACCTGAACAACGCCCTCGCCGGCAATGCGGAGCTGGAGGCCAAGAGCGCCGCCGAACTCATCGCCAATCTCGACGCCGTGCCCGAGGGCATCCGCGGCGCGGTGCGCAACAACGCCGGCGGCCACGTAAACCACACGTTCTTCTGGACCGTGATGGGCCCGGGCAAAGGCGGCGCGCCCTCCGGCAAGCTCGCGGCAGCCATCGACGCGGCCTTCGGGAGCTTCGACAACTTCAAGGCCGAGTTCGCCAAGGCCGGCGCCACCCGCTTTGGCAGCGGCTGGGCCTGGCTCGTGGTCAACAGCGGCAAGCTCGCCGTCTGCTCCACCGCCAATCAGGACAGCCCGCTCATGGGCAAGGCCGTGGCCGGTTGCGAAGGCACCCCCATCCTCGGCTGCGACGTCTGGGAGCACGCCTACTACCTCCATTACCAAAACCGCCGCCCCGATTACATCACCGCCTTCTGGAATGTGGTGGACTGGGACGCCGTGAGCGCCAACTACGAGAAAGCGCTCTAATCCAGCGCCTCCTGCTTCCTTCACAGGCCCGACTGCCCGCCCGGCAGCGGGCCTGTCTCGTTGGGGGGGGCGAGATGAGCGATGAGGGTGCGCTTTTACGGAGGGGAAAAGGATTGCCGGGCCGGGCGCGGCGGTTGAGGATGGGGCATGAGTTCTGCCCATGCTTCCCGCCTTCCTGTCACCAGCCGCCGCGATTTTCTCCGCACCTCTGCCGTTGCGGCTGCGGCGCTCGGATTCCCCGCTTTCGTGCGGGCGCAAAATCTAAACAGCAAGCTCCAGATCGCCGTGATCGGGTGCGGCGGACGGGGCGCGGGGAATCTCGCGGAGGCGGCCGCAAAGGGGGATCAGATTGTGGCGCTGTGCGATGTGAATGCGCAGCACCTCACCGCGGCGGCCGGGCGTCACGCCGGGGCGAAAACCTACGCCGACTTCCGCCAGCTGTATGCGGAGCTAAAGGATTACGACGCCGTGGTGGTGAGCACGGCGGAGCACACGCACGCGCTGGCCACACTGCCCGCACTGAAGGCGGGGAAGCACGTCTATTGTGAGAAGCCGCTCACACACAATGTCTGGGAGGCGCGCATCATCCGCGAGGCGGCGCGGAAGGCGAAGGTGGCCACGCAGATGGGCACGCAGATCCATGCCGGCGGCAACTACCGCCGCGTGGTGGAGCTGGTGCAGGGCGGGGCCATTGGTCCGGTGACGGAGGTGCACGTGTGGGTGTCGCGGGCGTGGGGCCTGCAGTCGCCGGAGGATGCGGCGAAGCACGGGGACATCCTCAGCGTGCAGGACCGGCCGGCAGAGGCGCAGACGCCGCCCGCGCATTTCAACTGGGACCTCTTCCTCGGCCCGGCATCGGAACGGCCGTTCAACAATGTCTATTTCCCCGGCCCCAAGTGGTACCGCTGGTGGGACTTCGGCAGCGGGACCATGAGCGACCTCGGCTCGCACTGGAACGACCTGCCATTCTGGGCGCTGAAACTCGACGCGCCCCTCAGCATCGAGGCCGCGGGACCACCGCCGCACGCGGAGCTGGCCCCGGCTTCCATGTCCGCCACCTACGAATACGGCGCCCGCGGCGACATGCCGCCGCTCAAGCTGACGTGGTATCAGGGCAGGATGAAGCCGAAGATTTGGCAGGAAAAAGGCATCCCGCAGTGGGGCGACGGCTGCCTGTTCATCGGACGCGATGGCATGTTGCTCGCCGACTACGGAAAGCACGTGCTGCTGCCGGATGATAAGTTCAAGGACTTCAAGCGCCCAGCGCCTACCATTCCGGACAGCATCGGCCACCACGCGGAATGGCTGCACGCCTGCAAAACCGGCGCGCCCACCACTTGTCACTTCGACTACAGCGGCGCCCTCACCGAGGCAAACCACCTCGGCAACGTGGCCTACCGGCTGGGCAAGAAGATCACCTGGGACGCCAAAGCCCTCACCGCAACCAACGCCCGCGAAGCCGCCGCCCTCATCAAACGCACCTACCGCAAAGGCTGGGAACTGGAAGTGTAAGGCCGGGCCTCAATGCGGCGAGAGATGGCCGTGCTGGTTGCGTAAATGGGAAGCCTGACTGCCCGCCCCGTATGACGACGCTTCGCTTTCTCATTCTCGCGCTCAGTGTGCCGGGACTTGCCCGGGCGGAGGAGCGTGTGGGGGATGCCTGGACGGATGCGCGGAATCCGGTGCGCGTGCTTTTCAACGGCGAGCGGCTGGATCTGTGGTCGCTGAAGCCGGTGGTGCCGCCGCCGGTGCCGGACCCGGCGGAAAAAGCGTGGGCGCGTAATGAGGTGGACCGCTTCATACTGGCTCAGCTGGAAGCCAACGGACTGAAGCCCGCGCCGGAGGCTTCCCGCGAAGCGCTGGTGCGGCGTTTGTATTTCGACCTCACCGGTCTGCCGCCATCGCTGGAGGCGGTGGACGCCTTCCTCGCCGATACAGGCAGTGATGCGGTGGAGCGGTTGGTGGACCGGTTGATGGAGACGCGGGCCTTTGCTGAGCACTGGGCTCGCTGGTGGCTGGACCTGGTGCGCTATTCCGACAGCAATGGCTACGACTGGGATGAGTTCCGCCCGCAGGCGTGGCGGTTCAGGGACTACGTCATCCGGTCGATGCACGCGGGGAAGCCGCTGGACCGGTTCGTTCGTGAGCAACTCGCCGGGGATGAGATGGTGGCCGGCGCTCCGAAGGATGCTGCGGAGCAGGACTGCCTCATTGCCACCGGCTACCTGCGGATCGGGCCGTGGGACAATTCCTCCAAGCTCTTCAACGAGGAGCACAAGACGCGGGCGGCCTGGCTGGCGGACCTGACTGAAACGACCGCGGGCGCATTCCTCGGGCTGACGATGTCGTGCTGCCGCTGCCACGATCACAAAACAGAGCCCCTTGCGCAGGTGGATCACTACCGGCTGCGGGCGTTCTTTGAGGGCGTGAAGTTCGCCGACGATCTGCCGCTGGATCTTGCGCCGGAACAGGAGGCGATCACGAAAGTGAACGCGGCCGCCGGTGAGACGGTGAAGGCGCAGGAAGCGGTGATCGCGATCGTACTGAAGATGGGCCGGGAGAAGCTGATGGGAGAAAAGGACGACGCGAAAGTGCGCACGGCCCTGCCGCAGGCGCTGCGGGAGAAACTGGAAGCTGCCGAGGCTGCCCGGAATGCAGCGCAGGAGTCGCGCCGGGCCTTCACCACGGGCCTGTGCGCCACTGCGGAGAAGGAGCCGGGCGTTTCCCGCATCCTGGCGCAGGGCGATCCCGACCAGCCCCGCGAAGAAGTGCCGCCGGGTATTCCTGTGATCTTCGATCCGCAGCCGGCGGTGATCACGCCGCCCGCCGCAGGGCAGGGGAATGGCCGCCGCAGCGCTCTGGCGGACTGGCTGTTCGCGCCGCAGAATCCGCTGACCGCGCGGGTCATTGCGAATCACCTGTGGCAGCAGTGTTTCGGGCAGGGGATCGTAACGACGGCGGGGGACTTTGGCTGGAGCGGGGCGCGGCCGTCGCATCCGGCATTGCTCGACTGGCTGGCGCACCGCCTGGTGCAGGACGGGTGGTCGATGAATGCGTTTGTGCGGCGGCTCTATACCAGTGCGGCCTACCGTCAGGCGGCTTATGTGAGCAATGCCGCGCAGCGCGCCGCCGGGGAGGCCCGGGACGCCGGAAATGCGCTGCTCTGGCGCATGAACCCGCGCCGCCTCATGGCCGAGCAGCTCCGCGATGCCATGCTGAGTGCCGCCGGAGTGCTGGAGCCCTGCGATGGCGGCCCGCCGCGCTGGCCGGTGCTGCCCGAGGAGGTGCTGGCGGCGAATCCCGCCTTTTACGATGACAACGCGGAGAAGACGAAAGGGTGGTATACCAGCCCGCCGGAGAAGCTGCGCGTGCGGAGTATTTATCTGGTGCAGAAGCGCAGTGTGCGCGTGCCATTCATGGAGACCTTCGATCTGCCGGACAACTTTGTCAGCTGCACCCGGCGCGCGGTTTCCACCGTGGCTCCGCAGGCGGCCACCCTGCTGAACAATCCGTTCGCCGTGGAGGTGGCGAAGCAGTTCGCCGCCCGGTTGGAGCGCGAGCCGGATGCAGCCAAACGCCTCACCCTCGCCTGGCGCCTCACGACCGGCCGGGCCCCGGAAGCCGCAGAAGCCGCCGCCGCACGCGCCGCCATGGAATCCCAGAGCCTGCCGGAATTTTGCCGCGTGCTGCTGAACCTGAACGCCTTCCTCTACCTCGACTGAGGGGCCATTTTTCCCGGAATAATTCTTTCCCGCCGCGCCGCTTTGCGCCATCCAGCACGCAATCCGTCCCGTGCGGAAGCCATCTCTCATTCTGTCATGACAAAATGCACACTCCTCCTCGCGCTGCTTTGCATCGCCCCGCTCCCCGCCATTGCCGCTGAACCGGCTCAGGCGGTGTGGGCGCACGAAGACAGCGATCTCAAGCCCGACCCGAAAGCCGTTCACGGCATGCTCGATAACGGTCTGCGCTATATCATTCTCCCGAACGCCGAGCCGCCGAAACGCGTGAGCCTCCGCCTCCACATCGCGACCGGCTCGCTCATGGAGGAGGACGATCAGCAGGGCCTGGCACACTTCCTGGAGCACATGGCGTTCAATGGCACGAAGAACTATCCGGCCAACGAGATGGTGGAGTTCTTCCAGCGCCTCGGCATGGCTTTCGGAGCCGACACGAATGCGCACACGTCGTTCGATGAAACCGTCTATAAGCTGGAGTTGCCGGAGAATAAGGCGGAACTCATGGACAAGGGCGTGCTCTTCATGCGCGATGTCGCCGATGGCATGATCATCGGAGCACAGGAAATCGAAAAGGAGCGCGGTGTCATCATCAGCGAAAAGAATGCGCGGGACTCCGTGGACTTCCGCACGATGATTGAGGGGTTCAAATTCACCCTGCCGGAAAGCCTGATCCCGAACCGTCTGCCCATCGGCACTGAAGAGGTCATCAAGAAGGCGCCGCAGAAGCGCTTCCTCGACTATTACCGCAAGTGGTACACCCCGGACCGCATGGTCATGATCGTGGTGGGCGATGTGGAGGTGGATGCTGTGAAGAAGGTGATCAATGAGCACTTCTCCAGCATGAAGGCGCCGTCCGTCAAAGCCGCGGACCCGAGTCTGGGCAAGGTGACGACGGACAAGGGATTTCAGGCGAAGCTCCACACTGAGAAGGAAGCCGGACAGGTGACGATCAGCGTCGATGTTTCCCGGCCTTCGCCGAAACTGCCGGACAACACGCAGACTCGCC
>Ga0315905_10004179_pt1 | contig 14734 bp, 11 predicted proteins | sample LakEriMetagenome_5_FD_203522 | JGI IMG/M metagenome (GOLD analysis project Ga0315905, IMG submission 203522) | Freshwater fungal communities from buoy surface, Lake Erie, Ohio, United States - Buoy 4 MA121 | ecosystem: Environmental > Aquatic > Freshwater > Lake | place: USA: Lake Erie, Ohio... | reverse complement strand
TGATGCTGCTGGCCCTGGGCAACCTGGGCCCCTATCTGCGGCGGGGCCAGTTCGCGGTGATTCCCGCGATCATCCTGGGCATGCCGGCTCTGGCGGGCAGCTGGATCGGTGGCAGCTGGGTGAGGGCTGGCTACCTGAGTGAACCCGTGGAGCTGGGTGTGTTCGCCGTGGCGGCCCTGGTTGCCTCCTGGTTGCTCACCCGTCGCAGCGCCAGCCATGCCGCACCGACCCAGATGCAGATTGGTTCACGCCCTGGCTCGATCTTGCTGCTGGCGATCCAGGGGGTGCTGGTGGGATTGCTCACCGGCATCGCCGGCGTGGGTGGTGGCTTTGCGATCGTGCCGGCCCTGGTGCTGCTGGCCGGCCTGCCGATGCAACTGGCCTGCGGCACCAGCCTGCTGCTGATCATCGTCAATGCTCTTGTGGCCCTGGTGGCTCTGGGCCACTGGCCGCAGCAGAGCCTGCCCCTGATGCTGCCCTTGCTGCTGGGCGGGGCTGTGGGTGCCGCGCTAGGGCAACGGATGGCGCCCCGCCTGAGTGACCGGCGCCTGCGCCAGGGCTTTGCCGCTCTGCTGCTCGGCTCGGCCCTGTTGTCGGGCTCCGAGGCCCTCAGGCGCCAGTCCGATCTGCCGACCGGTGGCAACCCTCATGGCAACAGCACCCGCCAGGCGGGGCGGCCGGTTGAGGGTGGCCACGACTTCAAGGCAACCGGCTCGGCGCAGCCGTTGCGGCCCTTCCCCACAACGAGCCGGCGCATCCCCTCACGGACCTGAATCACTGGGCAGGAGGCCTCCGGCAGGCTTGGCCGTTCTGTCCCCGTTGGCTGGTTTCGTCTGTCTGTTCCGTCTGCCCGTTCCATCCTCCGCTCCCTGATCGCGTCGTTCACCCCATGACCTCACGCACCTTTCAGTTCCGGCTGCGCAGCATCCAGGGAGGCCCCGAGCTCACCAGCCAGTTCGTCGAGCTGGAGCGACTCAGCGAGGAGGGGGACTGGCAACCCCAGAACCCCAGCCTCAGCACACCGCCGTTTCGTCTCCATCTGATCGCTCTGCTGCTGTGTCTGCACGTCCATCTGATCAGCGAGGCTCGCGAGCGGCAGATCCCCCTGCAGCAGGTGGCGGCTGACCTGAGCGTGACCGTGTCCAACAGCTGGGATCTGGAGGCTGTGGTGGCCAGTTTTCAGCTCTGGCTGGATCCAGGCTCCTCGCCCGAGGCATGGGCCCGCGCCTCTGATCAAGCGATCGATGCCATGCGGCAGCGGATGCAGCACAGCCCGGTGCCCCGCAATCGGCCCGCAGCGGTGCCGATGACCCTGAACATCGCGCTGCAGAACTGAGCAAACAGGAGCCAGCGCCGCCGTAGGCATTCAGCAGATGCGCGGCAATGACTCACCCCGCCCCAGTTCCAGCCGGCGCTGCAGTCCCAGGCTGGTTTCGAGCAGCACGGCCTCACCCCGCACGCAGCCGATGCTGGCGGCCGAGGGCTGGAAGCGTTGCAGCACCGCCAGGGCCCGATCCGCCTGGTGGGCAGGCAGGAACAGCACGAAGCGGCCCTCGTTGGCCATCGCCAGGGGATCGAGGCCCAACAGTTCGCAGGCGGCATCCACCTCGGGGGCGATCGGAATGGCGTTCTCCCGCACCAGAACACCCAAACCGGCGCCCCTGGAAATCTCATGCAGGGCACTGGCCAGGCCGCCTCGGGTGAGATCCCGCAGGCAGTGCAACTCCAGGTCGGCCGCCAGCAGGGCCCGCACCGGCTCCTGCAGGGGCGCCAGATCGCTGCGGAGCTCCGTGCGGAAACCCAGCTCCTGGCGGGCCGCCAGGATCGCCACGCCATGGCGGCCCAGGTCGCCGCTCACCAGGATGGCGTCACCGCTTCGCACCGCCTTGGGGCCGATCTGCAGCCCATGGTCGACGCGGCCGATCCCGGCGGTGTTGATGTAAATCCCATCCCCCTTGCCCCGCTCCACCACCTTGGTGTCACCGGTCACCACCGGCACACCGCAGCGTTGGGCGGCAAGGCGGATCGAGGCCACCACCTGCTGCAGCAGGGGCATCGGCAAGCCCTCCTCCAGGATCAAACTGAGGCTGAGGGCAATCGCGCTGGCCCCCACCATGGCCAGATCATTGACGGTGCCAAACACCGCCAGGCTGCCGATGTCGCCGCCGGGAAAGAACAGCGGGCGCACCACGTAGGAGTCGGTGGTGAAGGCGAGCGGCCCAGCTTCGGCGGGCAACACGGCCGCATCGTGGAGCACCCCATCGGCAGGGCCGAAGGCCGGCACCAGCAGCTGGTCGATCAACCGCTGGCTGAGGCTGCCACCACCGCCGTGGCCCAGCAGCACCATGGCATCCCCAGCAGGGGGCAGGGGACAGGCAAAGGAGTCCATGGCTCAGGCGCGGTAGCGGTGATAGGCGGCGCAGGCCCCCTCCGCAGAAACCATCGGCGCACCGAGGGGCCGCTCCGGCGTGCAGCGACCGCCAAAGGCCGGACAATCGGTGGGACGCGCCAGCCCCTGCAACACCCGCCCGCTGATGCAGGGGCTGGCTGGTTCGCCCGGAGCGGTCCCGTTGCCAGCGGCCGAGCGGGCCATGGTCGCCCCAAACATGGTCGCCCCAAAGTGGCGCTCGACGTCGAGGGCGTCGTAGGGCGGGCGGAGCTGCAAGCCACTGCCGCTGAGCACCCCGAGACCGCGCCAGTGCTGGTCGACCGGCGTGAACACGCGCTCCATCAGCGCCCGCGCCGCACCATTACCGGCGGCCTGGCTGGCCCGTGGGTAGGCGTTGAACACCCGGCTCTCGCCTCGCTCCAATTGGCGAACGCCCTGGAGCAGGCCCTCGAGCAGATCCACCGGTTCAAAGCCGGTGACCACGATCGGCACGCCATGGCGCTGGGCGATCGGCCGGTATTCATCCACCCCCATCACCGTGCAGACATGGCCCGCCGCTAGAAACCCCTGCACGCGGCACTCCGGCGCGGCGAGGATCGCCTCCATCGCCGGCGGCACCCGCCCATGGCAGACCAGCAGGGCAAGGTTCCCCAGACCCAGGCCCAGGGCCTGATGGGCCAGCAGGGCCGTGGCGGGTGCGGTGGTTTCAAAGCCCACCGCGAAGAACACCACCGTTCGCGCCGGGTGAGCCTGGGCGATGGCCAGGACATCGGACGGTGAGGTGACGATCCGCACATCACCCCCGGCGGCGCGCACATCCAGCAGGGTGCGGGCGCTGGAACCCGGCACCCGCAGCATGTCGCCGTAGGAGCAGAGGATCAGCTCCGGCCGCCCGGCCAGCTCCTGGGCCCGATCGATCGCCGCCTCAGCCGTGATGCACACGGGGCAGCCGGGCCCATGGATCAGCTCCAGCTGCTCCGGCAACAACTGATCGAGGCCATGGCGCAGGATCGCGTGGGTCTGGCCGCCGCAGATCTCCATCAGCGTCCAGGGCCTGGTGATCTCCCGCCTCAGTTCAGCCGCCAGCAGATGCACCAGCTCCGGCCTGCGGAAGCGGCTGAGCCGGCTCATCGGCTTGGCGCCTCCTGGGGCTGCTCCCACACCGGGGTGGGATAGCTGGAGAGGGCCCGCATGTACTGGGCCCGCTCAAAGGCGCCAGGGTCGGGGCCGCGCTGCTGGCAGAGACAACCCCGCAACGCGTCGAGGGAGCTGTAGTCGTGCTGCTCAAGCCATTGGCGCAGCTCCGACTCCAGGCTGCGCAGATGCTCGGGCCCCTGGCGCAGCAGGGCCGCCACCACCATCGTGACGCTGGCGCCCACCATCAGCATCCGCACCACATCGGTGCCGTGGCTGATGCCACCGCTGGCGGCGAAGTCGAGCCCAACCCGGCCATGGAGCAGGGCAATCCAACGCAGCGGCAGCCGCTGGTCCGCCGCCGTGCTGAGCAGCAGGTTGGGCCGGTGCTCCAGGGTTTCGATGTCGATGTCGGGCTGATAGAAGCGGTTGAAGAGCACCAGTCCGCGAGCCCCGGCAGCCTGGAGGCGATGGGCCAGGTGGGTGAGGTTGGTGTAATAGGGGCTGAGCTTCACGGCCACGGGCAGGGTCACCGCAGCGCAGACCTCGCGCACAACATCCACCTGACCGTTTTCCAGCTCGGCGCCGCTGAGGTTCTGGTCGGTGGGCACCGCATAGAGGTTCAGCTCGATGGCGCTGGCACCGGCCTGCTCCAGGGCCAGGGCGGTGGCAGCCCAGGGACCGGCCTGGCTGCCATTGAGACTGGCGATGATCGGGATCTCTACCCTGCGGCGGGCGGCTTCGATCTCCCGCAGGTACCCCTGGGCGCCGAGGTGGCCCGGAGCGGTGCGGGGCAGGTAGCTGAGGGATTCCGCAACGCTCTCGCTGCCGTGCTCCTGGTGGTGATTCCATTCCTGCCAGTCCCTCTCGACCTGTTCCAGAAACAGGGAATGGAGCACAACGGCCGCCGCCCCCGCATCCGCCAGCCGGGGGATGAGGTCGGGGTCGGCGCTGAGCGGTGCCGCGGCTCCCACCACCAGGGGCGAAGCCAGCGGTAGCCCGAGATAGGGGCTGCGGAGATCGACGCCACTCATGGCTGGGGAGCCGGGCTCGGGCCAGCAGTGTTGGCCGGTGGGGCCAGGGGAGCAGCCAGCCGCTGGTAGAGCGCCCAGCGCTCGTCGACGCCGCCCTGGGCCAGCCGCGACAGAAGGCGGGCCTGGTCGGGCTGGCTGTAGCTGAGCATGCGAAAGCGGTTCTCGGCGGCCATCGCCTCGGCAACCGGCATGGTGGGGGCGTGCGAATCAACCACCAGGGGGTTCTCCCCACGGGCGGCCCGGCGCGGGTCGTGGCGGTAGAGGAGCCAGCGGCCGGAGTCCACCGCCTGCCGTTGATGCTGCATCCCCTTGGCCATGTCGATGCCGTGGGCGATGCAGTGGGAATAGGCCAGGATCAGGGAGGGGCCGTCGTAGGACTCGGCTTCGATGAACGCTCGCAGGGTGTGCTCATCGCGGGCACCCATCGCCACGCTGGCCACATAGACGTTGCCGTAGGTCATCGCGATCATGCCGAGGTCTTTCTTGGCGCTGGCCTTGCCTTCGCTGGCGAACTTCGCCACCGCTCCCAGGGGCGTGGCCTTCGACATCTGGCCGCCGGTGTTGGAGTACACCTCCGTATCCAGCACCAGGATGTTGACGTTGTGATCGGTAGCGAAGAGGTGATCGATGCCGCCGAAGCCGATGTCGTAGGCCCAGCCATCGCCGCCGATCATCCAGACGCTGCGTTTCACCAGGTCGTCGGCCAGGCTGAGCAAGCTGCGGGCCGCCCCGCTGATCCGGTCCGCGTCGCCGTTTCGATCGGGGTTCCCGGCGCCTGGGGCTGAAGCCTGGATAGCGGCCTGGAGCGTTGCCTTCAAGGCCGCGACGCGCTGGCGCTGCTCGTAGATGCCCGCCTCATCGCCTTGATCGGCACCCACCAGGGCCTCGGCCAGGGCAAGGGGAATGGGCCCGGCCGGATCGGCCCGGCTGGAGAGCTGCTGCACCAACCGCTCGGCCTGCTGGTGGCGCTGGTCGTAGGCGAGGCGAAAGCCGAGGCCGAATTCGGCGTTGTCCTCGAACAGGGAATTGGACCAGGCGGGGCCACGGCCCTCGTCGTTGGTGCTCCAGGGGGTGGTCGGCAAGCTGCCGCCGTAGATCGAGGAGCAGCCGGTGGCGTTGGCCACCACCATCCGATCACCGAAGAGCTGGCTGGCGAGCTTGATATAGGGCGTTTCGCCGCAGCCGGCGCAGGCGCCGGAGAACTCGAACAGGGGCTGCTGCAGCTGCTGCTGGTTGATGTGGTGGGCGTTGAGGGAAAGCCGATCGGGATTCGGCAGGTCGAGGAAAAAGTCCCAGTTGCGCCGCTGCTGGTCGCGCAGGGGCCGCTGCGGCTCCATGTTGATGGCCTTGCGCCGGGGTTCGCCCCGGTGGCGCACCGGGCAGATCTCAACGCAGAGGCTGCAGCCGGTGCAGTCGTCGGCGGCCACCTGGAGGGTGAAGCTCTGGCCGGCCCAGTGCTGATCCCGCGCCGGGGCGCTCAGGAAGCCGGAGGGGGCAGCCTGCAGCTCCTGGGGCTCCACCACCTTGGCGCGGATCACGGCGTGGGGGCAGACCATCACGCACTTGCCGCACTGCACGCACACGTCTGGATCCCAGACCGGGATGGCCTCGGCGATGTTGCGCTTCTCCCAGCGGGCCGTGCTGCAGGGAAAGGTGCCATCCACCGGCAGGGCACTGACCGGCAGCCGATCACCCTGGCGGGCCAGCTGGGGAGCGATCACCTGGCGGACGAAGGCGGGCGCGGTGGCGAGCGGATCCGAGACCTCTGCCGCCATGCCCGCGGAATCGACGCTGCCGGTGGTGACAGGGCCGGCCGCGACGGTGCTCGTGGTGACGGGGGCCAGCCGGGTCAGGGCGGCATCCACCGCCTGCAGGTTCAACGCCACCACCCGCTCGCCTTTGTTGGCGTAGCTGTGGCGGATGGCGCTGCGGATGGCAGCGATGGCCTGCTCCAGGGGCAGCACCGCCGCCAAGGAGAAGAAGCAGGTCTGCATGATCGTGTTGATCCGGCCCCCCAGCCCCAGCTCCCGGGCCAGGGCTGAGGCATTGATGGCAAAGACCCGCAGCTGCTTCGCCTCGATCTGCCGCCGCATCGCCTCGGGCAGGCGCTCCCAGATCTCGGTGGCCTCCCAGGGACTGTTCAGCAGCAGGGTGCCGCCGGGCAGGGCCGCCTCAAGCAGATCGAAGCGGCCGATGAAGTCCCACTGGTGGCAGGCCACGAGGTGGGCCCGCTGCACCTGGTAGGTGGAGCGGATCGGCCTGGGGCCGAAGCGCAGATGTGAGACGGTGACGGAGCCCGATTTCTTCGAGTCGTAGACGAAGTAGCCCTGGGCATGCAGGGCCGTGCCTTCCCCGTGGGCAGTGCCTTCCCCGTGGGCAGTGCCTTCCCCGTGGGCCGTGCTTTCACCGATGATGTGGATGGCGTTCTTGTTGGCCCCGACGGTGCCATCGGAGCCGAGTCCGTAGACGATCGCGCGGAAGGTGTCGTCCGGCTCGGTGCAGAAGGCCTCGTCGATCTCGAGGGAGCTGTGGCTGACGTCGTCGTGGATGCCGACGGTGAAATGGTTGCGCGGCTTCGCCTGGCGCAGTTCATCGAGCACGGCCTTCACCATCGCCGGGGTGAACTCCTTTGAGGCCAATCCGAAGCGCCCACCGATCAGCCGCGGCGGGGCCGCCGCCGCCGCCGTTCGATCCCGCCAGGCCTCCTGCACCGCGTTCACCACATCGAGGTAGAGCGGTTCGCCGCCGCTGCCCGGTTCCTTGCAGCGGTCGAGAACGGCGATCGCCCGCACGCTGGCCGGCAGGGCGGCCACCAATCGCTCGGCGCTGAAGGGCCGAAACAGCCGCACCTTGAGCACCCCCACCCGCTCACCAGCGGCGCAGAGGGCATCCACCGCTTCATGGGCGGTTTCACAGCCCGATCCCATCAGCACCACCACCCGCTCGGCGGCGGGATCGCCGTGGTATTCGAACAGGTGGTAGGCGCGGCCGGTGAGGGCGGCGAAGGCGTCCATCGCCTGCTGCACCAGCTCCGGGGCGGCGGCGTAGAAGCCGTTCACCGCTTCCCGCGCCTGGAACGCCACATCCTGGTTCTGGCTGGTGCCCCGGATCACCGGTTGATCGGGGCTAAGGCCGCGGCGCCGATGGGCCTCCAGCAGCGACTCCGGGATCAAGGCCCGCAGGTCGTCATCGGCGATCAGTTCGACCGCCTGGATTTCGTGGGAGGTGCGGAAGCCATCGAAGAAATGCAGAAAGGGCAGGCGCGAGCGCAGCGTGGCCAGGCTGGCGATGGCGGCAAAATCGCCGGCCTCCTGCACCGAGGCCGAGCAGAGCAGGGCGCAGCCGCTGCCGCGGGTGGCCATCACATCGCTGTGGTCGCCGAAGATCGACAGCGCCCCCGTGGCGAGGGCGCGAGAGGCCACATGGATCACCGTGGCGGTGAGTTCACCGGCGATTTTGTAAAGGTTGGGGATCATCAACAGCAACCCCTGCGACGCCGTGAAGGTGGTGGACAGCGCCCCCGCCTGCAGGGCACCGTGCACCACACCCGCCACACCGGCTTCGCTCTGCATCTCCACCACGGTCGGCACCGTGCCCCAGAGGTTGGGCCGTCCGGCCGCCGCCCAGCTGTCGGCCCATTCGCCCATCGGCGTGGCGGGGGTGATCGGGTAGATCGCCATCACCTCATTGAGCCGGTAGGCGACCCGGGCCACCGCCTCGTTGCCATCCAGGCAGGCGCGGCTCATCGGCCAACTCCAGCGGTGTCCTGCGCGGCGGTGTCCTCAACCACGCCGAGGGCAAAGCCCACATGCACCAGCAGCTGATCGCCGAGGCGGGCCGCGGGCACGCAGGCCAGGCTCACCTCGCGCTGCACCCCGGCAAAGCTCACCAGCCCCACCCGCCAGAGCGCCGCGTCATCCGCCGGCGCCCCGGCAGGCGGGCGCTCTTCGATGGCGATCAGTTCACCCGTGATGGCCAGACACATTTGAAGAAACTGTCCGGACCCGGCTGCAGAACCCGCCCCGGCCCTGTTTCCGTCTTAGGGGCACGGAGGGGCAGCGGAGCACCAGCCGAGTGGACTGTTACTGGACTTCATCCGGGCTCGCCGCTGGTCCCGCCACTGGTCCCGCTACTGGACCCGCCACTGGTCCCAGCCACCAGCCGGCCGCCAGCAGCTGGCCGAGGGCCAGACCACCGTCGTTGCAGGGGATCCGCTGGGGCCAGAGCGCCTCGATGCCGGCATTGGCCAGATAGTCCACCGCCAGCTCCAGCAGCAGGCGGTTCTGGAAACAGCCACCGGCGAGCAGCAGGCGCTTCACCCCCAGCGGAACGGCCAGGGCGGGCAGCAGCTGGGCCAGGGCCTGATGGAAGGCCAGGGCGATCGCCTCCACCGGCCGATCGGCGGCAAGGTCGTGGAGCAGGGCCTCCAGCAGGGGCTGCCAGTCGAGCAGCCAGGGCTCACCGTGGCCCCCTGGCGAGATCGCCACGGTGTAAGCAACCGCCGCCGGCGCCAGCCGCCCCGGCACTGCGGGCAGGGCCGCCCTGGCGGCAGCCTCCAGCCGCAGGGCCGCCTGACCCTCGAAGCTGCAGCGCTGCGCCAATCCCAGCAGCGAGGCGATCGCATCGAACAGGCGACCGACCGATGAGCACAGGGGAGACTGCAGGCGCTGCTGGAGCATGCGGGCGAGCACCGGCCGCTCGTCGGCCCGGAAGGCCGCCAGGGAAGGCAGCAGCCGGGTCACGCCCTCGAAGGCGGCCGGGCCGAAGCCGGCATACAACAGACCGAGGGCGGCGCGGCAGGGCTCCCGCATCGCCCGCTCCCCGCCGGGCAGGGGGAAGGGCCGCAGCCGGGCGAGGCGGGTGAACGGGGCGGCACCCCCGGGCTCCTCCAACCGCAGGCACTCGCCGCCCCAGAGGGTGCCATCGCCGCCATGGCCGGCTCCATCCCAGGCCACGCCCACGGCGGGCGGGGGCAGGCCGTGCTCGGCCATGCAGGCCAGCAGGTGGGCCTGGTGGTGCTGCACCTCCAGCAGCGGCACCCCGGCCGCCGCCGCCAGCTCGGCGCCGATGCGGCGCGAGGCGTAGGCGGGGTGGCCGTCCACCACGAAACAGCGGGGGCGGAGGCCAAAGCGCTCCAGGGCATCGCTGAGAACCTGGCGCAGGCGCTGCTCGGCGGCGAGGCTGTCGAGATCGCCCAGGTGGGGGCCCAGCCAGGCGCGGCCGCCGGCGACGCCGATCGCCAGGCTGCCCTTGAGCTGGCCGCCCATGGCCACCACCCCGGCGAGCCGGTCGGGGTGGGGGAGCAGGGGGGTGAGCACATGCACGCTGGGGGCCTGGCCGCGGGCGTGACGCAGCAGCATCGGGGCGCCGGCCGCCAGCTGGATGAGGCCGTCATCGACGGGATTGGCGATCGGGCGGTTATGGCAAAGAAAGCCGTCAGCGATGGTGCCCAGTTCCTCCTCCACCCGCTCCGGATCGGCGCAGAGGGGTTCGCCGGAGCGGTTGCCGCTGGTGGCCAGCAGCGGTTCGCCCAGCTCCCGCAGCAGCAGGGCGTGCAGGGGGCTGGCCGCCAGCATCACCCCCAGCCAGGGGTTGTGCGGGGCAACGCCTGTGGCGATGGAGCTGGCGATGGGGCTGGTGGCGCTGGCTTCGGGGTCCGGCCCGACAAGCTCCGGCGGCCGCCGGCGCAGCAGCACGATCGGGGCGGCCGGGGCGGTGAGCAGCCCTTCCTCGGCGGGGCCCAGCAGGCAGTGGCGCCGCACCCAGGCAAGATCGGGCGCCAGCAGGGCAAAGGGCTTCTCGGGCCGACCCTTGCGCCGCCGCAACTCGGCCACGGCCGCCTCCGAACCGGCCAGGCAGAGCAGCTGGAAGCCCCCCACGCTCTGCAGGGCCACGATCCGCCCGGCCCGCAGGGCTGCGGCCGCCGCGGCCAGGCAGGGGCTGAGCGGGCCGCTCGGACGCGCTGGATCCCAGAGGCGGGGGCCGCCGGGGGTGAACCAGCTCAGCCGCGGCCCGCAGGCGGGGCAGCCGCTGGTCTGGGCGTGGAAGCGGCGGTTGCTGGGGTCGGCGTATTCAGAGGCGCAGGCGGCGCAGAGGGGAAAGGAGGCCAGCGCGGTGTGGCGTCGCTCAAAGGGCAGGGCCCGCAGGATGCTGAAGCGGGGCCCGCAGTGGGCGCAGCTGGTGAAGGCGTAGCCGCAGCGGCGGCTGGCGGGATCGCTGAGCTCCGCCAGGCAGGCGGCGCAGGGGGCCAGATCGGGCAACTGGAGGGCGGTGGCGGTGGCCGGGGGGCGGCCGGGGGCGCTTTGGGCAGCCGTGGTGAGGATGCGGAAGCCGGCGCTGGATTGGGGAGGCAGCCACTGCTGCTGAAGCCGATCGAGGCGGGAGTGGGGCGGCCGCTCGCGGGGCAGGCGCGTCAGGAAGGCCTCAAGCGCGGCCGTTGGACCCTCCAGCTCAAGGCAGACACCAGCGGCGGTGTTCTCCACCCAGCCCGCCAGCTCCAGGGCCGACGCCAGGCGGTGCACGAAGGGCCGAAAGCCCACCCCCTGCACCAGCCCCTCGATCTGGAGCCGCAGCCGCCGGTGCCCGGCGGTGCTCATGCGGGCAGGGGCTGGCGGTGATGGCAGAACCAATGCAGCAATGCATCCACCCCTTCCCCTGTGCGGGCCGACACCTCGAAGATCCGCGCCTGAGGCGCGACGGCGGCCAGGGCGGCCAGGGCGGCGCGGCGATCAAAGCCCACGGCCTCAGCCAGGTCCACTTTGTGGATCACCACCGCATCGGCCGAGTGGAACATGGCCGGGTATTTCAGCGGCTTGTCTTCTCCCTCGGTCACCGAGAGCAGCACCAACCGCAGCCTTTCGCCCAGATCAAAGGCGGTGGGGCACACCAGGTTGCCCACGTTCTCGATCAGCAGCAGCGTCATGCCGGATGTATCGAGCTGTTCAAAGGCCCGTGCCACTAAGGAGGCCTCCAGATGGCAGAGGTCGCCGGTCTGGATCTGCACGGCCCGGGCGCCGGCGGCCTGCAGGCGGCGGGCGTCGTTGTCGGTGGCGAGATCGCCCACGATCACCCCCACCGGCCCGCCGCTCCACTGGCGGGCGAGCCTCTCCAGCAGGGCGGTCTTGCCGGCCCCGGGCGCCGAGAGCACGTTGAGCACCAGCAGCCCGGCGGCGGCGAAGCGCTCGCGGTTGGCCGCCGCCAGGGTGTCGTTCCGGTGCAGGAGGTTGTGATGCAGCTCAAGGGTGCGCCGAACGCGGGGGGCGGCAACCGGGGAGAGGGTGGGGGTGGGCTGGCCGCAGGAGCAGTGGGAGCACATGGCAGGGACGGGTGTGGGGAGTGGGAGTGGCCTGTGGGCAGAGCCGTTTGCTGCGCGCAGCCCCTGCTGCTCTCAGCCCATGGTGTTCGGCGCCGCCACACCAAGCGAAGCGGCGAAGGCTGCGGTGGTGAAGGCTTCATCCCGTCTCAGGCTGCGGGCCATGGGGGTGAGCTGGAAGGTGGTGGATTCCTCCTGGCAAGCCAGCAGACCGCGCCGCAACAGGTCGTAAAACAGGGCTTTTGACTCCTCCAGGTCCATGCCGAGGGAGTCCGCCACCTCGCGGGGCGTGGCGCCGCCGTCTTCCACCAGCACGAGCACCTCAAGGTCGTCAAAACTCAGGGTGTGGGCAAAGGGTTGGTCCATGGGTGGTGGGTGCCCTTAGCGGCGGTGACTGATGGGTGCTCTCAGCATGGCGCCGCGGTCGCGGCAGGGAATGCTGAGGGGAAAGATCCGAAAGGATGACTATGGCCACACCTGAACCCCCACCAGGCCCGCCAACTGTTGGCGTCCGTCCGCAAGGTCTGATACAGCGTTATAGAGAGGAACTGCAGGCCCGCCACTACGCCCGTCGCACAGTTAAAACCTATGAGCAATGGCTGCGGCGGTTTCTGCGGTTTCGCCAGCTGCGCCATCCGCGGGAGATGGGCAGCGCGGAGGTGAACGCCTTTCTCACGCACCTGGCCGTGGAGGGTCAGGTGAGTGCCTCTACCCAGAACCAGGCCCTGGCGGCGCTGCTGTTTCTGTATCGGGTGCTGCTGGAGCGGGATCTGGATCTGGAGGGGGTGGTGCGAGCCCGCAAGCCTCGACGCTTGCCGGTGGTATTGACAGAAGAGGAGGTGCGTTCGGTATTGCAGCGGCTCGAAGGGAGCGAAGCGTTGGTAGCTGGACTGCTGTATGGAAGTGGGCTGCGATTGATGGAGGCCCTGCGGCTGAGGGTGCATGACCTGGATTTCAACCGGCAGGAACTGACCGTACGTAACGGGAAGGGCGGAAGTGACAGACGTACAATGCTTCCGAAACGGATATCGAAGAAGCTGCGAAACCATCTTGAAGAGGTTAGGAGTATACACAAACGGGATTTGATGGATGGATGGGGTCAGGTACGACTTCCCTATGCCTTGGCTCGAAAGTATCGGAATGCCGCAACGGAGTGGGGCTGGCAATGGGTGTTTCCTCAGCATCGGCGCTGGCAGGATCCAACTTCAGAACAACAGGGACGCCATCATCTCGGTCCGAGTTTAATTCAGAAATCGGTGCGGAGCGCAGTGCTGGCAGCTGGCATCAGCAAGCCAGCCAGTTGCCATAGCTTGCGCCATTCGTTTGCTACCCACCTGCTCGAGAGAGGACAGGACATTCGCACGATTCAGGAATTAATGGGCCACAAGGACCTAAAAACAACAATGATCTATACGCATGTTCTCAATCGCGGGCCAATGGGTGTCGCCAGCCCGGCAGATTTCCTGTAAAGAAGTCGAAAAGAGCTTCCGGCGATACCGGGTCCGTATAAAATCCCCACGTCCCCACCGTACAATCCCCCAGACCCATTGCACCGCATGCCCTTTAGAGCAAGCTGCAGGCCTCCCATCGGCTGCATAGGCCGACAACGGCACCCACCGCTGAGCGGATACCGGACCCGCCCATACAGCGTTGGAAAGAACTAAAATCAGCTCATGGCAAAGGGCCCACAGTTCACCCGATACATCCTTCCCATCCTGTATGCCCTGCGGGAGATGGGTGGGTCGGCCACTGCAGCTGAGGTGACAGACGCAGTGATTGAGCGTGAAAACCTTCCCGAAGAGCTTCTAGAACAGACAAACAAGAACGGCCAGTCGAAAGTGCGCAATCAAATTGCTTGGGCACGCATGTATTTGGTGCATTCAGGCCATATTGATTCGTCGCTTCGCGGTGTGTGGAGGCTGACAGAGAAAGGTCAGCATGAAGATCTAAAGTCACTTGATGTAGCATCATTATTTAAGGGCGTTCAGAGCACCTTCAAAGGATCTCAAGATGAAGGCTCTTCACCGAAGAGCACGGCATCAGTAGAAGCTACTGAGATTCGGCTGGAGGCTGAGGAGACAGCGCTTCTGCCAGTGATTAAAGCACTCAGCGCAGAGGGATTCGAGCGCTTATGTCAGCGCCTCTTGAGGGAGCAGGGCTTCCAGAATGTGAAGGTCACTGGTCGGTCTGGAGATGGTGGCATTGATGGAGAAGGCATCCTCGAAATAAATCCACTTTTGAGTTTCAAGGTGTTATTTCAGTGCAAGCGCTATCAAGGCTCGGTTGGCGCAAGCATGATTCGGGATTTTCGAGGAGCCCTCATTGGAAAAGCTGATAAGGGTATTCTATTGACTACTGGAAGTTTCACAATGGACGCAAAGCGAGAGGCGATTCGTGACGGCGCCAATCCGATTGAGCTCGTTGATGGGGAGAAGCTTGTCAGGATGTTTGAGAAGCTAGAGCTTGGTGTCAAACCAAAGGTTGTTTATGAAGTGGACATTGATTTTTTCAATGACTTCAAGTAGGGTCTTTCAAACATCCAGATACAGAAGACGGGAGCCTGAGTGGTTTGTCAATGCGTCAAGCCTCTTCCCGCTTCTGATCTGGAGCGTTCGAAGGATTACTCCTTCGCTTGGAGGTTGGCAATCCCAAGCCCACGTTGATGCCCTTTCCATAGACTGCGCACCTGTCAGCTGAAGAAGACCCCGTTGCGCATCTATAATATAATGTTTGCCGTAGTCGGTCTTTCTGAAGCAGGTTTTGCCAGGGCGTAGAATCTTCATGTAGTTGGGAACGTGCATAGGCATGTTTTGCTTTGGACAATTCAGAACTCTCTGCTTGCAAAATTCAGTTGGCGCGTCTCAA